>Ga0247841_10000031_pt1 | contig 373186 bp, 372 predicted proteins | sample LaCruzMarch2015__2_FD_192410 | JGI IMG/M metagenome (GOLD analysis project Ga0247841, IMG submission 192410) | Freshwater microbial communities from meromictic Lake La Cruz, Castile-La Mancha, Spain - LaCruzMarch2015_18m | ecosystem: Environmental > Aquatic > Freshwater > Lake | place: Spain... | reverse complement strand
TACAACTACTTTATCTCGATAAAATAACAATTTTCAAATTCGGGTGAATAATAAAAAATGGCTAATATTCACAACAGAAAAGAGTGTTCAGAAATTTAGATTAACAAGTTTGGAGGATTTGGGTATAAAGATCTAATAGTTACCGATATAAGAGATCCACAACAAATTATTCAAGCAATAGAAAAATATCCTCATAAAAGCACTATTGATGCATTAATACCTGGATGTGATTACATTGCTCATATTACATCAGCAGTTGGAAAACATTTTGGATGGAAACACATACCTTATGAAGCAGCTGAAACAGCCCGCTTTAAAGATAAGGCAAGACGTGCATATGCAAAAGCTGGACTTCCCGAAGTAAAAAATGCACTAGCCAGTAATATTGATTCAGCAAAAAAAGCAATCGAGAAAATTGACTATCCTGTAATAATAAAGCCAACACATTGTGCAAGTAGCACTCATGTACACCTTGTAAGAAGTGAGGACGATTTAAAACAAGTTTTTGAGATATTAGACAAATTTAAAATTCACTATTTGGATTTCAAGGTTTGTCGGGATTTTTTGATAGAAGAATATATTTCGGGCGATGAATTTAGCGTAGAGATTTTTATGTCTAAAGGAAAAGCTCTATTCGCTTCTGTAACAGAAAAAATAACGACTGAATCACCTAGTTTTGTTGAATTAGGTCATGTTGTACCAACATCTGTACATACCGACAAGGTTAATGAACTGGTCGATGCCTCAACAAAAGCCATGTTAGCTATCGGACTCAATGATGGACCAGCTCACATTGAACTTAGGTTATCTCCTAGGGGCCCTCTGATTATCGAAACAAATGCAAGACCAGGCGGTGACCAAATAGCACGACAGCTACTTATTAATGCACTAGGCGTAAATGTATTTGATGCAACATTAGCCTTCTATCTTGATGAACCAGTTGCTATTAAAAAAACAAAAAACATATCTTCGGCCATCGCTTATTTGGTTGCTAAACAAAATGGGCAACTCCAAAAAATTAATGGTTTGGAAAATGTTTTAAATAACCCAAATGTTATTGCTCACATCCTTAAGTTTGAAAAAAAACAAATTGTTAGCATACCAAAGTCTTCCGATGATCGTTTAGGTTACATTATTGTTAATGCTCCAACTCCACAGGAAGCCAAAGCAAAAGCATTTGAAATAATTAACTCAATTGAATTGGAGATAATTTCATAAATTTAATAATTTTAGTTCGGGTTTTACTTTGAAAACCTTTTTATATACGAACAATGATGACACAATTCTTCGACCAAAAGCCCCTTATTAAAACCATCCCTCATCTTAATTACTCTCGGGCTTTTTAGAATTGAGTTTAAATCTTGGGTTAGGCAATTTCCTAATGGCATCTGCCCTTCTTTGTCTAAACAACACGGAACAACTGTTCCATCTACAAGTATTCCAAAATGTCCTTTTAGACCATGGCAGGTACCTTTGGTACCATTATTTGTACTATCTAACGACGGCCATTCAAATCTGGAATCAAAATGCAGGCTAAGCTGATTCCAGATTCGTTTTGATTTTATATTAGAAACATTAACCGCTCTTTTGATCTTTATCTTAAAAAAATCTTCAACAAACAAAAACACATCTCTGTTATCGTCGGAATTATCACCAATATTCCATAACCTTAGATTAATATACATGTTTGGTTTTAATTCATTGGCTGTTACTATAAATGCCATAATATTTTGTAGATAATCATTCAGCTCTCGATTAGGATAATTATCCTTAAAACACTGAACGGAAAAGTTAACCTGTTTTATTGCACTAGAATTTAATATTACGTCTGTAAATTTATTAATTTCTATACCATTTGTAGTTAATTGAACTTTTGTGCCAAATGGCTCACAAATTTTTAGTATCTCGTTAAATTTTGGATGTATAAGAGGCTCGCCCATTAAATGCAGACAGATCTCTTCAGTCAGCGGAGCAACTTGTTTAGCTATATTTTTAAAATCGGATAATGATATAAAATTTTTCTCTCTTTCGACCGGAGGACAAAAAGAGCATTTTAGATTGCAGATATTTGATATTTCAATATAAACTTTTTTGAACATTTCTTGAAGTTACCATATTTTGGCCCAATAGCACAAATTTTCCTCCATAAAGCCTTTAAATTATGATATCCTAACTACGAAATTATGAAAAAAATACTTATTTTGTTAACAACGTTCCTTTTTCCATTAATTTTGTTCGCACAAGAAAATGGAGCCCCTTACAACGCTATTGTTAAGGAGATAACTCTTCCATTAAATCCTATAAAAATACAAACAAACTTAGCAATCCATATATCTATATTTGATATCGCCGCATCTAAAAAAGACATCTCAGAACTTTTAAAAATAACGGGATATACAACATCATCTCCTATGTTTGAAAGACAAATAGAAGAAGGCTTAGCAGCAATAGAAGATTGTAAAGAAATAAGAAGCAGAATAAAAAAACTATTATTTACCTCTTATCCCTACATAATAGATACAAAGATGGAGCACATAAAAACGTCGGTAACAATTTCAGAAAAAAACATTAAAAATAATTTTATTAAAGCTGTTAATAATGCGGTTTTTTCAAAGCTGGAGAAACTCTGTGGGACCGGAGTCGCCGAAGTAGAACAATATGCTTTTACTTTGGAGTTACGAGACGCCTGGAAACACTCCCAAAACCAATACACAGAAGAATCCAGAGCAACGATCCATGAGTTACTAAAACAACAGAATATTCTTAACGATTAAATTATTTTTTATTACAGCAGCAACTACTTCCCGAAGAACCACAACAACCTTCTTTATATGTAGATTTATTAAAAGGAATATAAAGAGGACACCAGCTTATTAAAGCAGTAAGTATTGGAACCAATCCTATTAACCCCCAATAACTATCATAAAGATAACCCATTATTAAAATACCAAATCCAACAATAAACCTAGAAAACCTGTCCCATCCACCAACATTACGTTTCATAATTACTCCTCTAAAGTTATTTATTCACTGCTTTTTTGGCTGCTCTTATTTGTTGCTTTTCTGCTTTCGTTACAACACCATCAGCCTTTGCCTTTTCTTTCATTATCTTTATATTACTTTGCTCTTCTTTTAATTGCAGTGCTTCTTCTTTCGTTAATTGACCGGACTTAACATCTTGCTCTATTTTATGGTGCTGCCGTGCGGCTCTTTTCTTTATTGGTTGTTCTTGTGCACTTAAAATTTCACAAAACAAAAACCCTGACAACAACGTTATTGTTAAAATTAAACGTAACATAAAAAAACTCCTTTCTATTTCTTTTTATTTTCCATTTTCTTTATTTCGTCTATAGCTTTGCAAGCATCTGGATTTATCCCATATCGACATTCTGCTTCCACACGAAATTGCATTAGGTCATTACATTTTTCACGATGTTCTTTTGGATTCTTAGAATTACGGCATGTTTTTTCCATGGCTTTTATTTTTTCACTATTAGCTTTAATAAAGTCTCTATGCCCTTTAAAATCAGGAGTCGCAAAAACCTGCCCACTGCTTAATATAAAAAATAAAGTCCCTAAAAATACTTTTTTCATTAGCGACACTCCTTTATATTTGGTAGTCTAATACTTAAATACGCCTATTTTGATACAAAATCAAAGGAGATTAAGCCCATTGCAAGACAAAAAAGTGGTCCTAAAAAAGGGTAAAGAAACCCCAATAAAGTATAAACATCACTGGATCTTTTCTGGAGCAGTCCAGTCTGTATCAGGTTATGAAGACGGAGACATATTACCGGTATACAGCTTTGGAGGCGAACTTTTAGGTCATGGATACTTTAATAAAAAAACAAGTATTTGTGGTCGTATGCTCAACTTTAGCAACGAAGACCCAATGTTAAGTATTAAAAAAAACATTCAGGCAGCTATACAACTAAGAAACTCCATTTTTTTCGAGCCGAAAACAAATTGTTTTAGATTAATTAATGGAGAGGGAGACCTGATACCAGGGCTTGTCGTTGACCGTTATGCAGACACACTTGTAATACAGATCAACACAATAGGAATAGATAAAATAAAAGAATTTATATTAAAAACACTTCTTGAAGAACTCAAAGACAAAATATCATGCATTTATGAAAAATCTGTTTCATCGGCAAGAAAACAGGATGGAATAGAGCCTTTTAAAGGATTTTTATATGGTAAAGAAAAACAAAAAGTCCAAGTATTAGAGAATAATATAAAATTCAGCGTAGATATAGTTAACGGACAAAAGACTGGTTTGTTCCTTGATATGAGAAATATGAGATCGCTTATAAAAGAAATCAGCAAAGATAAGACTATTCTAAACTGCTTTGGATACTCCGGTGGATTTTCTCTTTATGCTCTTAGCGGTGGTGCAAAAAATGTTGTAACAGTAGACATATCAAAAGATGCTACAGCATCTGCAATAGAGAATTTCGAGAGCAACGGCTTCGACCATATAAAAAACAAGATAATCACTGCTGATGTCTTTGATTTTTTAAAAACAGATAAACTGGATTACGACATTATCATCCTGGATCCTCCTGCATTTGCAAAAAAGAAACAAGATATTCATAATGCTCAAAAAGGATACAAAGAAATAAACAAAACAGCTCTCTCTAAAATGCCGAATGGAAGTCTTTTGTTAACATGCTCCTGTTCCTCTTATATAGATGAGGAAATGTTCGAAAGAATATTAAGCGCTGCAGCAAAAGAAGCTGGCAGAACCTTAAAAATAATATCTAAACATAAGTTAGCACAAGACCATGTAATTAATCCATGCCACAAAGAATTTAACTATTTAAAGAGTTTGTTAATATACGTTTATTAAATCTTAAGTTTCTTAGATTGAACCCTTACAATTTCTTTGGCCTGGAATATCCAATTATCCCTTTCTATTCTGCCAGGGAAATATTTTATAAGAATTGTTGCTCTCTCGACATCGTCCTTGGTAAAGTTGGCAATCTGTCTTACAGAGTAAACACCGATTTTGTGCAGTTTCTTTTCTATAAATGGCCCTATACCACGTATCTGCTGTAGGTCGTCCTTATCAGCAGCATCAACAACACCAATACTATCTAACAGTTTTTGTTTTTCTCTTTCAAAACGTTCTCTTTCCGTAAGTTTAATGTTCTGTTTTTCGCCTTCTGATTTTACCTGCTCTTCTCTTATTCTGTGCTTTAGGTTTTCATCCCGTTTTTTTAATTCTTCTATTTCATTATTTAACTTATGTATGGTCTTATTAAGCGACTCAACATCCCTAGCAAGTCTTTCATTCTCACTTTTATAGCGCTGGGCCTCGTGTCTTGCATCACGTATCTCTGCTACAGAGGTTTGCTTTCCTACAAGAACAAAACCTTTTAATTTTGAATACTCTTCTCTTATAAGATTTTTTTGATCTCTTATTGTATCTGCTTCATCTCTTAATTTCTGGTTCTGCTGGTTTATATAATCTAATTCCTCTTTTAACTTATCTACATCTAATTTTAATCTCTTTATTTCTTCTCTATGACCCATAGGAGTAAGAGAGGGTTTATTCTTTTCAAGACTATATTCTGTTTTTAAATTCTCGAGTTCCTTTTTAAGGTGCCGATATTCCTCTATTAACTTTTTGTTATCTCCATTTAATAAGTTATAGCTTTCCACTATTTTATCTCTATCGTTCTTTACCCTGCGATATTCCTCTTTGGTTAAAGAAAGCTCGGATTTTAAGGCCTTGCTCTCCCTCTTTAACTTAGACACTTTTGATCTTTGGTTACTAAGTACTGTTATTGCTCCTATCAGGAAGGCAATAAAGATCATTACAGAAATTTGTACTGCTGCTGCTCCCTGAGGACCAAAAAGATCGGTTAGATGTAACAAAATAGTTTCCAAAATATTCCTCCACTACTTTACAGTAATATGTACACGCCTATTTTCCATTTTATCTTCCTGAGTATTATTTGGTGCCTTTGGGTCACTCGGCCCTTTTGATTCTATAACAAACCTGTCTTCTGCGACACCCTGAGAGATCATATAATTTTTTACGGTCTCTGCTCTTAAAAGCCCAAGATCATAGTTATGCTCCTCTGTACCGGTGTTACATGTATAGCCTGTTATATAAACTTTGCTCTCTGGATATTGAGATAAATATCCCTGAGCATCTTTTGTAACAACCATAAGCTCGTCCATATTCTTAACTATTTCTCTATCAAAAATAAAATATATGTCCGGCAACACCAATGGTGCTTGAACTTGTTGTTCTGGTTCCGGTTGTGGCTCTGGTTCTAGCACAGGCTCTGGTTTAGGAGCAGGTTTTGGAGGAGGTGGAGGGGCTGCTTGAACTTGTTGAACAACAGGTTGTTCGCAAAGACCTTTTAGGCCGCAAACAAACCAGTAGACACAAACTGTGTCCCATAAAATGAGAATTATTAATCCCCAAAAAAAGCGTCTCATTCAGTATGTATTTATTACATACAATTATAATTAGGTAAAGACTTTTAAGACTATAATCCTGTCATTTAAGACCTTCAATTTTTTAAGACCATAATTAGCAGCAATATATTCAAAAGTTTTTCTGCTATAAATAGACACATGGGTCTGGTCGCTAAGATAGTGCCAATTACTAAGCTGTGTGCTGTCATCCCTTAGCCTCGTTCCTATCGCAAGCACTCCCTGTGGAGCAAGAAATGCTATCATCTTTTTGATATCAAACGCTGGGTTATAAAAATGTTCACAAACCTCGTTACAAACAATTAGGTCATATTTGCCATTTAGTTGTATTGGATAAAAATACGGGTCATAACTTTGCATACTAAAACCATTTTCGTTAAAAAGTTTTTCCATGTTCTTTTCTTTTCCACTACCATAATCAAGGCATAAAGATTTTTCATTAACATATTCAAAACATGGTTTTGCGATTTGCATAAGAAAAGACCTGTAGTTTTCATCTTTATAATTATTTTGATGTTTAAGATATCGCTCGAGTTCCTTTTCCTTATCTAAACGGTCTTGTGGGTTCATAAACAGAAGATCACAGTTAGAACATAAAAAATAATCTCTATTCTTTATATTAAAAACAGTATCTGTATTTGAACTACACAAAGGGCAAAACATAAGAGCCTCCTTAAAAGGCTGTATTTCTTTAGAGCTACATTTAAAACTACAAGATCTTCATTGTTAACCGTTTCCGTTGTAGTACCGTCCTGCATTTTTATTTGAGTCGGTACTTTTATTTGCTTGGTAGTCCCGTCAGGATTTAAAGCCTCTAGCGTATCCCCTGCTTTTATTTTATTTCTCACTCTTACAACGCAAGCATCCTCTTTCTCCTCTATAACGTTAGCAACAAATAGGGTCGTTGCCTTAGGCTTGTTATCGTCCAGCGCATAATCACTTGATTCAATACCGCCTTTCATAAACCCTAATGTGTAACCTCTATTACTTACCTTTGCCAAAGTATCGACTATTTCTTTTTCAGAAAGCATTTCTCCATCTATTAATTTTCGATATAAAGAAACTACAGTCGCAATGTAGTGTATGGTTTTCATTCTTCCTTCTATCTTGAATGAATTAACACCTAGTGCAGTAAGCTCTTTTATATAAGGAAAAAGTGCAAGGTCCTTATTATTGAAAATATAAAGGCCTCTATCATCTTCGGCTACTGGATAATATTCTCCGGGTCTTGTCTCTTCTACAACTGCATACTTCCACCTGCAAGGATGTGTGCATTCACCACGATTGGCTTTTCTTCCAGTCATATAATCACTTATTGCACAGCGACCAGAATAAGAGAAACAAACCGCACCATGTATAAATACTTCTGTTTCTACTTTTCCTTTAACGGCTGCCTGAATATTGGCGATCTGTTGAATGGAAAGTTCTCTGGCAAGGTTTACTCTTTTTGCACCAAGCGCTGCATAAGCCATTATCGTTTGTGAACTCATCGTGTTTGCCTGAGTACTTATATGAAGTGGGGTTTTTATACCTGCTTTTTTAAACTCATGTAAAACACCAAGGTCAGAAACTATAAAAGCATCTGCGTTTACATTCTCTAAATTGTGAGCAACTTCTAACAGTTCCCGGTATTCCTCTGAGTAAGGATATATATTGAGCGTAACATAACCTTTTTTTCCTTTGTCGTGTAAAAAGTTAAGAGCGACTTCTGCTTCCTGTATAGAAAAGTTCCCTGCAAAGTTCCTTAAAGAAAAATTCTTAACACCAAAATAAACAGCATCTGCGCCGTAGGTAGCAGCATATTCCAATCTTTCCATATCTCCAGCAGGAGCTAAAAGTTCAACTTTAGACATTTCCGACCTCCAATAACTCTTTTAAAAAAGCTCCCGTGTATGAGTTCTTATTAGCTGCAACTTCTTCTGGTGTCCCCTTGGCAATTATCTTACCGCCGTTCTCACCTGCATCTGGACCAAGATCTATAACATGATCTGCGTGTTTAACGAAATCCATATTGTGTTCTACGACGATAACACTGTTACCTTCGTCGACAAGTTTTTGTATCACCACAAGCAATTTATCCACTTCGCTAGGATGAAGTCCTGTTGTAGGTTCGTCCATTATATACAGAGTTCTTGATCTTTTTTTCCTTTTACTATCTCCAAAAAGCTCTTTGCATATTTTAAGTCTTTGCGCTTCACCACCAGATAATGTAGAGGCTGGTTGACCTATTACAAGATAATCAAGTCCAACATCCATTAAAAGTTTAAACATGTTCCTTAATGGTTGGTACGCAATAAAAAAGTCATAAGCTTCGTGTACTGTCATACCCAAAACCTGGCTTATGTTCTTTTCCTTATATGTTACGTCCAATATTTCTCTTTTGTATCTTGTGCCGCCGCAAACTTCGCACTTCATATAAATATCTGCCATAAATTGCATGTCGACACTTATAAATCCATCTCCGCCACAAACAGAACATTGCCCACTTTCTACATTAAAAGAGAAGTGAGACGCAGTATAGCCTCTGCTTTTTGCTAACGGAGTTTGAGCGAATATCTCCCTTATGGCATCAAAACCAGAGATAAAAGTTATAGGAGTAGAACGTTGGGATTTTCCTATAGATTCCTGATCAACAAGCATTACGTCGTTAATATTATCTAAACCATCTATCTCTTTATAAATAGCACTGCTCATTTCTTCTTTTTCAAAATGTTTTGCAAGTATTGAATATAGCGATTTAGTTACCAGGGAACTTTTCCCACTACCTGAAACTCCAGTTACACAAACAAATCTATTTAATGGTATCTCTACTTTAAGATTTCTTAGATTGTTTTCTTTTAAACCTGACACTGTAAGAACGCTTGTAGCTGGGCCAATTTTTCTTCTCGTAAATTTTGTTTTTTGATCCTGCGTTTTTAGATATCTCGAAGTAATTGTATCTGCGTTAGTACAAAAATCTTGAATGTTGCCACTATACACAAGACTACCACCACGTTCACCACTTTCTGGACCAAGCTCAAGAACATAATCCATTGCTTTAACTATGCTAGGATCGTGCTCAACAACAATTACTCTATTGCCGTTGTCACGTATCCTATAAATTATTTTTACAAGTCTATTAACATCCCTCGGGTGCAATCCAATACTCGGCTCATCTAATACATAAATGGTATCTACTAAAGACGAGCCTAGTTGATTTGAAAGGTTTATTCTTTGTGCTTCACCATTAGAAAGAGTTTTTGCAAGTCTGTTCATTGTTAGATACGAAAGTCCAATATCACAAACAAAAGAACTTCTTTGTAAAAGCTGTTTTAAAACTTCTTTGGCTATTTCACTTTCCTGTTTAGAAAGTTTAAGTCCGCCAAGCCATTTATAAAAGTCTCCTATCGATAATTCATTAAGATCTAATATTGTTCTACCACCAACCCTATAATTAAGTGCTTCTGGCACCAGCCTTTTACCATTACATGACGGACAAGTGTAGGAGGTTTTATATTTGCTTAAAAGGACACGAATATAGACTTTATATTTTTTCTTTTCCAGCTCTTGGAAAATGCGATCCAGGCCCATGAATTTACTTTTCCCTTTACCACCGCCAGAATAGATATATCTTTTTTCTTCTTTTGTAAGTTTACTAAATGGTTTATTAACATCTACGCCTTTATCTCTTAAAAACGTTATCATTTTATAAAACACATGTCTGACACTTGGTTTATTAAATATGTCTAACGCTCCGGCAAATAAACTTACGTTTGGATCGGGAACTAATTTTGCTTCATCTATTAAAAGTGTGTTGCCAAATCCTTTACACTCTGGACATGCTCCTATGGGACTATCAAAAGAGAAAAGCCTTGGGTCTGGTTCAGGAAACTTTTTGCCGCAGCCTGGACAAAGATTATCCATTGCAAAATTAAGGGTTTTATTATCTTCAACAACATGGACGTAACAAAATCTTGCGCCAAGACTAAATGATTTTTCAAACGCTTCCCATATTCTATTGGTCTCTGTTGCATCCACTACAAAGCGGTCGTAGATAACATAAAACTCTTCCGGCAGCTTTACATTAGGTTCGCTTAGGTCATAAACAGTACCGTCTGCAAAAACACGCATGAACCCACCCATTAAAAGGTCCTGCTGCGTACCTTTGAACTTGAACATTATGTATATTCTTTTGCCGGTATAATTCTTAATAAGATCATCTATTATTACGTCTATTGTAGGTTTTCTAACCTCTATATTACATTGAGTGCAATACGCGACTCCAACTTTAGAGAATAACAATCTTAAATATTCGTATATTTCTGTAATGGTACCAACAGTACCGCGCGAGCTTTTTATCCTGTTCTTTTGTTCAACCGCTATTGTTGGAGAGATATTCTCTATATATTCAACTTTTGGTTTATCTATCCTTTCAAGAAACTGTCTTGCATAAGAAGAAAGAGATTCTATATAACGGCGTTGACCCTCTGCATAAATGGTATCAAACACCAATGATGACTTTCCGGAGCCACTTGGCCCAACAACAACCGTTGCACAGTCCGCAGGTATGACTACGTCTATGTTCTTTAAGTTGTTCTCCGAAGCGCCTTTTATTATAAGATCAGACATAATTTTGCCGTCCCTAAACCTTTCCAATATAAGCGGATATTTAGGGTATGTAAATAGGGAGTTTTAGCGACGGCATTTACTTTGAAAGTTCTTTCTCGATATCTTCTATTGAAGGAAGGCTCGTCTTTAAATTCTTTGGTATTGATTGGGTAATTTTGTACTCTGATATTCCCATAGGTTTTGAAATATCTTTTAAAGCATACTCTGCTATAACCTTATCTTTTGATTTGCATAACAGTATTCCTATGGTCGGATTATCTGTTTCATGCCTTAAAATATCATCTACAGCAGAGAGGTAGAAATTAAGTTTTCCTGCATATTCAGGTTTAAATTTAACTGCTTTTAATTCCAATACAACATAGCACCTTAGTTTTAAATGATAGAACAATAAGTCGATATAGTAATCTTCATCACCTATCTCTAGATGATATTGTTGCCCTATGAATGCAAAACCTGCTCCAAGTTCTAACAAGAACTTGGTTATATGTTTAACGAGTTCGTTCTCTATATCCTTTTCTTTAGCCTTACCATAGACGGTTAGAAAATCTAACTTGTATGGATCTTTTATAATTTGCTCTGCTAAATCAGATTGAAGAGCTGGAAGTGTTTTCTTAAAGTTTGTGATCTTAGTTTTTGATGCCTGTCTGTGGTACAAGTCACTTTCAATCTGGACAACAAGTATGCCTCTGGACCAGCCGTTTTCTATAGTTTGTTGGGCGTACCAAAGCCGTTCACCATAACTACCTACTTTATCTAAAAGTATTCTATTATGACTCCATGGTAATTGGCCCACAACCTGCGGGCCAATTGTATCTTTTTGATATGCTTCAAAAAATGTTTTCATGTATTTTAGATTTGTATGGGAAAACCCCTTCACTCCAGGGAACTCTTTTTGCAAATCCCGAGAGAGCCTCTCAGCAACTTTTGCACCCCACCCTTGTTTATTCTGATTTTCAACTATGGTTTTACCTATTTCCCAATACAGACGTATCATTTCTGAATTAACAGACATCGACGCCTTTATCTGGGCTGTTTTGATCTTTTCTTTTAATACATTGAGAGTGGTAATGTAACTTTTTTCTATAGAGATATTCATATTATCTAATATGAATGCAATTTGAGGGCACACCTTAGTGTCAGTGCTATAGAGTAATTAGTGTCATTTTTTTGAGAACACCGTCGGCAGAGTTTTAGCGACTGACTTACTCTATAAAAACTTTATAACCAATCTTTAGAGATTTAGCTAATTTTCTTGCAACTTTTTCACCTATTTTTCTTTGTCCATTTTCCATTTTTGAGATGTTTGTAACGGCTATTCCTGTACTTTTAGATAATTCTTTTTGAGAAATCCCTTCTTTTTCCCTAGCGCCTCTTAAGCTTATTGCATACGAGGGCAGTTTTTCTTCCAAATCTTTAAAAGGACCTTCTACCGACAGCTTTTGAACAATCGTAACCAAGGTGTTTTTATGTTGTTTAAGCACATGGAATATTTGTCCATCTATAACAACATCAGTATGGGGCTTTTTCATGAGTACCGACATAATACACCTCTAATATTTTCTCTTTTTTATCTAAAATTCTCCAACAAGCAACATATCTAGGTTTTCCAGAATTAACATGACAATGTGTATGTAGCTTCCTTAATTTTTGTTGAGAGTTCTTTTATCTGCTTTATTCCATCACGAGAATATTTAATCTCCCATGCTTTAATATTATTATTTTTTTGACAATTGTCAAGATAATTATCCAATTATTATCACCTATGAATATCGTTGCAATTTAGAAACTGGTTGCAAAGCTAAAATTAAGAATGTTTAGGTGTCGAATTTTTGTCAATGCTGTTCAGAGAGTTTGATGTTCTCTTCATCTTTAGATAAAACCAAAATCCGATTAGTAAAATCAAAAATATTTCTAAAAAATGAAACGTAACAGCAAAGCTTAATGCTGTTTCTTTAGACACCTTGTAGGTAGTTAAAACAATGATTATCGCATATTCATAAGGACCAAAACTTGCATTTGTCGCAGGAATTAACATAGCAAGATTTATGCTTACTAGGACAAAAATACTAACCCAAAAAGGAAGAGACAAATTAAATGCAACAAACAAAAGGCTTATCATTAAGAGCTCTATAGACCATATAAACAGGGAGATAAAAAGAGCTTTAATAAGAAGTATTTTATCTTCAAGCAACTTTAGAGAGAGAAGAAAATCATAAGCTGCTCTTAAAAACCTGTTCCGCGGCGTTAGAACTTTTTTTAAATTTATAATATTGAACGTGAACAATAGCAAAAATATAATACTGAAAATAACAAGATAACGGATAGGGACTACCCAACTGGAAGGAATTACTACAAACCACGTTAATATATAAAAGAGAATCAAAAGAGACAGGAGTTCAAAAAATTTATTCAAAACAATTGTACCAGCAATTATAGAGCGTCCAAACTTAACATTAACCCTGGATTTGGTTATAAATATCTGAAAAACTTCTCCTGCTCTAAAGGGAAATATTACATTGAACATATTTGCTATCATACTGATAGAAAGTAATCTTTTATAGGGAACAACCTCAAATCTGTCCAAAACCATTTTCCATCTAAATGCTTTCAATACCACGAGTAAAATGCTCAGAGCAGCAACAGGCAAAGCATAAATAAGCTTAACTTCAGATAATATTTTCAATACTGCACTATAGTTGGTTCCTTTAAGAGCCAAATATAGAAAACATATTGATATAATTAACCCCAGTTTGTATAAAAATTTACTCTTCACTATTTTTAAATATTACCATTTTCTAATAGGTATTTTGTTCTCTTTACAATAATTAATAACATACTTTCTAATAGGTTTTAGGATTTCTCTTTGTTTTCTAGGATAAAGAAGAAATCTGTCATGAAATTCTACTCTTACACTCTTAATATATCTCATCGTGCCCTCTATTATCATTTTGGGCAATACTCTAAACTCAGAACCTTCAATATCCATTTTTAACAATATATAATCGCTAGGGGAAAAATTATTTTTTATCCATTTACTAAAATCTACGCTTTCCACATATTTTGTGTCTGTTGTTAGTCTTGGCAATCTTTTATGTCCCTCAGAGAATTCATCTGCCGTAGTTGTCACAGAGTTATCTTTTGTAAAGTTGAATGAAATTTTACCATCATTGATCCAAATGGCTTTTTGATAAAAAGCCCCTGCAAGTTTTTGTGATGTAAACACCTTTTCAATTTGTGATGAAAAATCAGAAACATCAAAAGCATATATCTCAAATGAAAAAGGATCTTCTACTTTAAACACCTTTCCCTCTAAAAAAGCTTTTATGGAGTCCCCATTGTTACATCCTGCATCAATAAATACCCTTCTCATTCCCGTCCTCCTTTTTTAAGATCAAAGTGAACGGGACATTAACTTATTTATTTAATTAAGTAAACCTATTATAGGTTTAAAATATTAAACCTATATATTCCAATTACTTATGCTAAATATCTCAATATGAAAACTGCCCCCATTAATGCAAAGGATATCATCAAACGTTTAACCAAAAAGGATATTAGGGAACGTATTTCCTTGTATCTTTCAAAGGATCTTTACGCGGATTTTAGATATGCATGTGAAAAAGAAGAGGTAAAAGCGTCTCAAGTCATGGAAGAGTTAATGAAACTTTTTGTAGATTCTTTGAAACCTAAGATATAGCCTTAAAATTAGAGCATTTCAGTGACCAAAAGCTTTCCTAATTGTTACGGCACAATGTAGCTCACTCGTCGCAAATATCAGTATACCCAAGAATTATTCCCTGGGCACATCTCAAACATTAAAGAGTATTGCAACACCCAGACATGCGACAATAGTACCTAGAATAGCTCTTGCTGAAATTTTTTCCTTATAAACTATTGCGACCATTGGAAGAATCATTATTGGCATCAGTGCCATCAGCGTTGATGCTATTCCTACCGGAGCCATTTTTACGGCGATCATTGCAAGTACAACACCTATAGACGAACCTACCAGTGCTCCAACTCCAATCAATGCCATAGCCTTTTTGTCTGAAGATTTTTTAAAAACAGTTATAACTTTTCCTCTAAATAAGCTTACTATCCAATATGCAGCACAACCAAATCCAGCTCTTATTAAAGTAGTTGTCAGTGGATCAACCTGATCGACTCCCGTCATTACCGGTTTTATTATTGTAAAGCTAATAGCCTGAAATAGACCTGCGCATATTGCAAAACAAATACCTTGTGTAAAATGTTTTTTGTGAATTTCCCGTCTAGTATTATTTTTTTCTGATACTACCCAAATTATCCCAGATATCGTAACAGATATACCAAACAAGGCATATATGGATAGCGCTTCTTTTAGAAACAACCACGCAAGTAAAGTGCTCATAAGTGGATAAAAGTTAAATATAAGTATCCCGAGTCGAGGTCCGATAGTCATATAACTTTGATATAAAGATGCATCGGCCAAAAAATATCCGATTACTCCACTCAATCCAAGTAGTAACCAATTTATAGACGATATACTTTGAGGAAGAAAGGTTCCTCTGGTAATTAATTGTATTACGGCAAGGATAAGCATACCAAAGGTCGTTTTGTAGTGGTTCATAGAGAACGATGAACCAATGCGATGGCTTGCCGCAGTAAAAATGAGTGCACAAGCTGACCAAGTTAATGCAGCACCTATGGCAGAAAGTTCTCCTATCATTTAATAATTTTCTCTAAAGAACTGTGTCTCGTCCGCATCCTCTATGCCACCGGATTCGCCTTCGACTTGTGTTGGTTCTGTACCATCCTTAAAGGGCATATAAAATACTTTAGCAGATTTTCTAGCAGCGACCTTACCGGTCTTTCCGTCTATCTTTAAATATTTTATACCTTCTGGTTGTGTAAAATCATTCTTAGGAGTTTTGCTTGTTGCCTCTCTCATATAGTTTATCCATATAGGTAAAGAAACTTCTGCACCTGTTTCTCCTTGTCCTAATGACTTTGATTGGTCATCGTAACCTACCCAAACACCAGTCATAATATATGGAGTATAGCCAATGAACCATGCATCACAAAAATCATTGGATGTTCCTGTTTTTCCAGCCAATGGAATGTTTAAAGCTGATGCCGCCTTTGCGCCTGTACCTTTACTTGCAGCCTCTTTTAAAAGAAAGTTCATAAGATACGCTGTCTGTGGAGGAATTACAAATCCCGGAGGTGGAAGGTCTATTTTCTTTTCTCCCTCTTTTGCAACTTCCTGTGGTTTCGTATTACTATTGTTGTCTTCTGCAACTTCTTCTGTTTTTTCCTCTGTTTTAACTTCCTCGTCAGCACCCTCTATATAATCGATAGGTTTACTTGGATCATATTGTTCGATTACATTACCATTCCTATCCTCTATTTTAGTTATAAAATAAGGAACAACTCTTTTTCCTCCTGATGCAAAAACAGAAAATGCTTTTGTCATTTCCCACAAAGACACGGCAGTAGAACCAAGACCAAGTGAAAGGTCATTTGGCATATCGGATCTTATACCCAATTTTTTTGCATATTCTTTTGCATAAGAAACTTTTATGTCCTGAAGTATTTTTGTTGTTGGAATATTTCTACTAAAGACTATCGCGTCCCTTACGGTGGTATCACCGTAAAATTCTTCTGAATAGTTCGTTGGTTTCCATGTTGTGTTATTATCTTCATCGTCGTAAACTATTGGAGAGTCCATTATAACTGTTGCAGGAGTATATCCCTTATCTAATGCTGCAGAATAAACCAATGGTTTAAAAGTAGAACCTGCCTGGCGTTTTGCCTGGTATGCTCTGTTAAACTCACTTCCTGTAAAACTATACCCACCAACCATTGCACTTATAGAACCGTCGTTAATATTAAATGAAAGCAGAGCACTCTCAACAAGTGGTTCCTGCTCTATTGCAAAAATACCTGGTTTTAAAAGTGTGACTAAAATAACGTCGCCTCGTCTTAAAACACCGTTGTTTAATCTTCCTCTATATACCCAACTAAAACCTTCTTTTCTTATAACACCCTGTGTATAGCCTACACTCACTTTTATTTCCTGCGTCTTATCATTTATACCAAGAACTACCGCTTTATAGTTTGTGCCCTTATCAAGTGGAACAGGAACTTTTGCTTTACTTAGGTCTTGAGCATTTTGTTTATCTTCTACAACAAACATTTTGTTCTTGATCTTGAATTCCTGCCAAGGTTCTGGAAAGTAAATATAGCTCCTTACAGAGTCTGCTATGTCTTTATTTATTGCTGTTATTTCCTGTTCTATTTCCTTATCACTCTTTAATCTTTTTGTTGGCCCTCTAAAACCCTGCTTTTTATCTAACGTTTTTAATTCTTCTTTAATGGCGTTCTGGGCCGTGGTCTGAAGTTTTGAATCTAGAGTGGTATATATATTAACACCTTCATCTAATACTTTCTCGTCACCATATTTTGCCACCATATATTTTCTAACGAACTCTACAAAATAAGGCGCAAGGTCTAAATTGATATCAACTCTCTTATAAAGTTTTATTCTTTCATTCGCTGCTTTTTCTGCCTGAGCCTTTGTTATGTATCCGTCCTCTACCATACGGGTAAGAACATATATTTGTCTCTCTTTAGCTTTATTAGGATTCAAGAATGGAGACCATTTAGATGGTGCCTGAGGCAACCCTGCCAAAAGTGCCGCTTCTGCAAGAGTAATATCTTTTACATCTTTACCAAAATATAAGCTCGCCGCTGCTTTAACACCATAAGCATTGTGTCCCAAAAAAATCTGGTTCAAATATAAATAGAGTATATCCTGTTTTTTTAAATGACTTTCTATTCTGCCCGCAAGTATTGCTTCCTTAACTTTTCTGGAGATCTTTTTTTCCGACGTAAGCAAAAGGCTTCTTGCAACCTGTTGCGTTATAGTACTACCTCCTTGGGAAAATTGTCCTGACTTAAAATTAGCGATCATAGCTCTAAGTATACCGGCAAAATCCAGTCCTTTATGTTCAAAGAACTTCCCGTCCTCTGATGCAACAAAGGCATTTACAATTGTCTTTGGTATTTGATCAAATGGAAGGATCTGCCTGTTCTCTCTATAATACTCGCCTATCTTTATGTTGTTCTTGTCGTAAACGGCGCTAACTACTTTTGGTTTATAGTCTTCTAAAGTTATAATGTTAGGAAGGCTTTTGGAATAATGTAAAAATATACCCATCCCAATAAGAGCAACAAAAACCAGTATAAAAAACAAAGACAAAAAACATACTTTAAGCAAAAGATATAATTTCTTCTTCAATGTTAACACCCCAATTTACTAGAGATAAATTTAATAAGTTCATTCTTTAACAAACCGACTTTTGAAGCATCCTTACCTGCACCTTGAGCCATTTCTGGATTGCCGCCACCATTACCACCGACAATACCTACAATAACAGAGAGAATATCCATCGCCTTTATTTTTGATGTAAGCTCTTTTGGGACATAAGCTATAAAGGAAGGAAGTCCTTCATATAGTGATACTAGCGTTACAATTTTTTCCGGTGATTTGGATTTTACAAAATCAATCCCATTTTTAAGGTCTTTTACACTACTCCCGTCTATAAACGCAATTATCATCGGTTTATCAGCTGCTTTTTCTATAGCTTCTTTAAGAATAACTTCTGCACTACCACGTTTTAGTTTATCGTTTTCTTTTTTGATATTCTTGTTCTCTGTAAAAAGCATTGCTGCTTTTTCTGCAACCTCCGCCTCTGCACATTTAAGTTCCTTGCCTACATTCTTCACAAGCTTAGAATAACTATTTAATTCTTCGTAAGCATTAAATGAAGTTACAGCTCTTATTCTTCTTATGCCTGCTCCTGTGCTTTCCTCACTTACTATCTTAAATATGCCTATCTCTGATGTATTACTAACGTGAGTCCCACCACATAGCTCTGTGCTTAAACATCCAACCTTAACAACCCTTACCTTATCACCATATTTTTCATCGAACAAAGCCATCGCTCCCGTTTTTACAGCTTCGTCATATTTCATGTAATTGAAATCAACATCTTCGCCAGATAGTATCCATCTATTAAGATCTATTTCTACTTTTTCTATTACTTCGTCAGAAACCTTCTCGTAGTGGCTAAAGTCAAAAGTGAAAAATCTTTCATTCACTAAAGAACCCGATTGCTTTACATGTTCTCCAAGATGTTTTCTTAACAAGTAATGCAACATGTGTGTTGCAGTGTGATTCCTCTCTATTAATTTTCTTATATCGTTAGAAACCTCTACATCGTAAATCTGTCCGACTTTTATATCAGTCGTAAGTTCATCAACTACATGAAGATGGATCCCTCCAACTGGTTTTTGAACAGAAACGATCGATGCAATTATATCGTCGTTAACTTTTATAGCACCTGTGTCGTTTACCTGTCCTCCAGACTCTGCATAAAAAGGTGTCTTATCAAATATCAAAACTCCATTCTCGCCTTTTGATAATTTCTCAACAAAGCCACCATTCTTTATTATCTTTAAACATTTTGCAGAAACTTTTTTATTCGTATAGCCAACGAATTCAGATTTTATCTCGTGGAAATTACGTTTTAGTAACTCTATATCCGCAGCTATAATTTCAGATACAGCAACAGCATTCTTTCCTCTTGCATCCCTAGCCATTTGTCTTTGCTTATCCATTTCTGAGTTAAAACCAGCCTCATCAACATTAAAGCCTCGCTCCTTGCATATCACTTGAGTAAGGTCCAATGGAAAACCATAAGTATCATAAAGTTTAAATGCAACTCCACCAGCAAGAACTTTTCCACCCTTTAAACCAGATAATTCTTTTTCCAACAGAGTAAGACCTTTATCTAGAGTCTCGTAAAATTTTTCTTCTTCTGATTTTAATATCTTTCCTATATCTTTACTTGCTTTCACAAGTTCCGGGTATGCCGAGCCCATAAGCTCAATAACTTTATTTATTTTTGAATGCATAAACGGCGCATCAAAACCAAGAAGCTTTCCGTGTCTTATTGCTCGTCTTATTATACGTCTTAATACATAGCCGGCACCCTCATTAGAAGGAAAACATCCGTCAGCTATAAGAAAGGCAATACTCCTTAAGTGATCTGCCACCGCATTATAAGAAGCTTCAAATTTTTTATCTGATAATTTTATTTTTGCGTCTTTTTCTATTTCTTTCTTTATGTCTTTAAATAGATCTATGTCGTAGTTACTCGCCACTCCCTGCATAACAGCAGCAAGCCTTTCCAATCCTGCTCCAGTATCTATGCTCGGTTTTGGAAGTCTTGTTAAATTACCTTTTTCATCCCTGTTGTATTGCATAAAAACAAGGTTCCATATTTCTACGAACCTGTCGCAATCACAACCTACAGTACAGCCGGGTTTACCACAGCCGTGGTCAGGACCGTGGTCATAAAATATTTCTGAACATGGTCCACAAGGTCCAGTATCACCCATAGACCAAAAATTATCTTTATCGCCAAATTTAAATATTTTTTCTTTTGGGATACCCATGTGCTTATGCCAGATATCAAAAGCTTCATCATCGTCGGTATAAACCGTAACGTAAAGTTTCTCTTCTGGGATACCATAGGTTTTTGTAAGTAGTTCCCATGCAAATTGTATGGCTTCTTTTTTAAAGTAATCACCGAATGAAAAATTACCGAGCATCTCAAAAAAAGTATGGTGTCTGTATGTAAACCCAACATTCTCCAAGTCGTTATGTTTTCCGCCTGCTCTAACACATTTCTGACAAGACGTTGCTCTTTTGTAATCACGAACGTCCAGACCAAGGAACACGTCTTTAAACTGGTTCATCCCAGCGTTAGTAAATAAAAGTGTTGGATCTTTTCTTGGTAAAAGATTTGAGCTTGGAATTACCGTATGTGAATTTTTTTTAAAATATTCCAGAAACAAAGAACGAACTTTCTCAATTTTCAAACCTTTAGCCCTCCGTATCGTCAAGATCCCCTTTATTACCAATAATCTCCCGAACAAGTTCAGTACGAAATCCCTTTCTAATAAAGAAGTCAGAAGCCTTTTTTACACCCTCAATATTATTAAGGCTGAAACGCTTCTTGCTTAAGAGATATCTTATATTCTCTCTTTCGTCATTTTCAAGGAAAAAAGTTCGGACTAATTCGTCGGCAAGACCCCTTGGTAAGCCGCGCTCAACAAGCCTTCCAGTAACGTCGTATCTGGAATGCCTTTTGCGCTTTAGCTCCTCTATATAGAGTTCTGCAGTTTCTTTATCGTTAACAAAGCCTTTTGTCTGGAATTCTTGGATTACTTTTAGGACTGATTCCTGGTCGTAGCCGCGTTGAAGCAGTTTGGAAGCAAGTTCCTTAGAAAAATGCGGCCGCCTTGCAACAAGGTCGGCCGCTTTCCTAGAAATATTGTCAGTTGGTTTTGGCCTCTTCAGCATGAGCTCTCTTGCCAGTAGGCTTTGTCGTTTTTTCGTCTCTATCTTTTCCAGTAGATGTCGTAATTGTTTCTGTTGATCTCGCTTTTACACCATAGTGATTAAGGATTTTACCTTCAATTTCTGCTAGAGCTTTTGGATTGTCCTTTAGATAAGTAGCAACGCTATCTTTACCCTGACCTATTTTCTCTCCATTATAAGCGAACCATGATCCGCTCTTCTCTATAACACCGGCATTAACGCCACAGTCCAATATCTCTCCGACCTTTGATATTCCTTGTCCGTAGATAATATCGAATTCAACTTCCTTAAACGGAGGAGCAACCTTGTTCTTAACTATCTTAACTCTGGTCCTTGTTCCGATAACGTTATCTCCGTCCTTTATGGAGCTAGCCTTTCTTATATCCATTCTGATAGTTGAATAGAACTTTAGTGCATTACCACCGGTAGTCGTTTCTGGATTACCGAACATAATACCTAATTTCATTCTTATCTGGTTAATGAATACAACAACGCATTTTGAACGGCTAATGCTTCCGGTCAATTTTCTTAGAGCCTGAGACATTAATCTTGCCTGAAGCCCCATATGAGAATCGCCCATCTCGCCTTCTATTTCCGCTTTAGGCACAAGAGCTGCAACAGAGTCAACGATAAGAACGTCAACTGCACCTGATCTAACAAGTGTATCTGTAATTTCTAATGCCTGCTCGCCGCTGTCTGGCTGAGATATCAAAAGATTCTCTGTATCCACACCAAGCTTTGTTGCATAATTAACGTCCAATGCATGCTCTGCATCAACGAACGCAGCTACACCACCATTCCTTTGTGTTTCTGAGATAATGTGTAAAGCTAAAGTTGTTTTTCCAGAAGCTTCCGGACCATATATCTCGACTATTCTTCCTCTTGGAAGCCCACCAACGCCTAAGGATATATCTAATCCCAATGAGCCTGTTGGAAGAACATCAACAGTTCTATCTACCTTTTCCTCGTCACCTAGCCTCATTATAGAACCTTTGCCAAATTGCTTCTCTATGGAAGAAACTGCAAGTTCCAGGGCTTTCTTTTTGTCCTGAACGGACATGTTGTTCGGTGTTAAACCCATGTTAACCTCCCCTGTTTTGTTTATTTATTTTTCAAAAAAGTTATATCAACTAAATCAAAAGATAACTAATAAAAAAGCTTAACCACATTCAAAATAATTGCCGTGTAAGCCCCTGCCATAAGGTCGTCTGCCATAACTCCCAATCCTAACGGTAACTTCTCTAATTGCCTTATAGGAACAGGTTTGAAAATATCAAATATCCTGAACAGCACAAAACCGGCAATACCCCAGTAAAAACCTATTGGAACACATATCATACCAACAAGATAACCACAGAATTCATCAACTACTATATGTTGTGAATCTTTAGACCTATAAATACGTTCAGCGACTCCAGAAAGATATATTCCGATTATAGATAAAACTATTGTAACAATAAGGTACATTTTAATATCGACGTACTTTAGGTAATACTGCCAAAAAAGTAACCCACCAAAAGTACCCCAAGTTCCTGGAGCAACTGGGAGATGTCCTAATCCAAAAACAGAAACATACATTTTAACCAAAAAGTTTTTCATAATAACACCTACTGCTAAAACAATGCCTGCATACTAGACGTATGGCTACGTAATAAAATGTCAAAAATCTTCTGGAAGCATTGAAAAATTCAAAATAGTTTCACCAACCTTTACAGAGTCCTTCTCTCTAAAAGTTGCCATTTGAACTCTTTGTTCATTTATATATGTACCATTCTGACTTCCAAGATCTTTTATTTTAAATATCCCCGGTCCTTCAAGAGTAACCTCTGCATGCTCCCTGGAAACACTTTTATCATAAATCCAAAGGTCCTTGGTTCTACCTACTACTATCCTTTTTCTATAAAAATGGAAAACAGCCCCTTCGTTTTCTCCACCTACTATTTTAACCATAAAGTTATAGCCAGTCATTAATTCACGAGCAAAATATTCTTCCTCTACTATCTTCACAGGAATAGAATCAAGTATATCTAAAAACAACTCATACGGTTCAGTTCCGATCATATATGGTGGCTGTATCTTTAGATCTGGATTAAACTCAACTTTTTCATCCAAGACTTTCGCTAGTTTTTTAAAGTCATGAGTTTGTTTAGAATATCTGGATGGTGCCAAACCAATAAAAGTTCTGTTGTCACCAATCTCTTCCGTAATAGTCACCACCATAAAAACTGTAGTCCCTATTTTTAGGCGATCATTATTAACCAGCAGAGATTTTCTTACTTTCTTATTATTAACGAAAATACCATTGGTACTACCAAGATCCTGAACAACCAGTTCCCCACCTATTATATTTATTGTTGCATGCAATTTAGAAACTTCTGCATCAGCGACAAACACAGCCTTTTTTCTATCTATATTAGTAGGAATGCCTTCTGGTGGCATGCGTCTGATCTCGTATCTAATATTCTCTTCGAGTTCATAGACCGTATCGACGTTATTGCCTTCTATTATTTTAAGATTGAATCTTTTGGCCATTACCTACCCCTATGGGGAAACTATACCATAGGGAATATGGGTTACGCCACAGCCTTTATATGTTTTCTGGTACCTTTATAAAATTCAATGTTTTCAATCTTCTTTGAAAGAAGAGCGATCTCCATAACCTGCTCAACTCTATCGACGAATACAAAATTAAGTTTCTTTTTGTATTCTTTAGGAAGCTCAGCTAAATCTTTCCTGTTGGCCTCCGGAGCTATAACTGTTTTTATTCCAGCTCTTAATGCTGCCAATGATTTTTCTTTAAGCCCGCCTATAGGAAGGACTTTTCCAGAAAGACTTATCTCTCCGGTCATTGCAACATCTTTAGATACCGGACGACCTGTAATATGAGAAATTATCGCCGTTGCTATTGCTATACCAGCCGAAGGACCGTCCTTTGGAACGGCGCCTGCTGGAAAATGAACGTGTATCTCGTTGTTTTGGAAATAATCCTCGTTAATACCATAAAGCTGCGCCATAGTTTTTACATAACCTAATGCTGTTGTAGCAGACTCCTTCATTACATCTCCTAGATTACCTGTTAATTTTAATCCGCTACCTTTTGCAGCAGCAACTTCTATCAACAAGATCTCTCCACCGTATTGGGTCCACGCAAGTCCTGTAGATATACCAATTTCGTCGTCAGCATTCTTTTCTTCAGTAAGGTATATCGGACAGCCAAGAAATTTTTCAACAATAGCAGGTGTCAATTTGTTTGGAAGAGGTTTATTTTGAGCTATCAACTTGGCAATTTTTCTATACATTTTACCAATTAGTCTTTCTAACGTTCTTAAACCAGCCTCCCTGGTGTACTCTCGTATTATCTTAAAAAGAGTTTTATCGCTGAACTTTACATTAACGTTTTCTAACCCATTCTCTTTTCTCTGTTTTGGTATTAAGTGTTTTTTTGCTATTTTTATTTTTTCTTCGCTGGTGTAGCCAGAAAGTTGTATTATCTCCATCCTATCCCTAAGTGCAGGAGGAATCGTATCTAACATATTTGCTGTTGCAATAAACATTACATTTGAAAGATCAAACGGAACGTTCAAATAGTGATCCCTAAAAGAAAAATTCTGTTCAGGGTCTAAAACTTCTAAAAGAGCAGAACTTGGATCGCCCTTAAAATCCGCGCCAAGCTTATCTACTTCGTCCAGAACAAAAACAGGGTTATTCGTTCCAGCAAGTTTTAAACTATGCATTATCTTACCAGGCATTGCACCAACGTAAGTACGCCTGTGTCCCCTTATTTCTGCTTCATCCTTTACTCCACCCAAAGAGATCCTTACAAACTTTCTGCCCAATGCACGTGCTATAGACTTACCTAAAGAAGTTTTACCAACACCAGGTGCTCCAACGAAACAAAGTATCGGTCCTTTTAATTTATTATTAAGCTTACTTACGGCAAGGTGCTCTATTATTCTTTCCTTTACCTCTTCAAGGTCATAATGGTCTTCGTCTAATATCACTCTTGCCTTCTCTATATCGAGGTTATCCTCTGTGCTAACAGACCAAGGAATTTCGACGATCCACTCAAGATACGTTCTTAATACAGCAGATTCACTAGCATCAGGATGCATTCTTTCTAAACGTTCGAGTTGTTTAAATGCTTCTTCCTTTACTTCGGCTGGGAGTTTAAGGCTTAACAGTTTTTGTCTTATGTAATTAAGGTCGTCGTCTTTTTCCTCTGTCTCGCCAAGCTCATCTCTTATTGCTTTCATTTGTTCTTTAAGAAAATATTCTTTTTGAACCTTTGTTATTTCATCTTTTGTTTTATTGTTTATCTTGTTCTGTATTTCTATTATTTCAAGCTCTCTAGATAAAAATTCATTTACCTTATATAATCTCTCGACAACATCTATTGTTTCCAGAACGTTCTGCGCATCATTAACCTTTAGCCCAAGATTTGCAGTAATAAGATCGGCAAGCTTTCCGGCTTCTTTTATCTCTTCTATTATTAATAATAAGTCTGGGGTTAAAAGCCTTCCGGAAGAAACTATCTTTTCTAACTGTTCTTTAACATTTCTTATTAAAGCATCTGTTTCTGTTCCGGACCCAGGTATAAGTTCTTCTATTGTTTCTATGGAAACTTTCATAAAAGGTTCGGTTTGTTCATAAGACCTTACTTTGGCTCTGTTCATTCCCTGTACTAAAACTTTAAGTCTTCCGTCAGGAAGTTTTTTAACTCTTATAATTGTTGCAACAGTTCCAACCGTATATATATCGTCCGCAACAGGAGTTTCATCTGCTACATTTTTTTGTGCTGCAAGAAATACAAGTTTATTGCCAAGATCTGCTTCTTCTATCGCTTTTATAGAACTCTCTCTTCCAACAAAAAGAGGAAGGATCATATATGGAAACACCACAACATCTCTAACAGGTAACATTGGAATTGAACTGAATACTTCCATTAAAGCCTCCAATAAGATTAGCGCCTTAATAGACTCTTCGGAAAAACTGTAGATTAACTTTAATAGGGATAAGTGGTTATAATGACAAGGAAAAACATCTTAAAAAATTAAGAATATATACGTTAACAAGGAACAAAAGCTTTAAGCAGGTCTTCTTTGTTCCATTTCTATGTCTTGCATACAATCTACGCAAAGAGAAGAGAAAGGTTGCGCCTTTAATCTATCATAAGAAATTTCATCACCACAATTTTCGCAACAACCAAAATTGCCTTCTGCCATTCTTGCAAAAGCCTTTTCAATTTCTAACAAACATTTTCTATCTCTTGTTTGGATTGTGCAACTTAGATATTGATTAACTTCTTCTACTGCATAGTCACCTTCATCAGAAGGTTTTTGATCGTGGTCCATCATTTGCTTGAACGCTGAACGGGAACTATCAAGAAGCTCTTCTTTTTTTCTTAGTAAAAGAGTCTTGAAAAAATCCAGTTGCTTATTAGTCATCCCCCACCCCCTTGACTAACAAAACTTTAACAAAGCTATATTCACACAAAAAAAATTTTTTTCAAGTATAAACTAGTCTTTAAGAATTATTTTTCCTTTTTCTACTCCAAGAACAAAAAGTTGCTTATCGATATCTCCGTTCGCTTCTATTTTCATTTTTCCCGTCGCACCGGTAAATGAACCAATATTGGTTATATAATTTCTAAAAGCTTCTCTATTAATTGATGTCGGCGTGTTACCGGAAAAAGCTTTATTCATTGCAGAAACTATTATATTCATAGCGTCGTAACCTTGAGCCTCAAGAACTCCAGGATTTGTATTAAAAGTATCTTTAAAGTTTTTAACAAAAGTTCTACTCTCTGGCATTGCCGTTAAAGAAGTAAACCCATCTATAAAGATCGCTCCATTAACATTATCCTGACCTCTACTTATCAACTGAGGGCTATTCCAAGTATTTGGTCCCATAAGAACAATGTTCTTTGCATCATAATAAGGAAGATATGGCGCTATTTGTGCCGCCACTCTTGCATCGTCGGGAATAAAGACTGCATCAAATGCATTAACAGGAGGCAGAGTAAGATCGTTTATTTTTGCTCTCTTCTTTGGATCATTACCTGCTTCTGTTTCAAGTTGAGATTTAAGTTCATTATATTCCTTTAGTCTTGCTCCTACGTAGTAGACACCTAAAAGCTTTTTAACTTGTTCTCTAAAATCCGTTTGTCCCGTCTGGTACGACTCAACAGATGTAATTTCTCCACCTTTCCTAAGAACCTCATCCCAAAAATATTTTGTAAGTTCCTGACCATATCTATCTTCGGGATAAATTATCCCAAATCTTGTCATCGCAAGTTTATCCATTGCATAATCGACTAGTCTTCTTATCTGGTTTCTGTTACTCATCGCCATTCTGAACACATACTGTCCCAAACCATCAAGGTCGTCTTTCTGTGAAAGACTTATGTTTGGTATTCCAGACATACTGCATTGAGAAGCAGTTGTTGTTGCTTCATCATTACCAAGAGGTCCGATTATTGTGAGGACATGATCTTCCTGTATTAATTTTTCTACAGCCATTCTTGCAACTTCTGGATCAGACTGAGAATCCATTACTGCAAGTTTTACCGGTGAGTTTGAATTCTTCTTGTCTCCAAAAACACCTGCTGCAAGCTGTATGCCCATTAATGATTTTTGTCCAAAAGCAGAATTCTTACCTGTTAAAGGTAAAATTACGCCTACTGTATAAGGATCAACCTGGTCGGTACTTTTTAACCTGGACATGTAATTATCGACTTGGATAGAATATTCATGTTGTGGATATAGGTTTTGAAATCTTGTGAATTTGTCCTTTGCCTTTATGCTGTCACCTTTCTGTATATACCGTTCTCCTAACGTAAACGTAACATAAGAATTAAAATCCTGTCCGGAGTATTTTCTTTCTATTGATTCAAGATCATCAATACTTATCTTATCTATTTCAGCCAACATAGACACTTTTAGTTTAGATTTAACTCCCTCGTCCACAGCAATAGAAGAAGCCTCTGCATATGCTGCAAAAGAGTCTGCGTTTTTTGCGTTAGTAGAAAGAATGTTACCTTTTAATACCAATATTTTTATTTTAGTTTCAGCATCCAAACCTGTCCTATCAAAGTCAGCTGTATTTAATATAGAAAGAGACTGGCTTAAGTTACTTTGTTTATATTCACTTATTGCATAATAATAAACAGCAATATTATAGTAAAAAGAGTCGTTATAACTTCTTATCAGGTTATTAAATTCTAATCCTGCTTCTGGATACTTTTGCGAACTTAAAAGGATCGTTCCTCTTTTATATATAACTTCTGAAGCATACCTTGAGTCAGAATATTTCTTATTAAACACAGCACTGTTATTCAAGTATTCAGTATATTTCTTCTCTGTATAAAGTCTTTCTAATCTCTGGTACTCACTCTTTCCTGACTCTGTACCAGAGGCAACTGGTTTTGCCTTTTTGACACCCATGGATTTCTGTTCTGCGCATGAGTAAATAGTTAGAACGGCACACACAATAAATGTGTATAAAAATAATTTTTTCATACAGGCAAGCTTACCTGAAGTTTTTAAGGCTTTCTATATATTTTTTAAATGTAGGATTAGAAGAATCAGACATGCTCGCGTCTAATTTTTTGAGCAGCTCTAGTTGCTCTCTTGATAATTTAACAGGGGTTTCTACTGAAACGTGAACTAGCTGGTCACCTCTAGTATGTCCTCCAAGTCTATAAATACCCTTGCCGTGTAATCTAAAAGTTTTTCCTGTTTGAGTTCCGGATGGAATCTTCATCTTAACAAGTCCGTCAAGAGTAGGCACTTCTACCTCTGCTCCAACAGCCGCTTGATAAAACGTTATCGGTATTTGGCAAATTACGTCGAAATCATCTCTTTGGAAGAACGGATGTGGTCTTACTCTTATATGAACATAAAGATCACCTGTTGGTCCGCCATTCCTTCCCGGCTCACCTTCTCCACTAAGTTTTAAAGATTGCCCGTCACTAATACCGGCAGGTATCTTAACTTTAAGATTTTTAATCGCTCGAACATTACCAACACCCTTACATGCTTTACATGGATTTTTATTTATAGAGCCTGTGCCACCACAAGTACTACACGTTCTCCCCATAGAAAAAAATCCCTGCCGAACAAATACCTGTCCGTTACCCTTACAAGTAGGACAAGTTTCAAGATGTCCGTGTCCTTCGACTCCGGTCCCGCCACACGAGGAACATACTTTAGCAGAAGAAATAGAAAGATCCCTTTCTCCACCAAAAGCGGCATCTTCGAATTTTACTTCCATAGTGGTTTCTAGGTCGTTACCACGTCTGGAAGAAGATCTTCTTCCGCCACTTGAAGCACCTCTACCACCATTAAAAAGATCTCCAAAAATATCTCCGAACACATCACTATAATCACCAAATCCACCAGAGTAAGTAGAGCCGCCTCCACCACCGAAACTATTATCAACTCCAGCATGACCGAACTGGTCGTACTTTGTTTTTTTACCAGGGTCGCTCAGAACCTCGTAGGCTTCTGTAGCTTCTTTGAATTTATTCTCGGATTCTTTGTTGTTTGGATTCCTGTCCGGATGGTACTTTAGCGCTAGCTTTCTATAAGCCTTCTTAATGTCTTCGGCGCTGGCAGTTTTGCCAACGCCTAAGACTTCATAAAAATCTCTTTTAACAGACAAAATCTATCCCCTTATACTTCTTTATAATCCGCATCTATAACGTCGTCTTTCTTTTCGCCTTCAGGACCCTGTTCTTGTTGCGGTCCCTGTGGGCCCTGCTGACCACCTTGTGGTCCTTGTTGCTGATCGCCTGCGCCCTTATATATCTCAGAAGCAGCCTTTCCTGCAACAGAATTTAATTTTTCTATTTCGGATTTTATTTCACCAGCATCGTCTCTTTCAAGGACCTTCTTAGCAGCCTCGTTAGCAGCAGTTAGTTCACTCTTTACTGCATCACTAAGTTTTTCGCTATACTCCTTAAGGGTCTTCTCATTATTGTAAATAAGATTATCAAGCTGGTTTCTTAGATCTATCTTCTCTCTTTTTAGTTTATCTTCCTGAGCATGCATTTCTGCATCCTTTACTACTTTCTTAATATCTTCCTCAGAAAGTCCACTTGCTGCCGTGATCTGTATTGCCTGTTGTTTTCCAGTACCTAGATCCTTTGCGCTAACATGCATAATACCGTTAGCATCTATATCGAAGGAAACCTCTATCTGAGGAACACCACGAGGTGCTGGAGGAAGTCCAACGAGCTCAAACCTGCCAAGTGTTTTGTTGTCGCCAGCCATTTCTCTTTCACCCTGCAATACGTGTATGCTTACAGCAGGCTGACTGTCTGCTGCTGTTGTGAATATCTGGCTCTTCTTTGTAGGTATCGTCGTATTCTTATCTATAAGTTTTGTGAATACACCACCAAGTGTTTCTATACCAAGTGATAAAGGAGTTACGTCTAAAAGTAGAACGTCCTTAACATCGCCGGCAAGAACTCCACCCTGTATTGCTGCGCCTATAGCAACAACTTCATCCGGGTTAACACCCTTGTTAGGTTCTTTACCAAATATCTCTTTAACTTTCTGTTGTACTCTTGGAACTCTGGTCATACCACCGACTAGTATTACTTCATCGATCTTGTCCAAAGGAACACCAGAATCCTTTATAGCAATTCTGCATGGCTCAACTGTCTGTTCTATAAGATCGTCGACCAATCTCTCGAACTGAGCTCTTGTTAACTTCATGTTCAAGTGTTTTGGTCCAGAAGCATCAGCTGTAATGAAAGGAAGATTGATATCTGTTTCCATTACGTTTGAAAGCTCTATCTTTGCTTTTTCTGCAGCTTCTTTTAATCTTTGAAGCGCCATTTTATCTTTTGAAAGATCTATGCCGTCGGTCTTTTTGAATTCTGCAGCTATCCAGTCCATTACTCTGTGGTCGAAATCTTCTCCACCAAGGAATGTATTACCATTGGTTGATTTAACTTCGAACACACCTTCACCCAATTCAAGTATGGATATATCGAAAGTACCACCACCAAGGTCGAATACTGCAATTATTGTATCTTTATGTTTTTTATCTTCGCCATAAGCAAGTGCAGCAGCCGTAGGTTCATTTATAATTCTCTTAACATCAAGCCCTGCGATACGACCTGCATCCTTTGTTGCCTGACGCTGACTGTCATTAAAATATGCAGGAACTGTTATTACAGCCTCTGTTACCTTTTCACCAAGATAGTCCTCTGCCGTCTGCTTCATCTTTTGAAGTACCATTGCAGAAATTTCTGATGGACTCATGTCTTTTCCATTAATGTTAACCCAAGCATCACCATTGGATGCTTTAGAAATTTTGAATGGAGACATCTTTATAAATTTTTGAACTTCTGGAGAATCGTATTTTCTCCCTATTAGTCTCTTTATTGCGAAAAGAGTTCTATCTGAGTTAGTTATTGCCTGCCTTTTTGCAAGTTGACCAACAAGACGCTCTCCTTTATCCGTAAATGCAACTATTGACGGAGTAGTTCTTGTCCCCTCTGAGTTTTGAATAACTTTTACGTCGCCACCTTCCATGATAGATACGCAAGAGTTTGTTGTTCCTAGATCTATACCAATTATTTTACCCATATACTATTCCTCCTTCTTTTTTTTCGTAGCTACAATGACCTTTGAAGGTCTGATCACTCTGTCTTTAAGCTTGTATCCTTTTTGATATTCACTAACTATGTCACCATGCTCATGATCATCTGATTCAACCTGCTCCATAGCTTCATGAAAATTAGGATCAAACTTTTCTCCCTTAGTTTCTAATTCTTCTACGCCAAACTTACCCAACACACTCATCAACTGTTTTAAGATCAGATCAATTCCTTCCAAAAACTTTGCGAACTTTTCATCTGACTTTTCACCATTCTCGCAAGCGTGATCTTTTGCTCTGCAAAGATTATCTATAATAGGAAGCACCTCCTTTATTAGACTTTCATTCGCATAAGCCATCTGCTGTTGTAAGTCCCTTGCAGTTCTTTTCTTAAAATTCTCGAACTCTGCGTAAACGTACAAAAGCTTTTCCTGGGACTCTTTGCTCTTAAGTAACTTTTCGTACTCTTCCTTAGTAATAGTAACAATGTCCTTTTCCTGCTCCTTTGCCTCTTTTTTACCGTGCTCTGTCATTACCATTTGCTCCATTTAAATATCTTGTTACAAAGAATATGGGGGTGGGTGAGGCCGGAGTCAAGGGAGGGCAAGAAAATACTTGAAATTACTGATATGACTGGGTATAGAGGAAGTGCCTTTCTATAAAAGAGTGTCCCCATAGTCTAGCGGTTAGGACATGGCCCTCTCAAGGCTAAGACACGGGTTCAAGTCCCGTTGGGGACGCCAATTTTAAGTTCAAATATTTTGCGAAGCAAATCGGATTTTAAGTATAAATTTAAGAAGGGAAGTCGCTAGACTTCACGGAATAAATTTATACTTAAAAGATGAGTATTCGCGCCAGCGAATACTATTTGATAATTAAGCTTGGGATCAGTCTCTTCCAACAAGGACACGGCGAGGGCTTTAGCCCGAGCCTACTCCCGTTGGTAAAGCTAATCAGATACTTCTTTAATCTTAAAATGTTTTTAAGCTTATAATGCACACTTGAAACGTTTCAGGTACAGGTTCGAGAGTAGTTTCTTCAAAATATACATTGTTGCAACAGCGCTAATCTATAGATATATGGTTTCAGAGGCTACTTTATATAAATAGTTAGCTAAAGTTACATTTAGACAATAAATTAAATGATTATGCGTTAGTAACAGTTTGACTCATGTTGATAGAGGGTATAAATAGTTTTTTATTATGAGATTTATGTCGTTTGAAATTAAAAACTTTAAGGGTATAAAACATATAAAAATTGATCTTAACAAACCCCCATACGGTAAAATTTTTACCCTAGTAGGTCTCAATGAGAGTGGAAAGACAACAATTCTAGAAGCAATTAGCCATCTGTTTTCTAGGAATCAGCAAAGCTATAAAGATTTGTGTGATACCTCCAGCTATTTACCTTCTGAAGACCCTTTTGATTTAATACCAATAACCGAAAGAGGATTTTTTACTGGTAACATAGTTATTGCGGCTACTATAGCCTTGGAAAATAGCGATATCGTAGATATTGAAAACTTTGTAAATGAAAAGTTAAATCTCAAACTTAAAATCATAAACAATGCCTTCTCCGTAGAAAAACACTATAAGTTTCAGACATCCGTCCGGGTACCGACACCAACATACTGGTCTATAGATTTCAGAATAAAAGAGAAAGGGAAACATAGTTTTAAAAAACTGAACTCTGATGAAGACCCACGATGGAAAACAATAGTAGAATACATTAGAGATAAAATCCCATCAATTTTATTTTATCCTACATTCTTATTTGAAATACCTCAAAAAATATATCTAGAAAACAATAATTCAAAAACGACTTCCTCAGAGAATGTGGATTCAAAGAAAAACAACTATTACAGAGATATTATACAAGACATTTTAAATAATGTTGCGAAAGAAGCTACTATTGATGACCATATTGTGAAAAGATTAAAATCTAAGCATGCAAATGATAGAAGAGCAGTGGATGCTTTACTTTTAAAAATGAGCACAAACATTACGCAAATTGTTTTTGGTTTATGGGATACAATTTTTGACAATCCTAAATCTAAAAAAGACACAATAAGTGATAAAAAAGAAATAGAAATAAAATATAATACAGACAGTAACGGAAAATATTACGTTGAGTTTATTATAAAGGAAGATAATTCTTACTACAACATAACAGAACGCTCATTAGGTTTCAGATGGTTTTTTTGTTTTATATTATTCACCCAATTAAGAAGTAGCAGAAAAACTCAAACTAAAGCCCAAGCACTATTTCTTTTAGATGAACCTGCATACAATCTTCACTCAACGGCTCAAACACAATTGTTAGAGAGTTTTCTTAACATAACAAAAAATGGGTCCGTCATTATATATTCAACCCATAGCCAATATCTAATTAACACTAAATGGCTAGAAAATGCATATGTTGTAGAAAATAAAGGGCTTAAGTATGAAATAACTGATGTAAATTCATACTCTGCTCAGAAAACAAAGATTAATATTACTCCCTACAGAGAGTTTGTAAATAAACACCCCGAAAAGACATCCTATTATCAACCGATACTCGACGTTTTGCAATATACCCCATGTAAGTTGGAAAATATCCCTGATGTCATTATGTGTGAGGGTAAAACAGATAATTATATTATTAATTATTTTCAAGAAGTAATGTTAGCTTTAGAAAATGACGAGAAAATAAGTATACTACCAGGGTTAGGCTGTAGCAAACTCGCCCCTTTAATCGCATTATACCAAGGATGGGGGAAAAATTTTATTATTCTATTAGATAGTGACAAGGCTGGGTTAAGTGCAAAACAAAAGTATATTGAGGATTATCTACTTCCTGAAAGCAGAGTTTTTACATTATGTGATATAAATGTCGATTGGAAAAATTTAAAGATAGAAGGGCTAATAACCAAGAAAGATAGATTAAATTTGGGAGATGGGAAACCAATAAGTAAAAAATGTCTCGACAGAATATTTCAGGAAAAAATATTGCTGAAAGAAAGGGTAGGTACGTTGTCAGATGAATCTCAAGATAATTTTAAAAAACTAGTTAAATTCCTAAATACTAAAATTAAAGAACGACAATAGCTTTATGGAAGAAAAAATTATTTGTAAATCATGTGGGGAAAAAATTAGTGGGACCTATGTTAACCTAGGTTTTAGCTGTACTGCAGCATTAAATTGCTCAAAATGTGAATCAATTCTGTTCATCAGTGACTATGATGATGTATGGAATAAATATCCTAAATTAAAGGAAGCCAAATTTGAACCTCATAATAGACACCTGCTTCCATATTGGAATGCAATTGAACTTGAGTATGAAAATTGTGATTGTGGTGGCAGTTTTAACTTTATGAATCCACCACGATGTCCTTTATGTAAGGGGTCGTTGGGTAGATATACCTATGAAGATAAACCAATTCTAAAACAATGGGACCGCTATTCATTTGTATGTGGCAAAACCTACAAGGGTGAAGAGCATAAAAAACAAAGCTAAAACATTCCTTTTAAATGATTTGTTTGAGTTCTTCTTTTTCAAAACTTTTCAAGCAACATATTCAATCACAGCAGTTCGAAACTCGTCTACTAGGGGACTCCAAATTTAAGTTCAAATATTTTGCGAAGCAAAGCCGTCAGGTTTTGCGGAATAAAATTATATTTAAAAGAGGGGTATTCGCGCCAGCGAATACAGATTTGATAATTAAGCTTGGATTCAGTCTCTTTCAACAAGGACACGGCGAGGGCGAAAGCCCGAGCCCACTCCCGTCGGGGACGCCAATCAAACATTTCTTTCATTTTAAAAATAATTAAGAACGGGTAAGTTCAAAACTTAAAAAAACAGCGATTCACCCCCTTGACTTTAAGACAGGTCGTTACCATATTGCAGCAAAGAAAGGTTTTTGCGTTTTATTGCCTTGGGTTTGTAAAACACTGGTTCTGCTTTCTATTGCGCTTACTTTAACAAAAGGAGGGCTCAGTATGGAAATAAGGTCAGCTTTTTATATCCAGCAAGTAACCTCATGGATGTGGAATTTAATCCCATTTGTGGCTTTATAACTCAAAGGCTTTTTGCGATACTATGAGGTTGCTATAAAAATGGGAATTTGGAGGGTATTTAAGCTCTCCAAATTCCACGCCAATCCATTAATCTTAGAGAGGGATATTAAATGAAATTTGAACGATTTGAAGAAATTAATGCAGTAAAAATAAATGCTCTTATTGAGAATAAAGTACCCGAGGACCTTCACCTTGACTATAAGCAAGAACTGAAATTTTCCAGAGATGAAGACAAGAAAGATTTGCTCTCAGATGTGTGTGCTTTTGCTAACAGTGGAGGAGGCGTTCTTTTATTTGGAATAAGTGAAGAAAGAAACGGTAACGACCACACAGGCACCCCTTCTGCAATCACTCCTATTAATACAGAAAATCGAGATGAAGTTATAAGAAAAATAGATCAATCCATAAAGGACAGCATCGAACCTATAATACATGGAATAAGAATCGATTTTATAGAAAGCACAGGGGTATTAGCTATTTTTGTTCCCTACAGCCTAAATACGCCACACATGGTTAAGTATGCTGGTATTTCAAAATTTTATGCAAGAGGCAATGCCACTAAGCATCAAATGAATGTGTACCAAATTAAAGACATGGTGCTAAATTCTCACAACTTAAAAAACAAAGCATTAAATTTTAAGAGTGAACGAGTCACGTCTATTATGGCAGGGCAAACACCAATACCAGTCGTTAATAGTGCAAAAATAATCATGCATATAATACCTCTTTCATCTTTTTATAATGACTTCAAGCTAGAGATTAAAAACATCAGTCATAACACCAGATTAAACTTCCCTTTAATTACGGAGAATGGAAATGGTACACAGATTAATTATGATGGTTTCTTTAACAGCACCGGTAGTAACAACCCAGATGGTTCTTTTGCATACACACAAGTATATCGCTCTGGAATTGTTGAATCAGTAGATACTCTGATATTATCGTCACTTGATGGAAGCTTAAAACTGTATTATGGTTACGAAAAAAATATATTAAATTTTATAGCTAGGCTACAAACATCTATGCAGAGTTTGGGTATTAATGGACCTGCATTTATTTTTGTTACTTTAGTTGGTGTTAAAGACTACTTTTTAATATTCTCTCAAAGATTAATTGCAAAAAAGATTATAAAAAACATCATCGAACTGCCAGAAATGTACGTTGATGAGGTTACAACATTTAAACCAGACCAAGTATTTAAAAGAGGGTTTGATATCGTTTGGAATGCAGCAGGACAAGAAGGCTCTATAAATTACGATGCTAACGGTAATTGGACAGGAGAAAACTATCGCTAATTAATAAGCATTTGGGAACAAAATACAGGAGGGAACAATGGAGATAACACTATTTAACTCAAAAGGAGCCGCAGAAGCATACATAAAGACTGATGACAACAACACCATTTATCTTTGGTCAGGAAATGCCGTAGCTTACATAGAAAACGAGTGTATTTTTGGGTGGAATGGCAAACATTTAGGCTGGTATATTAATGAGGTTCTTTATGACTTACAGGAACTATGTGTAGGCTTTACTAGAAAAACAAGTCCTGTTGCTTGTTATGCAGAACCAGCTAAATACGCCAAGTATGCAAAATATGCTAAATATGCGCGCTATGCTCCTTATGCAAGACCAGCACTGTCAAATGGAATGTCCCAATCTTCTTTACAAGATTTCCTTAAAACTGGAAAGTAAAAGGGCGCATATACTAAGCAACATATTCCATACAAGCAGTTCGAAACCTATCTACTAGGGGACTCCAAATTTTTAGTTAAACCATTACTTTTGATTAATATAGAAAATCATAATATAACTAACCCATGTCAGATACGTACAATTACAATAACGCCTTTGTAAAAATCGCAGAAATAACTGGTTCACGCAAAAGAAATAAACTCAACTACATCCCATGGGAACAGTTTAAAAACATCGCCGAGTTTATCCACTTGGATCCTGGTAAAAGTGTTTTAGATACAGGTTGTGGACTTGGAGGAATCGCTAAATACTACGCTCAAAATTATGGAGTAAAAGTAACCGCTGTAGATGCCTCTACCTCTATGATTGAATACGCCAAAGAGAATAATGCTCATCAACTTGTGACTTACGTTCTCGGTTCCTTCCCGGAAATATTACCGGAACTAGGTTCCTATGATGTAATACTCAGTATTTTATGGTTAGCAGATGTAAGTGGCGACAGATATTCTGTATTAAAGGGGCTCATCTCTAAACTTTCAAATAACGGATATTTTATAGTCGCAGACTGGTTAAAAACGGATGAGCGACCAAATGCATTGGTCGACGAACTCTGTAAAGGCTGGAAGCAAAATATGTACCTATCGCTTCAGGGTTTTAGAGACAAGATAGAGCAAGCAGGACTAAAAATAATAAAGGAAATAAATCTACACAACGATATGATTGCTCACTGGCGAAATGTCCATGAGAACATTGTGAACCATAGAGCCGAGTTATATGGGTCTGTAGATAAAAAAATTGTTGATGACCACATCAAAATTATGGAACTAACAAAGATATGTGTAGAACAAAATCTTGTTTGCGCACCAATAATAATATGTAAAAAAGGTGATTCTTCTGTTTAAGTCCGTTAATCTCAATACGTTTTACCACATTTGGGTGGAAATAGTTTTTGTTTTCCTACTAAAAGAATAAAAACTTAAAACGTGCAATAAAATTGCATTTAAATATCAAGTTTGTTGGTCGGGAGCGCCAATTTTAAACTTTAATTCCAAGTAAGTTCTATATGAGAAGTTCCTGCACCAGTAAACTTTGATACCGTCGTTGGAGAATCACTTCCATCTGTATTGTAGTTAGTAGGTAACCCCGTTTCAAGACCAGCACAAAGGGTCGGAACTGTTGTATCGCCTGCATCATTCATTGCCTTCATGTCGTCTTCGGTAGCATTAGCTGGAATACAAAAATATTTACCCGTAGTGTTGTTTGAATCAGTAACCTTAAATAAGTAATATTTGTCTGTTCCTTCTGAATATCCATATCCGGCAATTGATGGATTAACACCGGTGCTATATTTAAAAAGTTTTAGACTGAAAAGATGTGTAGCGGTATTGCCCCTAATATAGATTCGGACGTTGTATGAGGAACCATCGTTGTAATTAACTAAATAAGCGTTATTAAGTTTAATATCATTTGTATTAGTATCATACTCTAACTGCGTAACACTAGGAGTGGTCTGCGTCGTCTCATCAGCATACCAGCCCATTAACATATAATAGATACCACTTGCATATTTAACTGCAAAACTTTTTGTGTAATTTGTAAGAACGCCACTTGTAGGTGTTCCTGTATCATTGACGGTATAAGCACAGTTGTAAGTCTGTGTAAGAAGATCGCTGCCAAAATCAAAAGGAGGAGTTATTGCTTGGTTAGTAATACTATGATCTGTAACTACAGTTCCGTCATTAGCAGACGTAAGGCATCCGCTTAATGCCGTTGAAACATAATTATTTGCCTCATACAAGGCTTTATGCATATTGGAACCATCGACGACTCCGTTATCAGTATCGTTGTTATATCTACGAATAAGTTGGTATATTTCATAAAGAGTATTCCCCGAAGTCCAGTTAGCAGAACTTATAGATGCCACAGAAGAAGGCAGCACAATGGGAGTCGCTTTTTCTGCTGTGTCAAAAAGATTAAAAGAAGAGCTACTGCCCCCACCGCCACAAGAAAAATAGACTACGGCCGTTAAAAGCAACGTACAAACTACCGAGATTTTAACAAGTTTTTTCATTGAAACGCCCTCCTCTTTTTTTAAATCACAGCTAGATATTAGCACAAAGAACAGAATTTAGGCATGTAAATATTTAGTAAAAGTATTTACAAATGATTCTACTTTATTTGCTTCAAACAAACACAAGCCTGGAACACCAGCCTCAATTTCAGTAAAGAAAACTTCGTCCGTTTGTGTGTTTTGAAAAAAATCTAATCTTAAATAAGGCATATTGGTTTTTATATCGTCCGGAATTAAGCTAAAGATATTTAACGCATGCTCCCGTAATTTACTTTGGACATCTTTCACATATTTATTTTTTCCATTAAAGTTAAAATGATTAATTTTAAAAGTGTTTTTATTCCGCTCATCACCTATTTTTTCAAAAACGTGGCTAAACTTATTGTCAATAAAGACAAAACAGAATTCTTTTATGGAAGGAAGATAATCTTGGACTAGGGCAGGAAGGTTTGGTTTAACAAAGGGGTATTGTATTTGTTTAATATAATTTTTGAAAAATATTTTTAAGTCTGTTGAGTTAAGTTTATTAATTTCAATATATGATTCTGTTTTGGTATTTAAATCTTCTATATGAGGCTGGTAAACAAAAAAATTGTCTGAGTTATTTTCCTTCTGTATCCGGAAAACAAAATTCGCCCTAGACCCTATATCTGGTTTAACAACAACACTTTGTAGTCTTTTATTTAGAATATAGTCCACTATACAAAAATCTGTGTCAGAAGAATAAATATTTTTTGTTGGAACAATATTAACTCCGGATTTTTTTAAGAAATCTAAATATGTTGATTTTTGTAATGTAAAAGAGAACATCTTTGGATTCGTCGTTATTAATATATTGTTCCGTTTAGCTATATCTTCTATTTCTTTCTTCTGCTGTAAAAACAATTGGAGGTTATTGTGATATTCCCTACAATTACGAAAATCGATTATTCCATAATCTGCCCAATCAATAGTTTGCTCTTTTTTATAGGAGAGAAGATTTAAGTCGTTAATTTCAACATTGTTTTTATTAAAACAGGCCTTGATCGCATCATAATCTGGGTGCAATAATCCTAGATGCATAAAGAGTATTTTTTTGTTTGAATATTTATTATTTTTCATATCAATTATTAAAGATCTTCTTTGGGCGACCATGGTTTAAGTCTAGGAATCCATCTTGGAACGTTTCTTTTATATTCAAGATAAGATTTTCCAAATTTTTTTTCTAGTCCTTTCTCTTCAAAGAAAGGAAAGTAAATCATATTTGCGATCAGAAAAAGAAGAAACCATATAAATATCGACCTCGAACCAAAAACAATCGTTTCACTTAAAAGAAAAATCAGTACACTTATCAGCATAGGATTTCTAACGTAACGGTATGGTCCAAGTACAACAAAATTTTTGGGAGGGTTCCATGGAGCCGGAGTACCTTTTCCTTTTTCAACAAATAATTTCACTGTTAAAAACATAAAGTAAAATGAAGACACTGCTAATATAAGACCAATAAAACAAATGACAAATGGCCAAGGATATTCAAAACCATAGGCAAAAGAAGAATCTTTTGTCACTAGCAATAAAATACTTGGAACCACAATAAGTGCATTAACTGGCAAAATAATTATTGCTCTAATTAATCCTTTGTTTATCTTCATACATCTTTATATATCACAGGAGAATAAGTCTTGGAAAAACAAAACTTTCTCCTATAATGTTAATATAAGGAGAACGAACATGATTAAAAAAAGCTTTGTTATCTTTACAACATTAATTTCTTTACTCCACATTGGTTGCGGCAATAGTAATAACCTTGATATTGCCAAAACAATTATCTTCACAAATCCAGAAACTAAAATATCAGATACCTCTAATGATGCTTTTACTCAGCAACTTTATGCCGAGGCATTAGATTATGAACCTTTACTTGGACAATCAGGAACACAGGCTCACATGGGTTATTGGTCTGGCGCTGGAAATCACGGAAATCTTGTTCGAGTGCTTGATGCTATTAACAACTCTACAGCAGCAGAAGGATCTCCAACGAACAAGGCAATCTGGGATGAGGGTGCTCAAACATCTCTACAATATCCTTCCTATATAACAATGACGGAAGAACATTGGTACGAACGAGGAAATGCTGTAGACGGCAAAGCAACAATTTTTGGTATTGAGTATACAGATCCTTTTCCTGTAACATTTGCACTCGCCGATCAGATATGGGGACAATATTCTCAGCGTTATGCAGATATGGCAACATTACTTTATCAAGCCACAGGACTAAAGGTAGAGGTTTGGTGTTTTGTAATTGGTGCAAAAGCAAACCGAATTTTCTATACTTATGAATTACCTAAACTAGAAGAATTGGAAGCCGCAGGGGTTGTTAATGTACACTTCGCAAAAACAAGTCTATCTGATTGGACTGTTGCCTCTGATTGGACAGATGGAACAGCGAATGCTCCTACTCCGGTACAATAATGAACGTAAAAGAAATCGCATTTGATATTGCTTTCAAAGAAAAAAGGTCTCCACTCGTCTACGAAAAGTTAACGAACGAACAATTGGTCATTAAAATAAAATCACTCTTACCTAATGCTTCTTCGGAAGAATGCCTTGCTGCCATTACAACGGTTAGAAAATTATGCGATGATGTATATGAGGTATGTAATGCATATAGAGACGAAAAATTTGGTAAGGGTCCTGATGCAGCAAAAACAGCCGTAACTGAACTTTCTAAAAAAAGTCCGGGGTTCTCCAAGGCTGAATATGACACCGCTTTTACTACTGGGCTTCTTTGGACAGCGTTTTAAGAAGAAACACATATGGACAATAAACCGATATTCCACGTAGATAAAAATAAATGTTGTGGAGATGGACTGTGTGTAAATATTTGTCCAATGAACCTTCTTAAGCTTAAAGAAGGAGAATCTTATCCCTCCATACTAGAAGATAAAGAAAAAAATTGTATCAAGTGTGCCCATTGCCTATGTGTCTGTCCACATTTTGCAATATCCATTGATGGTATAAATCCAGAAAACTGTCTCAAAATTAAATCTACTAATTATGTAGATTTTGATAAAGTTGAGCAATTGCTCAGAGGAAGAAGGTCTATAAGACAATACAAAGATCAACCAGTAGAACAAGAAAAAATCACAAAACTTTTAAATCTTGCCAGCACAGCTCCTACAGCAGGCAATAGTCAACAAGTAGGCTGGATGGTTATTAATTCCAAAAAGGACATGCAACAGTTATCCGCTATGACGATAGACATGTTCAGAAATATGGTTGTAAAAAAGCATCCTCTATCACAAACATATTCACTCGAAGGTATTATCAACATATTTGATAATGGTTACGATGTTGTTTTAAGAGAAGCTCCTGTTTTAATAATAGCACATGCTCCTAAGAATTATTCTATAGGAATCGTCGATTGTTCAATTGCTGTTACATATTTAGATCTAGCCGCTCCCTCTTTAGGACTAGGAACATGTTGGGCAGGATTTTTAATGATGGCTTGTCCTAACTGGGAACCAATACAAAAATATTTAAATCTCCCAGAAGGAAATATTTGTTGTGGAGCAATGATGTTGGGATACCCAAAATACAAATATCAAAGAATGCCTGCAAGGAACAAAGCAAAAATCATTTGGAAGTAGTTAAACACGCCTTTTTATCCTAACCTTATAGCCCAATATGCCTTTCGTTCTTTGGAATAGGTTTCGTCATCTACATCATTCCTGCTTGTTGGTTGGTAATATTCGTCCCAACGCTCTGGTTCTTCTTTTATTTTCTTATAAATCTCAGGGTAGGCCTTTAAGTTCTCTGCTTGTTTTTCTCTTTGAACTCTTTTGATCTCTTCCTGCTCTCTTTGAATCAGACCTTTTACTAACCCAAGATCTTTTTTTCTTATCACTAAAGTTCCTAATGCTTCATCATGAAACCCCATCTTTTTTTCATTAAAAGCCACTGAAGGAAGTAAAATACCCAATAAAGATTTTATTCCTGTCCTGCCTAGAGATTTCAAAACAGATATTTTGTCGCCTGTTTCGCTATTTACCACAATTAGACCAAAACATAACTTTCCAGCTGAAGCTTTTAAATTGGAGCTTTCCATTATGGAAAAATAAGCAAGTATAACTAAGAAGGCTAACCCGTAATTTATTAACCAATTATTTTTTAATAAAGCAGGTAAAGACATCGCAAGTTCTTTATCGCCAATAATGCCCAAAACAAAAGATATCCCTGAAAGAAGGATAATAAAAAATAACTCAATTAATATAAGATCTATGGCGTACGCCACAAAGCGGATCCAAAATCCCGCATAGGGATTAGCAACCTTGACATTCGTCTCCATTTACTACCTCCTAATTTAGTTATTTTCGTTTGCATCTTTCATATTGTATCTTACCATACTAGCAGCGCCACAACAATATAAGAGAAGTTCATCTGATGCCAAATGGTTTTTTGTAAACGAACTACCAAAACTATCTTTTGACCATGCAGAAATCGTTGATTATGCTTTAATACGTTTAAAAAATAAGCTTGAATACACTACTGTCGGATTTCAACTATTACCTGAAAAATTTACGCTCACTGAATTACAAAAAGTTTACGAAGTAATCTTAAATAAAAAACTAGATAAAAGAAATTTCAGAAGAAAAATTGAATTACTAAAAATCCTAACCCCTCTTAAAGAAACAAAAAAAGAAAAAGTACAACGTCCTGCAAGGCTCCATAAGTTTTCAGCTCAAAAATTTGAGAACCTGAAAAACAAAGGAATTTTATTCCCTTTCTAATTCAAAATACTCAGAAACTGTCACGCTACCTGTTAAAAAATTTGCCGGGATCGTTATATCTATATTATCAAATATATAACTCCCGGAAAATGCATCAGAAAACGTTAATGTTCCGCTAGATGTTACAACCACCTACAAAAGCTAAAACAAAAGCAAAGATCAAACATTTTTTCATGAGATTTTTCTTACTGATTTTTCAGTATCAATAAAAAGTTTATTTAATAAAAACATTTGTATATATTTTTTCAGTTGGTGTACTTAAAACACCATTCTTCCAATAGCCGCCAACTTGTATATATGTACCATCACCAAGGGGAGCTACAACATAAACATCACCACTACTTAAGGCTATTTTTGGTAACCGCCATGTTTTAAATTCTAACCCAGGTTCTGTTGGCAAATACGATCCTGTATCCAAATCAACTTTATCACTAGAATCATTTTTCCAATAAGCAAGCTTCGTGTAATCTTGGTATAGACCGACAACATAAACATCCGTACCATTAACAAAAATAGAAGTACCAAGAGCATCTGATCCAGCACTGCTAAGCTCAGTGACAATGCCATTTTTCCAGTAAACAGCTATAGCATCTCCTCCTTGATTCACAACCCCTACGACGTAAACATCGCTACTAACAACTTTTAATTCATAAGCTATACCCGCGGAAGTTGACAAGGCGACTTTAACACCATTTTTCCAACACACAGGCTTTAATGAGCTATCTGCTCCAGAAACATAGACATCTGAACCAGAAACGTAAATAGATGTCGCAACAAATCCATCATCCAAAAGATGAACTGTCCCGTTTTTCCAATAACAAGCTTTAAAGTCAAAGTGACCTTCTCCACTCTCAGGATAATATCCAGAAACATAAACATCTGAACCAGAAACATATATTCCCGTAGTATAACCTTCATCTGGTCCAGCAAAAGTAAGATTTACTTTTGTTGTTCCATTCCAATAACAAGGTATATCAATCACTCCTGTCTCTCTGCAAAGACCCGATACATAAACTTGTGAATCAGTTGCAAATAAACTGGTACCAATAGCTATAGTATCAGGACTTAATGTTGTAATAACTCCATCTTTGGAGTAAATAGAATAATAGGTATTAGTCGACGACGATCCTCCAGACAGATAAACAACTGGTGTTGAATTCTCATTATTGTTGTTCTCCTGGCTATCTCCTCCGTCACACGAGGCAATAAAAATTAAACTTACTAAAAACACAAACGCAGAAACAAACCTTTTTCTCATTTGGTCCTCCTATACACAGTATGATGGGCGCATAATACCATATTTCATGAGGTAATAGTCAAAAAATTAAGTCGGTGTAATGTTTTTTAGTGCATCATTTTTGATGCACTCGTAATTATATAAAAGGGACTGTAAATTCAATTACAAAACCTAGATATAACAATTATGACGCTTTGTCTTCTTGATCAATTGATGGTATTAATTATGTTTACTGTTCTTTTTGTCATAAAAGCCTTTGAGCGGGACCAGCTTTGTTCCGCACTTTTTGCACACAACTTCTGTTTGGTTTTGAGGGACTGTTTGAACATCTTCGCAGGATGGACAAATCAAATCAACTTTAGCAACTAACTTTCTGTTCCAAAATAGAGAAAGAATTGGTATGATAGACATGCCTATAAAAAGAAATATCCAATAATTTAACGCCTCATCAAAACTATTAAATGATCTAAAATGCCATTCCTTATCTGACGGGAGTATTCTAAAATACATTAAAACAATCATTAATAAAGCGGCAATAGCAGCAAACAATTCGCCTAAAATAAATAGATAAACAAGGTTACTACTTTTCCAATTTATTTTCATTTTCTTACAACTCTAGGTTTCCCAGTATCTCTTATTAAGTTTATAACTGGGCTAGGATAATCATGCTCTAAATGAAGTATAGTCCCAAAAGCCACTGCCGGATCTCTTGAAATGTCCGACGCAGGTGTAACATAACCCCAACCAATTTTAGCTAGTCCAGTAACTACAGGCGAAATCTTTGGGTAATTAGTTGAGAAATTCTGCACTGCGGTTTGCACGCCATAAGCCTGAACTCCTAGATCTGTATAAGCATTACCCATTTTATTGGCTACATTATTTACTACTTGTCCTGTTGTGTAAAGAGCTGTAGTTAAACCCGCTCCTACTGAATACCACATAGCGCTACCTAACTCTATCGCTGCTGGTGTTGCAAGCACAAGCCCATACCCAGCAAAAACAGTACCTGTAGCAATCGCAAGTGGAACTCCATTTTCTTTTTCGGTTTTAAATGTAAGGTTATCAAATATCTCCTGCTTTTTGTTTGCAGACGCAAATCCATAACTAAAAGCATCTCTAACTTGCTTTGCGTCATGAGAGGTTTCTTCCCTATTTTCTCTATTCAGAACTGCAACCTTACCTGCCATACCGTTATTGTCTTCTGCATACATCAAGTCACTGAATGTATATGTTGTCCCTGAGCTTGTCTCCTTCGTTCCAAGTCCACCCATATCAGCCATCCAAAGACCATTGTCTATTGCTCCACTACCAACGCTACCCATGCTGCCAGCAAAGGTCTCACTGTCTGATTCGTTCATATTTGTGACTGCGCCTTCGGCGTGGCCTAACTCGTGGTTTACTGTTTCATAATACGTCTCTGTGCTCTTGCCTGTTTGAGCCATGTTGATACCGATCTGCCCTTCATTACCTGCTAGAACTTTACCAGAATCGCTTTGTCTCTCTCTAAAGCCGTTAGTGTTATCATTACTGTTTGAGTACGTATAAACTACCAGTTTTTTTGCGTCTGCATCAGCCGCTGTCTCTGTATAACCATAACTCTGCATTAATTCATGGGCAACCAGGTTTACAGCCTTGTCTATGTCTTCTTGTTTAGCATCTGGATTACTTAACGCCTGGAGTATCTCTTTGTTATTCTCGTCCTTAGATAGATTTATTATCGCATCTTCTCTATTATACGAACCAGCCAGTAAATCTCCTGCTTGAGATGCATCAGCTTTGCCACCTAACACTTCTCCAACAACCGCAGCCTGGTCCTTTATCGTAGAAGCTGCCATTTTAACCTGATCTACTATTTCTTGACGACCACTCTCCGTAAATAACCTGTGATCTACGTCTACATCTATTGTTTCTATCTTTTGATCTTTTGTTACTTCTAAGCTTTTGTTTTTGTCTCTATTTAATCCCACCAGAACTGAATCATCAGATGCTACTTGCTGACCTCCTATTATAATATTACCTGTTCCTACTGTTGAACGTGCGACTTGTTCCTTATCAGACATCCCAAATTTTACATTTGTTCTACTTGGAGCATTTACATTATAATTTTTAGTACCATCGCGGTTTTCTACATAATCAACACCGACACTACTGCCGACTCCTGTTGTCATACTCTTATCGTAACCAGTCATATCGCTGTATGTAAAAGTTTTAGTATCAAGAGCTAAATCTCCGCTATCACTATTAAGGTAAGAACCTGCAAGATTGGTATTTCCGCCTACCTTGATGTTCAACTTATTAGTTGTATTTATACCCGATTGATTATTTACCCATTTGCTATCTGCGTTTGACTGGCTTGCATTTACATAACCATTAAGTCCACCAGTACCGGCAGACAAACCAAGACTAATATTTTTTTGATTAAAACTACTTTCATCATAAACACTTTGTACATCCAAATTTCCTTTTACGTCTATATCCGCATTATTTGCGCTTATATTGCTGCCTCTTACAAGCATATCTTGCGCTACGTTTATTTTTAAATTACCACCAGCATTAATATTTGAACCTATCGCCGTTGAAGATGAACTTGAACTTACCGATTTATTCATATCAAAAAAGTAATTTAGACCGGAGCTGCTAACACTATCAAGTTTTCCTGCGTTACCTAAACCTGCATCTATCCCGTTTCTGGTTCTTGATTGATTTATCTCACCAACGCCTTGCATTCCTGTATTAAAGCCTACAGAACCATTATTTAGTGCTCCACTTATATCACCAGAAGCCAACGCTCCTATTGCCTTGGCACCAGAAAATCCACCCGTTAATATGTCTTTAACACCATCAATAGCTTGAAGTGGGTTAGCCGTCAGCGACATTCTAACGCCAGTTCTTACATTTGTTGTTTCACTTGTGTTCTCAAGTGTATCTTTAACCTCATATTGAAGCAAATTACGTCCGACATCAATACCAACATCCCCTGTCATATCAATGTTCGATCCATAACTAACAAGGTCATTACCCGTCTTTATTGAAAGGTTACCACCTTTTATTGTAGAAACTCTATTAGTCGTACTTTTTTCACTATCTTTTTGTTCAGTATATTTAACTCCACCTTCCAGCGATACTGAACTAATTCCGCTCATGCTTGCACTTATATAAAGCTTACCTTCCTTTGAATCGCTCACAGAATTTGCAGCTTGTTCCATGGACAATAAATTAAGATTGTTACCTATATCCAGACCAATATTTTGTCCTGAAATATCTGAACCAACAATATTCATGTCATTCTTTGTTTTTATAGAAATATTTGTGCCACTTATTGTGCTAGCATTAGCTATCTCTTTATTTGTAACTTTTGTACCTTCCTTAAAACTACCAAATTCCAAATCGCCACCAGTCAAAAAACTACCTAGACTACCTAATATAGAGCCTATACTAAGATAACTTATACTCTTGTGGTACTCGCTGTGACCTTCTATATCCTTTGCCGCCACAACATTAATATTATTTGCCTCTAAAGCAACGTTTCCCTCTGATGAAGACGCAGAAATATTACTCGCTAAAAGATTAATATCTCCTTCTGCTTTTATAGACGCAGTATTCCAAGCAACTATAGATGAGCCAATATTAGTTCCTTTATAATCTGTTGTTTCATCAATTTTTTTGCTAAGCATTCCTGATTTTATTACAGACGTACTGTCTGTTGTTTCGTTCAGTGCAGAAACTAAGTTTACATTACCTTTCGCTTCAACAAACACGCTGTCTGCATTAATGTTTGAAGAAACCATATTTAAGTCTTTTCCAGTAGTAATACCTAGTTGACCACCAATATTTAAATTGGAAGCTTTTTGATTAACGGTTGAATGAGTTGTTGTTGTTTCCTTGCTGCTCCATGTACCAGACTCAAATTTTCTATTTTCTGTAGTGTTGCTTTCCTGTGCACTTGCCAGAGTCATATTACCATTAATATAAAAAGCTGCACCATCACCAACATTCATATTTGAACCAGTCATTGTAAAATTATTCGCTTTTACCACTAAGTTTTTACCAATATCTATAGTGGAACCAGAATAAGTTTTCGTTAATGTTACGCCAGAAGAGCCATCGGCATTTCTATTAAGTACCCCCGTGCTGTTCTCTTTCCCGTCGATATTAAAATCACCAGCAATATCAAAACTCGCAGAATCTAAAACTGACATTTTAGAATTATGCACAGCCATATCTTTACTAAGACTTACATTTAGTTTGTTAGCACGTAGATTCGCATCATATAAAGTAAAATCTTTCGCTATTACCTTAGCTGAATTATCAGCATAAAAAATTCCAGATACATTAACGTCACTATCGGTGTTTATCTCTATGTTTTTAGCAGAAAGAACACTGCCAGCATTTATGTCAAATTCTGTATTTATAGGGGAATAAACTTTAGGGATTAACACTTTTTGAGTTGTACCATTATTCGATGCCACGAGTTCTTCAACATACCAAACTATTGGTTTAGTCAGTGCTAGCCTTTGCGCCTCGCTTAATGCAACACCTATAGACAATTTTAGGTCGCCTGAGACTTCCATCGCATTATTCATAAGTACTTCGCGCTGAAGAGCATTGCTTGTTACGTCATCAACAATAAATTTTTTATGAAAATCACTTTCTATTTGTTTTGCGATATATTCTTTTTCCCAATAAGCATCCCCCATAAACTTAGAATTAAATGTATCTCTGTTATAACCAACCTTGTTCAAAAAATAGTCTGAACTCATTAGAGTATTAACAGAAGTAAATAATGGATTGGATTCTATTATATAGTTAGGACCACTTGAATATTTAAAGAACATGCCATCGATACTGATGTCTTGCATTTTTATAACGCCTGAACCAAGGCTTATATTTAAACTATTGTTTATACCAAATCCTAATGTTGGTTTCGAATTGTTGACAGAGTAAGATTGATTTACATCTTCTTTTCTGTCTGTATACGTTGGAGCACCATTTTCATCCGACTTTGCAGCACCATAGACACTACCCTTGTTTACGGAATTAATAGTTATGTTGCCTCCAGCGATTATAGACGACGGAGTACTGGAGTACAGGGTATAGGGGTGGCTCGTTATTGACATCCCAATGTTATAAATTAGCATATTCGCATAGGTTCCTTTCTTTAACTGGTCACAAAAGGCCCCTACACAACCAGAGTTATACCAAGTCTCACTGCTTAAATTACCATAAAATAAATTTCTAAAATCTCTTGTTGCGTTAAAAAACGTAAGTGCTTCATTAGGATCGGTGGTTAGTTCCCTTATAGACAATGTTTTAAGAGTTACGCCTACGCTGTCTCTTAAATTGTTTACACTGGCCGTAATATCTATATTTCCAGCTGCAACAATATCACTACTTGTATTATCAACCGTACTCGCCTTAATATTTATATCTCCACCAGAATTTATTACGCTCCATTTTGGCGTAGTATAATAAGAAATCGCGTTTTCATTTGCAACATCTTTACTGGTACCATTAACCTTAACGACCGTCGCACCAGTATTAATTACCAAATCTCCGCTACTGTTCCTAACCATATAGCCAAAGCCCAATAAATCGTCCTCTGGCATATAGGAATAAGGAAGGTCTCCTTCGCCAAGAGCATGATCTCCTGAATTAGTTATTAAACTAAAATATTTAGAGTAGCCCCCACTTAAAGTACTCTCGTTTGATAAGGCTCCAGTAACTATATTAATATTGCCTGATTCTGTTTTGATCGTTCCAAGGGCATTAGTAATGGCGCCACTTCTTGTGGAGCCAATTTCTGTAGGGCTACCGGTAATTTTTTTACCTGTAACAAGGTCCATCTCTCCGTACGAATATATATATGAATCCTCTGCATTGTTTATTTCACTTGTGGCATTAAGAAGCATTTTGTTCCATGAAAAAACAACATCTGAGTTCAATATTGAGCTATCGGATTTTACGCTTAAATTATCCGTAGAATATAATAAGCCACTATTAATTACGGTCCCAGCGTCTATATTTAAATCCCCTGCTGTAATAAAATCAGAATCAAAATCTGGATGTTGAAAAACTCCTGCCATCACAGTCCCAGCGGTACCATTGCTCAAAGTTCCAGATGTTGTTATATTAAGACCATACAGTGATTTCACATCGGTATTATTTGTTATATTCCCTGTTGCATTTAACAACATATCTCCTGTAGCAAAATACTTCCCTTCTAAAATTAAATTCCCTGTATAATTTAAATTCAGGTTACCAAATGACGTCACTCCCGTATAAATGCCATTTACCTGATCCAACACTCCTGCCATTAATTCACCGTTAGCATTATCCAAATTATTTGTTGTTATATTAAGTAAGCTCCAACCGTTTATTTTATCTTTATTTATAATATCACCGCGAAGCTCGACCGTGTTACCCTCAATAAGGTTTGTGTTTAACAAAGTTCCATCTATATTAACGTAATCACTTAAAATGTTTCCGTTATTATTTAATACATCAGCTATTAAATTAATTTGTGAATTAGATTGAATATCACCCTCATTAATTATTTGTCCGGAATTAACATTAATGTTTTTTTCACTTTGTAATGTTGCTTCTGCATTGTTGCTAAATAGCAAGGCTGTTATGTTTAGATCGTCGGAAGCAAGCATCTGACAAGTGTTAGTTATAGTATCAAATTTTATATTTGTAGCACCGCCTAATAATTCCCCTGCATTACTTAACGTCTGCCCTGTCATATATAAAATATTCGAGGATTGTGTACTCCCCGTATTCGTTATCTGTGAAAAGTTTAAGTTAACGTCATCGTTACTTAACACATCCCCCATATTATTAAAGTCAGAACCACTTAAACTCAGCCTTCCTGTTGCTTGTATTTTTCCTGAATTAGTCACTTGATCAAAATTTAAATTCAAGTCACTATAACCAGTAACCTCACCTGAATTGTCTATCTTTTGCCCAGAAAGAGTTAACAACTTTGTCGTCAGAATCTTTCCAGAGTTACTTATGTTATTAAAGCCAAGAGTCAGCTGCCCAGATATTTCACCAGAATTAGTTAATTCCTGACCTAGTAAATTCAAGTTGCTGGATGTTGAAATATCTCCTGCGTTTAATATTGTATCCGTAACTATATCGATGTCATTATGTCCTATTATTTTACCGTCTGATGTTATCTCTATTGCTTGTGCGTTAAGTCCTATTTTGTTTATTGCTTCAGCTTTACCAGTCCCTTTTATTTTATTATCTGCTTTTAGATTTATAGAATCTGTTGAGCTTAAATTTTTATAAGTAAGATTCCCTTTACTATCTATAACTATATCCGAAGTATTCGCGACCATATCATTCGGCACATTTACTCCAACTCCAGCCTCTGTAGAAACAAGTTTTATCCTTCCTGCATATATTGAACCAAGACTCGTTGCATCTATAGATAACGTCGGCTTGCTTTCCCCATTATCTGCTTTAGCAGTAATTTGTTTCGTCTCATAATTATAATCATTACGTCCGGTAATTATTGAAAGGTCTTTCGCATTTATCTGTCCCTGTAATTTTGCTGTTCTAGAAATTATCTCAAAATAGTCAACATCTTCTGCATTCAGTCCATCACCGACGATACTTATTTCCCCGTCTTCTACATTTAAATTACGTAAAAATCCATTTTGAACCTCTGGACGACCAGTTGTCAATGTGGTCCTGTTTGTATTTATAAAACCACAACCGCTACAGGTAATACCATTAGGATTAGCTAAGACGTAATCAGCTTTTTTACCAAATATTTCTGTAAAGCCATTTAGATTTGATTTACTTACTCCTGTAACCTCGTTCAAAATTAAAGAAGCCCCACCGTTAGGATTAAGATTCGGATTTTTTAAAAGAGCTCCTCCTAAAACAGAAACACCTGTGTTACCAGAGTTGTTTACAATTAAACCCTCTCTTCCTACGTTAAAGTCCTTAAGTTTATTATGAGAAAGCCCGTTAGAGTTTGGTGCAGCTACATTTAATATTGGAACACCGTTCTGTGCTTTATCTACAGTTACAGTCCCGGAACGAGGATCTATATTAATAGTAGCGGCACATAATGCCGGTGGATAAATTATTGTTGGGATTAAAACTGCTATAAGAAGCTTTTTAAGAAGTTTCGGCTGCATCAAACACCTCCGAAAGTATGGTTTTATATAAACAAATTATACTGACTTTGCAAGTAATAAAGCGTATAACATTTTTGATGCAGCGACGTAACACTTTTGAGGCGGGTTAAAAAACCTTAACAGCAAAATTAACGTATAATTCCATATTGTTATCTTCTATCTCCTTTATGAACTTAGGTTGAGTAATTGGAATGCCTGCAACTATACCCAAATTAAAGTACTTTGCATTGTTCCTAAAACCAAAAGCAAAACCAGACAAAGCGGCCGCAGATTCTGTTCCATAAAGAGCACTGCCACCTTTTTTAGCAGCATAACCAAAATCAAGACCTACAAACAATTCCGGAGACCAGATATTTCTTAAAATAATATTTTTGCCTTTATAATAGAAAGGCAAAGACAATTCATTTCTTATATAAAAGCCATTATCCCCTAGAAAAAAACCTTTATTAAAACCTCTAACAGTATACCTGTCACCAACTCCGATTTGTTCTTCTGAATAAAGAGTATTCTCTGATAATTGCAACTTTCCATTAGAGCTATATCTTAACCCAATATTGAAATAATGATTCCAGGAATAATCAATAGTATATTTTCTAAACTGTGCTCTTGGATACTCTGGCCCGGTTTCATTTGGATCATCTTTTTTAGCTCCAAAAAGTTTTGTTCCTTGCGTAACAGTAAATCTTACGTCGTAAAAACCGGAACTATACTTATCTGTAAAATCAAGACCGAGTTCTACATTACTTGTCCTTCTGGATAGTGTGTCCAATATCTGGCTAGAGAAAGAAGTTTTCTTATCTTTATAAACAACCCCTGTTTCTAAAGTAAGAATAGATGCTCTCCATCTAGATAATACATAATCAGCGTTAATATTATAAGCCTGAGTTTTACTTTCATAAGGATATTTCGTGCCACTAACATCTAAATTCGTTAGAGATCTAAAATAAGAATAACCAGGTTTAACAGTCCAATACCCAAATGGTATAAAATAAGAGAGATTATGGTTTTTATTTATCTCCTCGTTAGTCTTTATTAAACCAGTTCCATAGTTATACTGTATTTGGTCGCTTAAATAAAAAATATTGTCTTTTTCTACCCTTAAATTAAGTTTTGGATCTCCATTAGAGTTAAGTGAATTGCTTCCTTCCACATATGCTCTAAGAGAATCATGTTGCGTGTTTGTTACCTGTATTATGGATTCACCAACTTTAGCTCCTGGAAGTATTTTTGTTTGGGCATCGTTTGATGGAAGTTTATTTAATTGATCAAGGCCTTGCTCTACATCTCTTATATTCAGCTTTTTGCCTTTTGAAATAGGAAACGCCGTATACACTTCCATTCTATCAATAGTGTGATCTAAATTTTGTATTACACGCTCAACACGGCCCTCGATGACTTTTAAAACTAACGTCCCCGATTCAATATTCTGTTCTGGAACATAAACACGAGTTGTTATAAAACCTTTTTCAACATACCAATTCGTTATTTCCGTTACTATTTTATTTATTTCTTCCGAGTTAAGACAACTATGGTAATGAGACTTTGATATTTCTTCTTTTTTCTTTTTTGATAATTCATCTGCATCTTCTATAACTATTTTTTCCAGAACAAAACAATGAGTAATAACAACCCCTCTATGAGGTTGTAAATCTTTTTCTTCCTGGATTTCTATTTCTTTTGGCTTCTGTTCTAAGATATTCAGTTTTCTTATTCTTTCTTGTTCTTGTCTCTCTTGTTCTAAACGATCATAATTTTTATCTACTTCGTCTATAGGATTAATCGCAGCATACGTTATCGACGGGATAAAAAACACCAACATTAAAACTATAATATAACGCATTGTAAAACGTGATATATCAGAAAAGAACTATTATATAAAATAAAAAGAGTGCAACATTTTTGATGCACTAAAACACTTAGTGCCTCCAGATAATATTCGCCTGTGACGAAGAATTATTTACCTTTTCTTTATTTTCTTTACGGATTGTTGCCTTTTCCAAAACAATAAGACAGTCTTTCAAAAAATTCTCTACTTCCGATTCTTGTACCCATGCTGAACCGTCTGCCTTAAAATCTATAATGGCACAAGTTGGTTCCAGCGCTGCATAATTCTCGCATTCACAAAAAGCTTTGAGAACAGGTACGGCTTCCAATTTTATATATGCTGTATCCTTTTGAAAAACAGCATTGTAACAAAAAATATTGCTACTATCTGCAAAAAGATTGGTCGCCCCTAAAAAACACGTCACTAATAAAAACTTTTTCATCTTCAATTCTCCTCTGCAAAATTATTTTCTGATCCTATTAATGCGGTAAAAAAAATTATTGTATAATTCATTATTATAATGTATTGATTATTTTAAATGAGTTTACTATCTCCAGAGCTAGAAGCCTTCGTCGCTATAGTCAAGACCTCTACCGTACATGGTGCGGCCAGGGAAATAGGTTTGACGCAGACCGGCGTAACACAAAGAATTAGAAGCCTTGAAAGAAAGGTTGGGGCATCTTTGTTTACAAGATCCAGAAAAGGAATGAAATTAACAGAAGAAGGCGAGGCGTTATATATATACTGTCAAAAGGTCCTTGATATAGAGGGGGAAACACTCTCTTTGGTAAAAGGTTCTGCTATACAAAAAAACGTAAGGATACAAATAGCAGGTTCTTCCAGTATCATGAGATCAAGGGTAATACCCAACACAATAAAACTAACAGAGGACTTTCCGGAAATAAGATTTACATATCATTTTACCGACGATGAATCACCAATAAGATACCTCAAATCCGGTGAATGCCAGCTTGCAATAATGTCTACATTAGATGTTGCCAATGAATTAGACTCTAAAGTATTAGAGCCGGAAATATACATAATGGTAGGACCATACTCATGGAGAAACAGGGATATAAAAGACATCCTTAAGAACGAACGTCTTGTTGACTTTAACTATGGAGACAAAGTTACTTTGGGATTTTTAAAAAAATATAAAATAGAACATCTTGCAAACAAAGAGGGGCACTACATTAATAATACCGATGGACTTGTATCGTTACTTACTATTGGTAGAGGTTATTCTGTTTTATCCAAAAAATTTGTTGAGCCATATATAAAAAGCAAACAGCTCACGCATTTACTACCTGATAAATACACTAAAATGGACTTCGCCCTTGCCTGGTACCCTCGAAAAGAAATGCCGAAATATTTTAAAGAACTGATAAAACAGATCAACTGATCTCTATTTCCTTAACAAAAAATTTTATTATTACAATGGCAACAACTGTTGTTATCCCTCCAAAAAGGAAAGGTGCGCTTGAATTAATCTGAAACAAAAACCCAGCAATAACACTGGCTGGTAATAGGAAAACACCAACTATAGTATTGTAAAATCCTAATGCAGTTGCTTTGGAGTTCTTTGGTGCATTCTCTGCAACAAAAGCTTTTTCCACACCTTCTGTCATTGCATAGTAAAGTCCATAAAGCGGCCAGAACAACCACAACAACCAACTGTTGTTTTTACTTATAAGACCAAAAGAGAGATAAACAACTGCATATATAATATAACCAAAAACCAAAAGTTTTTTACGTCCAATCTTATCAGAAAGCCCACCAAAAAATGTTGATGTTAAAGATGATGTTAAATTAAAAACTACATACATTAAAACAACTGTTTCAAGATTTCCCCAAATATTCGTACTTTGTAATAACAAAAATTGGTTAGAAGAGTTACCAAGTGTAAAGACCATCTGTGCTATAAAAAATAATTTTAAATTAACATTATATTTTCTTAAATTTAAATTTGGTTTGGTTGCATCTTTACCAGAAACATCTAATGCATCTTTTTCTTTTTCGTCCTTAGTAAAAAACAAGAATATTACTCCCAAAAAAGCGAACACCACTGCAATCGTTATAATTGGGAAAAAAAGATTTGGAGGAACTATTTCGTTACCATTAACAACTTTGTTTAAGTCAGGGAAAACATATCTTAGCAAAACATAAAGTAATCCCGCACCAAAAAATGCACCGGCAAAATCCATTCCTCTCTGAAAACCAAAAGCTTTACCCAAAAAAGTTCTTGGAACAGATTCAGATATCAAAGCATCTCTCGGAGCAGTTCTTATACCTTTTCCTATTTTGTCAAAAAATCTAAATAACAAGACAGAAAAAATACTAGGAATAAAAAACAGAAGTTTTGATGTTGATGATAATGCATAACCAAATATCGCAAGGTGTTTTCTTTTTTTTATCTTGTCAGAATAATAACCGGAAAACACTTTTAGTATACTAGACATCGATTCGCCAAGTCCCTCTATGATTCCAATAACCGGACCAACATTCACCGTTAAGGCTCTAACAAAGGCTTGCAATAACGGATATATCATCTCCGACGATACATCTGTAAAAAAAGAGGTCAGCCCCGTCATAAAAACGTTTCTACTCATAAAGCTTTTCTGTTTAAACATTACCCGCCCCTCCAAGCTCTTTTAACCTCCTTATAGCAGAGCCTGTTGCCTTTACCAGCCAAGGATTTGTCTTTACCATAAAAGCCTTACCAATAAAGGGTTTCGGCTTAAAAATGCTTGGGGATTTTGCGTCAAATTGTTGAAATAAAAGGGTAAACCATTAAAAACATATTGACCCTTAAAATCAAAGTGCTATTACTTATCCTTGTAAATAGTAGTCAAGGTTCTTATGAACCTGAGATTAAAAAATTAAAGGAAGGTGTTTTCATGAAAAAAGTATTAAGTTTAGTTGTTGTTTCCGTATTAGCTCTTTCAATCGTTGCTTGCACAAAGAAGAAAGCTGAAGAAGTTGCTCCTGCAGCTCCTACACCTGCTGAAGCTCCTGCAGCTCCTGCTGCTCCTGAAGCTCCTGCACAGAAGTAATTAAGTTTATTAATTAATCAAAAACCGGACCTCTTTTATTAGAGGTTCGGTTTTTTGTTATCTAAAAGTCATTGCGCTTGACAACGCCGTGCTAAAAAAATAAAAGGAACTCACGTTCTTATTGGGAGATCGTCTAATGGTAGGACAGCGGACTCTGACTCCGCCAATCAAGGTTCGAGTCCTTGTCTCCCAGCCAACCCAAATATTATTACTTATATTCCGACCACTCTAAATATTTCTTATTTGCTGCCTTTGTCCAAGCGGTGCCAGAAACTTCGGGCATAAGGCTGCGGTAATTTCCATAATTTACAACATGAACATCTTCTAGTTCATCAGGAATACTCGTCTTGTTTTCGGTGTTATATACAGGAGCATGTGCATATATTAAAAGTTTCTCCGCATTATTTATCTGTTTGGACAATTCATTGGCAGAAGGAGTCTTTTCCCCTATCAACCTCCCAACATAAATTTCTATTTTACTTTGGTCTTCATTGTATCGAAACCAATCATCTTTATGTTGATTAATTCTAGTAGAAAAAGAACTCTTCTCAACCATGCCTATGTACAAAAGAGTCCCTGCACCATACACAGCATGATGCCCATATATCTGATAAACACCATAATCTTCTGAATTACTTAGCCCATTAATAGAGTCCAAGTCATAAGGACGACTCCATCTGATTCTGATAATAGCCATACAAAAATACCTCCTAATAATATTTCAATCTTTAGTTACAGCTCCGTATCATAAAAAATAAAATACCTCCGGCAATTATAACAATAATTACCATCCGTATTTTCATAAACAGATTTTCTCTACTTATCTCCTTTTGTCGTTTTTCAGTCGCTAATTTAACTTTCTCCAATAAACTTTTTGATAAAGTTGGGTAATTTTTCTGTACAAGAAAAAAGGCTTGCCAGAACAGGCTACAGTCTTCGTTATTAATATCGAAAACGGATTCGCTTTTAAGAATATCTTCGTACTCCATATAAAAATATTCTATTTCAGGGTTTATTTTATAATTAAGACAACCTTCGATTATATCGTCCATAACACCAATAATGTTCTTTATAAAAGGAATAATCTCTAGAGTATTTTCTCCTGTAGAATTCAGGTGTTTTATCTTACAAAGCTCACACCATCCTCCGAAAAGAATATTTACCAAACCGATGTTTTGACAAAGGCTTTCCGCCTCATTTGGATCATCAGAAAGCTTACCGTCTATATACTTGACAAGATTTTCCTTGTACTCTTTCAAATTAAGGCTTTCAATTTCCTTTTTGAAATAAGCATAATATCGATCATAGAATCTTTCTATTATCTTCCCTACATTTTCCTTTTGGAGTAAAAAACAAGACATAACAGAATAATCTACAGCCTCACCAATGTTTGTGTCTCCATCTTTACTTAACAAATCAATAAGCAGTTCTTGGTCTTCATGGATATAAAACATGTATGCCAACAAGGTTTCTTCTGAGCGATTTTTTGAAAAACCTTCAGTTAGTTTTATCATTACGTTCTTATGTTTATTTTTTTTATTATTGCTTTCACACCATGTCCTGTGAAAATCGATCCAGTTAAAACCTATGTTATCTGTATCGCCATGTACAGTTAGCGCTTCCTCTACTGAATCCATATTGATTTTATCTTGTACAACACTTAAGAAACAACTTAGATTAATTCTAAGTGCCCAGCCATATTGATTGTTTGGAAAAGAAAAATCTGCTAAAGAATCTAGCTTATTTTCACTGATTGCCAATTTAATATTTTTTGCAATAAACTTAGCTTCATCGAGTTCTCTCTCTTTTTCTTGTTGCGCTTTACGTTCTTCAGCCTCTTGTTGTGCACGCTCTAGGCGCTCCGAATGTTCTTGCAAACTTTTATCAATTTCACCCGCAAGCTCTTTATTAGCGAGTTTAACTCCGGCATATACAGCTCCTGCCTGCTTTAGAAAATCACCGAGCGTATCTTTTTTGTATTCCATACATTTCCTATCGATACTCTTATAGCCCTGTTACAACCTGACAAATATCTATTTTAAGTTCTTCAGAACTTCCGCATGATTTATTATTTAATGTAACAAGTTCAGATATATCATGACCACAGATAGTGCCCTCATAATGTCGTGAACATTCATACTTATCATCCGAGATAAACCTTATATTATATTCACAAGTTTGGTCTACACCCACCTGAACAGTTGTACCATTTTTCTCTGCCAATATTCTAAAAGTTATGTTTCCAGCATATGCATAATATAGAGCCTCGTATGTATGCCATAAATCTCCACAGCCTCCTTGTTGTTCACAATCACTATAGGTTGTTTCATTACTCGCTATATAGTTCACGCCAGAAATCATTTGCATATATATGTTAAAGTCACAGGGATTATGTTCTTTGATGCCCGTAACGTCGTCGCCATACCCCGCTTTTAAATAGGTACAGGTTGCTCCCGCATCACCATACACAAATTTCTGTAACATGCCACTAGGTAAAAATGCAGTGCTATCGTTCCCATTAAAAACCTGATTTTTTTCGCCTGAAAATTCACATCCGCCACTTCCTAAATCACTCCCCCACGTTATATCATCTGTGTTAGGATCAAAATAAGGATATTTTTCTGCTTCATTTACTCTTACACCTGTTGGTACAATAGAATTTGACGATACAACACCCAACACGGCACTCGCTACAATTTGCGTCATATCTGTGTCTGTAAAAGTTTTCTTTTGTAAGTCCTCAATACTAACCTCACTAGAACTCCCTCCGCATCCAACAAAAACTAAACATAACCCAATCAAACTAAAAAAATTTTTTATCATAAATTCATCCTCCCTGTTTCGTTTTTACTTTTTTAATAGAAATTTCGTACAACCCCGTGTGAATCTCTGTCTTTTCTAGAATTTCGCTTAATAAACTTTTGGGATCTTCCTCACCATACAAAAGAAAATAGATAGAACAGCCAAAATAATTTGCGATATTCTTTAATACCGTTGCATCTCTTGGAATTCTATTGCCCACACAAGATGCCCACTCTTGTACGGTCTTTTGCGGGATGTTAAGCTGTTTAGAAAACTCCCTTACGGATAAGTTCTGTGATTTTAATAAGTTTTTGATATTGTTTCCAAAACTATTTGCCATAATGATTATACCTCTTATCATATTGGGATATTAATTTCGACGCTGGTTATCCGCTTATTTTGAGTTGAAAAGCACTCAAAGCGAGCGCTATCCCGCCTATAATAACCATGCAAAAACTGTGTTCGACGCAAAAGTCGAGATTCCCGTTAAAGTTATTATCGTTTTTAACTACTATGATTTACTTCTGAACGGAGTCTTGAATTGGAATTGGAATTAGCATCGCTACCAAAAACAACAAAGGAATACCTAGAAAATATAACTCTTTCTTAAATTCAGCCGGCAATAAAGAAATCCCCGTCATCAAAAACCACAAAGTTCCCCATAACAAATATTTATGTTTTTGTGTTCTTTCTAGCAAAATAGCAATCAATGGAAGCAACAACAAATAATTGTGGAACCAACTAAGCGGACCGACCCAAAGTATAACCAATACCGATGAAAAAATATCTATGTGATCCAAACTTCTTTTAATAAACGGAAAAGAAAAACCAAATCTAAAATAATACCAAACAGCAAAAAATATCGCAGAAGCTAATCCCCACAAATAACTTATATATGGCTTTAATACCTCTATATACCTATAAAAAAGAGCATACACACACTGATTGTCTGTTTTTGAATAATTATGAGAGTGAACAGGATCATTTAATGTAACGAACCATTGGTTATATATATGTGGGCTAAATAAAACAGGAATTATGGATAAGACAACAATAAAAAGCATGGAATAAAAAACAAGCCTGTATTCTTTGGATAAGAAATAAAGCGCTGGTATTAACTCCCAAAAAGGTTTTATAACTATTAATAGCGCCAAACACATCGACTTAATAATAATGTCCTTATTAAAAATATGGATTGTTAAAAGCCATAACATTACAAACGTTATATTGTTAAATTTTAATTGCCAGGTAAGTGGATGAGCTAATATTAAAAAAGCAATAATAACCGTACTAATCTTGGTATTATATTTTAGATACAACAACCAAAGAACATGAAAAACTAAAACTCCGTTGAATAAACTCCATAATATTTTTCCTGTTGTAAAACCAAAAACAGAAAATGGTACAAATAAAAATAAACAAAACGGATGGTATTTAAATGGAGTTAAACTGGAAGGATCATAAACTTTATCCCATCCAAGAGTTAAAAAATCTTGAGTAGACTTGTAATAAACAGCAAAATCTGAATTTTTACCAAAGATAGATATTATGCCTATGGCCAACCCTATCCAAAAATATGTATAAAATATTTTTTTATTTTCTTTATTTAACATTAGAACGCAATACCCAATCTATAAGAATAATGATCCTTATTATAGTCTAACAAAGATTCGTTATACCCATGATAGAACTGGAAAAAGATAGAAGGATAGAACATTCCCCAGCCAACTCTAAATTTTATACCAAGTTCCTGGCCACCTTTTCCCCAATGTTGAGAATATTTTCCTCCAGGGAAAAAATCAAAATACAAAGATACTCTGTCTATAAATTTGTCCGAATCATAGTAATTGATAAAAGAAAATCTTGTACTCCAAAAGCCTGAATATTCCCTTAAATCCCAGTTAGTATCGTCCATACCAAGATTGTAAAACCAATAAAATTTTGTATCCCAATTAAAAGACCAATTATAAAACTTAACGATAGTATAAAATTTAATACCACTACCGTTCCATGCCCGTGATGAAGAGCCATCTTTACCATTAGATTCATGCTCAAACATAATAAGGTCTATCGCCTTCACAAAGGTGTATTGTGGAAAATCTATCCTATAGAAGAAATCCGGGTTAAAGTTTATATCTCTAAACGGAGAAGACTGTTTGCCTAACTCCCAAAACATTATCTGTGTGTAACCAATATATAAATTTACAAGACTTGTAAGTTTATATTTAAGGCTTATTTGTATTTTTGTATTAGGGCTCCCAAATATTGCATAAAGGTCTTTATATCGACTTAACCTATAATTATTGTCATCCGCTTCGCACTCTTTTAGTTTTGTTTCGCAAGGAAGTTCTTGTGTATTTTTTGGTGTAATTTTATTAGCGACATCTTCATCATCTTGAGCATGCAAGTTTGAATTTCCAATTAAAAAAAACACAAAAAATAATCTTAAAAACATAAAAACACCTAACTAACGTTAATTAGAAAAACATCCCCTAAAAGAAGAGACTCGTCTAAACTTAGGCTTAACAACATATTCCCCTTTCTTGTCTATAAATCCCCATTTACCTTTTTCTTCCACCGCAGCAAGACCATTACTAAAATCATTTATTGCATCATATTTAAGAGGAACAACATAGTTACCTGCTTTATCTATAAAACCCCATTTACCGTTTATAGCTACAGCTGCAAGGCCTTCATTAAAACCCCAAACCCAGCTATAAGCAGGCTCTATAACAAAACGCCCCTTACGATCAATAAAACCCCAACGACCACCATTTCTTGCCATTGCAAGATCCTCTGTAAAGTCGTGAACCTCTGCAAATTGCGGTTTAATTACATACTCACCTTTCTGGTCTATAAAACCGATTCTTCCGCCACTTCTAACTCTTGCAAGTCCTTCTTCAAAATCATATGCAGAAGCAAACCTTGCTGATATTACCATCTTTCCTTTCTTATCTATAAAGCCCCAACTTCTCTTTCTAACTTTAACTCTGGCTAATCCATCAGAAAATTCACCCGCTGAAGCATATTTTGGTTCTACTATATACTTTCCAGTAGTATCTATAAATCCATATTTCTTTCCGACTTTAACTCTAGAAACTCCATCGCTAAAATCATCGGCAGATGTAAACTTTGGTTCTACAATATAGTTTCCTGCGCTATCTATGAAACCCCATTTTCTATCTATTTTTACTCTTGCAACACCGTCTTCAAAATATCTTGCATAGTCGTATTTTGGTTCTATAACAAATTTACCTGTCTTATCTATAAAACCCCATTTGCCCTCGAATTCTACAGACGCCATTCCATTCTTAAAATCATTAACATATTCAAACTGCGGTCTAATTACAAAACCGCCATTATCATCTATAAATCCCCACTTACCATCATAGTAGGCTCCTGCAAGTCCCTCGCTGAAAGGTCGGCAGTCTTCAAATTTTTCGCTAACAACAGTACTTCCCCTTTTATTTATAAAACCAACTTTTTTACCTTCAACAAGAGCAAGAGCCTTATCGTTTTCCTGTAGCTCTGCCTGTAAATTAATGGAATTAAGCAGTAACAATAATATTGTTGTGAATAATAATTTTTTGTTCATCACCAACCCCTTTAGCATATTCTTGGTAGCTGTACAGAGTCTAGCATGCCAAGACGCCTAATACCACCAGAGAAGGTCTCGATATTTAACTTTGGTTTTCCTATAGAAACAATAGAACCAATAATCCTTGCTTCATTACCAAAAACAGACAGCACTGCTTTGGCTGAATCTTGAGGACATAGAATAACGTATTTGCCCTCATTAGCAAGATATAGCGGGTCTAAGCCAAGCAGATCACAGACGGCCTTTACATCCTTAGACACTGTAATTTTTTCTTCTATGAGCCGTATTTCACAATTAGAGTTATTAGCTATTTCAAAAAGAGCAGAAGCAAGCCCGCCTCTTGTAGGATCTTTTATCACATGGATGTTCTTTGTCTTCTTAAGCAATTGTTCTATTTTTAAGTTTAGCGGAGCTGCATCGCTTTTTACCTTAATATCAAAACCTATAAGCCCTCTGGCCTTCATCATAGCAACTTCGTGGTCACCTATAGTACCAGTAACAATTACTTTATCATCGAGTAAAGCATTATGGCTAGATAAAGCTACACCATCTTCTATAAAACCAATCCCAGCAGTATTTATATATATTTTGTCTCCTTTACCTTTTTCTACTACCTTAGTATCACCTGTTACTATTTTAACATTTGCTTCCTTACATGTCTCGGCTATTGAATCTATTACCTTACAAATATCCTCTAAAGCAATTCCATCTTCTAATATAAATGCCAAAGATAACGCTATCGGTTTTGCGCCACTTGTAGAAAGATCATTAACTGTACCACAAACACAAAGCCGTCCAATATCGCCACCGTCAAAAAATATTGGACTTACAACATAGCTATCCGTAGTAAAAGCAAGCGTTCCTGTTTTCGCGACTAATATACTGGCGTCATCCATTTTGTTTAAAACATCGTTGCCAAGTTTTTTAACTATATAGTCGTTAATAAAAGCATGCATATCTTTTCCGCCAGAGCCTATAGATAAAGTTATATTCTTCATTAAGATCTATTCCTCCACATATTTATAAAAAGCGGCACAGGTTCCTTCAGTGGAAACCATACATGGCCCTATTGGATTAGACGGAGTACACTCCTTTCCATAATATATACAATCCGGCGGTAAGGCTTCTCCTTTTAAAATATCACCACAGCGACAATTTTTTGGATCTTTAATTTCTTTAATACTGATGTTGAATTTATTTAACGCATCATACTTTAAATATTCTTTGTTTATTTTAAGTCCGGATTTTTTTATTAAACCTATTCCACGCCATAAAGAATCCGTTTGAGTGTAAACATCTTTAACTAAGGATTGTGCCTTAACATTCCCGTCTTTTGTTACAACTGTAGAATAGTTATTAACAACACCATATTTTGAATCAACAAAACATTTAATAAGTTCTTTTATTGACGATGCAATATTGACTGCTTCAAAACCAGCAACAACTCCAGAAAATTTAAATTTAGATATAAAATTAAAATAGTCGCTGCCAGTTATTACACACACATGGCCAGGCAACAAAAATCCATTAAGCCTTACATTATTCGAACGCATTATAAGTTCTATTGCTTCAGGAACAAGTTTATGCATACAAAGCACAGAGAAATTATCTAACTTAATTTTTGCAGCTTCTTTAATTACTGCAGCAGTTAATGGAGCTGTAGTCTCAAATCCAACACCCAACAGAACGACTTCTTTATCCTTATTCTTCTTGGCTAGTTCTAATGCTTCTATCGGACTATAGATTATTTTAACATTCTTATAATTTTGGAGACAATCTCCTGCACAAGGAACTTTAACCATATCGCCAAAAGTAGCAACGATAGTATTCGGCATTTTACAAATATCTATTGCTGCTTTTATATCACTCGATGAAGTAACACACACAGGACACCCAGGACCACTTATTATCCTTATATTTTTAGGCAATAAACTTCTAAGACCAAACTTTGCTATATTCATTGTATGGGTTCCACATACTTCCATCATTACAAATTTTTCTGGAACTATCTTTTGTATCTCTTCTATAATAATGGATATTTGTTTTTTTAGTTCAGCCATTACTGTCACCAGATATAATAGACAAGGTTTCTACAGCCTCTCTTTCTGACATTTTTTGTATTGCAAAACCGGCATGAACCAAGACATATTCACCAGGAAGCGCTTCTCCTATTAACATACTGGAAATGTTCAACTCCATATTTCCCGACTGAACAGCCAGAGTACTATCATCAACTATTTTTAAGACTTTTAAAGGAATCGCCAAACACATAACAAAACCTCTTTTTTAGAACATCGCCTGCCCAAAAGATATTGCGCCATCATTTGTTGGAACAATATTATTAAAATATACCTTCTTAAATCCATTATCTATCAATTTTTGTTTTAAAAGCTTACACAATAAGATGTTTTGGAAACAGCCTCCAGAAAATACTATTTTTTCTTCAACAGGCCTATCTTTTATAAACTCAATGATCGCATCAACCACCCATATATGAAACTTATAGGCAATCTCCTCTATAGAGACGGAGTCCTTAATGTCGTCCTGCATTCCTTGTATCATCGGATCAAAATCAAGCTCATCTGCAATCCACAACACCCTGTATTTTGGATTAGTGAACCTGGTCTTATTAAAATTTTCTGCCCGTTGTTGTAATAATATTGCCGCCTTAGCTTCGTAACTCACCTTATGTAAAAGGCCACAAATAGATGTCACTCCGTCGAATAATCTTCCTAAAGAAGATGTCTTCGGGCAATTAATACTTATAGAAACCTCTTCTTTCATTAATACACGAGCAATTCTATCTATCTCAATAACTGCCTTTTCTCCACCAGGTAAATAAAAATATTTAAGATGAGCAGCTCTATCAAATTTTCTATAATCATTATAAATATCTAAAAACTCAAAGCCCCAAATATTACCGTCGGTACCATAACCTGTTCCATCACAAACAATGGCAAGTACCTTTTCTCCCAACAAACCATGCTCTGCCATAGCACTGATAGCATGTGCATGATGATGATATATTTTTTTATATGATTTCTCGTTATTCTGATAAAGAGGATGTGCATCGGTATTAATATCAGACACTTTAAAATTAAGGAGTTTTGTAAATATGTCTATTTCCTCTTTTTGGTATTCATAATTCCTATCGTCCTCAAGATCACCTATATATTGTGATAAATAAACCTTCTCGCCGGTCTTTATAGCAAACGTGTTTTTTAAATCAGAGCCAAGAGAAAGATTGTTGGTACTAACTGCTCCTTTTACATTTATTGCAGTAGGTACATAGCCCCTTGCTCTTCTTATTAACATAGTCTCATTATCAACGACTGTTACAATAGAATCATCACACCTATTAACAATCTCTCTATTATTGGTAAGAGCAAAGTCAAAAAAGCCTACATCTAAAAGGTCATTGATTTCTTCGTCGTTAATAACTATCGGTTCATCCCTTTTATTAGCTGATGTCATTATTAGTGTATCAAAACTATTGAAAAGGATTTTATGTAACGGTGTATAAGGTAACATTACACCATAATAATTATTATCAGGCGATATATGATCAAGGACATGATCTTTCTTCCTCATTATGACAACCGGAGCTGCATGTGATAATAATAAAAGCTCTTCTGCTTTAGAAACGATACAAACCCTTTTTACCGTTTCAATATCCTTCATCATCATTGCAAAAGATTTAGAGGGTCTATCCTTTAATTTTCTAAGACGCCTTACTGTTTCTTTATTATTAGGATCACAAGCTATATTAAAACCACCAATACCTTTTATCGCGCAAATACCGCCTTTCTTAATTTTATCTATAAGGTTATTGAGAGCTAAATTACCTAGACTAAAAACACCTTTTGCATTCAACAAAATCAGTTCAGGTCCACATTTAGGACATGCATTAGGCTGCGCATGGAATCTTCTGTTATTAGGATCGTTATATTCCTTTTCACAATCAGGACACATTTTAAAACCAAGCATACTGGTTTTTGCACGATCATATGGCCTGTCTTTTATTATACTGAATCTTGGGCCACAATTGGTACAGTTAGTAAAAGGATATAAATAGCGTCTATTCTTGGGATCAAAAATATCCTTAACACAATCCTCACACACACAAATGTCCGGACTTATTTCTGTTTCCTTATTACCAATATCCTTACTCGTTATTATTAAAAAATCCGTTTCACAGATAGGAGCTATATGCTCTGTAACAATATTGGTTATCTTTGCAAGTTTAGGAGGATGTTCCTGTAGTTTTTTTAAAAAAGAATTTAAAGACTGTTCTAAACCTTCGACTTCTATAGTAACACCTTCTGCCGTATTCATAACAAAACCAGAAAGGTTAAACTCCTGGGCGTACCTATAAGTAGTCGGTCTAAAACCAACGCCCTGTACGATCCCTTTTATACTGATCCTAATTCTTTTTAATTCGCTCAACTTTACCTTCCAGCCAGGCAGCCCATTCTTTTAAAGAAGTTTTGTTCAGCGCAGACACCTTAAAGACAATACACTTGCTATTTATGCCTTTTATTTCTTCTTCTACCTTTACAATATCAATATTACAGGCGTCTGCAAGGTCAACCTTGTTTATTAAAACTACGTCGGCAGTTTTAAACATTGTTTCATATTTTTTGGGCTTATCATCACCCTCTGTTATTGAATAAACCAAAACCCTTGCTTCTTCCCCAAGATCAAAACTTGCAGGACAAACAAGGTTTCCTACGTTCTCAACAAAAACCATATCCATTTTATTAAGGTCAATTTCCTTAAGCGCTCCGCCGATCATCCTCGCATCAAGATGGCAGCCCCCTTCTGTATTTATCTGAACAAGAGGAATATTGAATTTGGTTAATCTTTCTGCATCCCTCGAAGTATACAGATCACCCTCTATTACAGCAAACTTATACTTTCCCTGTAACAACTCTAGTGTCTTTTCCAGTAATGTTGTTTTGCCTGCTCCAGGCGAGCTAACAAGATTAAGAGAAAAAACTTTGTGTTTTAGGAACTGATTCCTATTATCCACTGCTTTAATATTATTTTTTATCATTACGTTCTTAAGTACTTTTATTTCCACAAAACCTCCTAATCCTCTACTTCAACAGAGGAAACAAAAAAACCTTCTTCGTCACTATCTTCATACTCAAAAGGAACACCCTCTAAGCCGGTGCCTTTTACAAGTTCTGTAAAATAGAATTCAAAAGAAGACGGCATCACAGTATTAGGTCTTCCCAGAGCAAAAATTATTTTTTTGATCTTTTTACCCTTTATCCTATCGTCGGAATTAATTACTTCAGTTAAAACTTCTAATGTATATTGTGCTACAGATGCTTCGTGCATTTCATTCACCCTTAAGTCTTCTGTTCATCTCCTTGAATGCATTTATTCTGGACCTTATGAACCACGCCATTGCAATAAGACAAACAACAACTATTGCTAAGTCTGCTTTGTGTAACACTGACCTTAAAATACTATTCTTATCATCCCAAGCCTGTCCGGTTTTCATACCTACCCAAGCAAGTATTAAACACCACGGATAGCTTCCAACAAAAGTATATAAATGAAATTTGATCCTCTTCATCTTTGCCATACCGGCAGGGAACGCAATGAACGTCCTAACTATAGGAAGCAGCCTTGCAACAAAAACAGCAACGTCACCATATTTATTAAACCATTTTTCTGCCTGTTCGACTTCATGAGGAGCGACAAGAACATATCTCCCATATCTATAAATAAGAGTTCTACCACCAGTAGCACCAATCCAATAAGCGATCTCGGAACCAAGATTACATCCTATAGCACCAGCCAATGCAGCCAAATATAAATTCATTTTACCAATAGAAACAAGATAGCCTGCAAAAGGCATTATTATCTCGCTGGGCAGAGGTATACATGCAGACTCTATCGCCATTAACGCAGTTATACCAGGGTAACCAAGTTTTCCTATGGTCCCTACAGTAAACAATTTTAAAATTTCTATAACGCTTTCTATCATAAGACCTACTTTGTTAAACAAGCTCCTATAGTCTCAAAAATAATCTCTGTAAGGTTATCAACACTTGTTTTTACATCCTTAGACATTTCTTTTCCAAATTCAAAATCCTTTGGTTCTATACCTATTATTATCGACTCAAAATTTATTGATTGCTTTAAATAATTTATCATTACAACTATTGGAAGTACGTGAGTAGAAAAAGAAACTCCGCCTACCTTGTCATTTGGTATCAGTTTAACAGTCCCTGGTTTTTCTCCCATTTCTGCCGCATCAATTATAAAAAGATGTGTGGTGCCAAACTTCTTTATATCGCCTGTAAAATTCTCTGGAGCGGTTGAACCATCAATGCATAAGACCGATGATGCAAATTTACATTTTTTATCTTCGCATTTTATTTGTAATTGTTGCGCAATTTTCACGCCGGCAGCGTCGTCTGCTTTAAACTCTGAACCAATACCTAGAACACATATTTTAGGATCCCTGCATGACTTTAATATATCAAGCAGTTCATTTTTCATTTATTTTAACTCTTAACTTTTTCCTGTCTATTTGTGCTAATTCAAACTTCGGCGTAGCTTCCAATGCTTTCTTAGGACAGGTATCAACACACTGAGCACAATAAATACATCTATCAAGGTACACTGTTGCCTCAAATGTATCGCCTATCTTTTCTATGAATATCGCATTCGCAGGACAATCTTTCATACATAATTTACACCCGATACACTTATCTGCATAAAATTTTAATTTTGCCCTGAACTTATCCGGTATATTCGCACTTTCTGCAGGATATTTTATAGTCGCCGGTTTTTTTAAAAGATGACTTAAAACCTCTCTGAACATTTTTCCTGGTCTTATCATTTTATAATACTCCCTTAACTATCAAGATTATAAGGACTTGAAGAAAAGCTAACGGTGCAAAATATTTCCAGCAAACGCTTACCATTTGGTCTATTCTCAATCTTGCAAAAATAGTTCTTCCTTCAGAAAGTAAAAGAGCTATGAACAAAACTTTAATTATATAGACCACAAAGCCCCAGAATGGACTTATGCTTAAACCAAATGGAAGGAATACCGCAGCTATTAACGATGCACCAACGACCATTTCGATATCTATAGCCAACCTAAACATTGCAAGTAGTCTTCCTGAATATTCTGTAAAAGTCCCGCCAACTATTTCTGTTTCTGCTTCTGATATATCAAAAGGAACTTTTTCAAGTTTTCCTAACAATGCAACTATAGCAATAAAGAACGCTATAATGTTAAATAACATCATATAAGGCTTCGCACTGTAAAAAACAGTCATCTCACTTAATGACCATGTATCTGCTAATAATGCAGGAGCTAATATTGCAAGGAACAAAAGAACTTCATAAGAAAAAAGCTGAGTTAATGTTCTTACCGCACCTATCATCGAAAACAAAGATGTAGACGACCAACCGCCAAGGAAAAATGTTATAGTTGGTATAGTAAGTATATATAACACAACTATAATATCTCCTGGAAATGGATATAAAGAACTGTAATTCCAAAGAGGAATATAAAAGAACGCTGTTATAGCGGCTGTCATTGCAAGTATTGGCATAAACTTAAATAGTTTTGCATCAGCAGATTGAGGCACAATATCTTCTTTCGCAACTAATTTTATAAAATCCGCAAATGGTTGAAAAAACGGAGGCCCCTGTCTGTTCTGTAACCTTGCATAAATGATCCTATCGACGTACTCAAACACAAGCCCCATTACGCAAAGAAACAAGAAACCTGGAAAGATCAAAATGTTAAATAACGCCATTCCCATTAGTTTTAAAGCCCCCTGTTCTGATATTTTTTATTAAGATCCGTAAAATCTATTCCCATTTCATTCTTATACCAGCTTATTCCCTGCTGCCTTATTTGTTCCCATGTAAGTATGTTAGAGCCTGTGTTACCAGTAACAGTTATAGCTCTATCTGTACAAGAGAAACACGGGTCAATAGCTGCAATCGCTATTGGAACATCTGCAAGGTTATTATTTTCTAACATCTTTTTTACTGACATAAGATTTGCCATAGTTGGCGCCCTTAGTCTTATTCTTTCAGGAATATCGGTTCCATTCGATTTAACATAATGAACATCTTCTCCTCTAGGAGCTTCATATCTTGACGTTGCTTCTCCTGCGGGAACTCTTCTTGGGAACTTTACAACAAATTCTCCATCCGGCATGTTTTTAACAAACTGACGAAGCATTTTATATGTTTCCATAAGTTCTAATAGCCTAACAACCGCTCTTCCAAAAACGTCACAGCTAGTTGCTGTTATAACATTAAAATCCACTTCGCCATAAGCTGCATATGGATCATCTTTTCTAATATCTAATGCAACACCAGATGCCCTGCCTGTAGGACCAACCGTGCCCAATTTTATAACGTTCTCTTTTGATATAAATCCAACACCAGATAATCTCTTTATTATCGTGGTCTCTTCTGTCGCTATTTTAATATAATATTTTGTTCTTTCTTCTAAAATATCTACGACTGTAAGGATCTCTTGTCCAAGTTCCTTATCTATATCTCTTCTAACTCCACCAAAAGTATTCATCCCATAATGAACCCTGTTCCCGCTTATTTTTGCAAGAAGATCCATTACAACTTCTCTATCTCTCCACGAATACATTAATAGAGTATCAAACCCGATTTCATGCCCTGCAACACCAAGCCATAAAAGATGGCTATGTATTCTTTCTAGCTCTCCGACTATTGAGCGTATATATTTAGCTCTTTTTGGTATTTCTACGCCGCCTATTTCTTCTACCGCCTGAACATATGCTGTAGAGTGTGACATTGAACATATTCCGCAAACTCTTTCTAACAAATATATATTTTGGATATATGTTCTCATTTCGGCAGCCTTTTCTATACCTCTATGGTTATAACCAAGACGCATACCAAAATCTTTTATTCTTTCCCCTTCCAACCACACAGAAAAGCCTTCAGGCTCTTTTAGAGCTGGATGCTGAGGACCTATTGGAACTTTTACTGTTGCCATTTTGTAATTACCTCCTACTTTCCTTCCAACATTTCTTTCTTCCAGTCCTTTCTAAGCGGGTGTTGACCCTGAGGCCAATTTTCCGGAAGAGGGTATCTTTCCCCTGCGGGCAAACCTTCTACATTAACACCGAACATATCGACTAATTCTCTTTCATAAAGTTCTGCACCAGGAAATATATCCATTATTGATTTTATGTTTGGATTACTCTTTGGAGTATACGTTTTAAGATCAAGCTCAATACCGTTAAATGTTGCAAGGTGATAAATAAAAGAAAAATTATCTCCTTCATCTAGACCTGTTATCATACATATTCTTTTGAAATCCAAATCCTTAAAAAGACAGTCAAATACAGGTCTAAAATCAGAAAGCTTTTCTACGTCAACAAAAACCCTTCTTTCCCTTCTGATCTTTATTTTGTCCTTTAGGAAGGAAAACTTTGATTCAAGTTTTGACTGAATATTCTGTTCTCTGTTTGTGTCTGTCATTTACGCCTCCTTTTTCTTCAGTTTTTTTGCTTCGCCTTCTTCAAAGCTTGTAAGCAATTTTACAACACCATCTATAATAGCTTCTGGTCTTGCTGGACATCCTGGAATATACGCAGAGACAGGAATAACAGCATCTATGCCACCTTTAATGTTATAACACTGATGAAAAACACCCCCGGAACAAGCACAAGTTCCAACAGCAACTACAAATTTTGGTTCTGGCATCTGCTCATATATTCTTATTATTCTTTTCTCTATTTGTCTTGTTACGGCTCCAGAACAAAGCAGAACGTCAGCATGTCTTGGAGTTCCCTTCGCAAGGATACCAAATCTTTCTATATCAAATACAGGAGTTAAAGCAGCGACTATTTCTATGTCACAGGCATTACATGACCCGGTATTGAAATGTATGATCCACGGTGACTTCGTCCTTCCCCAAGTTACAATTTTATCAAGTATCTTCACTTAAAAACTACCTCCTGAATAATATCAAAAGTGCGACAATAGCTGCTGCAATATAAATACATCCCATTATGCTGGCAAAAAAACCAACAGGGGCAGTTGCTATAACCAACACAACTACGTGCATGATCGTAAAAAAGAACGCAAAAGAAAAGAACTGACTGTAATCCGGCTGAAGTCTATGTTCACCAACATCTTCTCCACAGGCATAAGCTTTTGTTTTTCCGGCGGACTCTTTACCTTTAACAGAAAGTTTTGATAATAAATGAGCGAACAAAAGGACTGTCCCCATGATAATTATAAAAACGACTGGTGGTAGTAATAAAAAATTATTCATAATCTTTCCCCTATCCTTTTAAATTCCTAAGTTTAGCTATGTTCAACGAACCAACCTTCTTGAATATACCAAAAACTATACCGGCAGCTGTTGCAACAACTACAGCTTCAACAACTATGATCATTATTGCCATCGACTGAGCAAGGGAGAGCCTGTTACTTGCATATCCTGCAACTATAACGAGTAATGTAACCGCTTTCGTTAGTATCTCTAAACCTATCAATGCTCTGATAAAGTTCTTTGTGACAAGTAGACAATAAAATCCGCAAACAAAAAGTAAAATTATAAAGATACTGAACATCCAGAAAATACTAATTGAATCATTTATCATTGTTAAATCCCTCTTTAAAAAGTACTACTACGCCGAATACTCCGGTTAGTATTAATATTATCTGTCCTAACATATCTGTTTGTCTTAATTTCCATATAACGTTCCTTACATCAAGTTCTGCATAAGACGCAAAAAACTTAGGTTCTGGAACGGCCAGGTTATAACCAAGAATGATAAAAAGAGCTACGACGATAACAGGAAGATACCAATACCTTTTTATTCTGTTCTTGGTCTGTTGTTTTAGCTCATCCCTAGTAATTGGTTTTGTAAGACTTATCGTACTCACAAAGATTACAGTTATAAGACCGGCACAAACAGATAATTCAAAAACAGCTGCTAGTGGAGCATCCAACAAGAATAATAACGCTGTAAGAATTATACTTGCAACAGCAAGACCCACCGCTGACATCAATAAACTGCGTGTCAAGATCGCCCACAAAGCAGATGCGATCAAAGCAATAAGAAGAATCAAAATTAGAGTCACGTCTACCCCCTACCTAAAATAAACTACTGACCGGAATTATTATAGTATTAACAAAAGCCGGGAAAAATATACCTACACCTAAAGTAACGATAGCAAGCAATATCGCTGGTAGTATCAATCCTAACCCAGCTTCTTTGATCCCTGACATTTTTGTTTTTCCAAAAAAAACTCTTCTCTGCATAGAAAGAAAATAAGCTAATGTTATTAAACTTCCAAGAATTGCTGCGGCAGCATAACCATGAAGTCCTGCTTTCCACAAAGCTACTATTATTATCAACTTACTCCAAAATCCTGATAGTGGAGGAATGCCTGCTGTAGATAAAAATGCCACAACAGAAGTCCAGCCGGTCACAGGCATAACATTAGAAACTCCCGATAACGAATCCATATCTCTGGTACCAGTTTGTTTTTCAACTGCAGCTGCATTAACGAAGAGTTGGGATTTAAATATGGAGTGATTGAATAAGTGAAATATTGCACCAGCTATACCTAGTTCTGTTCCTGTACCAAGAGCGATAATTATATATCCCATCTGGCTGATACTGGAATAAGCGAGCATTCTTTTCATATCTTTTTGTCCAAGAGCAGCAAGTGCTCCAACAAAAATAGAAACTATGCCTACAACTAATAAAACTGTTTTTATAGTTTCGTTAAAACCGAATATTTCACTAACTATTCTTATTGTCGTATAAACACCTGTAGTCTTGGTAACTATACCTGCAAGCAACACAGAAACTCCCGACGGAGCAGACGAATAAGCATCAGGTAACCACCCATGGAAAGGTATAAGACCGGCCTTAATAAAAAGACCAGCCATAAAAATAGCCGTTGCTGTTATAACATAAATACTGTTAGATCCTTGTACTGCATCTCTAACTACAGCAAAAGAAGTATCTCCTGCATACATTAAAAGAATACCTATAGAGGACAACATCATTACCGTAGCTACAGCGGACATTACCAAATATTTAAACGAACCTTCAAACGCGTCTTTTTCTTTTTCTGATGCAATCAATATAAAAGAAGAAACCGCAGTTACTTCAAGGAATACATATAAAGAAAAAATATCCCTCACCATAACGACACCATTCATACCAGCAAGGCATAACATGGTTACGTTGGCAAAATTAAAAGCTCTTCTTTTATCAACAGTTGTAGAAAAGCCGACGATAAGTGCTACAGCAGAAACAATAGCTCCCGACAACATCATAACAAGGCTTAATCTATCTATTTCAAAATTAAAGAACGATAGCGTCACAGCAAGATTTATATCGCTGTTAAACAACACTAACGCTATTTGGATTAGGCAGACCAAAAGGCCAACACCTAACGCCAATTTTTTCATCAATGCACTAAAGCCAACGTTCAACAATATGACCGCAGCTATTGGTATAAGAACTAACAATAAAGACATTATCGTCTATCCTCCCTTTGGATGATCCTAGCTTCTAACAAACCACATTATTAATATAAACAGCCCAACAAAGGACCAAATAATGTACAAAGAATAATTTCCTGTATGTACCTTTCTTATAGAGTAAGAAACTGCGTTCGCGGATTTGACAGAGAACTTGTTATAGAACCAATCGTTAGCTTTATCTAATTTAAATGCACCAAAAGAGAACCAGTTGATGAATTTTACTCCCCAATTATAAGGATCAAAAAAACCTGCTTCTGCTTTATCATATAGAGAATGTAGAACAGGAGCATAATGAATGTGATCTCCTGCACCCAATCCAGAACCGCTCTTTTTTACTCCGTATCTATGGTTCAAATACGCCGCTACAAGAACGATAACTGTCATTACTATTAAGAACATATTTGAAGGCATACCGGAGAAATGATGTTCTCCCGGAATTGTCCCTAAAACAGGAACGATCAATGTATCTATCGGATAAACGTTATATATACCGAAGAAAATACAGAAGATCGCAAGTATTATCATTGGAGTTAACATGATCCAATGAGCTTCTTTTACTTTTTTATTTTCCTCAGATATTTTTCCAAAGAATGCTGCATGTCCAAGTTTTAAGAACGATGCTGCTGTCAAGAAAGAACCAAGCAGTGCTGCTGCGTAGAAGATCCAGCCTCTTTCCAAGGCTCCATCGTAAACCAATTCTTTAGAAAAGAATCCGTTGAACGGAGGAACACCGGAAATTGAAAGAGCAAACACAATAAAGCATATCGCCGTTATCGGCATTTTTGCGCCTAAACCACCAAGCTTCCTAAGATCCGTAGTGCCAGTTTGTTTTTCTACAGCACCACCAGAAAGAAATAAAGCATCCTTATATATAGCATTATTTATCATATGGAATATGCCACCGATTATTCCCGCTGGAACAGCAGTTCCTATTCCAAGTACCATATAACCAACCTGACTGATCGCATGATATGATAATAATTTTTTAAAATCTTTTTGTACAAGAGCCATCATTACGGCAAGTACTATTGTAACTGCACCAACTATCATCAATAAAGTGCTTAACCAAGATGTGTGATCTAGCTTAAAGATATCTAAACAAATCCTTGATAAGAAATATATGCCAACTAATTTTTCCAACGAGCCTGGAATAAATGCCATGAAAGGAAGTGGAGCATCACTTGCCGCATTAGGAATCCAGCTATGAAACGGCATTGCTCCAGCTTTTGCTATTGCACCTATCATCATTAATAAAAATGCTAATGAACCTAACCCTCCAATAGGAAGAGCTATCGATGACATATTATATGTTCCAGCAAGATATCCCGTAAGACCAATACCTGCCATCAAACAAAGATCTGCAAGTCCATTGATAACAAATGCCTTCACGGCTGTTCCAAAAGATTCAGCACCACCAATAACTATAAAACCAAACAATGTTAAAAGTAGTCCCTCCCAGAAGAACAGCATCAATATCAAGTTGTCCGCTAAAAGCACTCCGTTAACCTGTGCTAATGTTAACAAGAAATATGCGTAGAATTGAGAAAGTTTCTCTCTACCTTTCATAAAGTGTAAAGAATAAAGTGCGATCAAAAAACCAAAGCCAGCAGAGGCCGCTGCTACAAAACTACTGTAATGATATACTTTTAGCGAGAAAGAAAAGCCCCAACCGCCAGCCCAAGGTAACGTTAATGAAACGTCCTTACCAAAAAGCATTAATGCGATAACAAGGTTTACTGCAGCGATAAGGATAGCAAAAATTTCTCTAAGCATTCCTTTTTTTGGAAGAACAAAGATTAAAATTGCTGCAAAAGCAGGAATTAATAGAAACGATAACAAAAGGTTCATTTTAAAACTCCCATTAATTGTTGTACTGTCGCATAAACAAAATCAGCAGGATAATTTATAAAAATACCGCCCAAGAGTGAAAGCACGGCTAGGGTAGCAACACTGCTCACCATAGAGAAAGAGCCTTCTTTAACTTCATAATTAACTCTTGGCTTACCCATAAATATTAATACAAATAATCTTAAAAGATAAACTATTGTCATTACACCACCGAACAAGAACACAAATGCGACCCATAGGTGAGGGCTTGTTACAGCACCGTTAATAACCATAAACTTTGCAAAGAAACCACCAAGCGGAGGAATGCCCATAACAGAAAACGCACACACAATAAATGCAACTGCTGTAATGGGAAGTTTTTTTATTAAGCCACCCATCTTTGTTATATCTTTTGTATGTGTCTGTTGTTCGATCACACCTGCACAAAGAAATAGCCCGGCTTTTGCCATGCCATGCATCAATATATATAGAAGGCCGCCTGCAAGTCCGATTTCGTTACCAATTGCAAGACCAAGAAATATAAATCCTATCTGACTTATCGTTGAATAAGCAATAATCCTTTTCATGTCTGTTTCTATCATTGCAGCACCTGCAGAAACAAGAGCACTCGCTCCTGCAATAACGGGAACTATTATGTGCCACATATCGTCTAGTTGGAAAGTCGCAACGAACAATCTTGCATACACATACACACCTATCTTAACAAGAACAGCAGCATGCAGTAATGCAGTAACAGGTGACGGCGCAACACCGGCATCAGGTAACCATGTATGAAGAGGTAGTGTTGCTGATTTTGATAATATACCAAAAAGGATAAGCGCAACTGCCGTATTGGAGATATGTGAATGGCTTAACACCCCAAGATCAAAAGAGCCTGCTGTACCGTATATATCCAAAAACCCTATCAACATCATAAGAGCACCAAATACGGTAATAAGAAAAGCCTTATCCGCTTTTAGTACGTGATCCTTTTCTCTAAAGAAGCCTATTAATCTCCAACAAGCTATTGCTGTTATCTCCCAGAATAAATATAGTGTTATAAGATTTCTGGAGAAAATTATTCCCATCATTGAGCCGAGAAAAAGAACGACCATAAAATAATATTCATTCCTGTTTTCATAATGACTTATATAACCCGTCGAATAAAAAACTATTACAGCTCCTACTATAGAAGAAACAAGCGCCATAAAAACGGCCAGCTTATCTGCATAAAAATATCCCATAGAAAGAACTTGGCTATAACCAACAGCAATGTTCTCCCCACCCATAAGCTTTGCTGCCAAACCAAAAGAACAAAGCATTGAGGTAAGAATCATTAACACTGCCATTATGTTCCTTACGCTTTCAGACACTTTTCCAAATAAAGGTAAAAGGAAAGATCCTAAAACAGGAACAAATATCGCTAATAAAATCAGGGTTTCTCCGTTCATGTCCACAACTCCTAAATATATGTGTTTTTTGCCAATGCTAGAGTTACAACGAACTTATTGTTTTGACAAATATAAAATCAATATTTAGCACTGTTAAAATCATCACAAATACCGTCAAAAACAATTTTGTTGGTCGTTGAAAGAGCGATAGCCCTGTTAAATACATCACCAGTACCGGTTATATCATGCAGTGCGCAAAGAACAGTTTTTCCAGATTTGGAAAATATCTTTATAAAATCAAGCATAAACGCCTTTGTCCTGTGGTCCAAACCGTTAAATGGTTCATCCAGAACTAAAACATCTGGATTAAGTGCTAAAACAGCAGCCAAAGCAACCTTCTTCTTTTCTCCTTCACTAAGATGATAAGGAACTCTATCTACTAAATGTTCAATATTCAACATAGACAAACAGTCTTTAACTCTTGTCTCTACATCATGTTCTATAAAACCAAGTTGCCTTGGTCCAAAAGCAATTTCATCACGTACGCTAGTACAAAAAAGCTGATGTTCAACATTCTGAAATAAAAAACCTATCTTTTTATGAATAGTTTTTAAGAAAAGCTTATCTTTTATTGTTTGTTCATTAACAAGAACCCCTTCAAAAAAATATTCTCCATTAGAAGGCATAACAAGTGCAACTATTAATTTTAATAAAGTAGACTTACCGCTTCCATTCGCACCTAATATCGCAATAGAATCTCCTTCCGACACACTAATAGAAACATCAGACAATGCAATTTTGTCGTCGTAATAACAGGAAACTTTTTTTATATTTATTATTTCTTTCATAACATCGTCACACATAACACCAAACATGACAAAGTCACATAGCAAATATCGCTAAACTTTATTTTTAACTCTTTTTTATAAGAAGAAGGATATGCACCATCAAAACAACGACAGACCATGGCATTATAAAGCTCTTCTGAATATATTTTGGATTTTAAAAATAAAACCCCAAAGATACTAAATGTTGTCCTGGCTTTTTCACGATTAACACCAACAGATTTTAATATAAGCGCCTGAAACATCTCTATTGCGCAATCACCAAGCACAACGATATATTTTAATGTAAGATCAAAAACCATTATGATCACATCTGGAACAAACCACTTATTAAAGCTACTTGTTATCTGGTGTGGAAGACATGAATAAACTAAAACATTAACACACATAATACTCCCACTTATCCTTAATACCAAGAGCCCGGCATTATATAGGCTGGAATAAAAGAACAACGATGGAACAACTACAAGAACAGAAAAAATTATCGCAGAAAAGAACAATCTTATTATTCTTGAACGTTCATACTTATTAACAAAAAATAAAAAAAACAACATATACACATTGACCGCGCCTGCATAAACAATGTTTCTTGTTAAACTCAAGCTAACCACAAAAACAAAAGTAAATATTATCTTTAAAAAGATATTCACATCATATATCCAGGAGTTATTATCATTCTTTTTTCTTCTGAGATTAGACAAAATACCAACGATAGTTAATATGTTCCTGCTCAAAAAAACATCTCTCTCTTGTTTCGGCGTATACTTGTCTTTTTGTAATAACCAATCGTGCATTAACTATCCTTTCTAGTTATTGTTCTTTTAAATAAAATAAACACACCAAAGGTTGCCATTATCAGAACAACACCTGTGATCGCTGAAACTATATACGCAATCGTCTCACTCGCAATTGTCGGGATACTATAATCTGGCATCAGTGAATTAAAAGAAAACCCCTTTAACATCCCTCCAGGAACAAAACCAAGCATGTTCTTTATTTCTCCAACACCCCATTCTCCCCACGCTGTTCCTGTAGCTAAAAGCCCTAATGGACATAAAACCAACAACAAGGATAGAACAATATACAACGGTTTAGACCTAGAATAATTAAGCTCATATATAGAAGAAGGAGAAACTTTTTCTATATATGAAAAAACGCCCATTGTAATAAAGGCTTCTACGAAACCAACGACCAGAAGATGAGGCACCATCATTGCAGGTATTGCAATAGAAAGTGGATATGGAGAATACAATGGCAATCCCAAAGTATCTTTAAACAAAAGGGGTTGAATACCAAATTCTACAGCGGCCATTAAAGCACCAACAGTAATAGAAATATATGCAGAAATAAATATAGAAACATGTTTCCAAGATTTTTTTTCAGGAAAAATAGCGGCTAAGACTATATAAGAATAATATGCCGCGAAAGGCATCACAAAAGCCATATTAAATGCATTCGCACCAAAAGCTATTATTCCACCATCTCCAAAAAGAAGAGCCTGAACAACTAACGCAACAGATATAGAAAGACACGCGGCATACGGTCCAACTAACAAAGCTATTAATGCTGCACCAACAGCATGCCCTGTAGTACCGCCAGGAAGTGGTACATTAAACATCATTATTAAAAAAGAAAATGCAGACATAAGCGATATAGAGGGAATATTCTTGAACGACAGTTCGTTCTTTATTTTGTTGATACACCTAGACCACACTGGCACCATAGCAATACCCATAACGGCACATGTAGAAGGGCTTAGATAATTATCTGGTATATGCATTAAAAACCTCAAAACGTATCTATTTCAAAACTGTATTACGAAAGTCTATTAAGCGTGTCAATTAAAACAAAAAGGACAAGACCAGTTAAGATCTTGCCCTTATATAATACGACGGAACATCAATTTTGGACGTTCCGTGAACGGCGACAAAAATTAGTCGCCTGCTGATATCGCCTCAACAGGGCAAACACCAATACAGTTACCACAATCTATACACTTTCCAGCATCTATCGTAAAAACACTCGCATCTGGACCGATAGCAGACACAGGACATTCAGGTGAACATGCTCCACAACCAACACACTTTGATTTGTCTATTTTATGAGACATAGTAAAATCCTCCCTTAAAAGTATATATAAAATACAAAAACACAATTAATTTACCAGGTCAATAAATATAAATTACCTAAAAAACTGAATCTTTCCACTAAACTTGCCTTTACAAATAAAAAGATATAATATCCTCTGCATGATTTTAAAACACGGAAATGGAAGAATAACTTTTGTCTTCGACCAGGCATCATCGTACCCTGTTTATTTAGCAGGGGACTTTAATGATTGGAGTACTCAAATCGACCCTATGGAATTTATAGAAGAAAAATGGCAGAAAACAATAAAACTAAAACCAGGAGCATACCAGTTTAAATATTTCACAATAGAACCCGATGGAATGCACTGGTACAACGATTGGCGTGCTGACGCTTATGTGAAAAGTCCTTTTGGTGGTGAAAACTCCGTCGTGATATTGGATTAATCCAGCTCTACTATCAAAACAGCAACATCTGGTTTATCGTCGTATCTTTTTCTGAACTCTCTCTTAACTAATTGCTTTATATCATCTTTCATATCTACAAGTTTTTTATGTTTTCCGTTAAGTCTTATAAACTCTGATACTTTTTTTTCTAAACTCTGAACCAGCCCCTTCATAGAGAGGCTTTTAGACATGCCATGAGCAAATATCCTAGTCGGAGCAAATAATTTATGGCTATTTTTTGCACAAGGAACAAGCACAACATTTAAAAGTCCTCTTTCTGCACAGATTGCTCTTTCTTTTAATACCGTTGCGTCTATTAGTTCTCTTGTAACAGAATCAACATAAAGTCGTTCCGCTTTGTCTTGGCTTGTAACACACGAGAGACTCTTCCCATCATAAACAAGATGATCGCCGTTCTTTGGTATAAAACAATGTTCTCGTGAAACACCCTCTTCTACAGCAATATCAATATGGCTTTTTAAATGTATATATTCACCATGAATCGGCACAAAGTATCTTGGCTTAACCTCTTTTATAAGTGCTTTTAGTTCGTCGTTGTTTGCATGACCAGAGCAATGAACGTCATCAGAGTAGATTATTTCTGCTCCCTTTTCTGCAAGCCTGTTAACGGCATCCATTATTATTTTTTCGTTACCAGGAATTTTGCTTGAAGAAAAAATTATAACATCTCCCTGCTCTATTTTTAGCTGCGAATGCATTCCATATGACAGCTTTACTATAGAAGAATTTCTTTCTGCCTGACTACCTGTACACAAAAATACTGTCTTGTTTTTATTGGTCCTTGAAAGCTCGCTGTCTGGTTTTATACATCCCTTATCATTCTCTAAATATCCAAGTTTTTTTGCTATCGATATATGGGTTTTAAGATTTTTACCTGTAACAAAAAGGTTTTTCCCATGTTTTTTGCACAAGGTTATTACCTGATTAACCCTGGATATATTAGAGGAAAAAAGAGTAACAATTATCCTACCTTTAGCCTTACTAAAATATCTATCAAGATTTTCCAGTACCGCTTGCTCAGAAATAGATTCATCCATATTATCGGCATTAGTACTATCACTAAGTAAAAGATCTATTTTACCTGTTTTTTTTATCTCGTGTATTTTAGACAAGAAGGCATGTTTGTTCGTTCCACTAAACCTAAAATCCGTTACATACAAAATTCTAAATCCTTTCGTTGTAATAAAAAGAGCACTGGCATCAGGGATGCTGTGATCAACTTGTATATACTCTATGGTAAAGGAACCCTCTTTTAACTTTGTTCCGTATTTTACCTCGGAAATGTCCATTTTAAATTTCGACCCAAGGATATTCGCAATTCTAAACTTAATTACTTCCGAAGCATAAGGCGTCGCATACAGTTTGGGTTTATATTGTTGAAATAGATACGGTAGCCCACCAATATGGTCTTCATGACCATGTGTTATGAATATCGCATCCACATTTTTATATTTATTAAAAAGTGTTTCATAATCCATAACTATTGCCTCAACGCCTAAATACTGAAATGGTGGAAACAAAACACCACAATCAATAAACACTGTGTGTCCTTCATGCTCAAAGGCGAACATATTCATTCCTATTTCGCCAATTCCGCCAATAGGTGTAAGCTTTATCATTTACGCTCCTTTAAATTTTAATACTTGGTTGTCAGTCCTACAAGCAAGACAAATCTTCTATAGCTTGCAGCAGGGTCTGGTCCAACATACAGATTAAAATAGTTATATGCATCTGAGTTAACCCACTCTGCCATAAATCTTGCAAATAAAGAAATATTTTCCTTAACACTACTCATTACGAATACAGGAACTGCCGTTTCTGTAATAAAAGCAAGTCGGTGATCTCGTCGACCAGGATAGATCCTGTAATCTCTATATATATATTGGAACGTCGATAAATTAACAAAATTATCATACCAAATGTTCTTAAATTCCAAAGCAAGTCTGTTATCAACATAAAAATTAGAATACGTAGAGTCATATGCCATTCTCTCATAAGCAGCAGTAAGGGAACTCAGTTTTGATAAAAAATTTGTTACTCTCAAATCTAATACAGGCTCATGGAAATTTGTCCCGCGTTGATAATCCAGGAACAAAAATCCAAGCTTAAAAAACATTTCAACATTACTTGTAATCTGTCCGTCCAATCCAATAAAACCTTCCATATACACAGAGTCTGAAAGGCCATAAGGGGTTGCATTACTCCTTGCTGGATACGTTGAAAGGCCTCCTTTACATCCAAGCAAAAACGCTGTCTCTGGGAAAAAATAAAACTTCGTTTTAATAGATAAATATCTTTTGTTATTATTGAAATTTTTGTAAGTATCTGAGTCGTAACTTCGACTATATGATTCAAAATCACCGTCTATTTTCCACAAATTACTTTTTGTAATATAGTGTAAAGAGGCTATCATTGTATAAAGGCCCCACTTTGCCCTGTCTTCTGTCGTCATCATTACCGGATCACTATTGTTATCGTAATTATTTATCAGATCTAATGTTGCAGACTCTTCTGGTCTAATAGAAATAAGACTATCAAACTTCCATTTAAAGAATGACTGATTAGAATTTTTGAAATACTTATTGTAATCTATCCCACCGCCTATTTTTGTATAAAAAGAAGATTTATCATATATAAAATCAAGATTCGGATCCACCCTCAAAAGATAATCCGCTGAGTTTGAACCATCAAGAAATAAAGGATTGGTATCAAAACCTCCCCCTAAAGACACAGAATCTTGAATGCTGAATTTAGCATCCACGTTCCCGGCCAACATCAATAACAACACAAAAACAAAATACACAAAAACCTCTTATCTAAATGGCGATCTAGCCGCCTGAAATTCTTCTGGAACACTTAAGCTTTGTCTTATTATATTTGACCTGTTATCAACAGCATACTTTGTCATCTCGTTCGTACCTGCAATAGTTGCTTTTACATTCTTTAGATAACAATCATCTATTCTATAATTTATATCCATGAATAATTTGTTAATATATTTTATCCTATCAACACTTTCTATAGTACCAAGCCTTATCTCCTCGTAATTCATCGTCTCTATCTGGTTCAGCATCCAATTATAAACATGATTTATCGTCCTTAATGCGCTAATACTCTGTCTAATACATTTTTCCTTATCTACAATCCCGCTTTCCATTGCATCGCTAAGGGTCACCTCCCTGTCGTGCAAAAGAACCCTGTTCTTTTTTATTATTTCTTCTTCTTTTTGAACCTGTTCAAATAAAAGATCCTTAACCGTATCATTGTTCTTAACATATTCTACCTTCGCATCCAGCACAGGGGTTTTTGCTGCACTTACAGTAAAACATGGTATCGTAAATAAAATAATCAACTTAAAAAACAAAACTTTCGCCTCCACTAACTCTGAGACATAAAATTCAATGGATAGTTAACTATAACTTCTCCACCCTTAGGATCTGGAAATTTTATTCTTCCAAAGACCCTGCCTACACAAGAAGTAAGATTATTATCTCTCGAAGCGGGTCCACTGTAACCTATATTTCTCTTATCAACAAGACCATCAGTATGTATAGTGAATCTAACTTTTAACTCCCCGCCAAGTTTCGGGTTACTCTGCAAAGCCTTGTTATAACAATATTGAAAAGCACCAACGTGCTGGGCAAGTATTTTAGCAATAACACTTGGGCTCATTCTACCTTCACCTTCTATATCGCCTTCTCCAATATTGCCTAAAATATTAACTGCTGTAGCATTCCTATTCCCAAAAGCTACAAGACCAGAACCACTTACAGATTTAAGTTCTCCCACCTCTATCCCTTGGGCATCCCCCGAACCTCTTTTCATTTTAGCCTCTGTTATTGAAGTTGCGGCCTTAAGCCCAGAGACGCCTTTTAAAGCTTTATTCAATTTCTCGTTAAAATCACCACCATGAAAAAGATTTGCTACAGAACCACCCTTGCCCTTAGAACCTATTATTCCAATAATTCCAGAGGAACGTACTATTTCCGATGTATTCTTTAATGGACGATCGCTACCGCCACCAGGTCTAACTGTCGCTATAGTCGCAACCTTATTGTTTGTTTTCTCCTTAGAATTACCATTACCGTTTCTTTTTCTATCATCACTCGCTATTTTCTGTTTTGGTTCTACTTTGTCTTCTTTTTTAACGACATCTTTCGGTTCCGGTTTTTTATGGTTACCGTTCTTGAATGGGTCGTGGCTGTTCATTATCAGTCTCGCAAACCTTTCCGGTATCTGCTCAAAACGTAACTGCTCCTTAACTTTTACGTAACTAAAAGACACTACAAGCGATATATATATCGTTATAAATACCGCAAGTATCGAGAAAAAAGCAAAATCAAATTCACTGCTAAAAAAGCCTCCCCTAAACTCTTTTGGTAATTCTTCCGGTACTGGTTCAGACGGATATATTTTAAAAAGTATTGTTTCTTTACCAACTATAAATATTCCTCTCATGTCACTAGAAAGAGGCAGAGTATAAACCTCTCCTCTTTGAACCACAGCTGGATGATTAGGAATATCTGCCAACGATAAAATGTTTTTCCCTTCAAATATTTTTCCTACAGCACCCCGATATACGTTTAAATAATATTTACCGTCGTTATAAACCAGGAATGAGAAATTATCGTAAAAATTATTTGTTTCTACCGTTATGGTATTGTTTAAAGCAGTTCCAATGGTTACATCTTTAAGCTCATCAACAAGAAGTTCGTGTATTAACTTCCCGGAATGAAGAACGCCTATTTTTATATTAGGTACCATCATATTATTTCCCGTTCTTCTTTAATGCGACAAACTTGAATTCGTTATATTCAGCCTGACCTGCTGTATACATTATCTGTCTCAACAACGAGAAAGGAAGATCTTTATCCATCTGTAATATAACCTTACCCTCTGATTTTATTGTTTTGTTCTTTGCCGCTATAAATTTTGTTCTATTTGAATATTTAACCAAGGCTTCGTAAAGAGGAACTATTTCAAAACCTGTATCATCCATATCACCGGAAGAGACCGTCCCGTTATTATGCTTTGCGACTATTTTGCCATCAACGATTATATTGTATTTATCTGCAACGATAGTAAGAACGTCTACGGGTTTTTTATCAGAATTACTCTTTGGAAAATCAAGGAACCCAGATGTCTTCATATTAATAGAAGTCGCGGAACTAAAATTTATAAGCAAAAATATTAAAAGCATCGTGAACATATCAAGCAGTGCTGTGATATTGAGATCAGGAATACCCATTTTTCTTTTCGTTCTCATAAGATACCACCACCTACTACGACATCTGGGAACAACACTTGTCTTTGCATTTTTCCAGAGGAATCAACAACCAGAAATTCCCTTGTGGCATCCATTGTATTAATAAGCGTTTCAAATTTTGTATCAGACTGTGGAACAATTATAACAGTCCACTCCTTTGAAAAACGTTTTTTTATTTCGGACATTTTATTATTTAAAGAAATATAATTATAATTTCCATTAGCTGTTTTTCTTATTATTGTCTCACCACCATTAACCTTTAAAAGTCCCCCTTGGCCTCCGATTACAAACCCATCATCTGTTATAGCAACGGTTAGACCAAGTTTTTCTTCATTATTATTAACAACTCTTTGTTCTTCTGAACTAACAAAAGTTGGAAGAGAAGCATCTAGCGTAACGTAATCAAAAAAAGTTACAGACAACAATAAAACCGGTATTACAGCCACTATAAAATCAAGAAGTGGGGTTAAGTTAACATTATTAAATGATTGTACTCGTTTCTTTCTTCTATTGTTCCCATGCATAATATTATTGTTACATAGCCCCCATTCTGTCATCATCATTAACAAGCGACGGGGCTACACCACCGGAAGAATTTCTGTTCCTTACCGTCCTATATTGTTCAGAAATCAGGTTGATTATTGAAACAGAATATCTATCTATATCATCCATAATTTTATTTGCTTTATTAGACAAATAACTGTGAGCAACAATTGCAGTAACAGCAACGATTAAACCGAACGCGGTGCAATGCATTGCCTCTGCGATACCGCTTGCAAGTAGTTGTTGTTTTTGAGAAGGATCCGCCATAGAAAGAGATCCAAATGACATTATCAATCCCGTTATTGTCCCCAATAATCCAAGAAGAGTAGAAATATTTGCAAATGTAGCAATAAAGCTTAATCCCGACTGTACGGCAGGCCCAACCTTTAGTGCAGCCTCGTCCATAGACCCCTGAATATCTTCTATTGGTTTTCCCATTTTTACAAGCCCGGCTCTAACAACTTGTGGAAGAGCAGCTTTATTTTTCACATGACATATTTTAATTGCTCTATCAATATTGTTTGACATAACTAATTTCATTATCTGCCCCATAAATGGAATGCTATCGACGGAGTAAATAAAATATAGTTTAATTAGTCTATCTACTGATATTGCTAATACCAATATTCCTACCACTCCTATGGCGTACATGAAAGGACCACCTTTTTGAAATGCAACAGCAATTGATTCATAAGAACTCATATTTAAAATCCCCCAGAGTTAAGCTAGAGTACAATTATAGATTATTTCTTGAATAAAAAGAATCAAAAAGGTTCTTTATATGTCGGGTCAATTATGGCTTTCATATAATCATATTCATCAATATTATCCTTAAAGGTTGTTTCAGATTTTTTAAGTATATATAGGGTTTGAGGTCTGTCTATAAGGCCTTGTACTTCAAGGGCTTCAAGGTCTATAAACTGTTTCTTTTTAGCTTTAGAACTTGTTTTTTGGCCTGTTTTTTTAACTCCCTTGATCGCTCCTGCTTTTTTTGGTGCAGCATACAAACAAGGCAAAAAAGATAAAAAACTCAAAATTATTGTAAGCGAAAGGAGTTTTTTCATTTTTTGCTCCTAGTCTTCTTAGGTTTTATTCTTTCAGCTTTCATTTCGTCGAGATATTTATAAACTCGATGCCCTTTGTCCAAAGAAGCTCCCTTAAGCTCTATAAATTTATTAAAAAAACTAACTGCCTGACTTTTATCTCCTCTATAATCAGCAACAAGTATCCCATAATTAAAATATATTTCTGGATAATCTGGATTTATTGATATCGCCTTTTTATACAAATCTTCTGCTTTATCTAAAAGTTTTAACTGCATATATGCCGCACCTTGACCAATTATTGCCTCAACCATCATTGGCGCAAACTTTAATGCGGTATTAAATTCAACAAGCGCACCTTCGTAGTCTCCAGTAGACATAAAAAAGTTACCCAAATTAAGATGAGTATATGGATTACCCGGAGATTTTTCTACACCCTTCTTAAGATAGTTAAGAGCAGAATCTTTATCTTCCGTATACATAGCAACAAGCCCCATGTTGGTATAAAGCTCTCCGCTATCATCTCCCTGATCAACCGCCTTTAAATAAACAAGTCTTGCAAGTTCGTTTCTTTTTTGCAAATAAAGAATATTCCCAAGCGTAATATATGCAGGAGTAAATTTCGTGTTCTTTTTTATCACGGCCTCTACCAAAGCCTTTGCCTCATCATATCTTTTAGACCATATATAGACTGTCGCTAGGTCATTCATAACAATCTCATTATCAGCAACATTTTCATATGCTTTTTCTGCAACAGCTACTGCTTGGTCTAATTTATTTTCTACAAGCAACGTCCTAATCAATAAAGAATATGATTCAACAAAGTTCTTTCTATATCTTATCGCATTTCTAAACGAATCTTTTGCCCTTAAATAATCCCCTCCATAAAAAAGGACTCGTCCCATGTTATACCAAGCATCAGCATTAAGTTTTTCTAGAAAAAGTACCTCTTGGAAATAAAGAATCGCCTTTTGATAACTTTGTTGATCTGTAAAACCACTTGCTTCAAATTTTCTAGCATAATCCATCGCCGAAGTATAATAATCGGTAGAAGTACTAACCCTTGGAGAACGAACACCTTTCTGTGTTCCTGTAGAGCAGGCACCAAGAATAGAAAGAATAAATATTAACGTTATAAAGTTTTTCATCTTCCTATAAACCCATAATCCTTAATTTCTATAGCAGGACTAGAAACAGTTTCTTCTATTTTGCCGTAATAATACTGGTCCGGATTAAGTTCCGACATTCTGTTTTTGGCAAGTCTGGTCCAATCATTAACAAGCTTTAACCTGGCAGATTCTTCTATACACCTTTCATAATATTCTATCGCTTTATCTTCAAAAGGCATTGCCTGTTGTTCTATCTGCCTTTTGTATTCACTAACAAGTTCTTCATTATTAAGTTCTGCTGGCACTGGAGCCTCGTACAAGAAATTCGCAAATCCTTGGAACGCAGCTCCTATCATATACAAGGACGCAACAGACCACTGTGCAGACCCAAGTTCAACAACTTTTAAATATTCTTCTGCAAGCTTTTGTAACACAACTTCTTTTTTATCATAATTTTCCTTTATTGTTTTACCGGAATCTGTACTCTTTATTTTTATAGAATTATACTTAGCATTAAGTTCTCCTAGCATCTTAAATCTTGCTTCTGCATCATAATCAACTGCAGAACCTGTTGTTGGGCTGCCAGATATTTTAAAAAAGTGTGTAGCCTTTTCATACTCTATAGCTGCTTGCTGATATTTACCATTCGCAAAAAGGATATTGCCAGAAGCAATTCTTGCTTTCATTACACCGTCTAGATCCTTAGGGTTCTTAACGATATAAAGCTGATATGTATCAAGCGCTTTTTTACTATCTCCACCCTTTTCATACAACCATGCCGAGGTTAATATTGCAGATGACTTTTCTTTTGCAACCCGTGTCTTCGCCTGGTACTTCATCAAGTGTTCAGCCGCTCTATAATAATCGCGTCTTCCTCTTCTTAATCTATATGCATTATATTCAGAATCCGTAGCAAATTCGGATGTAGGATATTTTTTTGTTATCTCCTCGTAGAAATAAAGGGCACCATCAAAATCCAGTCGCTGTTCATAATTTACGGCCACCCTAAACATTGCACTGGCAGAATGCTTACTCTTTGGATATTTTGTAAGCATTGTCCTATAAGACCGTATAGACAGCGTTGAATCACCTGTCTTTTCATATATAACTCCGGCGTTATATAACGCCGCATCTGAATATTCTGATTTAGGATATTGTTTTGCAAGTCTAACATATTCTTCTGCCGCAGGAGCAAGCCTTCCTTCGTCCTCCATCTTCTTCGCACTTCTGAATAAAGAACCTGTAACAAGGCCTTTGATTTCTTTTATATCACCTTTGTCCTCAAAATTCTTAGTTGCTAATAATCTGTTTCCCCATTTTTTTACTTCATCGTAGTTTTTGTCATAATTGTAAGTCGAAATAAGATTCTTCATGGAATCTATTGCTATCTTATTGTTAGGATAATCATCTATTATTTTCTCGTAAACAGCCCTAGCTTCTGCAAGATGATTGTTCCTAAATAATACTTCTGCTTTAACATACATCACGTACGCAGTTCTTTTACCCGTGGAATTTATCTCTATATATTTATCACAGGCATCAACAAGTTCGCTTTCTAATTTATTAAGGTTCTTAGCTGGCAATAGCTCTTTTTTCCCTGAAAGTAACGGTTGTATTTCTTTAGAGGTATATTTTGGATCTGTTGCCTTTATCCAGTTCTGTAGCGAAGAGACAAGGCCAAAACCGCTCTTTTCCTTATAGCCGATGTCGCCAGTATATTCACGAACAGCCTTATATTCATTAGCAGATCCTTTATAATCACCAAGATTAAAAAGGACCTGTGCATAGTTAAATCTTGCCCCAACAGCCATAATATCCGATGGCCTTGATTTCAAAAAATCATAATAAAGTTTTGCCGCCTTTATATATTCTTTTTTATCCTTGTTTTTATCTCCTCTGTCTTGATGATAGTAAGCAACTGAAACAAGTTGTTTTTCTATAAGTTGTTCCGCATTTATTATGGCTGATGTATTCTCTCTGTTCTTTTTTCTCCATTCTGAATTTTCCCCAAAGAGAGTTACCATCTTTTCCCTCTCTTTATTAACAAGCTCCATTTTCTCATCACGCCTAAAATGACTAATAAGTTTATCCTGTAGTGTTGGGTTATCTGGATTGTAAGGATAATTCTTCATAACAAAAGCAATCGAAGCTATCGCGTCTGGCATCCTTTCAGAAGATAAGTATAGATCACAAATTTTGGTCATTACTTCATACTCGTAGTGACGACCACCTATTCGTCTAAAAAACGAGTATGCTCCGCTAATACCTTCAACAGAGTCGGCAAATCCTATCGCAATATAGTTTTTTGATTCGTTTTTAAATGACCCAACATAATTTTCGCCAAATTGTTTCTCGTTATGATCTATTAAGGTAACAAAATAATCCGCAGCCTCTATTATTTTTGATCTGTGATAATATACCCAGGCTAATTTATACAAAACATTCTCATAGTATGCAGAATCTGGATACTCAAGAACATGGGTATAATAATAAACAGCCTTATCAAAATCATCTGCATCAAAATAATGTTCCCCAAGTCTTGTATAAACCTCTGCAAGCTTATCGCTCTTTGGAAACTCTCTTATAAGTTGATTAAACACCTCTACCGACTTATCGACCTGCCCTTCTTCAAAGTAACAGTAACCCAAGAGATATAAGGCCTCACCTCTAAAACGATAATTTATAAAATCTTTTACCAATTTGCTTAGGTGCTTTGTTGCCTTGGAATAATCTACAGCAGGTTCTGGTGGTAAAACTTGAATTTCTCCTCTAACAAATCTTTTATACTCTTTTTCATAAGATTCTGTGTCCTTAATAAGCTTTTGGGAAGATTCCTCAAAATATAATTTACCAAGTCTATATAGAACATCTGGGACATATTCACTCTCAGGATAATCAACAAGGTATTGCTCAAAGGCTTTTATTCCAACCGTTCGATTGGCCTCCTCTAGCATTTCTATATTTTCCACCTTACCTTCATATCTTTCATCAAGTTCAAGTTTTTTCAGGTATTGTTTATTCAAGATAATACTATCTATTTCGTTTATGAACTCCTGCGCACCTTTATAAAAGTCGACTCTTGTATCCTTAATTTCATCGGCTATAGCCGAAAAATCAAGAATGAGAAAAAACATAAAAATAACAGTATTTCTCTTTTTCATTCAACTAGCCTTTTATATTTGTCATCAAGATCGTCTATATATTCTTGTTTTTGTTCCTGGATCTCTTTTATCTTTTTACTCTGATTTTCTTTTGTCTTCCATGTGATATCTATTTTTCCCAATTGAGCCCTTAGTCCAACATCGTCCAGTCTTGCATTTATTCTCTTTATCAAAAGATCAATATAGGTCTTTAGATATTTATTCATAAGATTCCTTAGTGCAATTAAACGAATCACTTCATTTGGTAATATCTTATTTGGATCTATATCTTCGGTTCTATTCAAAACCGAATAATATATGCTAAGATATCTTATTAGGTCGCCTTTTTCTTGGTATGTTAACCATTCGTTAAACGCTGTAGAATAATAAGCGCTGGTACCAAACAAAACGAAATTAGCATTGGTAATCAAAGACCTTGGCTTACCATCTGAAGTAGGATGAGAAATAAGTTGTGTAAGATCATCAGAGACTTTGAATCTGTTTATCTGTTCTGCAAAACCTTTCTTAATAAAGTTGTAGCTGAGTATAATCTCGTTGAATATCTGTGCGGCCTCTTCAAAACGACCCTGTTCCATATATATATAACCCTGTATAGTTTTAAGGTTCATTAGATCAAAATCAGAAAGAGTTTCACTCGAAGTAAACTCTTTGTCTTTTTTATCTGTAATATACAAATTGCTGTTAACAAAAGCCAAGGTCTCTAAGTGAAGGATCGCATTATCAAAATCTTTAATAGCCAAAAATACTCTCGCCGTCTCTTTTAAAGAATCAAGATAATACAAAGACCATTGTGATATCGACTGATATTCATTAAGAGCCTTGTCGTATCTTTTTGTTATCATAAATATTCTTGCTTTACCTAGTACGGCAAGATCTTTTAAGTCGGCATTCGTGCCTTTCATTTTTATTATCTGGTCAAATATCAATATTGCATCTTTGTATTTTTTTGCTTTACCAAGACAGGCAGCCTTTATGTAAAGAGCTTTCGGATAGTATGGAGTATTGGCCTCTATTTTGTCCAAAAATTTAAGAGCGAGAGTATAATTACCCTCGTGAAAAAGGTATTTACCTAAATTATACAAAAGCGAATAGTATGTAATATTAGAAGAATCGCCAATATCTTTAATCGTACTAATTATGTCGCTAAAAAGTTTTTTATCACCATTTACTTGAGCAATCGTAACAAGCCGATCTAAGGAACTAAAGGTTTCGTCATCCCAAATCTTATCTTTAATTAAGTCCTTAAAAAGATACTCTGCCTTAAAAAGGTCAGAATTAAGAAACGCAGATTCTGCTATTCTAAAGTTGGTAGCTCTTGAAACAGTTGTAGGTGTTGGCGACTGCGCCCACAAAAAATTGCTTATAAAAATAACTATTATAACTAATAAGCGAGACATCACTTTTCAACTTTCTCATCTATCGTGTTAAGTATTTTCTGTTCAAAGCTTATATCCGGCCTGTCCTTGAATGGAGTAAAGATTTTCCCTTTTTCATAACTTGAACCGTTGATTACTAATTTTTTACCATCTGGAACAACAAATGCATATCGTCGTTGTACTCTAACTCTATAGTCTTTTAAATAATCGAAAAGCCCTTCAGAACTGCCAGAACAAACGGTTTCTACAACTACCTCATGATGTCCTGGAGCAACATAAGAATTAAACACAGGATAACCATCACTTTTGGTTTTATACAGATCATACCCTGAATAGATACTCTTGCCATCTAACATATAGGTTAACCTTATTATGTTAAATCTTGAGCTCATTTCATTTATGTGCTTGATGGATAAATATGATATTGGTTCCTGTTTATCTATTCTGTCTTTTGTTACTTCTATAAGTTTTGACTTAGAATCTAAAACTTTGGTCTTTATAGCCTCTATTTTTTCCTGAAGGACTTTTATATCCATGTTCCTTATAGTGCTTACTTCTTTTGGATCCACCTTGAACTTTTCTGCATTGTCTAATGGAGTATAAACCTGAACATTTTGTTCTTCTATGTTGCTTTTCATTTTTGTTTCTATTTTTACCGGTTGCTTAACAGACGTTTCTTTTTGTTCATCTGCAGAGAACAAAAAAGACGGTCCAATTAGTATAGAAATGATAAAACTTGTTTTATATAAATTTAACATAATTTGTTATTCCTTTTACCACCTCTGTCCTTGAAAGTAACCTTTTAAATCTACTTATAGGCACTCTTAATTTCGCTCCTTCAGGCACTACAGCTTCTCCGGCAAAGATTTTCCTTGATAATGCAGGGTTGTATTGTTTGAGTTCTGATTTATCCACATCAAGTAATAACTCTAACTGAGAAATATTCATTGGTCTTACGGTAACAACAACGCCATAGTTCGACGGTCGCATATGGCTAACATCTTCAAAAAGAGTCTGGTGATGTTTTTCGACATATAACGCTGCTAAAAACTCTGCATAAAAATTCTTAGAGGCAAAACCAAATTTATCTCCCTTGTATTCTCTTATTATTTTTACAAGATCCTTTGACCCGACACTACTTGTCGCCTTTTTCATTCCATACATACCGTGATTATAAGCAGTAACTGCCAATGGCCAACTTTTACCTAAATACTCATAGCTTTGTTTCAATAACTTTACAGCAGCCTGAGTAGAAAGAACCGGGTCTCTTCTTTCATCATATTCTTTTTTCACTTTTAAATATTCTCCGCCTGTGCCTCTCATAAACTGCCATATGCCTGAAGCCTCTGCTTTAGAAATAGCACTTGTATCAAAATAAGACTCAACAAAAGGTATCCTTGTAAGCTCCTCTGGTAAATTATCCTTTCTGAAGGCTGCTTCCATTTCTGGAAGATATTTTGAACTATATTCTATTCCCCTCTTAAAACTGGATGCTTGTCCCTTTTGAATTCTCATCCTGCCAGGCCTGCTAGCCTCTATAAACTTATCCCTTCCTTTAACATCATTGAACTTTACATATACGCTGTACAAAAACTGGTCAAGGTCTTCTGGACGCTCATTCGATGCATTAAGTTTTTTCAAGGCATCCTTATATTTCTTTTGAACACTTATAATACGGCTCTCTATTATTTCTTGCTTAATAGCGTCTGAAAAATAATTCATAGAGTCTATGTCTGATGTATCTATCACCTCATAGACTATGTGGTAATCAGAGTCATGAACTATAACATTATTCGTATCGTACTTTGAATAAACATCTATCCAAAAGTCAACCGCAGGCTCTAACCCCTTTGGAATGGAAAAAGTTTCTGTAATAAGACCATCACTAGCATACTTAGAAGTGTGACTGTATAAATCAGGCGTGAATAGTAGCATTAACAATGCCAATAGATACATCTTTGGTATAACCCCTACCTTTAGTTAATATTTTGTAGGATTTTACCTTCATAATCAAGTAATTTATGGGCGTTAGGGTCATTTGCAACAATAATAAAAGCATAAACGTGATTGTTTTTGTAATAATAACCTGCAAGGCTCCTAACTCCTGTAAGTGTTCCTGTTTTGGCGCGCAATTTACCTTTGAATTCAGGCTCCTTTATACTTCGTCTTATTGTACCATCAACACCGGCGATTGAAAGACTGTTTATAAACTCTGGCGCTATTTCAAAATCATTGTAGACCATCCCTAAGAATTTAACAAAGCCAAGTGGTGTTGTTGTATTCGACCTGGAAAAGCCTGATGCATTAACAATATTAAAATCCTTTGTATCAAGACCGTTGTCTCCAAGGTATTTAAAAACAGCATCTATTGCTTTCTTAACATCACATTTTTCAGATATTTTACATGCAAGAGCCCTTATAGTCTGTTCAGCGATAAAATTATTGCTGAATTTATTCATTTCCATCATAATCTCGCTTAATCTTCTAGACTCTATATCAAAAAGCAGTTTTTCGCCCTTTGGAGTTTCTCCTTTTAATATTTTTCCACTAAAATCTATTCCTCTCCACTTCAAATGAAGTTTTAAAACATCAGAAAAATAAGAAATAGGATCGTCTATATTCCTGTAGATCCATTTATTGGAATAATTCGAATTATCAACATTACCAGAAATACTTATATCGCTGCCTGTTCTGTTTATATATATATCTGTTTGAGATCTTGATCGTTTTGCTTTATCTACGACACTATACTCGCCAAGAGGAGGGTCTATAATAAAAGATGGTCGAGGTCCCGACACAACACTAAGAGCGATTGAATTAAAATTAACGGAAAGTGAAGATATTTTAGCACTATAGGCCCTGTCATCCGTTTCTTCATATATCTCCGCTGCAGGAAAAAGAGTATCATCAATATAAATATCACTGTTTATTTTTTTTATACCAAGTGCAGAAAGTCTATTTACCAAATACCACATACTTTCCGAAACAAATATCGGGTCACCGCCGCCTTTAATATATAAAGAAGAGCTAATAACACCGTCGCTGTCAGGCACCCCGCCATAAACAGATGTTTTAAATCTAAAATCCTGTCCTAAAAACTTTATCGCAGCTGCTGTTATAAAAAGCTTATTAACAGAAGCAATACTGAAAGTCTTCCCTTCGTTGAACGAATAGATCGGCTTACCAAGGGCAAGATCGTAAACACAAATCCCAACATTTTTTTTATTTATATGTATTTTATTTAATACAGCAGAAACATAATCAGCTTCGACACCCAGAACAGACGTTGATAAAATCATCAAAGCAAAAATTAGAAAAAATCTTTTTAGCATAATAAAGAACACCTCTTAAACAATCTTAACAATCGAGGTGTTAAATGTCTATCATCTCATTTGTCTTTCTAGTGCCCTGTCAGGTCTACCATAATTATTTGGGTCCACTTCTTGTATATCGAAACGAAGATTTTCCACAACACTGACTATAAAACGCCATCTCATTCTTACAAAACCATCCCCTGCAACCATTCCATCCGGAGGATTTTCAAAAGGAGACGCCTCCATAAAAGCCTTACCCGGTGCTTCATCTATCCCGGCAATACCAGAACTTCTAACTACTGCCATCTTGATAAAGTTCCCTTCCTTATCCAAAACAGCCTCTACCTCTGTAATATAATCTTTTTTGCCAAGATTTGCCCTGACATCAGGTCTTGTACTTATAAAATCCGTTACATATCTGTTCCACAAATAAACAACTGCATCTTCAACTCTTTTATAAAAAGAGAAATAAACAAATTCGGCGGTGTTCAGTATCGTATAATCACCAGATGCTACCCCGGGAAGGTAATCATAATTCGTGGATTCACCATAGTCATTTCCAGTACCACTTTTTTTATTTTGCCCAGCACTTTTCTTTTTATCCAAATAAGAACCAATTGCATTATGAAGGTCTTCTTCAACGATATATTGAACTTTTGGATTCCTATTCTTTGGTTTGCCCCAAAGTCTAGCTTGTGTTTCTTTATCCACAAATCTGTTTACTTTGCCAAGATATCTTGCTCGTTGATTCTCTTCCTTATCTCCCTCATAATCATCATCAAGACCAACTATTTGTCTATATTGGGCTCCGCCATCTATTACAGAAACTTCTACCGGTCTTCCTTCCGATGGCGTATTAAGACCAAGTAAGTGTCTATAATCTAATTTGTTATCCAACAAAAAAAACAAAACTATAAAATGTATGAAGATAGATAAGACTAGGAACTCAAGCCATGTTTTTCTATCATTCCTCATAAACTACTTTCTCCAGATAAAGACCACGTGCAGGCGCTGTAACACCAGCTTTTGTTCTGTCACATGAACCCAACATCTTAGATACATCATCTACTTTATACCTGCCCCTACCTATATCAACGACGGTACCAACAATATTTCTGACCATCTGTTTTAAAAAGCCATTAGCAGTAAAATAAAGCCATGTTTCTTCATCATGCTCAACAAGGTTAATGTCATATATCTCCCTTATCGTCGTTTTGGCCCCTCCACCTGAGCTCATAAAAGCACTAAAATCCTTTTTTCCTTTAAAAAGTTCTAATGCCTCTAACATATTTGATTTGTTAAGGTTATAAGGAATCCACCAAACCCTGTTGAGTTTAAAAGGGTCTTTGATTTTTGAGTTATGTATCCGGTAATAATAGGTTTTTCTCTTCGCGTGTCTTGAATCAAAAGTAAGTGGAACTTTTTCAATACTTTTAATAACTATATCTTCTGGCAATTGTGTATTTAACATTAAAAGCATAGCCTTTTCATTATATTTTGGTTCACAGACAAAATTAGCAACCTGTCCCAAAGCATGAACACCCGCATCAGTACGGCTTGCGTATATTAAAACAATCCTTTCCTTAAATATCTTAAAAAGAAGAGCTTCTATTACTCCTTGAATAGTAGGAGAGCTTGGTTGTATCTGCCAACCTTTATAAGCGGTACCTATATAGGCAACCAATATTTTATAGTTAACTAATTCCATTACTATCTTTGGTTTTTAACCTAGAGGACGATTTCATCTTTTTGTTGAGAACGAAAGTTTTTACCCGATTATACAGCTCCATAACTAGCCCGTTAATTATATATACAACAGCCAATAAGAACAGAACAAGGTCTGGATGTACAGCAACAACTACGAGCAACAATAAAAAGATAACCATATTTGCGAAAAAATCTCTTCTTATTGTTTCTTGTGCTTTTTTGTAACTTTTGTAACTAACAGCACTCACCATCAAAAATGAAACTATTGGAACCAACACTATAAAAATATAGGAATCCTTTAGATCGATCCCAATCTCTTTAGCAAATAAATAACCTGTAGCAACAGTCGCTGCGGCTATCGGAATTGGAAGTCCTACAAAAAAGCGTGGATCTCTTGAGCTATAGATAACATTAAATCTTGCAAGTCTTAATGCTCCACATGCTACGAGTAGAAAAGCAGCTAACCAGCCTATCCTTGGGATAAAAACGAGATTACACAAATACGCCAAAAGGGCTGGCGCAACACCAAATGAAACAAGATCAGCCAATGAATCATATTCTTTTCCAAACTCGCTGACGCTTTTAACAAGCCGTGCTACTCTTCCATCCAAAAGATCAAAAATACCGGCTGCAAGTATTAAATACGCAGCTGCTAAAAAATTACCTTTTAAACTACAAATAATAGAGTAAAAACCACAAAAAAGATTTCCCGTCGTAAAAAGGTTAGGAAAAATCAGAATAGAGGTATCAAAAACTTTTTTCCTTCTTGTTTCCTTGTTTGTCATTTTTTTCCTCACTTATGTTCTACAAGATCTTCGCCTGTAACTTCTGAGGGTGTCTTTATCCCCATAAAATGAAGTATTGTCGGCATTATGTCCGCCAGTTTACCACTCTTTTTAAGTTTTATGTTCTTATCTTTATCGTCTATTATCAAAAATCTGACGTCGTTTGTAGTGTGTGCGGTGTGCGGTTCTCCGTTCTCTTTCATTTTTTCAGCATTACCATGGTCTGCCGTAAGGAAAACAGTTCCTGATTTTTCAAGAACTTTTTTAATAATTCTGCCAGCACACAAATCAACCGTTTCAACTGCTTTTACTGTTGCATCAAAAAAACCGGTATGTCCTACCATATCGCAATTAGCGTAATTAACGACTATAACGTCATAAAAATCACGATCTATTTCCTTCAACAATCTCTCTGTTACCTCAAAAGCGCTCATCTGGGGTTTTAAATCATAAGTTGCAACTTCTTTTGGTGAATTTATAAGTATCCTATCTTCGCCTTTGAACGGTTCTTCTTTACCACCGTTAAAGAAGAATGTTACGTGCGCATATTTCTCCGTCTCAGCAATACGCAGCTGTTTAAGACCATTATTAGAAAATACTTCTCCCATAATATTGTTCAAATTCTGTTTCGTAAATGCGACGGGTAATTTAAACTTCTCATCGTAGTCCGTCATACAAAGATAATAAGATATTTTTGGTAATTTTTCTCTGTTAAAACCTGAAAAATCCTTAGCTGTTAACGCTGTCGTAATTTCTCTCGCCCTATCTGCTCTGAAATTATAAAAAATTATAACATCCCCATCGGAAATGGTTTTATTAATATCAAAACACACAGGCTCTATAAACTCATCGCCAATATCTTTTTTGTGACTTTGCTTTACATAATCCAATGGTGCTTCTTTTGTAAATGGTTTACCACAAACAAGAGCATTGTATGCTCGTTCAACTCTTTCCCAGCGCTTATCCCTGTCCATTGCATAATATCTGCCAGACACACATCCTATAGACCCGAGATCATATTTTGAGATTATGTCATATATTTTTTGTAGGAATGTATCGCCGATCTTTGGCGCAGTATCTCTTCCATCAAAAAATGGATGAACAACAATATCCTTAAACCCTTTTCTCTTTGAGAGTTCAAAAAAGGCTTCTACATGGTTTATATGAGAGTGTACTCCTCCGTCGGAAAGTAGTCCTAATAAATGTATTTTTGATCTATTTTTCCTTGCAGTTTCAAAAGCTTTTACAATATTTTTATTAGTAAAAAAAGCTTCGTCCTCTATTGCTTTGTCTATCCTTGTTAACTCTTGATAAACAATTCTTCCTGCACCTATATTGAGATGACCAACTTCTGAGTTCCCCATAAACCCTTTCGGAAGCCCAACATCCAACCCGCTGCATTTTAGGAAAGTAGAGGGATAATGTGAAACATAGTAATCTATATTAGGTTTTTTAGCGGTATATACTGCATTATCTTCTATAGAACGGCTATAGCCCCAGCCATCAAGTATCATAAGAACGATTGGTTTATTCATAGTGTAAATTCAAATAACATAAACAGCGGTTAAAATATATAAAATTATTGTAACAATTAATCTTTTTTAAAGAAGAGGTAGAAACCAAAAAAAGCAAAAAATATGTTCGCTAGCCAAACAGAAAGAATAGGATTTATAGAACCTTTAGAACCAAGGCTGGTTGCTGTAATATAAATTAACCAATACATTACCATAACTATAAAACTTAAAACCCCCGCACCACTCTGCATGTTCCTGCTATTCGCGTTACCAAAAACAACACCTAAAAAACCAAAAATCAAACATGCGAAAGGAATCGCAATTCTTCTATTGGCCTCTACTACAGATTTATTATAGTCGCCAATATTCCCTATTTTTTTTGTTCGATCTATATTCTCTTTAAGTTCACCAAAACTCATTGATGGTAAATTAGGAACTCGATCCCCAAGAACAGCCCCTTCAAAAAGAACGATGTTATATTCATCGAATTTAGCTCGTCTATATTTTGCGCCACTACTTTTTAAAAAGGTTATAAATCCATCATTCAGAGAAAGCTCCGTTCTTTTTGTAAGCTCGTCTATTTTTAATCTCGATTTTTTTGCATTAACGACTAACGGATTCTCTTTATCTCTTTCATCAAACACAAAAACATTTTCCATAGCGTTACTATCTGGAAGCACAACTCCTGCATAAAGAACAAAGTCTTTTAGAAAACCTTCATTAAAAAAACCTTCTTTTATTTGTATAGTAGCTTTTGCAGCGCCTATTTTATGAAGTGAATTTTCAAAATTCCTGTTTCCCCAAGGGCCACCATAAAAGGAAACATAGAACGTTATTAAACCTGCCAATAAAGAAACAGAAAAAACTGGGGTTATAAGCTTATAAATAGATATCCCTGAAGCTTTGAATGCAAGTATTTCATTATCCGACGACAATCTGCTAAAAACCAAAAGTACACTAAACAAAAAAGATACAGGTACCGTTATCGGTAAAAAGGCCACGACAAGATAATATATCAGAAGAAAAACGTTAAGAAAGCTAACCCCGTTAACTACTAAAAACTCTATAAACTTTAAAAGCTGGAACATTATCAGTATAAAAGTAAAAATCGCAACACCCATTACAAATGGGGTCATCAATTCTTTAACGATGTATCTATATCTGGTAAACCTCATAAATTACAACATCGGCATCCTTAATTTTTTTGCTTTTAACGCAACTTGTTTAGCTACCTCATATCCGGCATCTGCGTGTCTTACAACACCCATTCCTGGATCACTATTTAAAACTCTTTTTAATCTCTGTTCTGCTTCATTTGTCCCATCGGCAACTATCACCATTCCTGCATGCAGCGAGTATCCTATACCAACCCCACCACCATGATGAAAACTGGTCCACGACGCACCATTAACTGAATTTATTGCAAAATTCAATATTGCCCAGTCTGCAATTGCATCACTTCCGTCCTTCATTTTTTCCGTCTCTCTATTTGGAGAAGCAACACTACCACAATCAAGATGGTCTCTCCCTATCACTATCGGTGCTTTTACTTTTCCTTCTCTAACCAATTTATTAAAAAGTAACCCGGCCTTTTCTCTTTCACCATAACCAAGCCAACAAATTCTTGAAGGCAATCCTTGGAACTGAATTCTTTTCTCAGCCATTTCTAACCATTTTTGTAATTTAATATTGTCTGGGAACAACTCTTTCAGTGCTTCGTCTGTTACTTTTATATCGTTCTTATCACCAGAAAGCGCTACCCATCTAAAGGGACCTTTGCCTTCACAAAATAGAGGACGAATATATCTAGGAACAAATCCCTCAAAATCAAAAGCATTTTCAACACCTGCTTTTACCGCCTGTGCCCTGATATTATTTCCATAGTCAAAAACTTCTGCGCCCATTTTTTGCATATCAAGCATTGCCGAAACGTGCTCTCCCATAGTTCTTATTGATTCTTTTTTATATTTTTCTGGGTCGGTTTTTCTTAGTTCAAGTGCTTTTTCAAATGATATACCGTTAGGCACATAACCGTTAAGCTCGTCGTGAGCGGAGGTTTGGTCTGTAACGATATCAGGTATCATCTTTCTTTCTACAAGACGTTTATAAAGGTCTGCCGCATTACCATGATAACAAATAGAAAGTGCTTTTCCTTCTTTCCTATACAAAAATGCTTTGTCTATAACTTCATCTATATTCTCATAAACTTCGTCTAAAAATTTTTGCTTTATCCTTTTGTTGATCCTATTAATATCAACTTCTGCACCAAGATATGTGGCTTCTCCCATCGTCGCAGCAAGAGGTTGCGCACCGCTCATTCCTCCCATACCTCCAGAAAGAACAAGAAGACCTTTTAACCCATTTGGATGTCCTATTTTTTTACCAGCTTCCATAAAAGACTCGTATGTTCCCTGTATAATTCCTTGAGTTCCTATATATATCCAAGAACCAGCTGTCATTTGTCCGTACATTATTAAACCCTTTTTCTCTAGCTCGTCGAAATAATCCCAGTTGGCCCACTTAGGCACAAGATTTGAATTCGCAATAATGACCCTTGGAGCATCCTTATGTGTAGGAAATACGGCAACAGGTTTCCCAGACTGAACTAACAACGTTTCTTCATCGGTAAGAGTTTTTAATGTCTCTATTATTTTATCAAAACTTTCCCAGCTCCTTGCGGCCTTCCCTCTGCCACCATAAACAATAAGATTCTCTGGATCCTCTGCGACATCTGGATCAAGGTTATTCATAAGCATTCTCATAGCTGCTTCCTGTATCCAACCTTTACAAGTTAATTTGTTTCCTGTCGGTGCATGTATATTTTTAACCAACAGCAACCTCCGTAAGTATTGTTTTATTTTTTATTATGTTTTTTGTTTTATCGATATCTTTTGCAATAACTCTGTCTTCTCCTAGAGCAGAAACATCTTTTCTAACGATATTTATTACTTTATCTAATTCCTTTGATGGTTTTAATGGTCGTCTTTGAGTACACGCTTCAACAGCTAACAGAAGCTCTATCGCAAGAACAGTTTCTACATTATCTATTATACTAAGAAGTTTTCTCGCTCCCGTTGCACCCATACTTACGTGGTCTTCTTTGTCATTACTTGTTGGTACGTTATCTATCGATGATGGATGAGCAAGAACCCTATTCTCGTTAAGTAATGATGCCGCAGTATATTGTGCAATCATAAAACCGCTATTCAATCCGCTGTTCTTTGAAAGGTATGCAGGAAGTCCTCCATTAAATAATGGAGTTAAAAGTTTATCCGTACGCCTTTCACTAATAGATGAAAGTTCCGTAAGTGCAATGGACGCAAAATCAAATGCTAACGCCAACGGTTCTCCATGAAAATTTCCACCGGATATTATACAATCATCAAACACCAAAGGATTATCTGTTACAGAATTTATTTCTACAGACAGCGTCTTTCTTAAATAGCTTACAGCGTCTCTTATAGCACCATGGACCTGCGGGATACATCTTAGTGAATATGGATCTTGTACTTTATTGCAGGATTTGTGAGAGTTTGCTATTTCGCTTCCGTTTGAAAGTTGTGAAATATTTTGTGATACTTTCTTTTGCCCTTCATGGGGACGAATCTCACTTATCCTTGCGTCAAACGGGGCAAAGGTACCAAGCATTCCGTCTATACTAAGTGCCGCAATTATATCCGCATGTTTTGTTAAACTCTCAGCCTCTATTAAAGCAACACAGCCTAACGCCGTCATAAATTGAGTACCGTTTATTAAAGCAAGACCTTCTTTTGCTTCAAGCTCTAAAACTTTACCGTTAAGTTCTTTTATAACATCGATAGATATGCGTTTTTTACCTTTATAAATAACATCTCCCTCACCTATTAAAGCCAACGTTAAATGAGCAAGGGGAGCAAGATCTCCGCTCGCACCAACAGAACCTTTTTCTGGTACCACGGGGATAATATTGTTATTCAGAAAAAATAATATCGAATGAATGACTTCTTCTCTTACACCACTATACCCATAACTAAGATTGTGGGCCCTCAACAACATCATGGCTCTAACAAAAGATTGATCTAACGGTCTTCCCACTCCGGCAGAATGTGATCTTATAAGATTAACCTGGAGATTCTTTAATTTATCGTTGTCTATTTTAACATCACTCAAAGAGCCAAAGCCTGTGTTTATGCCATAAACAGGTTTGTTCTGTTTCAATATGTTATCAACAAGTCCCCTATTTTTTTTTATTTTTACAAGAGCCTTTTCGTCTATACCAACTTCTATATCTACATTAGTAGCGACAGCAAAAACCTCTTCTAAAGAAAGCCCTTTACCAATAATTACTTTTTTCACTTTGCACCTTTTATTAAAAGATTTTTTATTGCAAGAGCAGAATCTTTAGCGGCAAAGATCGCATTTCCTGCTACTACAAGCTCCGCACCTGCTTTAACATACTCATGGATATTGTCTTCTGTTACGCCACCATCTACCTCTATTATAAAACTTAATCCTTTCTTCTCTTTTATTGTTTTAAGTTCTTTCACTTTATCTAATGTCGAAGTTATTAATGACTGACCACCAAAACCTGGTTCAACGGTCATCACCAATATTAGGTCAACAACATCATAGAATTTCTCTATGGCTTTGAGTTCTGTTTTTGGTTTTATGGAAATCCCGGCTTTAACACCTTTTAAACGAATGTTCCTCAATACAGATTCTGAGAATTTTTCTGATTCAACATGTATTGTTACAATATCCGCGCCCGCTTTTATAAAATCATTTGAGTATTTTTCTGGGTCAGATATCATCAAGTGCACGTCGAGAGGAAGTTTTGTCGTCTTTTTTATAGATTTCACTACCGGAGCACCTATAGTTATATTCGGAACGAAGTGGCCGTCCATAACATCAACATGCACATACTGAACACCTTCTACTTCTATTTTTTTTATTTCTTCTCCCAATTTAGAAAAATCAGCAGAAAGTATGGATGGAGCTAATTTAAACATCACTAAACCTCATTCCTGTTTTTAATGGATAGCCGTTCAAAAAGTCGGTAACAGTTAACTCTTTTTTACCAGATGGCTTTACCTTTTCAACTAAAAGCAGCCCTTTTCCTGTCTTGACAGTAAAAAAGCCTGCCTTTTTATCAATATCAGCTACAGCGCCAATTTCTAAGTTATCAAAAGCATGTGTATCGGGAATTGCTTTTGTCTTTATGAATTTAATAGTTAAATTATCAATTATCGACTCCGCAACAGGCCAAGGATAAAGGGCACGTATCTGATTTTGTATCGCTACAGCATCTTTACCCCAAGCTATTCTTTTTTCTTCTGCGTTTATTTTTTGTGCATACGTCGGTTCAACATTCATTTCCGTTTGATTTACTGTTTTTGTTTTTCCAGACATATAATTTTTTATAGTATTTATTAAAAGAGCAGTTCCTATCTTTACCAGCTTCCAGGACAATGTCTCTGTGTTGTCGTCCTCTTCTATTTTTATCTTTTCTTGAGCAACAATGTTTCCTGCATCCATTTCTTTACATATTTCCATTATACTAACACCTGAAAAACTGTCGCCATTCATTATTGCCCTAGCTACAGGAGCTGCGCCTCTATACTTTGGTAATAATGAAAAATGTATATTAAGGAGTCTGTTCTTCATATGTTCTATAAAATACGATGGGATGTAACAACCATACGCGACAACGATGCAAAGATCTATTTTCCCAAGTTCTTTTATTTCTGAGAAAAGCCTTTTATCAAACCGTTCGCTCTGCAAAACCTTAAGCCCGTGTTTTACCGCCATTTTCTTTACGGGTGGAAAACCCAACTGTTGTCCTCTCCCGCTTTTTCTATCTGGTTGAGTAACAATCGCTTTAATAGAAATACCTTTGGAATAAAGCTCATCCAATACATAAGCAGAAAGTTCCGGTGTCCCAAAAAAAACAACATTCATAATATCACCGTCTATAGATTTTTACCCTTAAGTATTTTATTCTTAACCATTGTACGTTTTACAGCAGAAAGTTTATCTATAAAAAGTTTTCCCTCAAGATGGTCATATTCATGCTGTATTACGTCAGCTAAAAAACCTTTTGCCACTAAATGTTTCTTATTAAAGTTAATATCGTAATACTCTATTTCCACTTTTTCGGCTCGTTTTACCTCTTCATATATACCGGGAACACTTAGGCATCCCTCTTCATACACAGCTTCCCCTTCCTTGTATTTTATCTCAGGATTTATAAAGACCATTAAAACTCCAGGCGTCCTATCTACCACTTCTCCGTCATCATCCTTTTCAACTCTTTGTTCTATATCTATTATAAATAATTTCTTTAGAACACCAACTTGCGGAGCAGCAAGGCCAACACCATTAGCCTCGTACATTAACTCCTGCATCCCTTTAACAAGACCTATTACTTCCAAGCGTTCATTGTCGTCCGCTAAATTAATTTTTTTTGATTTTTCCCTTAAACGTGAATTTGGGAATTTCAATATTTCCACATTCTACCTCGCAGTCACTTCTTTTCTTTTATAAACCTTTGAGCCAAAAAGTAAAACAATATCGCCATTAGAAATCCAGCTAAAACATCTATAAGATAGTGTTGTTTTACCGTAAGAGTAGATACGCTTATTAACACAGCCCATAGCATAAACAGCGAGAACAACCTCTTTTTTTCCTTTATAAACCCAAAACCACCAAGAAAGGTCATCCCTACGTGAATACTTGGGCAAGCATTCCCTGGAGTATCTGCAGAATGAAGCAGATTAAGCATCCAGCCGCTTAAACCATTATAGGTGATTTCTGGTCTTGGATATGCTGTTGGTAGAAAAAAGAATATGAACATGGCAAAAATAAGCATTGTTATTTGGGAATAAAATATTCTGTTCATATTTTCTTTGTCTTGCAGCAAGATAAAAACAAGTGCGATATAAAGATAATCTGAAACATAAAACCATATAGTCCAATCAATAAAGGGAATTTGTTTTTCAACCTCAAATAAATATAATTGTGTTGGTGTAAAAAAGTTAAAATGATTTGGAAGCATATAAAACAGCATAAAAGAGCAAATGCCTAAAATACCAACCCAAAATTTTTGTCTAGAACTAAAAAAATATAATCTCATAGTCAAACATCCTACCAAATTCACTGGTTTTAAGGTATATATAAATACAAATGGCCAAAAAAAACAGAAATAAAAGAGGTCAAGCCGTTGTAGAATACGTTCTTGTCCTTGCCGTTATGGTCATGATCATAATATGGGGGTTAGGATATATAAAATGCTCTCTTCACTCCATCTGGATAAAAATGGCTTGTGACGTCATTCAGCCATACCCAAAAAACAAAATCCCTCAGCCACCAGAATATTGCGAGCCAGTAAAACAGTGCTTCGATCTTTAAAGCTATTATTTCTTATTTAATATTCTATAACAAAGATATCCAAGTATAAAAAACGAGAAAACAAATAAAAGACTTCTTAAAAATCCGTTATATCGTTTTTGTGTGTTTATAATGAACTTTTGCTGATTTTCTTGATTCACAAGGTCTTGTTGTGTATCCTGAGAAGAGCTAACAACTTCTTTCATATCAGCTATAGTTAATGACCCTGTGCCTGTCTTGGTATTTTGATCTGCGTCGTGTCTTTCTTTCACATCTGAAAGACTTACCTCGTATCCATTAGTTTTCGTTTTCTTTACTGTATACTTAATAAAGAACTCCCTTTTAGATGATGAATCTATATCCATAGAATCAGTAAAGGTATAAATCTTTGCATAAATTTCTCCATCACCATCTTTGTTTATATCAAAAGGAAGATAATGTTCTTGTCTTACTGCTGAACTCGCCTTACCTGTAAAGACGTCGTTACCACTTGTAAGTTTAATGGCATCGCCATTAGTATCAACCATTAATTTATATTTGCCTTCATTCTTATCAGAGGCCACTCCTATTATAAGAATGTTTTTATTATCGATACTGTCCTGTGATTTTAGATTAAATACAGCATTAAACGGGTTAGACTGACAATAAGCGTCGTTCAACATAACAAGAGTTAAAAAAAATAATAAAAAAATTTTATTCCAATATTTCATCTAAAACCTCTCTTATATTTTTTACCTTTATAAGGTTAAGTTTACTTTGTGTTGGTTCAGATTTTTTATGTTCACTATATGGAACCATAGCATGTTTAAAACCAATTCTTTCTGCCTCATATATCCTTTCGTTCATTCTTGGTATTTTTCTTATCTCACCAGTAAGGCCGATCTCGCCTATAAGAATAATATCGTTTTTTAGTCTTTTACCCAAATAACTCGAAGCAATAGAAACCATAACAGCAAGGTCAAGGGATGGTTCTTGCGTCTTTAGTCCTCCAACAACATTAACAAAAAGATCCAAATTAGAAAAAGTATAATGAAAATACTTTTCCATTATCGCCAAAAGCATTGCTACTCTATTTGCTTCATAACCAACAACAGTACGTCGTGGCATCGCTATATACGCCGTGGAGAGCAGCGACTGAACTTCAAGTAATATTGGTCGACTACCTGTTATTATACTGCCAACAACAGACCCGGCCTGGGCGCTATCCCTTCCGGATAAAAAGAATGAAGAGGGGTTCTCTACATCCTCTAATCCATTAGAGCTCATCTCGAAAATACCTATCTCATTACTAGGACCAAATCTGTTCTTTAACGTCCTTAATATGCGATAATTTATATTATCATCACCCTCGAAATAAATTACAGCATCAACCATGTGCTCTATAAGCTTCGGCCCGGCAATCGCACCATCTTTTGTTACATGCCCTATTAAAAAAGAAGAAATGTCTTTTGATTTTGCAAGTTCAACCAGCCCTGCAACAGTCTGTCTTAGCTGAGAAAAGCTCCCCATTGGGGATTTCAATTCCTCGTCGTAAATAGCCTGTATCGAGTCTATAATTAAAATATTAGGTTCTATTTCTTCTATAGTGTTTAGAACACTATGAAGGTTTGTTTCGGAAGCAATAAGAATACTATCGGTCTTAACATCTAACCGCTCTGCCCTAAGTTTTATTTGTTCTAATGATTCCTCGCCGGTAACGTAAAGAACTGTATTTTTTGGGTTCCTACAAACCCTGTCGGCAAGCTCTAACAACAAAGTTGATTTACCTATACCAGGCTCACCACCTATTAGAACAGACGCCCCTTTTACTATCCCACCACCAAGTACCCTGTCCAATTCTTTGCTACCTGTAGATATTCTTGGCGTCTCTGAACTTCCTATTTGATTCAACATCATCACCTGAGAGGCCTTGTTTCTTTTTCTAACAGGGCTTTGGCTTTGATCGTTGACTATTTCAATTATAGTGTTCCACTCGCCACACTGGAAACACTTTCCTTCCCATTTGTTAAATTTTTGACCACAGGTATTGCATTCGTAAGCTATGCTATTTTTAGACATATTAACTGTATACCAGACAAGAAAAAGAAAATATACATCCTTATTATTAGAGGTTATAAAAGGGGCATGAAGGAAAAAACATTAAAAATATCCGAGATATTCTATAGTTTTCAAGGAGAAAGCACCTTAATGGGTACGCCGACACTGTTTATACGGTTACAGGGATGTAATCTCAAATGTAAGATTTGCGATACAAAACATTCCTGGGGGAAAAAGCATAAAATTATTTCCTGTAAAGAAATCCTTAAAATCGCAGTTAAAACAAAAGCCCCTTTCGTTTGTATAACCGGTGGAGAACCCTTATTACAAACAAAGGAATTACTCCCTTTAATAAAAGGGTTATTAAAACTAAAAAAAATAATTTCTATAGAAACCAACGGTTCGGTCTCTATAAAAAAAATCCCTATCAACGTAAAAAGAGTTATCGATGTAAAAACACCCTCAACTGGTTTTAAAACAAGTTTTAAAAAAGACAATTTAAAGTACTTAACAAATTACGATGAGGTTAAGTTCGTAATATCCAATAAAGCCGATTTTGAATTTGCAGAAAAGTTTATACAAAAAAACAACCTGAATAAAACCGGCTGCACAATCTTGATGTCGCCAAATTTAGCAAAAAAAGGGTTAGCTAATAAACTCGTTAACTGGATGTTAAAAAGTGGGCAACAATATATTTTTCAACCACAGCTTCATAAATTAATTAAAGAAAAGCCGATAAATTTAATTAAACGCTCTTAACTCCGCCAAATGATCCTGATAGGATTCATATAATTCATTAAAACTTGCATCATCAAGTGACTCTTTTAATAACCTATCTTCTACTTCTTTTATTGAATTTAAAACTTGTTGTTTATTAAGCTCTGACACCAATATTGCTTTTTCTGCAGCGATAACTATATTAAATCCAGAAGCTATTTCCATAAACCCTTTATAAATAACATAAGAGGAATTATCCTCTAGCTTAAGTACTCCTTTACCTAACAAACACACCATATCTATATGGCCAGGAAGTATATTAAGTTCCCCGTCAAGAGCAGGAACTGTTAATCCGGTTACTTTTTTATTAGTAACTAATTGCCCTGACGGAGAAACTATTTCTACGTTAAGCGTTTCCATCTTCCCTCATCTTGTTAGCTTTCTCTATTGCTTCTTCTATAGTACCAACCATCCAGAACGCTTGCTCAGGTACAGAATCGTGTTTGCCTTCGCATATTTCCTTAAATCCCTTTATAGTATCCTCTATCTTAACATATCTTCCAGGAACACCGGTAAACTGCTCAGCAACAAAGAACGGTTGAGATAAGAACCTTTGTATCTTTCTTGCTCTTGTAACAGTTATTTTATCTTCTTCGCTGAGTTCATCTATACCAAGAATTGATATAATATCTTGAAGGTCCTTGTATCTTTGAAGGATCTTTTTCACGTTTTGAGCTACGTCGTAGTGTTCTTGACCAACATACTCTGGAGACAATATCGTTGAGCTAGATGTTAGTGGATCGACCGCTGGATATATACCAAGGTCAGATATCGCGCGTGACAATTCTGTAGTAGCATCTAAGTGAGCAAATGTCGCAGCAGGAGCCGGGTCTGTATAGTCATCTGCTGGAACATATATCGCCTGTATCGACGTAATAGATCCTTTGTTAGTTGATGTTATTCTTTCCTGTAATTCACCCATTTCTGTACCAAGTGTCGGCTGATATCCAACTGCAGAAGGAATTCTCCCTAATAGCGCAGAAACTTCCGAACCTGCCTGTGTAAATCTGAAGATGTTATCTATAAACAAAAGAACGTCCTGATTCTCTTCATCTCTGAAATACTCAGCAACTGCAAGCGCAGATAATGCAACTCTCGCTCTTGCACCTGGTGGCTCGTTCATCTGTCCGTACACTAACGCTGTTTTATCTATAACACCTGACTGTTTCATTTCCAACCATAAGTCATTTCCTTCTCTGGTCCTTTCTCCAACTCCTCCGAATACAGAGAAACCTCCGTGTTCGGTAGCAATACTGTGTATCAATTCCATAATAACAACAGTCTTACCAACTCCGGCACCGCCGAACAAACCTATTTTCCCGCCTTTCCTATATGGTTCAATAAGATCTATAACTTTTATCCCTGTATATAAAACCTCTACTTTAACATTTTGATCTTGTAGTGATGGTGCTGCTCTGTGTATAGGATAATGTTTCTCTGCTTTTATCTCGCCGCATTCATCTACCGGAAGCCCAATAACATTTATTATTCTACCAAGTACTTCTTTGCCAACAGGCACCTTTATAACATCGCCTGTATCAAGCACGGGCATTCCTCTTGTAAGACCCTCTGTTGCATCCATAGATATAGTACGAACGGTGTTGTCCCCTAGGTGCTGTGCAACTTCCAAAACAAGATTCCATTCCTCTGAAGAAATAGAAGCATTGCTTACTTTCAAAGCACCATAGATGTTCGGTAATTTACCAGAAGGAAAAACCACATCGACAACAGGACCGATGACTTGTTTTATTTTACCTTCTGCTATTAATCCTTTCGCTTGAGCCATTTATTTCCTCCCTTAACATTGTTCTAAAGCTTCTTTACCACCGACAATCTCTACAAGCTCCGTTGTGATAACAGATTGTCTCTGGCGGTTATATACTAACGACAATTTTTTCATCATCTCATCAGAATTCTTTGTTGCGCTTTCCATTGCAGTCATCCTTGCACCATGCTCGCTGGCAAAGCTTTCCAATAATATCCTTAAAATTTCAACTTTAACATATTGGGGCAATAGTCCTTTTAAAACTTCTTGTTTATTTGGTTCGTATTTAAAGTTGTCAACAAGAGAGACGTCTTCATATTCAGGTGTAATTATTGGAAACAATCTTTCTACGGTTATTTTTTGGCTCATCGCCGATTTAAACTCATTATAGATTATAACTAAAGAATCAAAGTCCCCTTGTGTATAACTGTCTATTACTCTTGCTGCTAAATATGAGACGGTTTGATAAGTAGGATTTTCATCTATTCTGTAGTTATCACCAATATTGGAATATCTTTTTTTAAAATATTCGTAGGCTTTCTTTCCTACAAAACCGATGACGCAATTATCCTTATTTAGTCCTGCTTCCTTAATGTAATTTTCCGCTTTCTTTATTATATTTGAATTATAAGAACCACAAAGACCTCTATCGGAAGATATAATAACTAACCAGGTTTTTTTTACTTCTCGTCTAGAAATCAATGGATGCTCAAAGTCATCCATCCTGTCCTTAAGTGCATTTATAAGACCTATTAGTTTATAAGCATAGGGTCTAAGAGAAAGCAAAGAATCCTGACTTCTCCTAAGCTTAGATGCTGAGACCATCTTCATGGCTTTAGTTATCTGCCTAGTACTTTTAACAGTCTGAATTCTTTTTCTTAAATCCCTTAAAGACGCCATCTATGTCCTCTATACTTGTTTTTCCTGTTCTAAGAATGTTCTAGAGAAAATTTCTAAAGCAGAGTTTAAGGATGCTTTTATAGTATCATCCAAAACTTTTCTTTGTTTTATGTCCTCTAATACATTTTTATATTTTGCTTCCATAAAACTAATAAGCCTTTTTTCGAATTCACCAACTTTATCCAAAGGACATTCGTCTAGATAACCGTTCGTTGTAGCATAAATTATCAGGATCTGTTTTTCTACGGTTATAGGTTCATATTGTTTTTGCCTTAACATATTCATTAGTCTCGCGCCTCTATCAAGCTGTTTCTTTGTCGCCTTATCAAGATCTGAACCAAATTGAGAAAACGCAGCAAGCTCTCTATATTGAGCAAGTGTTAATCTTAAAAGCCCTGCAATCTGTTTCATCGCTTTTATTTGTGCGTTACCACCAACTCTGGAAACAGATATTCCTGGGTTAACAGCAGGCTTTTGGCCTGAGTTGAAAAGATCTGATTCAAGATATATCTGTCCGTCGGTAATAGAGATAACGTTAGTAGGAATATATGCAGAAACGTCTCCTGCTTGAGTTTCTATTATAGGAAGAGCAGTTAAACTTCCACTTCCTTTTTCTTTACTCATTTTTGCCGCTCTTTCAAGAAGTCTTGAGTGACAATAGAATATATCTCCAGGATATGCTTCTCTACCAGGAGGCCTTCTCAACAACAAAGAGAGTTGCCTATATGCCTGAGCCTGTTTTGTAAGGTCGTCGTAAACAACAAGCGCATGCATACCGTTGTCCCTAAAATATTCACCTATTGCACACCCTGAATACGGTGCAAGATATTGTAATGGTGCAGGCTGCGACGCTGTTGCGCTAACTATAGTTGTGTATTCCATTGCACCGTGTGCTTTTAACTTTTCTATAACAGTTGCAACTGTCGACTGTTTTTGTCCTATCGCAACGTAGATACAGTGAACATTTTGTCCTTTTTGATTTATTATTGTATCTATCGCAATTGCGGTTTTACCTGTTTTTCTATCTCCGATAATAAGTTCTCTTTGTCCTCTTCCTATCGGTATCATCGAGTCTATTGCTTTTATGCCTGTTTGCAGAGGTTCGTGTACTGGCTGTCTATAGATAATACCTGGTGCTTTTGTTTCTATTCTCCTTTTCTCTGTGGCTTTTATAGCACCTTTGCCGTCTATAGGAAAACCAAGTGGGTCAACTACTCTTCCTAGTAGCTCCTTTCCAACAGGAACTTCCATTATTCTTCCTGTTCTTTTAACAGTATCACCTTCGTTAACAGAATCGTTCTCGCCAAAAATAACAACACCAACAGTGTTCTCTTCAAGGTTCAAGATCATTCCATAAACATCATCAGAGAAGCTAACAAGTTCGCCAGTCATGGCGTTATCAAGGCCGTAGATTTTTGCAACTCCGTCTCCAACACTTAAAACAACCCCAGACTCATAGACGTCGATCTTTTTACTAAATCGCTCTATCTCATCCTTTATAAGTCTACTGATTTCATCTGCTCTTAACTGTTCCATGTTTTCATCCCCTGATCAGCTTTTTTTCTATCTGTTTAAGATGTGTATCAAAAGAATACTCTAGCCTATATGAACCAACTCTCGCTGAAAATCCAGCAATAAGCTCCTGGTCCTGTACAAAGTCTATATTTATTTTTTTGTTCAGCAACCCTTGTATTGAATCAATTATCTTTTTCTTGTTCTCCTCGTCCGGAAGTTTAGAAATTCTTACTTCTCCCCTTGAAAGACCCGACTCTTCATCTGCCATACCCGCATATAGGTCAAACACACCAGCAACATTAATAAACCTGTTCTTCGCTATAAGCAGCTCCAAAAAATTAAAAAGAAGGTCGTTTATTTGTTTCATATAAACCTTTGAAAGAATCATTTTTTTATCGTTTATTTCTACAATAGGAGAAGATAATATTTTATAAAGAGAATCTTTGTCCTGCCCCAAAGTTTCTCTTACCTTTACAATATCTTTGTTTATATCCTCAATAAGTGAGCTCTCTTTTGCTGCATTAAAAAGAGCTCTTGCATAAACCAACGACACCTTTGAATTTATAAAACTTTTCATATCTAAACATTCACCCTTTTACTTTCTGTAAAATAATCTTTTATATAAACTTTATCATAGTCATTTTGTAATGCTTCATTTTTTACATCGTCTTTGGTCTTGGATACAACTCTATGTATAAAAGTAGCAACTTCTCTGTTCCTTGCTCTTTCTGTTTCTTCCTTAACTATTTCTTCGGTCCCTGTTAACATTGTTTTAGAATAAGACTCCGCATTAAGAATCATTACTTTTGCTTCAGCCCTTGCTTGGGCCATTGTCTCTTCTATGTGTATTCGACCGTTTTTATCTATATCTCTAACATCTTCTTTAATCTTATTAAGCCTTAAAAGAGCTTCATCATAGTGTTTCTTCGCGTCTATATTCCCATTAACAAAAGACGCCTTTCTATCCTTTAAATATTTCGAGACAGGTTTTTTCAATAAAAACACTAACACAGAAACAAATACTATAAAATTTATAGTAAAAAATACAACCTGCATTTACTTTTGCGCTCCAAGTAGTTTTGTCTTTATCATCTGCTCTATTTGGGCAGATGAATTGCCAAGTTCTATTGACAGTTTTTCTGTTGCCTTTACTATTTCATTTCTTTTTGTCTGAATATGTTTATTTGCTTCGTGTTCAGCATTGTTGATTATTTTCTCTGAGTTTATTTTTGCATCGGCTATTATTTTATCGCTGTGTATTTTTGCTTTAACTTCATACTCTCTCCACTGTACTTTATGTTCCTTCGCCAAAACATCATGTTCAATCAGCATAGCGTCTGCTGCTCTTTTTAAACCCTCGACCTTGTATACCCTTGTTAAAAGAGCAGCTAATATCGGCTTAAATAAAAACCTTGATAGAAATAAATATGCAACAACCACCAGAACAAACTGGAAAAAAAAGGTGTGGTTCACACCAAGCTGCGACATTATTGATTTAAGAAGTCCCATAGCGTCTATTTGAATATCAGACGCCCTGGTTTTTTTCAAGCTATAAGATCATATTTTCTTAGTTTACTATAAAGCGTAGATCTTGGGATCCCCAGCGCCTTACTCGTATGAGAAATATTGTAATCAAACCTCATATACGCCTCTTGTATAAGTGCTTTTTCCATATCCTCTAATGTCATCTTTTGTGTGTAATCAAGGCTTAATTGTTTATTAACACCAAGCATATCCCAAGAAATCGTTTTTTCTCCATATAGACTTTTTATCTTCGCTCTTTCTACAGCATTCTTTAACTCTCTCACGTTGCCCGGCCAATCGTGTTTCATTAACCCGTCCATTGCGCCTTTAGAGAACTTGTATCCGTCACCAATAAAATATTTAACAAGTGCCTCTATATCCTCCGGCCTTTCCCTTAATGGCGGAATATTAACGGTAAACCCCTCTATCCTAAAAAAGAGATCCCTTCTAAACTTATGTTCCTTAACAAGTTCTGGAAGAACTCTATTAGTCGCCAATATAAGCTTTGCTTTATGAGACAAACAAACGTCGCTGCCAACAGGTTTTATTTCTTTATACTCTATTGCCCTTAAAAGTTTTACTTGGCCTTTTAAACTCATCTCACCTATTTCATCCAAAAATAAAAGCCCATCTCCAGCCTCTAAAAAGGCTCCATTTCTATCTCCAATAGCATCTGTAAATGAACCTTTTTTGTGACCAAACAGCTCGCTTTCAAGTAATGAATCTGTCATCGCACCACAATTAACACATATCCCATCAGGCTTATTACTCACCTGTCGTATAAGTCTAAAAAGCATCTCTTTGCCTGTACCACTTTCACCACACAAACAAATAACATCTGCGGTTGCCGTATAAAGAATACTCCATGCTATTGCTTCTAGCATTTTTGGACTTTTTGCGACCAAACCCTTTACGTCTACAACAATACCCTCTACATCCATCTTTAAATAATCTCCCTCATTTTTCAAAACCTTAAAAGAAATACTCATAACATCCTCCCTCTTGTTTTTTATACATTGTTTCCTTAGAGCAAATAATGGGCCAAAGAACCAACTATGAAATTACAATAGGTTAGGATTCGAGATTAATAGAAATACCACTTTTATGTTAAAAATATTTTTCAGTTTTGATATATGTCAAATATTTTTAATACTGTTCGGAACTGAGACAAATATATTATCTGTGTTTAGGGCTTTCTCGTCGATATTAACTGCTTTTAAAACTATACCCGTGTCTATATTTTTAAAAAAATTCCCTTTAACATAAAGGTTTGAAGAGTCTTTTAAAAGAAGTGCTTGGCTTGCTGAGTTAAAAACACAGCCTGTAACAGTCACGTTAGTTGACTCATTTATCATCAATCTTTCTGCCTTGATGTTCCTTACCATAATGTTCTTTGACTGATGCACAACAAGCTTGCTTACATCCGTATATGCATCAACGATAAGATTGTTTGCATTCCTCAGCAAGAATTTTTCATTTTTGCTGACTGGAGCAAGCCCTATAACAAATTGTCTAACAGCAACGCTATTAGAAACTACTCTCTCTAATTCTTCCTGGGTACGAACTACTTTTTCGACACCAAGTATTATTCTGACCTCTCTTACTGAATAAAGATCCTTTCCTATTGTGGTCATAACAGATTTTATCATTTCGCCTGATACAGCGATTGAACTAGCGTTTTGTTCGCTAGACAAGACAACCATTCCACAAATTTGTGCTTGGTCATTTAAGAGTGGAGCTCCGCTAAAACCTTTGCTTAAATAAACAGAAAGTTTTTTTACTGCTTCTAGGTCGGTATCAACAAGTCCTCCATCAACATTGATTGCTGCAAGCTTAGTGTTGTGATACCCAATAACGTTTATTTTGCTATTACAGTTTTTTCCAAAAGACCAAGGTTCGTCGACTATTTCGCTTGAGTAAAGAACAAGAACATCATTTAGTTCGTCATATGTTACTATTTTCAAATAAATATCTTTACCCATGTTGGTTATTTTTATTTTTGCTGCTTCCAGTAGTCTTGAGTTAAGTAAATGAAAGCTTGTTACTACATACGATTTGTTATTAATTTCAGAATTAACGTAAAAACCGGTACCTCTGGAAATACTAATACCTTCCTGATTCTCTATCTCAAGTTGATACACCCCTTCAAACGACTGGGCAAAAGAGTTAGCTCCGAAAAGCACCCCCAAAACCACTACTATCATTGTCATTTTCTTAAGCATGGTTTTCTTATCGGAATTTTGCTTGTTATCTTTAGCAAAAAGATATAAATACACCCTCTATGGCATGGGAATATTCAGAGAAAACAAAGAAACTCTTCTTGGATGCGGTAAACCACAGTAAAAACGCACACATAGGAGAGATTGAGAACCCTGATGGCGAGAGCCTTCATGGATCTCTTGTCTGTGGAGACGCGATAAGACTGACTTTTAGGGTCCAAAAAGATGATAAAAACCCTGAAAACGACATTATCACATCTATCCGTTACCTTACTTTTGGCTGCACTTCTGCAATAGCCGCAAGTGAAGCACTTTGCATAATGATCGAAGAGGGCAAATACACTCCAATAAGAGCATTATCGTTAACCAAGGACGATATAGTAAAATTCTTGGACGGGCTCCCAGCACAAAAAATACACTGCTCAATAATGGGAGTAGAAGCTCTTTACGGTGCTGTATACGATTGGGCTAGAAAAAGGAAATTAGACTTAAAAAAACTTGGGATAAACACTGAATGTTTAACTCATGAAGAAGATACTGACCAAAGAATAGTATGTCGCTGTATGGGTATGACTAAAGGTTATATAAGAGACCAGATACGTGACTTGGGGCTAAAAACAGTTGATGAAGTGATCAACACTATAAAGGCTGGAAGCGTGTGTGGTAGCTGTATAGAGGAGCCTGGCGGCATAAAAGACCTCTTAAAAGAAGTGAATCTAAGTTCTGTCCAAACTCAACAAGTAACCGTTGGTAAACCAGATGATAAAACCCCTTATCAAGTTGCCAAAGAAATAGAAAAGGTTTTGATAAGTGATGTAATACCTATTCTTCAGCGAGATGGTGGAGGATTGGAAATAGTAGATATAAGAGGTTATGAACTATACTTTAGACTAAAAGGTACTTGTAAGACCTGTCACGCATCTAACAACACTATCGAATACACCGTCGAAAAAATACTTCGTGATAAAGTTAGTCCTAAAGTTAAGGTTATAAACGTAGGATGACGAACACTAAACAAATATACTTAGATTACAACGCAACAACGCCAATAGACCCAAAAGTCCTTGATGTAATGCTTCCTTATTTTAAGGACAAATTCCAAAATCCAAGCAGCAAATATAGGTCTGCAATGGATATCTCTAAAGAGGTTGAGGAAGCCAGACTTAAAATAGCAACTCTTCTTGGTGCAAAACACAGCGACGAAATAATTTTCACAAGCTCTGCTACAGAAAGTATAAACCATGCAATAAGAGGAACTCTGAAAGCATATCCTAATAAGCGCCATATAATAACTACAGCCACTGAACATCCTGCTGTATTGGAAACATGCAGGGACCTTGAGCGCGACGGCTACAGAGTAACATTTCTCCAAGTAGACACCAAGGGCGAACTTTCCGTCGAAGAATTCACCAAAGCATTGAGTGATGACACAGGCATAATAAGCATAATGTACGCAAATAACGAGACTGGTGTCGTATTCCCTATAGATAAACTTTCAAAGATAGCTAAAGAAAAACTCCCGGAAGTCACTTTTCATACTGATGCAACACAAAGCATAGGAAAGGTCGCTTTTGATATATACAGCGAGGAATATAAACACATAGACCTTTTGTCCATGAGTGGTCATAAAATATATGCACCAAAGGGAATTGGCCTTTTGTTTTCAAGACGGGGGGCAAGATTAAGACGCCTTATCACCGGCGGACATCATGAATTTAATAAACGCGGAGGAACGCCAAACGTTCCTTTCATTATAGGACTTGCAAAGGCTTTTGAGTTGGTCCTTGAAGAATTAAAAAATAAAAAACAGGATAAACTAGCAGAGCTTAGGAACTATCTGGAAAAATCCTTACAAAAAAAAATCCCATATATGAACATCAACGGGTTCGGTGCAGAAAGATTGTCTAACACGACTAATTTCTCTTTTGACTGCATAGAAGGAGAATCCATTCTTTTCCAATTAGATAAAGCCGGTTTCTGTTTATCATCCGGGTCTGCATGTACGTCGGGATCACTAGAACCAAGCCATGTTTTAAGAGCAATGCACGTACCTTTAACCTCTGCACATAGTAGTCTTAGAATAAGTATGGGAAGATACACCACCAAAGACGATGTTGAAGCCCTTATAAATGCACTACCAGAAGTCATAGCTACATTAAGATCAATGTCCCCATTCTGGGATAATAAGAATAATAAGCCTAATGAATTTGCTACAAAATATTCCTGCGCTAATTAAATAAAACTTCTTACAGCATCGTCCTCATTTTCAAAAACAAAAGAACTATCTTTATCTAAATTATATTTCATGATTTTCTTAAAACTGGAATCAACACCGCAATACTTAAGATTACTATGCTTATAACCAAGTTCTTTTATCGCTGTAACAAACTCGGTTAATCCCGTGCTACCAAAAAAATCCAATTTATTCATATTAATAACAACCCGTTTATTCACTCGAATCTTCTCGTTGTTAAGGAACGCATCTATGCCTTTTTTAAACCTATCAAGGCTTTCATAGTCTAGCGCACCACTTAGGTCTATAAGGGTTATGCCGTTTTTTTCTCTAAGTTCAACTCTCATAATTAAACACTTCCTTTTAATTCATTATAAATTATTATAGACTAAGTGTTAAATGAAAAAGATATTATATATTGTTGCAACACCAATCGGTAACCTTGATGATTTTTCTCAACGAGCTTTAGATACTTTAAAAACCGTTGATTTTATACTCGCTGAAGATACAAGACACTCGCAAAAACTTTTAAATCATTTTAGCATCAAGACTCCTTGTATTTCTCTACATAAATTCAATGAAAAGGAGCGGTTAGAAAAAATAAAAGAACTTTTCGATCAAAATCTAGCGTTAGCAATCATATCTGATGCTGGTACGCCTGCTGTTTCTGATCCAGGAGCTATTGTTGTTGACTATTCTCTGAATAACCAAGTACAAGTTGTCCCAATTCCGGGACCTTCTGCTTTGACTACCCTTTTATCTAGTTCTGGTATTCAAGGAGGGGTGACCTTTATTGGTTTTTTGCCTTATAAAAAAACTGAGAAACAAAATCTATTACTTTCTATGAGTTCACTTATAGAACCTCCACATACATTAGCCTTTTTTGAATCCCCACAAAGGATAATAAACACTCTTGAAATGATTTCTGAGTTAATGCCAGAATCAATAGTTGTAATAGGAAGGGAACTAACTAAAATCTATGAAGAAATTCTTAAGTTTAAGGCTAAGGACTACCCTAAAGATATAAAAGAAAAAGGAGAGTTTACTGTCCTATTAAAGTTCGATAAAAAGTATAATAATAACAATAAGGTGAGTGATTTTGACCCATCAACAGGGGGACCTAGGAAAGTGGCATCAATATTAGCTAACTATTTGAATATAAAGCCAAAAGAAGCATATAATTTATTAATAAAATTAAAAGAAGAAAATACTAAAGAATAACAAATAGTTCCTGCTCTACCCCATCTGTGTGCTGCCTTCAAAAACAACACCCTGTTCCATTGAAATAATAGGGGCAGTAAGATTACCTTTTATAATCGCTGGCTTAAAGATTTCAATTCTACTTTTGGCAGAAATATCACCAACAACCCTACCACTAACAACAACAACGTCAGCTTGTATATCTGCTTTAACTAAGGCGGAATCTTCTATAATAAGAATATCATTGGTAAAGATCCTTCCATCAAATTTTCCACCAAGCCTAACAAGCCCTTCAAATGCAAGAGTCCCTTTAAATTCGCAACCATCTTGAATTATTGCAGAAACATTCTCACTAAGCCTTATATAATGCTCTTTGCTCTTCATAACCCCTCTTCTCTTATTCAAATAGAATGTTTAAAATTCTCTCAAAATCATCCTTACTAAAATAGTTTATCACAAAACTTCCTTTTTCATACTTCCCTTTTACCTGAACTTTGGTTTTAAATTTTTCTCTAAGACTGTCCTCTATTGAGTCAAACAAGTTTAACGCGTCTTCCTTATTGTTTTTATTAGTTTTTTTATCATTAATTAATCTATCTACAAGCTTTTCTGTTTCTCTTACAGAAAGTCCTTTTTTGATAATTTCTGCAGTAGCTTTTTTGATTTTTTCCTCTGATTCAAGGCCGCAAATTACCTTGGCATGACCTGTGCTCAACTCTCCTTTAACGATATGGTTTTGTGTATAATCAGGAAGTTTTAATAATCTCAAATAATTACTAACAGAGCTTCTCTCTTTTCCCACTTTTCTTGAAAGCTCTTCCTGGGTCATTCCATATTCTTCTATAAGCTGTTTGTAAGCTTTTGCTTCTTCTATACTATTTAAATCAGATCGTTGTATGTTTTCAACGAGTGCTGTTTGAAGAGTTATTCTATCCGACATCTCTTTTAGTACAACTGGTACTTCCTTTACTTTTGCAAGTTTAGCGGCTCTCCATCTTCTTTCACCCGCAACTATTTCATAACTATTGCCCCTTTTTCTAACTATAAGAGGTTGTATTATGCCATTTTCTTTAATAGATTCAGATAGTTCTTGAATTTGTGCGTCATCAAACTTCTGTCTTGGTTGCTGTGTTGAAGGAATTAACTCGTTGATATCACACATAAAAAAGGAACGATCTCCAATATTCACTGGTTTTTGTTCCACAACTGTTTTGTTTTGAACAGTATTAATATCTGTATAATCTGCTTCAGGTATTAATGCCGCAAGGCCTCTCCCTAAAGCTCTTCTTCCGGGCTTAGTTTCTTGCCTTGAATCTGTTGTCATTTTCTATGACCTCCTTGGTTAAATTCAAATAACTGATCGAACCACTAGAATTAATATCGTAAAGTATAACTGGTTTTCCATAACTTGGAGCTTCACTTAACCTAACATTTCTTGGAATAACTGAATTAAAAACTTTTTCTTTAAAAAAGCTTTTTATTTCATTAGCGATCTCATAAGACAGCCTGTTTCTTTTATCGAACATTGTTAAAAGTATCCCTTCCTCGACGAGATTTGGGTTTAGTCTTTTTTTTATCAAATCAACCGTTCTTAAAAATTTACTTATTCCTTCCAAAGCAAAATACTCACATTGAAGAGGAATTAAGTATGTATGTGCAGCAGTAAGAGCATTAACTGTAAGTATCCCCAGCGACGGAGCACAATCTATCAATATGTAATCATAATTATTAATTACCGTCGCTATAGCATCTTTCAATCTTGTTTCTCTTGCCATCTCATTTACAAGTTCTGGTTCTGCTCCAACTAAATCCTTTCCCGCAGGTGCAATATCTAAATATTTTAGTTCTGTTTTCTTTATTACATCCTTTAATTTAGCCTCACCCATTATGACGTGGTACATATTTGATTCATCCAAACTCTCTGGATCAAAACCCAAGCCAGAGGTTGCATTTGCCTGTGGGTCAAAATCCAAAAGCAGAGTTCGTTTTTCTGCTGTGGCTAAGGAAGCCGCAAGATTTATAGCAGTAGTGGTTTTACCAACACCGCCTTTTTGATTTGCTACAGCTATAACTCTACCCATACACACCCCTTGAAAATTTGATTTTTCTGATAGGAGTATAAATGATTTCAGAAATACTAGCAACATTAAAAGTGTTCCACGTGGAACAAAATTAATTTAGTTTGATTAGAATATGGTTTTTTAAGGCATTATTTATTATTGGGTTTATAAGCTCATATTCCTTGTTATAAACCTCACCTTTAACATCTATTTCTTGTTTTTCTACTGCCATAACTACGACGCTGATATCTTTGCTTATGGTCCTAAAATGCTCGTTTAGTTTTTTATATTGACCAAGAGCCCTGCTTACAATAATAGAACCTGGATTAAGACCCTTTATATCTTCAAAAATTCCATTATAAACTTCTGCATTTTTTAGGTTAAGCCTTAAAGTAATGTGAGTTAAAAAATCAGTTTTCTTTTTTACAGGATCAACCATCTTTACTTTGTTGTTTAGAACACTGGCAAGAACAAGTCCCGGAAAACCTCCCCCACTACCAATATCTAAAATATCAAAACCTCTAAAATCAGACTTTTCTATAAAACTCGCAAGACAAAGGCTATCTATAATATGCTTCTCCCAAAAACCTTTTTCATCTCTTATAGCACTAATATTTATCCTGTTATTCCACTTAAAATATTCTTCTTTAATAAAGTTAAGTCTTTGAAAAGCTTTAACTTTATCAACTTGAGGCAATAGTAGATCAAAACACTGTTCCACGTGGAACATTATATTATTCCCCTCTTTTTATATACCAAAATGACATCTATTGCGGCTGGAGTAACACCAGGTATCCTCAACGCTTGAGCTAACGTTTTTGGCTTAACCTTATTTAGCTTTTCTCTAACCTCTTTAGATAAATTCTCTAGTTTATTATAATCCGTGTCCATAGAGAGCAAAACAGAGTCTAAACCATTAAAATTAAGCTCGTTTTGCTGCATCCTTATATATCCCTCATACTTAACCTCTACTTCTATTTCCTCGTCGTAGATAACAAATTGTTCTAATGATTTATCGTCGCTAATATCAATAACATCTTTATATAAGACTTCCGGTCTTTTCAACAGGTCCTTTGCAGTAACTTGTTGTTTTATCGTCGATGAATTTATCTTTGCCAATTTATCATTCACAACAGATGTAGGTTTTATATTTATGTTATCAAGTAAATTTACGGCGCTGTATATTGTTTCCCACTTTGCTTTTATTTTATTATAAGTTTTATCGTCTATAAAACCATTGTTTTTGGCAAATTCATATAACCTAAGGTCTGCATTATCTTCTCTTAACACAATTCTATTCTCGGCACGGGAAGTAAACATCCTATAAGGCTCATCCACCCCTTTGGTTATAATATCATCTATCATAACCCCAATATAAGAATCCGTTCTTGGAAAAATTAGTTCTTGAATATTCAAAACATGCCTTGCTGCATTTGCTCCTGCGACAAATCCTTGGGCAGCAGCTTCCTCATAACCAGAAGTTCCATTAATTTGTCCCGCAAAGTACAAACAATTTAAGTGCTTGGATTCTAAGCTAAGTTTTAAGTCTTGTGAGTCAACACAGTCATATTCCACTGCATATGCCGGCCTTATGATCCTGGAATTTTCCATTCCCTTTATAGTCCTGTAAAAGCGCTCTTGAATATCTATGGGTAGCCCCGTGGATACTCCATTTGCATAGAACTCTATATTATCTTCACCTTCTGGTTCAAGGAAAATTTGATGGCTAGACCTGTCTGGAAAGCGCATAACCTTATCTTCAATGGAAGGACAGTACCTTGGGCCCTTGGAACTTATCTTCCCGCTATATAATGGTGCAAGTTTTATGTTATCGACGATGATCTTGTGGGTATCAATATTTGTTCTTGTTAAAAAACAACTCTTTTTATTGAGGCTGTTCTCTTGTTTTTCCAAACCAAACCCTTTAACGCTTTCATCGTTCAGTTGTTCATGCATATCGTTAAAATCTATACTTCTACCGTCGAAGCGAGCGGGAGTACCAGTCTTAAATCTTTTTATAGTATGATCTGTTTTTTCTCTTAAAAACCCTGATAGATCCTCGCTGGATTTTTCCCCAGATCTTCCACCATAAACAGTAGCATCACCATAGTGTAAACGCCCCTTTAAAAAAGTACCTAAACATAAAACTACAGCTTTTCCATATATGCTAATACCTTCACAAGTATTAACACCAATAACGTCGTTATTTTCAATAATAAGACTGGAAACCTCTGCTTGAAAAAAATGTATATTGTCTATTTTAGACAACTCTTTTTTCATCTCTATAGAATAAAGAACCTTATCTGCTTGAACTCTTGTTGATTGTACAGCCCTACCTTTTTTACTATTAAGCTTTCTAAACTGTATACCCGTCCTATCTATTACTTTAGGCATTACACCGCCTAAAACAGCTAACTCTTTAACAAGATGTCCTTTGGCCAAACCACCAACTGCAGGATTACAAGACATCCATGCAAGTCTATCCATACTTATTGTAACAAGAAGTACTTTTAGATTATGAGAACTTGCGGCAACTGCAGCTTCGCAACCTGCGTGCCCACCACCTACGACGATAACATCATATCTATCCATATTATTTACCTATACAAAATCTTGAAAAAAGTTCATCCAAAACTTCATCTGTTATATGATCTTTGCCTAAAAGCTCATCAACTACATGAATACAATTCGTTATAAGGAAGGATATTATATCCACATTACTTTCCTTCTTAATAGCTACAATAGTGGATTCCAAGGAATCAGATAGTTTTGATATCAATAATACCTGTCGCTTATTGAATAAAAAGATATCGTCCCTGTCGTCAGCTATTTTTATATGGTCTTTTATCCTTTTTTCTAACTCTAATTTTAGTTCTTTTATACCTTCGCCAGTATAAGCACATGTATATATTATGTTTTTTTGTTTTATCTTTGGTTTAACAAGATCCATTTTATTCCTTACAACAATAGTTTTTCCTAAATTAGAAACACAATTATCGTCGGTACTTACTTCTATTATAATAAAAGCTTCTTTAGTTAAATCATGTATCTTCTTTGCGCCCATTTCTTCAACATCACTATCATAGCCATCTCTAAGCCCTGCGGTATCTATTAGTACAATTTCAACATCGCCAAGCATTAATTCTGCTTCTATATAATCCCTTGTAGTACCGGGAAGATGATGAACAATAGATCGTTCATATTCCAATATTTTATTGAACAACGACGACTTCCCCACGTTTGCTTTGCCTGTTATAAGAACCTTTATGTCACCAGATAGTTTTTCTATATTCTTAAAAGATCTCAATAAACCATCTGTAATATCTTTAAGAGCTATTAATTCTTTTAACCCAGCCTCGTAATTAAAGACTCCAGCTCTATCTTCATCAAAATCTATTTCAAGTTCAGATCTTACAGCAAGATCTAATAAACGTTTCTTAATAGCGACGATATTATTAGACAAATCACCTCTTAAAGTTTTCCCTCTTAACTCTGCAGCTTTCTTTGTAGAAGAATTTATAAGGTCAACTACTGATTCTGCCTGCATAAGGTCCATTTTACCATTTAGATAGGCTATTTTAGTGAATTCCCCGGGATTTGCAGTCCTTATCTTAAAGCCTTTAAAACCAATTAACAGATCAGTTATGGCATTAACTACTGTGGGGTTACCATGACAAAATATTTCACAAACATCCTGACCGGTATACGAATATGGTGCTTTGTAATAAACAACAACAAGGTCATCTAGTTCATGATTAATATGATATGCATAACGTGGTTTTTTTAAATTTATATTTAAACTTTTCTCAATTATTGATTTAACGTCGGGACCACTTATTCTTAATCCAGAAACTGCAGCCCTTCCATGAGGTGTCATTTCCGCAATTATATTGTCAGAAAAAAACAGTTCCATCACTCTTTGTTTTCGGTATCTTCAGAAGGCGTTTTCTCTGCTGTTCGTCTTAAATCTATCTTGGAGACTTTTACCTTCTTAAAAAGTCCGTCGCCAAGCGACTCACTTGTAAGATCTCCTTGTTCCTTAACCAGAAGATGTACCATCCTCCTATCAGCAGGGTTCATTGGCTTTAATATATATGGTCTACCACTCTTTCTGACCGTGTTAGATATTTTGTTAACAAGGTTCTTTATATAATCTTCTCTTTCTCTTTTTATATCATCAGCATCAACAACAATATTAACGCCTAACCCTTCTTTAAACGTTGATTTAACAAGTATATGTTGAATAGCGTCTAAAAGCTTTCCTCTTTCCTCTGTAAAAGCCGGAACATCCTCACCAGAAAGCATATATCTTACAGTATCACCCTCTGTAGCCTCCGTTATTGAAATAGAAAAACCACATTCCTTGACTAAGGTATCTAACAGTTCTTTTGATTTTTGTTTAAACGCCAAATATTCATTAGATAACTCTTTTTTTCTCGCCTTTATCCTAATATCTCTTTTACCGGATATCATTGTTAAAAGTTTTGGTGGCATTAGTTCGTATTCGATCTGATTGGAATTAAAATAGTCTCTTGCTTTCTCTTTGGCTTCTTCTAGTGTGCTGCCAACAAACTCTCTGTAATCATCCATTAGAAATATCCTCCACGTTTATATACTGCTCTTAACACTTGTTTGCTTATTCATTAAGTACTGTTGTGCTATACCCAGGAATGTGCTGAACATTATGTATAGCGTTAATCCACTTGGTAAACTGATCATTAATACGGTGAAAAGTATCGGCAACATGTATAACATCATCTTTGCCTGTGTTGGGTCCATGGTCGGGTTTGGTGTTATCTTTTGTTGTATAAACATCATAGCACCCATTATCACAGGAAATACATAATATGGGTCTTTTACAGAAAGATCGTGTATCCAAAAAATGAACGGTGATCGATATAGCTCAACAGCACTTGCAAGAACCTTGTAAAGAGCTATGAATACTGGAAGCTGTATGAGCATTGGTAAACACCCACTCATAGGGTTTACCTTATGAGTCTTCATGAACTGTACCATTTCTATATTGAGTTTTTGTTTATCACCTTTATGTTTTTCTTGTAATTGCTTTATATGAGGCTGTAGTTCCTGCATCTTTTTCATAGATTTCATGCTCTTTTGTTGAAGAGGGAACATTAATAATCTAACCACAAGTGTAAGAAGTAATATCGCAAGACCATAATTTGGGATTACTCTGTAAAAGAATTTCATAAGTTCCAATATCGGAACAGAAATTACAGAAAGCCATCCGTAATCTATTGATTCAGAAAGCGTTGGATCCGCTTTTCTTAAGTCGCTAACATCCTTTGGTCCAACAAACAGCTTGTAATTAAATTCACCATCTTTACTATTTAAGGAATAGTTCATTACGTATACAGGGATGTTCTCTTGATAATTTAAACTAACATCGCTTAGCGAACCTGCAGTGTTACCTATAATAGAGAAAAGGAAATACCTGTCACTAACACCAACCCACTTAGGCGACGTAGAGAAAGCCATAGCTTTATTCTTTGCAAGGTCCTTGTTAGATACCCTTTCAACCTTATCATTTGCGTATACAAGATAATCCTTCTTTCTTTCTTCTGGTTTAGAAGACAAACCATATTCATCCTTCGATCCTTCCTTAAAAGACGAAAGAATCTTAAAATTAAGTTTTTCTACCTTCGGGTCAACAACCTTTGTTTCTACTACATAGGAGTCCTTCTTCACAACATATTGAACTTTGATATTACCATTGCTAAGCAACAGCGAATCGTCGGTCTTTTGTGACAATTTGAAAGAACTGTTATCAAACTCATTTATACCTAAAGCACCCAACTGCTCAGGTGTGGTACCAAAGAATTTGATATTCTGTTTTTTATCATCGCTATATTTCTTAAATGTAACCTGTGTAATTTTAGCGCCATTTGAGCTAACACCGACTTTAATAAGGTTGTTTTCTAGGTAATAAACTTCTGCATTAACTACCGGTTTAATTGCGATAGCTTTAGCGCTTGTGCTTTCTTGCTTTGTTCGAGTTTTCGTGTCTGTTTTAGCTATATCACTAGTTGTAACTGTTTGAGACTGAGCCTGTGGTGTATTTACTTCACTTGGTTTTTTGTGATTAAAAAGAAATGGCCACAATACTAATATCAATAAACTCAAACCAACTGCTAAAAAAGTATTCTTATCCATTTGTATCTCCTAAAATAGGACTTTCATTTAACAGGATCGTAACCGCCATCGTTAAAAGGATTACACCTTAAAACTCTCCAAACAATCTTCGGGAATCCAATAAAGAACCCTTTTTCTCTGAACATCTGTAATGCATAACTTGAACATGTTGGATAGAATCTGCATTTTGGTTTAGTAAACCTCGAAACCAGTCTATATAGGGTTATCAATGCCAACGATACACCAACAAAGGCAAGGTCACATTTTTTTAACAAGCTTTTCAACAAGTTCATGAAGTTCATTTATTAATTCCGAAACAGCTGTTTTTTTGTTCTCAGCCTTTACGCCCTTTTTAGAGATAAGACATATAGAAAAATCTTTTCTCTCTTTAAAAACACTAGCTAGTTTTTTCTTAACAATGTCTCTAAAAACCCTCTTTATCCTGTTTCTAACTACTGGATTAGCAAAAAATCTGCTTAGGCCAAAAAACACACCGAATTCTCTTTCACAAGGACCATAAGCAATCACAAAACTGTTGGAATATATCCTGCTAGGGAGGAAAGACTCCCTTTTAACAGCTCTTTTTTTTCCTCTATTTGCCACTTGTGGTTACAGATAAACGCTTTCTACCCTTGGCCCTTCTTTTGCTCAATACCGCTCTCCCGCCAGGGGTTTCCATCCTAGACAAAAAACCGTGTGTTTTCTTCCTTTTTTTGCCATGTGGCTGATAAGTTCTCTTCATATTTAAAATCTCCTATAAGTGACCCGCTGAGTGCATAGCTATACTATTTGATTATGCTTTATGTCAACACTAAAAAATATCATTTATTAAGCTTGCTAAGCTTTGGCTTCTTTGTTAAAAATCTCTTCCGACTTAAAAATCTATATAGGGCTTAATTGGTAATTTATGACTTTGGAAGGCGTTAATTTTTGGCCAGAAGTATTGAGCGCCTTGAGTATCAAGCTAGGTAACCCTTTAATAAAGCAATGGAACAATGTAACCCATGCAAAATACAATATGGAGCTAGGGACAATTACTGTTGAAACACCCAACAGCTTCATAAAAGACCACCTTTTAAGCTATTCAAAAGAGATAAAACAGATACTAAAAGAGATTATGTTCCAGGAAACGGAAATAGAGATCGTTGTTAGTGATAACATTCAAAATTACAATGCTGTTTCCGGTTCAAAACCAGAGATTACAGAACCCAAAAAGACTGTAGTAAAAAAGAATAAAAGTAACTTTATCCCAAGATTCACTTTTGAGAACTTCATAGTCGGTAGTAACAATCAATTTGCTCACGCATCAAGCCTTTCTGTTGCAGCAAGGCCATGTAAATCCTACAACCCACTGTTTATATTTGGTTGTTCTGGGCTTGGCAAAACACACCTCTTACACGCCATAGGAAATTACATCAGTGAATATTTCCCAGATCTAAGGGTTATTTATATAAATGGGGAAAAATTCCTTAATGAATACATAAAGTCAATACGCACAAAGACTACTGATGTGTTCAGGAAAAAATTCAGGGAAGATTACGATATTATACTTATAGACGACATCCAGTTTATTGCAGGTAAAGGTCAGTCACAAGAAGAGTTGTTCCATACAATTTCCTATGCTCAAGATAACAATAAACAAATAGTAATAGCTTCTGATAAGTTCCCAGACGAGATAGAGGGTTTAGATAAAAGACTAAAAACAAGGTTTTCTTCTGGCCTTGTATGCGACATTAAAGCTCCCGAACTAGAAACAAGAATGGCTATTATAAAAAATAAAGCAAAAGAACTTAATATAACCATACCAGAAGATGCGTGTTTAAAGCTTGCAGAAATATTAACTAACAGTGTGCGAGAATTAGAGGGTGCTGTTAACAGTATTGGTGCATATGCCTCTTTTGCTAACATACCAATAACTTCTGATTTTATAGAAGAGACTTATACAAAAAAATTAGCTGTTATTAAGGATAAAAAAATAGATGTTGATACTATCGTTGGTAAAGTAGCAGCTCATTTTGACATCACTCCCAAAGAAATAATGGGGGCAAACAGAAAAAAAGAGCTAATACTTCCAAGACACATATCCATATACATAGCTAAAAAATTAATGGATAGATCAATTTCTGAAATAGCTAAGGCTTTTAACAAAAAAAACCACTCAACTATTATACATGCCTATGAAAAAATGGAAGAGTTACAAAGAAACAATATAGAAATAAAAAAAGACATTGATCACATAATGAACGAACTCCGAAAATAACCTGACAAAAGTTAAAAAGTTTTACACAAATTGATTAATGTATGGTGGTGATAACCAATATGATAATTACTTTCCAACAAGCAATAAAAATCAAACAGCAGACTTATAAATTCTAAAAACAAAGTGTTTACAGATAGTTTTTGACTTATCATCAAATGCACAAGACATAGTATTTATATAATATATAAATATAAATAAAGAACTGTATTATAAATAAGTGCACTTGTTGTTTCAGTGATTGAAAAAACAAAAATACTGTGGCATTAAAGTTTAGTATAGATTTAAACCTTTGGGGAGGGGATCAATGAAATTTACAGTAAACAGAGAAACTTTTTTAAAAGAACTTTTTAAAGTGCAGGGAACAGGAGAAAGAAAATCTACACTCCCTATACTTTCGAATGTTCTTATTACAGCTGAGAATAAAAAAATATCATTGCTTTCAACCAATATGGAAGTTGGTATACAAACCAGCTTCGAAGATGAAGTTATAGAAAAAGGTAAAACAACTGCCTCTGCTAAAGTTCTTTATGATATTTGTAAAGAGATCCAATCAAACGTTCTTGATATAGAGCTTGAAGATAATTTCCTTAAAATAAGAGGAGGAAAAACAGAAAGTAAAATTCCAACTCTTCCTGCAAGTGATTTTCCAAAAGTTCAACTTCCATCAAAATCCCCTAAAATAACAGTAGACAGTTCTGTTATTAAAGACATGATGGATAAGGTAAGTTTTTGTGCTTCCAGCGACGAGACAAAATATCATCTTAACAGTGTTTATATAGATAATGCAAATAATAAAGGTTGGTTAAGGATGGTTTCTACCGACGGTCATAGGTTGGGTATAATAGACAAACCTCTTTGTACTCTTGATGACCTTGGCTCAAGTAAAGGTATTTTGATACCTAAAAAAGGTGTTTATGAATTAAGTAAGATAGTAGATACAGCAGAGAAGGTTTCTTTGTTGTATGAATCAGGATATTTTTATCTTATAGCTGATAATACGACGGTATTTGTTAAAGAAATGGATCTGGAATACCCGGATTATTTAAGGGTTGTCCCAAGCGGTAACGATAAATCTTTCAAAGTAAAAAGATCAGAAATGTTATCTGCTCTTAAAGTTGTATCGATTATGTCTACTGTAAAATCTAGGACAGTGCTTATGAGTGTTAACAATGGGTCATTAACGCTGAGCTCAAAGTCACCGGAGATAGGAGAATCTAATACAGAAATAGAAGTGGATTATTCTAAGACACCTATGGAAATAAAATTTAATTCGAAATATATAATAGATATACTTTCTTCACTTAACGACGATATTATTACTTTCTATATGGGTGAACCACTAAGTCCTGTGCTTATCAAGCCAGATAAAGATGGTACGGACAGCGACAATATGTACGTTGTTATGCCTATGAGGTTGTAGAAGTTTAAGTGGCTGAAATTGAATTCCTTAAGATATCATCATTTAGGAATCTAGAAGAGGTCGATGTAAATATAAAGGCCCCTTTTGTGTGTTTCTATGGTCAGAATGCTCAAGGAAAGACAAATATACTGGAAAGTTTATATCTTGCTTCCAACATAAGGTCTTTTAGATCAGGAAATACTAATGAATGGATTATGCATGGAAGAAAACAGGCTAAAGTTCTGTTAGGCGCCAAAGATGATATAGGTCGTTTTACAATAGGGTATGAGGTCAACAAGGGCTTTAGAGAGTATTTTGTAGATGATAAACAAATTAGCAGTATAAGAGGCCTTATAGATAGGGTTAGGATAATTGCTTATAGCCCAAGTTCATATGAGCTTATTTTGGGTGATGATTCTGAAAGAAGGGTGTTCTTTGATAAAGTGGTTTATTCAATGGATACTAAACATCTTGAGGATGTTGTTTATTATAATAAAGCTCTTAAAAACAGAAATGCAGCATTAAAACTTAAGAAAGATTATAGGCTCTGGGATGATTTTATTGCTTCTTCTGGTGAAAGGATAATTGATAAAAGAATTAAAGCCATTGCTTTGATGCAAGAGTATTTTAAGGATACTTTTAGTTTGTTTTTTGGTGAGGAAGCCGATCTAGATTTTATATATAAGCCTTCTGCTGGTAGTACTTTCAGCGATATAAAAAACAAACTGGATAAAGAGAGTAAAAATGATGAGATAAGAGGTACTACTGGGTGTGGGCCGCACAGGGACCGAATATATATCATGCTTAATGGGAGAGAGGCAAAGAGCACTGTATCGACGGGACAAGCCAAATTGATAGCATTCCTTTTTAAGATAGCAAAGCTACGTTTCATCAAAGAATTCAGCGCAAAAACCCCTGTCTTTTTGTATGATGACGTAAGTGCTTTTTTAGACGAAAAAAGGCTCTGCCAACTGGTTGAAATTATTAAAAAAGAAAACGTACAAATATTGTCTTCTTCTGTCGATAACAACTTGTTTAGGACACTATTTTCTGATAGTGTTCAGTTTATAACAGTGAGGGAAGGGAGAGTCGACAATGGTGGATAACACACAAGAGAATTATGGTGCCAGTAGTATAAAAATACTGGACGGTTTAGAGGCTGTTCGAAAAAGACCAGGAATGTATATAGGTGATACAGCCCAACGCGGGCTTCATCATCTTGTATTCGAGCTAGTAGACAACAGTGTTGACGAACATTTAGCCGGGTATTGTAAGAACATAAATGTAATCATACATGCCGACGACAGTGTTACTGTTGAGGATGATGGACGTGGTATTCCTGTACAGATGCATGAAGACTCAGGAGTCTCTGCTGCAGAGATTGTTTTAACAAAACTTCATGCTGGAGGAAAATTCGATTCATCCAGTTATAAGGTTTCCGGTGGTTTGCATGGTGTAGGACTTAGTTGTGTTAATGCTCTTTCTGATGTTCTTAAATTAGAAATAAAAAGAGAGGGAAAACTTTATACACAAGTTTATAGACGAGGAGCACCCGATGCTCCGTTAGCTGAATCCGGTTTTAGTGATAAAACAGGAACAAAAGTCACATTTAAACCTGATGCTACAATATTTGAAGTTCTGGAGTTCTCTTACGATATACTTGCTAAAAGATTAACAGAGATGGCTTTCTTGAACAAGGGTTTAAGTATCAATCTTTCCGACGAGAGATCAGACAATAGTGCTACTTTTAAATATGAAGGCGGGATAATAAGTTTTATAGAATATATAAATCAGAACAAAAAACCGGTGCACGACAAGGTCATATACATGGACATCCAGAAAGGAGATGTCGTAGTAGAAGTCGCAATGCAATGGAACGAAAGTTACCAAGAAAATATTTTTACTTTCTGTAATAACATAAATACTATCGAGGGTGGAACACATCTTTCTGGTCTAAAAGCTGCTCTTACAAGAACAGTGAATCTTTATGCAGTTCAAAACAATGTTCTGGCTGGATTAAAAGAGAGTTTACTTGGTGAAGATATAAGAGAAGGTTTGGCAGCAATAGTCAGTGTTAAAGTCCCTCAACCTCAGTTCGAAGGTCAAACAAAAACAAAACTTGGCAACTCAGAAATAAAAGGAATAGTAGAGACCGTTGTTAATGAATACATGATGCAGTTCTTTGAAGAGAACCCTGCTCAAGCAAAGATAATTTGTTTAAAAGCAACAGAGGGCGCAAGAGCAAGAATAGCAGCAAGAAAAGCAAAAGAACTTACGAGAAGGAAATCACCTCTTGATCTTCTCTCTGGTCTTCCGGGAAAAATGGCAGACTGCCAATCCAGTAAACCGGAAGAATGTGAATTGTTTCTTGTCGAAGGAGATTCTGCGGGCGGTTCAGCAAAACAAGGCAGGGACAGACGGGTACAAGCTGTTCTTCCTTTGAAGGGAAAAATACTTAACGTAGAAAAAGCAAGATATGACAAAATGCTTAACTCAGAAGAAATAAGATATTTAATAACAGCAATAGGTACAAGTATTGGAGAAGAGGAGTTTGATATATCAAAACTACGATATAACAAAATAGTTATAATGACCGACGCAGATGTCGACGGTTCTCATATTAGGACTTTGCTTTTAACTTTTTTCTTTAGACAAATGAGACAACTTGTAGATGGTGGAAATGTTTATATAGCTCAACCACCATTGTATAGAGTTAAAAAGGGTACTAAACACTGGTATCTTAAAGATGAACAAGAACTTTTTAATATGTTGTTTGATGGTTCTTGTGAAACAATTAAATCTGTTCTTGCCAATGGTGTTGCTTGTTCCACTGATCTGAAAACACTGATTAAGAACATAATGAGATTTAACAAGATCATTAATGCGTTCACGAGAAAGAAAAGGGATTTTGATATTATTAAACATATTATAGCTAAATGGAGCAGATCATCTGAATGGCTAAAGGATAAAGCAGTTGTTGATAAATACTTTAGTGAGTTAAAGGAACATATAAATAACAGACATAGCGTAGTAGAAAAATTCGATTATATAGTCGAAGAAGACAAAATGTCTGGTTCTTATAAAGTAATATGTACAACAAAAAGACAGGATGAAAAAGTAATAGAAACAATTATCTCTAAGGAACTTTACGACCTGACAGAATACGAGGAGCTTTGTGTGTTAGGCGAAGATGTAAAGAAACTTGGAGACCTTCCGTATAAGATAGTGTTAACAGATGGAGATATAAAAGAATTCTATTCTTTGGAGAAATTGGTAGATTTTGTAATGGAGCAGGGTAAGTCCGGGCTTTTTATACAAAGGTACAAAGGTCTTGGAGAAATGAACCCGGAACAACTTTGGGAAACAACTATGTCCCCGGAGAACAGGAATATGTTAAGGGTTAATGTGGAGGATGCATTAGAGGCTGATAGAATCTTTACCTTATTAATGGGAGAAGAGGTCGAGCCGAGAAGACAGTTTATAGAAACCAACGCATTAAAAGTAAGGAATCTTGATATCTAAGGGTTTTAAAAAATACACAGAGGTTGTAAGTGAATATGGAGAATGAAACTAAGATAATAGACAAGAACGTCATTAGTATAGAAGAGGAAATGAAAGGTGCGTACCTTGATTATGCGATGAGCGTAATTGTGTCACGTGCGCTTCCGGATTTTAGAGATGGATTAAAACCCGTACACAGAAGAATCATGTTCGCGATGCACGATCTTAATAATTACCACGATAAGGCGTATAAGAAATCTGCAAGAGTTGTCGGTGATGTTATAGGTAAATACCATCCACATGGCGATAGTGCTGTTTATGGTGCAATAGTTAGATTAGCCCAGGATTTTTCTATGCGTTACACACTTGTAGATGGCCAGGGTAACTTCGGGTCTATCGACGGTGACTCTGCCGCTGCTATGCGTTATACAGAAATAAGGTTAGCAAAAATATCGGATGAATTTTTATCAGACCTTGAGAAAGATACCGTAGATTTTGTTCCAAACTACGACGGTACTCTTTTAGAACCAGCCCTGCTTCCTACAAGGATACCTAATCTTTTGGTGAATGGTACAAGTGGTATTGCCGTTGGTATGGCTACAAGCGTTCCTCCACATAACTTAACAGAAGTTGTTAATGCATTGATAACAACTATTGAGAATCCAGATATAAGTATTCCAGAGCTAATAAATATAATTCCTGGCCCTGACTTTCCTACTGCTGGAATAATCTATGGAAGAGATAGTCTCGCTTCTGCTTATTCTACCGGAAGGGGAATAGTCAGAATGAGAGCGAGAGCAGAAATAGAAGAAACCAAGAGTGGTGGTGAAAGGATAATCGTAACAGAGATTCCGTACCAGGTTAACAAAGCAAAACTTATAGAAAGGATAGCAGAACTTGTAAAAGAGAAAATAATAGAGGGCATATCTGATTTAAGGGATGAATCTTCAAGGGATGGAATGAGGATTGTTGTTGATGTAAAAAAAGGATTTCAAGCAAACGTTGTTCTTAATCATTTATATAAAAACACAGTAATGCAGTCTTCGTTTAGCATCATACTACTTGGTATCCATAATAATCAGCCGAGAGTTCTTAATCTAAAGGAATACCTGAACATCTTTATCGACTATAGAAGAGAAGTAGTAACCAGAAGGACAAGGTATCTTTTAAAGAAAGCAGAAGAAAGGGCGCATATATTACTTGGTCTAAAGGTAGCTGTAGAGAATGTAGACGAAGTAATAGCTATAATTAAAAAATCTGAATCTCCTATTGAAGCAAAAACTTCATTAATGACAAAATTTGGACTTTCAGAAATACAGACACAGGCGATATTAGACCTTAAACTACAAAGATTAACCGCTCTTGAAAGGGATAAAATAATAAACGAGTATCAGGAGATAGCAGTAAAAATAACAGAATTAAAAGACATCCTTGCTGATGACAAAAAGATAATAATGATAGTTAAGAATGAGCTTGTAGAAGTACGTGATGAATATGGAGATAAGAGAAGAACGGAGATAATTGGTTCTACGGAAGATTTTGAAGATGAAGACCTTATAACACAGGAGGATGTTGTTGTAATGACAACTGCTTCTGGTTATGTAAAAAGGGTAAGTATAGAATCTTTTAGAGAACAACGACGTGGCGGCAAAGGTGTTAAAGGTCAAGCGCTTAAAGAAGATGATATAGTTTCTAGTGTATTTATTGGTTCTACTCTCGACTATATTCTTTGTTTCTCAGATCAGGGGAAATGTTATTGGTTAAAAATATATAAAATTCCGTCTGCTGCAAAAGTATCAAAAGGAAAACATATATTAAACCTTTTAAATCTTCAGGAAGGAGAAAAGATTGTCGCTACCTTATTGGTTAAGGAGTTTACAGAGGATAAAAATATCGCGATGGTCTCAGAGAAAGGAATCATTAAGAAAACATCTTTAATGAATTTCTCTCACCCAAAATCATCTGGCATAATTGCTGTAAAAACAGATGAAGGTGACGTAATCAAATCCGTAAAACTTGTTTCTGCCGGTGATCATATACTTGTTAGCACAAGAGAAGGACAGAGTATTTGTTTTAACGAAAGCGATGTTACTCAAGTTGGAAGAAACGCCAGAGGTGTTAAAGGTATAGGTCTTGATGAAAAAGATACAGTTGTCGGCGTGGATGTTATCCATGATCTTAATGATACCAAACACACCATAATGACAATATTTGAAAAAGGATACGGTAAAAGAACACCGATATCAGAGTTTAGAGTTCAACGACGTGGCGGAAAGGGTATAATGGCCGGCAAGATAACAGACAAAGTTGGCCTTGTTAATATTGTTATGATGGTGAGAGAAGATGATGGCTTAATGCTTGTATCAGATGGTGGTCAGACTATAAGGATAAATGTTAGCGATATAAGTATAATAGGAAGAGCAACACAAGGGGTAAGGCTAATGAACCTTTCCGGTACAGAAAAGGTAGTTGGTGTTGCGAAAATAGTTAATGAAGAAATAGAGATAGAAGAGGCAAATGAACAATAAGCTTTTTTTATTAATTCTTTTTTCTTTTTTTATAACCGTTGGTGCCTGTATAGGTCGACCAGAAAACAGATATTTTGACGAAGCAATGCATTATAGAAACGAAGGTGAATTTGAAAAGGCAATAGAGAGCCTCAAAAAGACCATAGCAACAGCTCCTAAAAGCGATAAGGGCAGAGAAGCTCTTTATATGTTGGGAGATGTTTATTATCAAACAGGTGATTTTAAAAAAGCTTTAAAGATATTTAATAAATATTTAGATATTGTAGATGTAAATGACAAAAAGAAGTTTTTACTGCTCAATAAGATAGCGTTCATAAACTACTCTAAACTTAACGAATATAAACAGGCATTGTTATATTATTTTAAAGCCTTAAATTATGCTTCTTCGAGAGTTGACAAATTTGATGTCTATACGAATATGGGTAATTGTTATTTCAAATTGTACAAGTTTGATAAGGCTGTTGAATTTTTTAATAAAGGTGTTATTGAAATTGGGAATAAAGCAGATAGTGATCTTGCTCCAAGAGTACAGGAAACTTTATACTACATGGCATTTTCTTATTCAGTTTTAACCCAGGATTTTGCAGAGCATTATAAGCAAAAAGGATTTAACCCTTCTGAGAAAATAGATGCTAATGAGCCATTAAGGAAAATACTGGAAATCCTAGATAAGTGTATTGCCTACTCCGGACAATCAAAATATGGCGTTCTTTGTAGGTACCAAAAGGCTGAAACCTTTGAAGAAATGGGGGATAAACCTAAGGCTTTGGCTATATTGAACGAACTTAGGGATATATATCCAAACAAAGCGGTCATAGAAAGCAAGATAAACAAGCTTCTTGGTAAAGAGTAGAAAAGGGCTAAGTTATAAATACTAATTGACAAATTGAGCTGTATTTTATAATTATTGACGACCTTAAACAGACAGGGGGTGATTTTAGTGCCAGGTATTTATGTTCGTGATGGAGAATCTTTTGAACAAGTTTTAAAAAGATTTAAAAAACAATGTGAAAAGGCAGGTGTTCTTTCTGAAGTAAGAAAAAGAGAACATTTTGAGAAACCCTCTGTAACAGGTAAGAAAAAAAGTATAGCCGCTCAAAAGCGATTAATGAAAAAAGCAAGAAAGTATTCAAAGTAAGTCTTTAAAGGTTTTAAACTTTGATTATACCTCGAGATGTCATAGACGAGATCCTCGCTAAGTTGGATATCGTTGATGTAATAGGTGAGCGTGTCAATCTTAAGAAGACGGGCGCTAACTATAAAGGTCTATGCCCATTTCATAATGAAAAAACACCAAGTTTTATTGTTAATCCAGACAAACAGATCTTTAAATGTTTTGGATGTAACGTTGGTGGAGATGTAATAGGCTTTGTAGAAAAAGTTGAAGGCATAAGCTTTTATGAGGCTGTAAAAAAACTTGCTGACATTGCCGGTGTAAAATTACCGGAACAACAAAATATTAGCCCTGCCATAAAACAAGTGCAGGATAGAAGACAAGAGCTTTTGAATATCAATATGATGGCGAGAGATTATTTTGTTTCTAAATTAAAAGGGCCTGAAACCAAAGGCATTGAATATGCAAAACAAAGGGCTTTAACTGCAGAGACGTTGAGTTCCTTTTATATTGGTTTCGCAGATTCTTCCTGGGAAGGACTTTCAACACATCTTACAAAAAAGATAAAAGAAATGGGTAAAGTCGTTTCTTTAGGGTTAGTGAAAGAAAAGAACGGAAGGTATTATGATACTTTCAGAGAAAGACTAATGTTCCCTATATTAAACCATAGAGGTGAAGTTGTTGCCTTTGGTGGAAGGCTTGTTGGGCCCGGAACAGAGGATAGTCCAAAGTATATCAATTCCAAAGAAAGTGATGTCTATAAAAAAGGTGAAGTTTTATATGGTCTTTATCAAACGGGGAAAAACATCAGGGAAAAAGGTTATGCCGTCGTTGTTGAAGGCTATATGGATTTTATAAGCTTGTACCAGTCTGGTATAAGAAATGTTATTGCAACTCTTGGGACCTCTTTTACAGAAAGACAAGTCCTTCTTCTTAGACGCTATACAGATAGAGTTGTTCTTTTTTATGATTCTGATAATGCTGGAATTGAGGCTGCAAAAAGATCTTTTGCACCGCTATTACAGAACGGATTTAAGGTTGACGCCCTATTTGTTGAAGACGAACTTGATCCTGATGAGGCTGTTCAACATTTTGGTAAAGATAAATTGGAGCAAATGCTAGATACTGCAAAACCACTTATGAACAGGGTTATAGTGGATAAATTTTCTTCATCTATGAACATGAGTGAAAAGCCAAAGGTTGTGTCTGAAATATTGGCGTATATGGGGCTTATACCAGATCAGGTTACCAGGGCTTTTTGGGTAAAGGAACTTTCTTTAAGAAGCGGTATTGCACCAAAAGAACTTAACGATCTTTTAAGGATGTATATTAAGGCCCCTACAAAGGAAGTTCAGAACGATTATGCCGCAAGGGTTTTAAAGACCACAAAAGTAGCACCTGTATATAAACACACAATAAAGTCGCTATTTACTGTTCCTAGCCTTTTAAATAATGTTTTTGATGAAGAGTGGGACGAGTATCTTCCTAGTGATTTTAGAATTTTTTTATTTGGTGTTAAAGAGCTTTATATGGCTAAAGGTAAACTTGATATATCGGACTGGATCCATGTGTCTAGAGGGACTGATTTTACCTGGGTCGAGAGTTTTCTTGCAAAGGAAACAATAAATAATCCTACAGAGAACAAGTCGGAGAAAACAGAAAAAACCTTCTATGGCTGTATGATAATGTTCAAAATGGGTACTCTTGAGAAAAAATGCCAGGAAAGCCTTGGCAGGATAAAAAATGGTGAGAATTCAGAAAACACTTTACGTGAGTATAATGCAATTATAGTAGAGATAAAGCAGCTTAAGGAAATGTTAGGGACAATGGAGTAATCGGAGGCGCAATGAAAAATATATTGGAAAAAGAAAAGGTATCTTCTGTCAAAGAACTTTTAAAACTAGGTATTGGCAAGGGTTTCCTTACTTTTAAAGAGATTAACGATGGTCTTTCCCAGTATATAAAAGAGAAAGAAGAAATAGATGCGATACTTCATTTAGTAGAGCAAACTTCTATAGAGATAGTTGAAAATGAGAAAAAATATAAGGCTTCGGCTGATTATATTGTTGAAGAAAGTGCAGACGAACCAGAAGCGCTAGAAGGACTTTTTGATGATCTGGAAACAATCAGCGGCGGTGTTAGTGATCCAGTAAGGTTATATTTAAGAAAAATGGGCGGAGTTTCTCTTTTATCCAGAGATGGAGAAATAGAGATAGCCCGCAGAATAGAAGAAGGCGAGAACAGAATCTTAAATGTTGTTTTTAATTCTGAACTTGGAATAAGCGGTATAGTTGATCTTGCGGATAAGCTTAAAAAAGGACGTTATAGAGTTTCTGATCTTGTTAAAGGTGGCGACGATATGGAGAACGCCATTAACGAGGCTACTCTTGAAAAGAAAATACTTGAGAGCATAGATTTTATACAAAAGATGTTTGATCTTAACAGAATTGCAGATGATAAGTGCAAGAAGATAAGCAAAGATAGTTTAAAGCAGAAATTCTTAAAAGAAATAGACGACAATAAATGTAAAATGAGAGAATCTTTTAAGGAAATAAACCTTAATAGAAAGACCATAAACAAAATAATAAGTAAGTTCAAGGTATATCATCAGCAGATAAAACAAGCAGAATTTGCTATAAAAAGGCAGCTTAGAAAAGTCCAGGTGTCGACGGTAGACGAATTCATGGACCTTAAAGTTGCATTAAGGAAGAACTCAAAACTTGCTAATCAATACAAGAATGAACTTGGTATTACTCCGGAGTATATGGAAGAGATAAGTCTTCTTATAGAGGAACACCAAAGAGTTCTTGGCAAGATGGAGGCAGACTCTAGATTAAATTTAAAGACATTGAAAACTCTTTGTCACGAGATTATAGAGGGCGAAAAGCTTGCCGATAAAGCGAAGAATGAACTTGTTGAAGCAAACCTTAGGCTCGTTATAAGTATTGCAAAGAAATATACAAATAGAGGTCTTCAATTCCTTGACCTTATCCAGGAAGGAAACATAGGCCTTATGAAAGCCGTCGATAAGTTTGAATATAAGAGAGGGTATAAGTTTAGCACTTATGCAACGTGGTGGATAAGACAAGCCATAACAAGAGCTATTGCAGACCAGGCAAGGACTATAAGAATACCTGTGCACATGATAGAAACTATCAATAAATTAATAAGGACCCAACGAGCATTAGTGCAGGAAATCGGAAGAGAACCAACACCGGAAGAAATAGCAGAAAGAATGGAAATGCCTGTAGACAAAGTTAGAAAAGTACTAAGAATTTCTAAGGAGCCAGTATCGCTCGAAACTCCAATAGGCGAGGAAGAAGATTCGCATCTTGGGGATTTTATAGAAGATACAACCGCTGTGTCGCCATCTGATGCCATAATAAACCTTAACCTATCTGAACAAACAAGACGGGTTCTTGCGACCCTTACCCCTAAAGAAGAAAAGGTTTTAAGGATGAGGTTTGGTATAGGTGAAGAAAGTGACCATACACTGGAAGAGGTTGGGCAGGACTTTGACGTTACCAGAGAAAGAATACGTCAAATAGAAGCTAAAGCCCTTCAAAAATTAAGAAGAAGAAGTAGATCTAAGAAGCTGAAGCCCTTTATTGAAGGCTCACAATAAAAAGGCTTGCAGTTTTTATGGCCTTTGAATATAAGAATGTAGTTTTCCTTTTATTGGGCCTATAGCTCAGTTGGTAGAGCATCCGGCTCATAACCGGATGGTCCCAGGTTCGAGTCCTGGTGGGCCCACCAACGATCTTTTTAGTACTAGGGGGCGTTTTAATGGAGCAAGTCCTGTATAACATCCTGAGCGATATAAAAAAAATAGATGAAAAAATAAGAAATCTTAATAAAAAGAAGATAAATGCCCCAACCAGACTTCTTGAACAAAGAAAAAAATTAGTAGAACTAGATAATAAATCTAAAACAAAAAATGTTGAATTCGAAGTTGAAGACAAAAAATATAAGCATCTTAAAGGTATCGTTACCGACGAGAAAGATAAACTGACTAAAGCAGAACAAAAGCTTTCTATGGTGAAGAACAGCAAAGAATACCAAGCAGCATTAAAGGAAGTTAGCCAACTTAAAAAAACGATAACGAACCTTGATGAGCAATTACATTCTAGGGACACGGAAATAGAAAAACTAACTCAAGAAGTTAATGCTGTGAAAGCTGAGTTTGAAGCGAACTCAAAAGAATATGAAGGCAATATGGTTCAGGTAAAGGATGAGCTTAACTATATAGAAAGAGAACTTACTGACCTTATTGACTCGAAACAGCGATTTATTAAGGAACTCCCAGAGCCTTTAAGGAACCTATATACCAAACTTTATAATAATAAGAACGGGATAGCCGTATCTATCATGAAAGATAGCCAATGCAGCGTTTGTAACCTTTCTTTACCAAGACAATTATGTAATGAGATCATGAAAGGGGACAAAGTTCATCATTGTCCTTCTTGTCAGCGGCTCATCATCTGTGTTAATAAGGACTAAAGCAAGAAGAGTGGATGACCGCCTAAGGGTTTAAAACCCTTAAGAGGAAAGTCCGGGCTCCAAAGAGCATCGTAGTGGGTAACACCCATCCACCGTGAGGTGAGGACTAGTGCAACAGAAAGTATGTACAGGGTTGTAACAGACTGCTGTAGTGAAACCAGGCAAACTCTACGAGGAGCAAGATCAAATAGGTGCATGTTTGAGGGCTGCTCGCCCAAAATGCGCGGGTAGATCGCTTGAGCCTTGAAGTAATTCAAGGCCTAGAGGAATGGTCATCGTAAACAAAACCCGGCTTACTGCTCTTCTTGCTTAAAATTTAATCATGGATGATTTTAAAGACATCAATATAGACGGCATTGGTCGAGTAAGGTTTATTAAAAGTAAACGTTCTAAACGGCTTTCTCTAAGATTTAAATATTCCGATGAATTAATAGTAACAATTCCTCACCGACTTAATTACCAGACAGCACAGGATATCATTATGGATAAATCCGACTGGATAATTAAAAAAATGTCAAAAGCACCGGAACTAAAGAAATCAAAAACTGTTTTTGATGTAAATACAACTTTTGAAACAAAGAACCATAGACTTGCAATAATTCCAGATGTTGTTGAAAAAGCAAAAGTGAAAATCTACGACGGTATTATAAAGGTAAGATATCCAGAAGGAACCGACGTTAGATCAGAAAAAATTCAGGAAGTAATAAGACAAGGGATAGAGAAAGCGCTTAAATTAGAGGCTGAAAACTGGATACCTTTTAGAATCAAGAAATTTAGTGCCCAACATGGTTTTAAATATAAGGATATAAGGTTTAAGAACGCCAGGACAAGATGGGGAAGTTGTTCCCATGACAACAACCTTAACTTCAATATTCACCTTATGATGTTACCTGAATATCTTATAGACTATGTTATATTACATGAACTTTGTCATACTATAGAGAAAAACCATAGTCATAAATTCTGGTCGCTGATGGATAAAATATTAATGGTTACGAACAGTGGATCCAAGAGAACAGATAAGGAACTTAAAAAATATCGCATAGGTGCTTGGTAAAATAATTATTGACAAGCATTGTAATGCAATGTATTCTATATAACAAGATGCTAGATATAAACAAGTGGAAGACACAAATTAAGAAAGGCTACCTCGAGCTTTGTATACTTGCCCTTATAAACAAGCATACAAGGCTTTATGGTTTTGAACTTTTAGAGCTTCTAGATAAAGCGGAGCTTTTTGTAAAAGACGGAACCTTGTACCCGATACTGAATAGAATGACTGTCGATGGGCTTTTAACGTCTGTGTGGGAGACACAAAATCCTACAGGACACCCAAGAAAGTTTTATTCACTGACGAGGGAAGGTAAAAAAGCCCTTGATGGTATGCAAGAAGAATTTAACAAAATGGTGAGTATACACACAAAGATAACATCTTAATGAATGGAGGTGAATGATGAAGAATGCTAGAATAGTTTTACAGACGCTGGTTATTATAGGTTATGCAATAGGGCTTTTTCCTTTTGGTTACCTTACGACCTGTTGGGTGGTTATACCACTGACATTGGTTAATTTTATATTAGCCCTTCCTTCTAAAAAAATACTTCCAGATGTTATTAATATCGTTATGGCGTTTTTAGCCCTTATACCTATTTTTGGTTTTATACCAAGGATCGTCGGTATAATTCTGTCATCAATAACGATTTCTAATATTACAGGTAATGGTATAAATTATAACAGCGATATGGATATAGAGTAGTTTAGGAGGATATATGGAAAAGAACATTAAATTAGAACAATATCTTGGTAAATTGGACAAAGGGCTTGGACCAATACCTGTGAGCGAAAAAGCGGAAATAATAACAGAGATTAAAAGTCATATACTCGACGCTCAAGCAAAAGATAATTCCAAAAAATTAGAAGATATATTAGCTGCCATAGGTGAGCCGGAGTTTGTAGCCAATAGATACTTGATAGAAAGAGGCTTAAAACCAATGAAAACTCCGACTCACCCGATATTTAAGTGGCTGATTATAGGTTTCTTGGGGACATTTGCCATTATTGTTCTTTTTATTACAGTACTTATATGGAAGTTTACGCCGATAATGAAAATACAGGATGATAAAGTAACATTATTAGGCGGGACCATTGATGTAGATAAAGACAGTGAAGTTTATTTTAATAGATCTATAACCTTTGGGGGGCCCATAAAAGTTGAGCAAAAAGTTTTTGATGCTTCTAAGATAAAGAGCCTTAGTATAATGAATGGTTATGGCGACGTAAAGATTACCTCAACCAAGGAAAATAGATCAGTTTTAGAAGTTGGCAGGAAAGGGTTTAAGTGTGATCTTGTTACTAAACTGGATGCTAAAGGTGAACTTTTAGTGACTACTTCAGACAAAAGTGACTGCTCTATGACTTATGTTAATATTTCTATTCCTACAAAAACAAATATTAGTGTTGAAACAAGGTCCGGTAATATTAATATTGATCATATTACGGGTAACATAACAGCTAATGCCAGAAGTGGTAATGTAGATGTTTTTATAGAAAGTAAAACAAAATCAAAATTAAACCTTATGACACGTAGTGGCAATGTTCATGTGAGTCTGCCAAAAGGAATAGGTGTTGATTACAATATTATTACTAATAGTGGTCATCTCTCAAACGATTTTATCAATAAAAAAGGAGGGGATATAACCGCAACCATTAATACTCGTAGTGGTGATATTGAGCTTAAAGCTAGGATCTAAGTGTTGAAAATAAAAACTAATGATATTAGTCAATTAAGAGAGTTGACTACTCTGAATACCCACAAGAATATAGAGGAACAATTCGAAAACATAGCAAGGCAATTGCTCTCAAAATACCTTATTAGAATAAAAGAATGTTGTTATAAAATAAATGAAATAGAGTTTTATTATTATTCAAAAACACACCCTGATCCATATGTTCACAGGCACGAAAATCAACTTAAAAAAGCTTGTTGGTACTTTCATAAAAAAGAGGGAACATTTAAGGGGTTGGATATTACTTTTGGTAACGGGTTCTGTTATGGAGGAATACTAATCAGAAGCCTTGAAACCCTTTATAATAGCTATTGTGTGCCAGGCCCATCAAAAGTGGTTGATGAAATACTTGTGCTTCATGGATGTAAAAAAGTTAAGGAACTTTTAAATAGTAAGATTGCACTCTCTCTAGATGTTATAAAAGAAAACACTCCTGTTGAAGAAATATACAAAGGTAAAAGGGTTGGGCTTAATTTGAAAAAGGAAGACAGCGACGGATATTTTATAAATAAAAAATACCGCTTTTGTATGAACATTATAAATATAAAAAAAGACAAGAGAGGTTTAAGTAAATAATTTCCTTTACAGTATTCTTTAGAGTGTTATTGTTTAATTATGTTGTTCTTGATCAAAGCGATAATATTAGGATTCTCTCTTGCGGCTCCTGTAGGGCCCATAGGCTTGTTGGTAATTAGTAGGACAGTCCGTAAAGGAAGGCTTTATGGTTTTATATCCGGTCTTGGGGCTACGTTTGCAGATGGTGTTTACGGATGTATTGCAGGTTTTGGTTTTAGTGCCATAATAAGTTTTCTTATTAATCATAGTGATATAATAAAACCTATTGGGTGCATAATAATGTGCTTAATAGGAATAAAAACTTTTTTATCTAAAACACATGTTCAGCAAGTAAAGGTAAAAGATGCGAAGAATCTTATTGGTGCATTTACTTCGGTATTTTTTCTTACATTAAGTAATCCAATAACCATCGTTTTCTTTATTGCTTTATTTTCAGGGCTTGGACTTCATGTTGGAAATAGTTATTTCAGTATTCTTACCTTCATTATAGGTGTGCTTTTGGGCTCTGCAGCGTGGTGGCTTATTCTATCTAGTATTACCGGTGTTATTCGACATAAAATAAACGAGAAGACTATAGGTGTTATTAATAAGATCTCCGGTACGGTCCTTGTTATATTAGCCGTTATTGCTTATTTGAAAGGCTAAGTATTATGTTTAGTGAATTCTTAAAAAAACATTTTCATTCTCTTTATCACAGGAACTATAGGTATTTCTTTTTTGGACAGATGATTTCTCTTATCGGTACTTGGATGCAGGTTATGGCTCAAGCATGGCTTGTTTATACTCTTACAAATTCTCCGTTTAAACTTGGTGTAGTTGGAGCGGTTCAGTTTTTGCCTACGCTGATATTTGCTTTGTTTACAGGAGTATTAGTAGACAGATATCCAAAGAAAAAAATATTGCTCATTACACAAATGATATACTGCCTTCAGGCTCTTACATTATTCTTTCTTATACACTACGGTGTTGTTCAATACTGGCATATACTGCTTCTTACGTTAGTTCTTGGTTTCGCAAGCGCAATAGACATGCCAGCAAGACAAGCATATGTTGTAGAGCTTGTTGGAAGAGAAGATGTCGTGAATGCTGTTGGTCTTAATTCCGCTATATATAATATTGCAAGGATACTCGGACCTGCTATTGCAGGGGTTTTAATGACAAGCTTTGGTATACAGTGGTGCTTCTTTATTAATGCAATAAGTTTCACGACAGTTATTTTCAGTCTGGCTATGATAACTGTTACTGGTAATAGTGCTATGCGTGACAAGGAAATTTTCTTTAATTTAAAAATATTTGATCATGTAAAAGAAGGTCTTGTATATATAAGAAAAAACAATCTTTTATTTAAAACATCGCTAATAATACTTTTTATTACAGTGATCAGTTTTAACTATAATGTCCTGTTACCTGTTTTTGCAAGGGATGTACTTGGGTTAAAGGAAAAGGGTTTTGGGATTTTGTTATCTTCTCTTGGGGGCGGCTCTCTTATAGGTGCTCTAATGGTATCCACAATGGGTAAATCTAATCCAGGAGGAAGAAGCCTTATACTTAGCTCTATAATGTTAGGCTTAAGTCTTTTTATGTTAGGCTTTGTTAAGAATATATATACAGCATCTATAATTATTGGTTTCAGTGGTATTTTTAATCTTTGGTTTTTTACAAACGCTAACTCTATTTTACAGCTTAATTCATCAGACGAATTTAGAGGCAGAGTAATGGGTGTTTATGCAATGGTATTTGCCGGTACAATACCAATAGGTAATTTAATCTCTGGTTTTGTAGCTCAAAGAATAAGTGCTGACAAAACCTTTATGTATATAGGTCTAATAATAGTAGCAGTAGTGCTGTCTAAAATATTTATTATTGCTGGTTATAAAAAAAATCACTAAAAAAAGTCTTTTTTATCTATTCTTTGCTTAGGGCAAAATCATCAAAGTCTGCGGATACACCACCGCTATTTGTATCGTCTCCATCGACCAAAATTCCTATACCTTCGATATATTCTGGCCCCCAATCTTTTTTGAATAATTTTTTAAAATCGTCTTTTAGATTAACCTTTTCTGTTAACCATACTTTACCAGGGTCATTACCGCAAGGGAGAGAGTAGTTTGTACAACGTAAGGGGCGTATTACGATCAACCAGAACGCTCTGGAACTTTTTGATTTATAAAAAACAGGCTCGTTATTTAAGGTCTTACAATTCTGCTGACTCCAGACATATTTTAACAGATAGTTTGACCAACCTTTTTTAAACAACACATATATTGTTGCTACATTATCTGGTTCTTCTTGCTTCTTAAGATCTTCCTTTGTGACCATTGGAAACTTATTTGCTCTCCATCTCCAAGAAAAATATGGGTAGTCTTCCAGTTTATATTTTTTATTTAAGTATATTATTTTACCCTTAGTTCCAGAGAGGTATTCAGCGCGGAGAAATTTATTGGTTTTTTCCTTAGTGACGTAATAATCGACTTTATTATCTTTTTTGTTAGTTTCACTCCAACTTGACGGAGGATTTTGAGAGTTCTTTTGGTAAGAATCCCTCTCAAAGTCTTCTAATATTATTTTTTGTTGCGCATTTACGTTTAACAAACCGATAAGACAAATGACTAAAAAACTCATTTATATCTCCTGTTTTAGCGACGTCTTATCTTTTAAACGAATGTAACAAACTAGACCTGTCAGAAGAACAAAAATTATTTCTAAAAAATGCAAAGTGATGGCAAACGCTATTGCTGTTTCTTTTGAAACGGAAAAGAAGCCAAGGACCAAAATTATAGAGAATTCATAAGGACCAAAACTACCGCTTGTTGCCGGTATCAGTATTGCCAGATTTATACCCACAATTAGGAGTATTGGAGCCCACGCAGGGGCATTTATTCCAAACGAGACAAGCAGGAGATAGATCATAAATATTTCTATTACCCATACGAGCAAGGAGAGCAACAGGCTTTTTATTAATAGGGTTTTATTACCGATATGTGTTAGTGACTTAAAAAACACATGTATCGTTTTTAATATTTTGTTTTTAGGTTCAGGTATTTTATTGATATTTACTATCCTGAGTCCAAATAGACTCAAAAATAGAATAGAAAAAATGACAAGATACTTTATTGGTTTTAACCATATTTCTGGTACGGTTGTATTAACAAATAAAACTAAGATATAGAAAAGTATTAATATGGAAAGTAATTCCATAAATTTATTCAAAACAAGGCTGCCTGCGATATCTGTTTTTTTGATATTACCTTTTGATCGAGTAAGAAATACCTGTAAGACTTCACCTGCTCTTAAAGGGAGCAGGATGTTAAACATATGGGAAATAAAATTTATTTTAAGCAGCTCCTTGTAAGGAATTATACCTGACTTATCTAGTATCATTTTCCATCTAGAAGTTTTAAATACTACTAAAGCAAGACTTAATAGCGCGACTAAAAAGGCATATGGCAAGCTGGTGTTTGATATTATTTTTATGACATCAGATATTTTTGAATCACGGAATATAAAGTATATAAATACTAGGGAAATTATTAGTCCAACAGAATGTAATAATTTTTGTTTAAGCTTCGACATGTTCAATCCCTTTTTATAAATTCTGAAACCTTAACAAAAGTGTACCCGTTAGCTTTGTAGAAATCTATAATTTTTGGTAAGGCTTCCAAAACTCCGTTCTTTTGTTCTTTACTTACTTTGCTTAATCCTAATCCGTCGTGGAGCAAGATTATCTCGTTTATTCGTGGTTTAAAGGTCGCTTTTTCTACTATCCAGGTGCAACCAGGGGCATTTGTATCCCATACCCCCCTGGTCCAAGGTATAAGTTTTATGGAATTGGATTTTAAATACTTCTTTAAAGCGATATTCTTAAAACCATGAGGAGACCGAAATATCCTTCTAAATTCTTTTGATCGATTTAGCTCGGAATATGTCTTTTCTATGAATTGCATTACAGGTGTTAGTTCTATTGCAATTTCGGAACAAGAAGAGTTGTGTAATTTTTTATGACTAGTTGTGTGACAACCAATTTCACAGTTCTGTAATATCGCTTTTTTTATTATATCTATGTTTGACTGTGCTTTACTACCTAAAACGAAAAAGCTTGCGCTTATATTTTTTTCTTTAAGTATTTTCAAAATATCTTCTGTGAATCCTTTTGTTGGTCCGTCGTCAAAAGTTAGAGAAATTATTTTTTTATTTTTATTAAATTGAATATCTGGAGAAAGATCAAATTTTGGATATATTTTGTATAGAAAGTATATTCCGACACAGATATATACAAGACCAGCAACAACACCAATTAAGTGTTGTATGAGTATCCAACCAACAAGATAAATTGCTATTACACTAAAAACCTTGATTTTGACTTTTAATGGCATTTCTTATTTATATACTACGTTCCAGAGCTTTTCTATTGCAATCCTTGTAGAATTTGATGATTTTTGTTGTAACAGTCTCCCAAGAAAACTCTAAGGCTTTGTTTCTTGAAGCAAGCCCCATCTGTTGTCTTAGCGTTTTATTATTAACTAACTCCAATATTCTTTGTGCCAACTTTTCATAATCACCATATGGTACCAAAAATCCCTCTTTACCCTCTGTTATTACATCCCTAAAACTTTTTATATCTGTTGTTATTATCGGTTTACCTGCGGCAAGTCCTTCTAACACAGTTATGCTATGTGCAGCTATTTCTGCAGGAAACACATGAATATCAGCTGTGTTGTAATATATGGGCCGTTCCTTATTGATCCTGCCAACGAAACAGACGTCATTTTTATATTCTTGCGGGACCATTTCTTTATAATGGGCCATATATGGTCCGTCACCAGCGATTATTAAACGTACATTACAATTGCTCTTAATTACGTTAAGAAAGGCTTTTATTAGTACATCTATACCGTTTCTTACATCAGCTCTTCCTATGAAAAAGATATTTACTTTATTATCACAAAACGAAGGTATTTTTTCTTTTGTTCCACCAAAAAGATGTATATCTATTCCGTTTGGTAAAACCGTAGGTGTTCTTTTAATTTTTTCCTGTATTAACAGCGCACTTGATTCTGATACAGCGATACAGCCATCCAAAGCATCATAATATTTTATGATATATTTTTTAAAATAATCGAAGTAAAAATTACTTTTAAAATAGGTGTGTATCGTTCCTATAGTTAATGTATTACTATACTTTATTGCCATCATCGGTAAAAAACCAGCTAGCGGAGAATGAACGTGTATCACATCGAAATTTTCTTTTTCGAAAAGTGCTTTTAGTTTTCTGTCTATACCAAGGGTTATTCCTGGTCGACTTAAAGAGCCATTAGAGAATATTGGAAGATGTTTTCCTAGTCTTATTACAACGCCTTCATCAAAATACTCTAAATCTATTTTTGTGGTTTCTTTTCTAGTATAGTTATATGGCTGTGGCGTTATTAGTTTTACATCGTGGCCTTGTTTTAAGGCATATTTAGTGAAATTATAAACATTCTCGGTTATTCCACCTAGAACTGGGTAAAAGTAATCGGATACTACGGCTATTTTCATATATTTTTATAAACCCTTTTATTGCCTTTTTCTGTCCACGTTTTTTGGGAGATGAATAACAAGATAAGTATTAATATCGCAAAAGTGTTGTATACGCTGTAAAGAATGTTTAATAACAATAGAAGAATTTTTTTCATATTTGATTTTTTACCCAAACGATTGTTTGCCCCAACCCTTCCTTTAAAGATGTTGTTGGCGAATACCCTAGATGTGTTTTAGAAAGATCTATATTTGCGCACGACCTATATATATCACCAACTCTTTTTTCTGAATGTGTAACAGATGCTTTATTTCCGGAGATTTGTTTTATGGTGTTGTATAGTTCTAATACAGTCGTTTCTTTTCCTGTTCCGATATTATATATATTCCCGGAGAATTTTTTAAGTGATTTATACGCGAGGATATTTGCGTTAACGATATCTTTAACAAAAACAAAATCTCTTGTCTGTTTGCCATCACCTTCTATAGTTGTTGCTTTATTAAGAATAGCGTTTTTTATAAATTTATATATAACACCGGCATATCCACTAGATTCTTGTTGGTACGGACCGTAGACGTTAAAATACCTTAAACAGACAGTACTAATACCGTGATGCTTAGAAAAATACTCACAATATTTTTCTCCGAAGTATTTTTGTACAGCGTATGGAGATTCCGGATTTATAACATCAGTTTCTTTTACAGGAATAGCTTCTACACAACCATAAACAGCTGCTGAAGAAGAGAAAATAATTTTTTTGACATTATTATCTTTTGCAGCAGAAAGAATATTTAGTGTTCCTCCAACATTTACGGTATTAGTAAGTACAGGGTTATTAATGGATTCTTCTACAGAGATTTTTGCTGCTAAGTGAAAGATAACATCGATTCCTAAACAAGCATTATTGACAGTGTTTATATCTGTTACTGATCCCTTAATGAAATCAATCTTTGTTAAGACTCCTTCGAGGTTTGATAATGAACCAGTCGAAAGATTATCTAAAACACGAACATCAGTTCCTTGGTCCAAAAGTAACTCTTTTACTAGATTAGACCCAATAAACCCCGCACCGCCAGTTACAAGTACTTTCATGCAGTCCTATATACCAAAGCTAGCACTTATTGTCTTTATTAAAGTATTCCTGTTTGTAATTTTTATTTAATGAGGTATATCCAAGGATATAAGAGGAGGAAGAAATGAAAAAACTTATTTTTGGTTGTTTTATGTTTTGTTTATTAAACTCATCAGTTTTTGCTGAAAGCTCAAAGATAACAAAGGTGGATCTTGATGTTAAGACAACCCATATTATTAAGGCTGATCTTGGCAGAGATGATCTATTTTATTATATGGATGTTACAGCTTGTCTTTGCTGGGTTAGTCAGTCTATGGGATCGTCCTTTGCTGTGTCTACCTTTGATTGTTCGAAACTGGAGAAGCACCCAAAGTTTGAAAAGTATATTACTGAGTGCGGTATTGTAAAAAAAGATGAATCTGTTAAGAAGGAAGATCCTCAAGTAAAAATGGAAGAAATTAAAAAAGAAGAAGTAAAACAGCAAGAAGTTGCACCGATTGTTGTAGAAGACAAAGATGTAAAAAAATCCAAAAAGTAATTATTTAAGTTCTTTAGGGATATTTATACGGTCATTTTCACTGATATTATTTAACGTAAACCATCCTAAGGGTGCTTCTATTGCGTACATTACCATAGTCGGTGACTGGTACACAGGGAATTCATCATCTTGTTTCTTTCCCTCTACAGCCATATTATATATTTTTACTATACGCCCATCTGCTTCAACAAAAGCTATGCTTAGCGGTATCAAAGTATTTTTCATCCAGAAAGAAAGATAGTTTGGATAATCATAGACAAAGATCATCCCTTCGTTGTCCTTAAGACTGGTTACATTCATCAACCCCTTTGCCTGTCTTTCCTTCGAGTATGCCACTTTTGTTTTTAATGAAACATTGGTGAAAGGTATAACACAGATAGAATTATCCTTCTTTTCACATTTTTTATTAAACCCCCAGCTAATTAATACGGATATTAATAAAATAATTATTAGGCTGATAAAACCGTGTTTCTTTTTTAAATACATAATTCCTCTCCTCAAAAAATTAATATATTATTGTTATCACTCCAGCTTCAACATTTATTAATCTAGAATGAATAATATTAGAGCCAGCTATAACATAAAACACATATGTCCCAGGAGCTATGTCAGGAAACATAAACCTAGAAAACCCCGTTTTATTACTAAGCGAGGATGTGGAGTATTTGTTACTGCTTGGCAGACCCGTGTTGTCATCAAAATATTTACCTTCATACACGGTGTTGTTGTTTATACTTTTTAAAAAGACCTTATAGCTTTTATAGTACGTATATTTGCCATATACGATACCATTTATAGGTAATGTCGAAGTTGTTTTATTCCATAGCTCAACAAGTTTTTTATTTGGTATTTCTAGGTTCAGTTCTATTTTTTTTATATCATTATGTATAAGTAAAGGGATTATAAATCTTAGTTCTTTGGAATCTATAGCGATCTCCAATTGGCTATCTATTATGCCGATATTATTTATTGAAAAATTTCCGTAAGAATTAGTATTTACATTTTTGTCTGTATATTTTAACTCTACTCTACAATCGTTACACGAATGGTTTTGTGTCGCAGAATTTTTTATATATGAAACGGTTCCTATTAAATTATCTATTTTTTTAGGTATCGGGTTTACAATTAATGTTTCATTGTTCTTTAGTTTTATCGACATTATACCGAGACTTACATTGTTGTGTTTCAGCTCCAATAATGATTCTTCTGGGTCCATATCACTAATTACTAATGGTTCTTTAGTGAATTTATCGAACGTGAGTATATTTTTATTCTTGAGGGACTTTTTGGAAGATAGTACAAATTCACCGTTATTAATATTGTTTGGTGTCAATATAACAAGAGATGGATTGGGATAATGATTCTTAATGTTCAAGACACTTTCAGGAAGCTCCATATTAATTTTTCCTGCAAAAGTAGGGATGATTATATTTATTCTATTTTCTTTATTTGGATTAAATATTTGAGTGTACACGTTAGAGGCCAGAGGAAGACCTGTGAGTCTCGCAATACTGTCTTGGCCGCTGATATTTGTTTGATATATTCCAAGTTCTGGGGCTAGTTTTGAAATACTATCTACACCATAGGCAGTCATCCATAGGCTTGGCTGGCTTTTTATGTTCAGTGTAACAGTTTCCAGCTCGGCCTTATTGATCTCTTTTAACTGTATCTTTACAGGGTCGTTCTTCTTTCTTTTTGCCAGTAAAGAAGGTGGTATCCCGTTTATTTTTTCGTCTGTTCCATAAGCGAGCGGTAAAAGATATAAAGGTGATCTGCCATTAAAAGCATATGCAGCGATATATATTGGAGGTGTTTCTTGGTCTGTAAAATTACTTAATAAGAAATCTAAAGAAAACTCTCCACCTCTGCAGTCATCGATGAATGTTGTGGCAAGCGGAGCTTCCTTCGGTGTTATTTCATCAACGGGTTGTAGGTAGATATTTATAGAGATATAGCATGCGGATTTGTTTTTATATGGAGTTGTAACAGTTCCATTTATTGAATATCTATTTGTTTCTGTGTTATCTGTGTTTTGTGAATTTGTGTATGAGTTAAACCATCTTTTTATTTCTTCATCTATTTGTATGTCTTTTTCTGTATATTTTTTATCTTGGACCATTTTGTCCTTTTTTATAGACATGAATTCTTTAAAACTTATGTCACGATTCTCTTCTCCACTTATGTAATCGGTATATTCTGCCATTAATTCCTGATATTTCTTTCTTGCATCATCACTCAAATCTGAAGCTTGCTCACCTTTAGGTATTGGAGTTGTTTCTACGACCGTTTCTATTATTCTTATGGGTTTTTGACCTTGGACCATATATAGGAATAAGGCCCCTGCTCCAAAAGAGAGCAATATAACCATAATCCACTTGCCTAAACTATTTAGTTTCATCATACTTTCTTTTGATATCTTATCAGGATTAGCTTAACATAGAAATAAATATCATGAATAGTAACATTAAAGAAATTAAGGATGCTGTTGGTCTTGGCGATAAGGTAGAGGTAAGCCTTTTAGCAGGGGACGCCTCTACAAGAAAATATTACAGCGTTACTGATGCAGATAAGACTTTTATAATTGTAGTGTCGGCCCCATTTTCCAATAACGACCCTACGATATTATCAAATGTAGCTTTTAAAAAACTTGGAGTCCCTGTTCCAGAGATATTAAAGGTAATTCCAGAGAAAGGAATAATGGTTAAAGAGGACCTTGGTAAACTCCATCTTCAAGATATAAAAGAAGAAAAAAAACTTCGGAGGTATTATGACGGTGTAGTTGATATTATACTGACATATCAAATAAATGCTACAAAAACAAAAGAACAACTCTATCCGTTGTCGTATTCTTTTACAAAAGAGAAGTTTATTTCTGAACTTAATATGACAACAGAATATTATTTTAGTGGATATAAAAAGAAAAAATTAAATAGTACGGATAATAATGAATTGGACTCGGTCTATGTTGATATTGTGAATAAAATGATGGCCCAAAAATCATTGTTGTTGCACAGGGATTATCATTCAAGGAACATAATGCTAAAAGGAAAGGACTTGTTTATTATAGACTACCAAGATGCAAGACTGGGTCCGTATACTTATGATCTTGCCTCATTAGTTATAGATCCATATATAGAACTTAGTGAGGATTTAAAAAAACATATTATTGAAAGGTATTACTACGGTATTAAAGTTATTGTTAATGATGCGGTTGCCGATTTTGAAAAGAATTATTTTTTGTGTTTTTTACAGAGGGGTATAAAAATACTTGGAACTTTTGCATACCAAAAATTAGAAAGAAATAATGATAGGTATATTCAATATATTGATCCAAGCTCGAAAAAGATTAATTGTATTTTGGAAAAATTTCCTGAATGGAAGAAAACAGTATTGGGAGCCTTATTAAAATGAAAGCAGTTATACTTTGTGCAGGATATGGTACTAGATTAAAACCATTGACTAACACAGTACCCAAACCGTTAGTTAAAATAATGGGTATTCCACTTGTCGAGTATACAATAGGGCTTTTAATTAACAGTGGGATAAAAGATATTTATATAAACAGACATCATCTATCGGAGGAATTTGATAATTTATGCATTCCAGAAGGGGTGAATATCGAGTTCTCTTATGAATCGCAAATACTTGGAACGTCAGGAGGGATACTTTCTTTTCAGGAGAAACTTAGAGATGATGATTTTTTAGTAATCAATGGAGATATCATTTTTAATCTGGACCTTGATGAACTTATCGCTACACACAAGAAAAGTAAAAAAATAGCAACAATGGTGTTAAAGAACAAAGACAATAATTCCGTAACATCTGTTTTTAAGGATGCTTTTTCTAATGTGGTTAATATTGGCGGAGTGAACGAGGGTGTGTATCAAGAATTAATGTTTGCCGGAATACATATTCTTGGTCCTGAATTTTTTAATATAGTTCAGAGAACTGATCCTCCAAGTTGTGTGGTTAAGGACTTTTATATTCCTTATATACAAAATGGAGGTAAGGTTGGGGCGTATGTTCTTGATGAGAACAAAGGATCTTTTTGGCAAGAAATAGGCACTCTCAAGCAATATCTTGAATGTAACTTATGGATGATACGATCAGCAAATGAGTTAAGTCTAAAAGGGTTTTACGAACTTTTTATTAATGAGTATTGGGAAGGTCTTATAGATGTAGAAACGGTGACAGAAGTTGTAGAGGGTATTTGGCTTGGTGATAATGTCATAATAGATCCTACAGCCACATTAATACAGCCTGTATTTATTGGACCGGGAACTACAATACGAAAAGGGTCAGTTGTAGGACCAAATGTTATTTTAGATACAGATGTAACTATTGGTGAAAATGCTGTAGTAACGGAATCTGTAATATTGGATAAAGCACTGATAAAAGATTATACTACAATTAATAAAATGGTTGTCTCAGATAAATTTAGATACAGAGCTTATACCAATATGCATTCAAAGACATACTAATGGAAGAACAAGAGGGTCATGACTTAAGACTTGTAGCGAACAAAGACCATAACCAAAAAAAGAAGTCTTAAGTCATGACCATTAAAACATTTAAGTTAGTATATTTTTGAATGCATATTGGTGTTAATAGGAAACTAAGTTTTCCCAATATCCTTTTTCTCTCATTTTCTCTAATGTGTTTTCATCGGCTCCACGTCTTAGCCAAAAATCGTTTTTCTTTTTAAACAACCGTTCTCTTTGCCTTTGGCCAGTAACGTCTATTATTGGTCTGAAACTGTTTTTAATAAGAGTTTCTTCTATTGTGGATTTAACATCCATTTCTTCAACTTCCTGTGCCTTTAAAACGTCTTTGTATGGTGTAGGGTAATCTTCACCAATTATAACAACATTATCATCTTCTTTAAGATGTAATTGATCTGCTAGGGTTACAGTTCCTATTATGCTGGCGATACTTGATAAACTAAGTTTTCCTACCAATTGTTTTGTATGTTTTGCATCTATTTTGAATTCATTTGCTATTTTTACACTAAAGTTTTCTATGCATTTTAAAGTTTTTGCAGCATCTTCATCTTCTATTAGCATTACATAATCTGTTCCCATTATATTATGGATGTAAGGAATAAAACCATAACCACCACCGGAGGCTTTATTAGATGTTCTTTTATTGCTGTAAAAGGTAGGGCTCGATGCTGGTTCTATTAAAATATTTTTTGAGTAAGGGAAATTGTTTTTGCTTATGAATGCTGCACCACTAAATCCCCCAGAAGAGACGGGATATGATAAAAGTACTAGCTTACTGTTACCTGAACCTTCTACCGCTTTGCTTATTGCATTTGCAGTAACGCTTGCGTGATATGAATATGTTATAGGAGATTGAACGTCGGATATAAAATTAGTTTTTTTTCTATAAGAGTCTATTATTCGGCTTGCATCAGATATTTTTACTCCTTCGAACTCTATTTTTGCCCCGTAACCCTCAGCCTTTTTTAACCAGTAAGGATTTGTGCTTTCTGGAGTTTTTATTATGCATTTTACACCCATTACAGAACATGCCCAGGCATAGCTTATTATTGCGCTATCAAAGGCAAGAACCTCTAATGTATTACTTTGAAGTCTCTTATTCTCGATCATGTATTTTACATTAAAATAAGCAGGTCCATCGTTAGAAGATCCTGTTGGGAAGTTATCAGGGGATAATACTATAACATTTGCCTTAGTGCCTACGATGTTTTTAGGAAGAACTATTTTATTTATCTCGCCACTTGGCTTTCTCCAGTTTATGAACAAGCCTAATTTTAAATTTTCGTTATTAAGGTCCTTATAGGTTATTTTTTCCGTTTTTGGCATTACGAACCCTCCTAAACAAATTGACTATAAAATTAGTTTAACTAAAATAGAATAATAACCAAAAAGAATTGAAATGTCAACTAATGAGACGGAGGGCTTTTGTTACTAAATATATACGCTGTTCTTCTAAAAAAACAAGGGTTTCAACATTGGTGGCCAGGGGACACAGATTTTGAAATCTGTATAGGGGCCATACTTACACAAAATACTACATGGCGTAATGTAGAAAAGGCTATTGGTAATTTAAAAAACCAGTCACTAATGTCTGTAGATGCTTTATTAAGGGCAGGAGAAAGGAAGATAGCATCTATTGTAAAACCAGCAGGTTTTTTTAATCAAAAAGCTAGATACGTTTATGATTTTTGTAAATTCATAGAAGTAAATCCTATGAACAAATTGAGGAAAGGAGAGTTGTTAGAAGTAAGAGACGCTCTTTTAGGGATTAGAGGGATTGGTAAAGAAACCGCAGACAGCATGCTTTTATATGCTCTTGATTTTCCAATTTTTGTTATTGATGCTTATACAAAAAGGATCTTTTCTAGAATTGGTGTTTGTAATGAAGATATTGATTATGAAGATATACAAGGTGTCTTTCATAAAGGTCTTGTTACAGATATTGACCTCTTTAAGGATTATCATGCGCAAATAGTTATGCTTGGTAAAGATACCTGTCATAAAACACCAAGATGTGGGCTGTGTATTTTGCATAAGCAGAAAATATGTTCTTATAGATTGAATTAGCAGGTTAGTTCTTTAATTATGCTGTCTAAGATCGAGATGTGTTTATATGGTACAAATATATTATTTCCTCGTCTTTCTAATAGGCCATCGCTAAGCAAAGTTTGATATTTGTTGTTTTTAAATATTTTTTCTTGAACACCAATATTAAATGTTCTTAATCCCAACATTATAATTTCTGTATATTTCATTTCTTTTGTTATCTTTTCTGAAATAACACTTAATGGGTTATTTATATATGACTTAACGTCTTTGGTGTGCCAGGCTCTAAGATGTTGTTGCTCTAAAAAAGAATGTGCTGCAGCGCCAAGTCCAAGATAAGAAACTCTTTTCCAATAAGCCATGTTGTGTACGCTTTCTTTTCCCGATACAGAATAATTGGATATCTCATAATGTGTGTATCCAAACGCTATCATTTTATCGTGAGTGATATTGAACATTTGTTCTGTTGTTTCTTCGTTGGGCAAAAGTCTTGTTAAAGAATAATTTTCAGGGGGTGTAAGAAGGTACATGGAAACATGGTCGGGGGAACACTTTTTTATAAAGCTTAAGTCATTTTGTAACATTGAAACTGTCTGGTTTGGTAACCCGAACATAAGATCAAAAGAGATGTTAAAGCCTTCTTTTTTTAGAGCATCATGTAGAGTGATTAGTTTTTCTAAAGAATATGTTCTAGAGATAAGATTTTTTATTTGTTCATTTATTGTTTGAACACCGATACTAACTCTGTTTATTCTGTTTTCTTTTAGCAACATGATTAATTCACATCTAATATCTTCGTTTTCTAAATGTTCAGGATTTAACTCGATTGTTGACTCAGTTTTTATATCTATATAGCTGCCAAATGCTTTAAATAATTTTTTTAGATTATCTATTCCAAGCATTAATGGACTTCCACCACCAAGGTATAATGATAACAGTGGCTGACTGAGCAATGTCGTCTTACTTTTAAGCTCTTTTATTAAAGAGTCTGTATATTGATCTTTAGTCTGTTGATTAGCAGAACTTATAGAGTAGAAGTCGCAGTATGGGCATTTTGATTTACAGAAAGGAATGTGTATATAAAGGTGTTTGATAAGATTAGACATATAGCTATAATACCTGTAAGTTTTAAGTATTCAAGAAAAGGTATAAGGATAAAAAATGGAAATAAAAAAAATATCGAACGGCTTGAACTGTATCTTTGTGGATAACTCAGCCTCTGATGTCGTTAGCGCTCAAATATGGATAAAATGTGGGTCTGTTTATGAGCAGGAAGGAGAATTCGGAGTATCACATTTTATAGAGCATTTACTTTTTAAAGGAACAAGAAAACATGGTGTTGGGGAAGTTGCAAAGGTTATTGAAAGCTTGGGTGGAGATCTTAATGCTTTTACAGCAAAAGAATATACGTGTTTTTATATAACACTTCCTTCTATCCATTTTGAGAAAGGACTTGAAACACTTAAAGAACTAGTGTTTTTCCCGACATTTGATGCTCAAGAAATAGAAGCAGAAAGAGAGGTTATATTAGAGGAAATACGTCGTTATCAGGATATCCCTGGCAGCGTAGCTTCTGATAATTATTTTGAACTGCATTTTAACGGGCATCCATATGCAAGACCGATACTTGGTTACGAAAAGATTATTAGAAATATAAAAAGAAGTGACATAATAAATTACTATAAGAAATTTTATCAAGCATCTAATTCTGTTCTTGTTGTATGTGGTAATGTTAGGCCAAAAGAGGCTTTGGATATTTCTAAAAAATTATTTTGTGAACTTAGTAATGAGAAAATACTTGAGTACAATATTAAAGACGCTGAACTAAAAACAGGAGCTGTTTCAAAGAATATTGAAATGGACGTAAAAGAATCTATTTTTGAGTTCGGGTATCCTATACCGGGTCTTTTACACAAAGACATTCCTGCGCTTGATATTCTTGCAATCATACTTGGGCAAGGAGAGAGTTCCAGATTATTTAAACGTCTTCGACTGGACAAAGGGCTGGTTACAGCGATAAGCTCTTATTCTTATACACCTGTTTATGGTGGAACTTTTAGCGTAGCTTTTGCCTTGGAATCTGAGAAAAAAAGCTTTATTAAAAAACTTGAAGATATTTTTGATGAAATAAATATAGAAATTAACAATATTCGTAACGGCGATTTTTTAGAAACAGAAATAGATAAGGCCAAAAATATTCTACTTAGTGAAAAGGTCTATGAAAGAGAAACTGTAGAAGGTTATGCAAGAAAACTTGGCCATTTGGTTTCTATTACAGGGGGCTTTGATTTTGAAGATGTTTATTTTAAAGATCTTGTTAAGATAACGAAGCAAGATATTATAACCGTACTTAATAGGTATATTAATGCTGGTCGAGTAACTCTTTCTTCAGTTGTTCCTAAGGGTCAGGGGTATTCTGCCGAAAAGTATTTGAAAATACTTCAGGACAATATGATATCAAAATCTGGAGCAAAAACAGGCAAGAAAGAAAGACTTGTTGGGATAAGGCCGAAGATAGAGTCTTGCTGTGAGTTTGATAAAAATTTCTTTGTAGAGAAAGCAAAAATAGCGAAACATAAAAGTGGTGCAAAAATAATTATAAGAAAGCTTACATCTACCCCTCTTGTTTCTTTAAAGATAATTATGAAGGGTGGTGTGCTGGTGGAAACACCGAAAATAAATGGTATTTGTAACCTTCTTTCAAGAACCATTATGTTTGGTGCTGGAGATCTTGGCTTTGACGATATTGCTGGAGCAACAGATTCAACAGCCTCTACGCTTCAGGCCTTTAGTGGCAGGAACTCTATTGGGCTTACCCTTGAGTGTATAAAACCATTCTTACCAGAGATGCTCTCGATAATGGAAAAAGTTGTTTTAGATGCAAAGTTCGATGAAACGTACTTTGATACAGAGAAAAAAATAATTCAGGATGAAATAAAATCAATTCAGGATAATTTATCAAGATATGCAGGGATTTTGTTTTTAAGAACACTATATAAGGACCATCCATATAGTCTTGAGCCGTCTGGTACAGTTGACTCTGTAGAAAAACTTCTTAGGGATGACGTAGTCGCTCTGTATAAAAAAATATTCGCTCCACAGAACATGATAATTTCTATTGTTGGTGATTTTGATGAGCAAATGGTAGGTACTTGGATAGACACAGTATTAACAAAGCTGGGTTCCCGTAAATTTATTGCACCTGAGATAAAAAATATCTCTGAACAAAAAAAACCGAGAACTACAAAATTCACAAAAGACACAAAACAAGCACATATATTTCTTGGATATAAAACTTGTGACATAAACTCCAGAGACATGTACTCGATTAAAGTCCTTTCTTCTGTGTTATCGGGTCAAAGCGGAAGGCTTTTTATGAATCTTAGGGATAAACAAAGTCTTGCATATACGGTGACACCAGTTGAAATGTTTGGGCCTCAACCAGGATATTTTGCTGTTTATATTGCTACTGAAAATTCAAAAATAGATAAGGCAATAATGGAAATAAAAAGAGAATTATCTGAATTAAAAAATAAAAAAATAGATAAAGAAGAGCTGGCAAGGGCCAAGAATTTTATTATGGGAAGACACGCAATTGCTATGCAGAGTTACGGGGAACAGGCTTCTAATATGGCGCTGGATGAATTATTTGGCCTGGGCTATGACTCTGTTTTTAATTATTCAAAGAACATTATGGCGATTAATGCAGATGATATAATAACGGTGGCGAATAAGTATTTTATAGATGAGAAGGAAAATCTTTCTATTGTGTATAAAGGCTAAATTAAATATTTAAACTTTGTTTTTTCTCAAGCAGGGTAATAAGCATTTTTAGTTCAGAAAGTTCTTCTTCCAGTTTTTGTATCTTTTTTTTCTGGTTTATTATTAAGGCTTCTTTTTCTGTGATTATTTCTTGGTTAAGTTTAGTGATTTCCTTTATTGTTCTTTCCGCAAAATCGAGAACTTCCTCTACACTATTGCCACAAAGCCCTACTAGAGGCGTCTTTTGGCCCTGAACAGTAGCTTCTCCTTCGTCCAAAATAAAGTATTTCCCGCTTTCTAACTTATGTTTAAGCTCTTGGTTTTTAATTCTACGGCGTATTGTGGATACACTAACCCTATTTTTTACGGCGTATTCTGTTATTGGAAGCCAAGAATTCATTGTTTTACACCCCACAAATACCGATTATACAATTTTATTGTTGATTATAACAATGATTTTGCGTAGTAATATTTTAATATGTACTGGATTCTTTTGTTTTTGCTACCTTCGTTTTCCTTTGCCTCCATTCTAGATAATGATGGTGGTTATAGTGATGTGTTGTTTTCTGAAGGTTTTAGGTCTTATGGTAAGGCCTCCAATCTGAATGAAGATACTGACTTTATTTTGAAAGAGATAATTCAAGATCCAGACAGTCTTATTTCTACCACATTTGATATTCCGGAAAAATTAAAGGGACGAGTTCTATTCTGGGCGAATGTTTATGCTAGTTATCCATTAAACACGGCAGTGATACATGATAAAAAAGATCCATCTATTGTTTATGATGTTTTAGACCTATCCTCTGTTTTTAACGACAAAAAATTGGATAATATTGGAAAGGAAGTCCGGTTCAACAAACTCTTAGCAGACAGAAAACAGGTGATAAAAGATATTTTAAAAGATATCTCCCTTGTAAAGAATATAAAAAGTTTTTTTGCAAAGACCAACGACGAAATAAAAATAAAGAAGATAGTTGCTAATAATATAAAAAACGGACTCGATATACAAATTGCATGGCAGAACGTAAGGGTCCAACTTGGCCAAAGAGATAACATATTAGAGGGGCTAAAAAACTCTTTTAAATATTTACCGATTATAGAGGATATATTTAAGGAGAATGACTTACCGTGGGAGCTTACAAGGATTCCTTTCGTGGAGTCATCTTTTAACATAACCGCTAATTCAAAAGTTGGAGCAAAAGGTATTTGGCAAATAATGGGTAATACCGGGAAAAATTTTATGGAGACCAAAGCAACATATGATGAAAGATATTCTCCTTTTAAGGCAAGTGCTGTTGCTGCTAAAATTTTAAAAGAGAACTATGATATATTAAAAAGCTGGCCGCTTGCTATTACTGCATATAACCACGGCCCTAGTGGACTGAAAAAGGCAAGTAAACAGCTTGGTACAAAAGATATCTGTAAAATAATAGCGAACTATAAAGGTAAGACCTTTGGTTTTGCATCACAGAATTTTTACTCAGAATTCCTCGCGGCATTATATGTTACTGTATATTATGAAAAGGTTTTTGGTAATATAGATAAAGGACATCCGATTAACTTCTATTATGTTAATATAGAAAAAAATATCAGTGTAAAAGATCTCTCTGTGATTTCTGGTTTAACTACGATGGAGATGTCGTCTTATAATCCGGAATTCAGTAAAAAGATGTTAAATGGAGATATTCTGGTGAAAAAGGGGTCAAAAATAAAATTACCAGCCAGAGCTTCTTACAAGGTAGAAGATTATTTTGTTAAAATATCTGATAAAAAAGAGCTGGAAAGAGAATTAAATATAAATGAATCAGAAGAAAATTAAAGATAAAATCTGGACAGCTCCTCTTGCTGGAATCAGCGATTCTCCTTTTAGGATGGTAAATAGACATTTTGGTGCGAAACATGCCTATTCAGAAATGGTTAGTGTGGAAGGGATTTGGAGAAAACATAAGAATACAAAAAAACTTCTTGGTATTTTGAAAGGAGATAGTCCTCTTGTAATCCAGCTTTTTGGTTCCAATCCAGAATCTTTTTATAAGGCTGTTAAGGAAATAGAGGAGCTTGAATATGTCTCTGAGATCAATATAAATGCCGGTTGTCCTGTTAAGAAAGTTGTAAGGAATGGCAGCGGATCAGCTTTAATGACAACACCTGATATTTTAGCTGAAATAGTAAAATCAGTAAGAGCTGCTACCAGTAAAACCGTTTCTGTTAAGCTTAGGTCAGGATGGAGACATAGCTCTATAAATGCAAAGGAGTGTGCTCATATATGTGAGGATAACGGAGCCAATATTGTAGTTGTTCATCCCAGAACAACAGATATGGTCTTTTCCGGTTGTTCTGACTGGAATGTTATAAAAGAAGTAAAAGATTTTGTTAAGATACCCATAATAGGTAACGGCGATGTTCTTACCTTGAGGGATGCAGAAAAAATGTTGGAAGCTACTGGTTGTGATGGAGTGATGGTTGGCAGAACGCTTGTCGGGAATCCGTGGTTTTTTACTGGTGTTGCTAAAAAGGTTGATGATGATTTTATTAAAATAGTACTGTGGCATATGGATATGGCAAAGGAATTTTACGGGGATGCAAGGTCTTATAAACTAATGAAAAAACATTTAATATATTATTCAAAGAATGTTGATACGAAGGGACATGACAGAAAACAATATTATGAAGCAATCAATCATGCCCAAAACTTTGATGATGAAAGAAAGGTTGTAGAGGATTTTTTATTTTCTATAAAGGAGTAACCTTGGATAAAAACATAAAAAGTGCTATCGGTCTTTTTTCCGGCGGGCTTGATAGTTGGCTTTCTGCTTTATTAATAAAAAAGCAAGGCTTTAAGGTTTATCTTTTGCATTTTTCGTCGCCGTATTTTGGTTATGTTAATGAAGGCCTTCAAGGTTTAAAAGATAAGGTTAAAGAAAACGGTATGGAACTTATTGTCGTTGAGCCAGGACAAGAATATCTTGATAATGTTTTTTGTAACCCGGAATATGGTTATGGCTCGTCTAAAAACCCTTGTATAGACTGTCACGGCTATATGCTTAAAGTGGCAAAGAGTAAAATGGAAGAGCTTAGTGCAAAATTCGTTTTTTCTGGCGAAGTTCTTGGTCAGCGTCCTATGTCACAACAAAGAAGGGGACTTGGTGCTGTTGAAAAACAGAGCGGACTTAAGGGCTTTCTTGTTCGTCCATTGAGTGCAAAATTGTTAATGCCAAGTATTCCTGAACAAAATGGTATTTTAAACAGAGATACATTGATGAGTATTTCTGGTAGAGGAAGAAAGGACCAAATAGCTTTAGCGCAAGAACTTGGCTTAAAAGAATTTCCACAACCAGCTGGTGGTTGTAAGTTTACAGATCCTAATCTTACAAAACGTCTTTCAAAGATGCTGGATATAAATGGCCATATTACATGGGACGATTTAAAACTTTTACGGTTTAGTAGAAATTTTTATATTGGTGATAATGTGTATTTTTATGTAACCAGAGAAGAAAAAGAACTTTCACTTCTAACAAAGTTTTTTAATATGGGTGTTGTTGTAGAACCGCGAGGTGATATTCCAGGTGCAACTGGTCTTGCTGTGAAATATGATAAGAACGGTTTTCAAAAAAACTTAGAAATAAGCAACGATCTTTCAGTTGTGCTTGGAAAGATTATCGCAAGGTATACAAAGGCATATCAGCAAGGTTGTTTGAATGTTGACATCTGTTTTGCAAAAAAAGGAGTTGTCTTTTTAAAAGAAACTTATGAGCCTTTTACAGAGCAAGATCTTGAAAAATATCGTTTATAACCTTTATTGCTTCTTGTACTGAAGACACTTTTATTATTATGTCATTTCTTTTATCGTCTATTTTCTGCCCAGATAATTTTGTGCTCCATCCTTGTTTAACATCGAATGCAATAACGGGTTTATTGTATACCCATGCATATGCCATTTCTGATAATGTTCCAGAGCTTCCACCAATTGCAACGATAATGTCACTGGAAAGCACTACGATCTGGTTTCTGGCCCAACCTATTCCCGTTGGTATTACATAATCGATATAAGCGTTGCCTTCATTCTTTTTTATACCAGGCAGTATTCCAATTACTCTTGCTGTTTCTGATCTTGGAGAAACAGAAGCGGCTCCACGTGATGCCGCACCCATGATTCCCTCTCGACCACCTGTTATAAGGGAGTAGCCGGAGAGTGCAATTGCTTTGCCCATTTCTTCTGCAATAGTATTTAAAGCTGGAATTTCTGCAGAATCGCCGATGACACCAACAGTCTTAACGTACATAAGACCCTCCATAGACAACAGGAGGTCTAGATATCGCTAGATAGTCTTATTTACAACGTTTTTTTGATTACAAAGTCAATAATTGGACAGGCGTAAAATAAAGGCTTTTAATGCCTTTTTAAGTCCTATATGCTAGTTAAATAACAGATATTAAGGGGGATTCATATGAAGTCTTTATACAGGTATTTATTAAACTCTAAACCGATTATTTCTTTTTTATTTTGCTATGCAATTATTGTTTTAGTTGGACTTGTGCAAAAACTATTTTTGTTCTCATTTAGCCAAGGCGATGTTTTTTATTATCTTTTTGATTTCATAAGGAACAGCTTTAGTAGTAACGATGCAACGGCAGCAAAGTTCTTATCCTACATTATGTTCTTGGGGTCTTTTTATGGAATATTTATCCGAGCATTTTTATTTCTTGTTCTAATGTTTTTGTATGCTGCTTTTATACAGTTTCTTTTACATATTTTTATTAAGAATCCTGTTCGTTTTGGTAATATTCTGTCCATTTTCTTTACAATTATAACGATGTTGTATCTTTTGTTTTTTATTCCAGTCGTCGGTGCTTTTTTATTTTCGTTTGGCTTTATTTATTTTGCCGGAAAAGAGATAGGAAAAGCGGATGGGTTTTCTACGCTATGGGGGATCTTGCTGGTAATAGCACCAAAACTTATTCTTATATCGCTATTATTTTTAACAGCAGCAAGCTTTTTGAATATTGCTTCTTTCTTTTAGTTTTTAGATAATTGCTATATATTTTTTGTTAGAGGTATTTAATAAAATGAAAAAAATGATAGTTTTTTTATTAAGTTTTGTTTTTCTTATTACACTTAATAATTGTTCTACATTTGGTGCTGTTTCCAGATCTTATAACTATTCAAAACCGCAAATATGGAATGCTATAAGTGTTGTTCTTGCAAATAATTACGGCGGAGTAAAAAAGATAGAACAAGAACCTCCTACCGCTGTTTCTAGTCTTTCTATTAAGGATAAAAAATTTGGTATAGACAAAAGTGCATATCAGGTTTTTGCAAGCTTATCCGGGTTTACCAGACCATATGTTGTTGATATAGAAGTAAGGGTTTATCCTAATGGCGAGGAAAATGGAGACTACACAAAAGACAGGAATAAAGCAGAGGAGATACAGGAGGAGATAGCAAAATATCTTTATGATAAAAGGTACAACTCGTCTTTACAGGATACATATATTCCTTATTAAATCAGGAGATGGATTAAAATGAAAAACAATACTGCTGTAATAGTAATGGCTGCCGGTGCTGGAACAAGGTTTAAAAGCAAGTATTCAAAGTTACTTCATAATATGGCTGGCAAACCTGTAATAAGTTATCTTGGCTCTTTAATGAAGAAAATAAAACCTACTCAAACTATTTTTGTTGTTTCATTCCAGAAAGACGAAGTGATGAAAGCAATAGGGGTAGCAAAAGGTTTTAGTTTTGTAGAACAAAAAGTTCTTGATGGGACCGCAGGTGCAGTAAGAGTTGCTCTACCGTCACTGAATAATGATATAAATAAAGTGATCGTTGTTCCTGGTGATACACCAACAATACCACAGGGCCTGATCGTTGAGTTGATGGAAGACAAAAGGAAAGTTGTAGTAGTTGGTACCCGGATAGAGAATCCTAAGGGTTATGGAAGAATAAAGACAGATAAAAAAGGATTAGCTATAAAGATAATCGAGGAAACAGATCTTTCTAAAGAAGACAAAAAAATAGATCTTGTTAATACTTCAATATATTGCTTTGAGAGAAAGTTCTTAGAACAGACACTTAAGAATGTTGCAAAGAATAAAAAGAAAAATGAGTTTTACCTAACCGACGTTATAGAAATAGCAAATAAATCTAAGGTTGCTGTTGGCTGTATTGATTATCCATATACTGATAATGTTCTTGGCCCTAATGACAGAGCAGGGCTGGTAGAGGCAAGTCTTGCCGTTTGGATGGAAAGAGCGGTTAATTATTTAGGCGAGGGTGTTACAATATTAGATCCATCAAGAGTCTTTATAGACGAAGAAGTTGTAATTGCAAAAGACGTTAAAATAAATCCGGATGTATATTTAACAGGTAATACGGTGATAGAGGAGGACGTAGAGATATTAGAGGGATGCAGGATTGGTAATTCGAGAATAGGTAAAGGCAGTATCGTTGGGCCATACGTTATTATAGACGGTGCAAATATTGGGTCAGAGAATAAACTAGGTCCTTTTACTTATATAAGGCCAGGAACAAAAACAGATAAAAAAGTTAAGATCGGTGGATTTGTTGAAACCAAGAAAATAACTGTTGGAGAAGGAAGCAAAATCCCTCATCTCTCCTATGTTGGCGATGCGGTGATAGGCAAGAATGTTAATATAGGTTGCGGAGTAATAACTTGTAATTACGATGGCTTTAACAAACATCTTACAGAAATAGGTGATAATGTTTTTGTTGGTAGCGATAGTCAATTAGTCGCTCCTGTAAAAGTTAACAATAACGCTTATATTGCTGCAGGAACAACTGTTACCTCGGAGGTTCCAGTGGACAGCCTTGCGATTTCTAGGACTAAACAAAAAAATATAGAAGGATATGCTGCTAAAATAAGGGAAAGAAAGTCCAAGAAACACGGGGAATAAAAAATCGACTCTTTAAACCTATGAATAGGGATTGAGATTCTGGTTTTTATATTGCAAGATCATCAAAGATGGAAAAACTGCTTAAGGAACTTAATCAAGTACAAAGAGAAGCCGTTGAGTTAACCGATGGCCCAATGCTTATCGTTGCAGGAGCAGGCTCTGGTAAAACAAGAGTTATTACCTATAAGGTTGCATATCTTATTGCCTCTGGTAAAGCCGCTCCGTGTGAAGTAACTGCCGTTACTTTTACAAATAAAGCAACAGCTGAAATGAAACAAAGAATAGAAACACTTTTATCTGATTCTTGTAGATATGATGAGTTAAGATTATTGACCGTATCAACATTCCATAGCTTTTGTGCGAGAGTATTACGTGCCCATATAGATAGAATAGGGATATCAAGAGATTTTGTTATATATGATACAGAGGATCAAAAAGCGCTTATATCTAAATTATTAGATGATTATAATATCGACAAAAAAGATATTACACCAAAAGATGTTGTTGCACTTTTTTCTGCCGTAAAGAATGCTCAGACAACGGTAAGGCCAGGTTCAAGATTGGAAAAGGTTTATGAAGATTATGAGGCTGAACTTAAAAAAGCGAGTGCTCTTGATTTTGGTGACCTTTTAAAATTTACATTAAAAATATTTTCTGAACATAAAGACGTATTAAATATATATCAGGACAAAGCGAGATATCTTTTTGTAGATGAATATCAAGACACCAACAGGATACAGTACAAAATAGTCAAAATGCTTTCTGCAAAACACAGAAATATTTGTGTTGTAGGAGACGAAGATCAATCAATATATAAATGGCGTGGAGCGGATATAAAGAATATTTTAGACTTTGAAAAGGATTTTAACGATACAAAGGTTGTAAAACTTGAGGAAAATTATAGGTCAACAGCAAATATAATTGGAGCAAGCTCATCGTTAATAAGCAAAAATTTTCAAAGAAAAGAAAAAAATCTTTTTACCAAGAATGCCAATGGAGACAAGGTCCGCCTTGCATCGCTGGTTAACGATTTAAATGAAGCGGACTATATAGTTGATGAAATAAAAAAAGCAACCAAATCGAATTTTGATTATAAGGACATCGCAATTCTTTATAGAATAAATGCTCAGTCACGATTACTGGAAGACACGTTGAGAAAATCGGGTATTCCATATAAAATAATTGGCGGAATAAGATTCTATGATAGACGTGAAATCAAGGATGTTGCCTCGTATTTACGACTTATTGTTAATTCAAAGGATAATGTAAGTCTTGAAAGGATAATTAATATTCCCTCAAGAGGCATTGGCAAGGCGACAATGGAGAAGCTTTACAAAAAAGCTTCAGATAACAATCTTAGCCTATACGAAACTATGAGCAATGAAGAATTAATAAAAGAACTTACTCCTGCGGCTAAAAAGAAAATAAAGGATTTTATACAGCTTATGGATGATTTGAAGTTCTTACAGACGTCTAATGCTTCTGGTACGGAGGTTATGAAAGCAATAATAGACAAGACAGAATACTTTGATTTTTTAAAAGAGCGTGATGGTCTGGAGGCTGATGAAAGAATAGACAACGTTATGGAACTTTTGAGCGCGATGGCAAGTTTTGAAGAAAATTCGGAAGTAAAAACAATTACCGCATTTTTAGAGAGTATTTCTTTGGTAGGAGATGAAACGTCAGAAGCAGGGGATGATAACGGCGTTAAGCTTATGACACTTCATAGTGCAAAGGGCTTGGAATTCCCAATCGTTTTTATACAGGGACTTGAATACGGTCTTTTGCCTTATATAAGATATGGCGCAGAGGATCTTAACGATATCGAAGAAGAAAGACGGCTTTTTTATGTTGGTATGACAAGAGCAATGAAAAAACTCCATATAAGCTGGGCAAGAAGTAGACGTATATTTGGTGGTATTAAGGCAAGAAAAGCATCTGGTTTCATAGAAGAGATAGACGATAAATTTTTGGAGATTCACGATGATCAGGAACTTTATTACAACAAAACTTCTTTTGGTGTGAAAACAATAAAACCTAAAATAAAGGTAAATACCAATACCGGCTATAGTTATGTTGTAGAAGAGCAAACAGAAGAAGAAGGCGTTTGTAGAGTTGGCACAAGAGTCCGTCATGCTACTTATGGAGAGGGAGTTATACGCGCTGTTGAAGGAAAGGGAGAAAAAGCAAAAGTAACAGTTCATTTTAGAAGTTATGGAGTAAAAAAACTTATTCTTGGATATGCAAACCTTGTGAGTTATTAAAAATGAATACAAAAGAGACAGGTAATATCGGTGAACAAAAAGCCGTTCAATACCTTCTTAAGAATGAGTTCAAAATAATATTCAAAAATTTTAGAAAACATGGCTTTGAAATAGACATCGTTGCTTTGGACAAAAACGATGTCTTAAGGTTTATAGAAGTTAAGGCTGTAGTAGATGGTTCTTTAGAAGATGCCGCTTTTTCTATAGAGAACAGGAATATTTATAGATATATAAATGGCGTGGATGCCTTTTTAGTTGAGTACCCATTATATAGGGATAGAAGCATGGCAATGGACGCAGTTATAGTACAAGATGATTTAATTACTTATTATGAGAATATTACAGGGGGCCTGCTTATCACGTGAGTTTGTTAAAATTATCTAAACATTACGACTGGTTAGCTAGACAGACTTTTGTATGGCTTTTACTCCTTGCAGCTACTGAGTAGATATGATAAATCCCTAACTCCCAAGTCAAAAAAAGGCTCGGGATCCTTGCTCGTGGCGGAAAGTCGCGGGCTTTATATCCATAAGGAGGTATATACATGCTTAGAACCTATGAAACGGTCTATGTTACAAATGCGGACCTACCGCAAGAAAGCGTAGATACAATCGATGCAAAACTCAAAAATTTCATTACTAGTTCCGGTGGAGAGATCGGTTTTGAAGAATCTTGGGGTGTTAGAAATCTTGCGTTCTCTATAAAGAAGCAGAACAAAGGAAAATACGCCTATCTTCTTTACACCGCAAAACCGGAAATAATTAAGGAATTAGAGTTTTATCTAAAGATCAGCGAACCAGTTCTTACATTTTTAACAGTTAAGATCTTTGATAAAGCTAACCTTGAGAATGCTCCAAAGCCTAACGTTAAAGACATTGTGTAACTAAAAGGAGTTCCTAAGTGGACAACCATTTTGTTTGCAAAGGTAAACTTGCAGGTACTTCTAATAGAAGATCAACTCCAGGCGGGATTATGCTGGAGGATATTGTTCTTGCTGTCACTACCAAGAATCCTTTTAAACAAAGTAAGGTTCAGCACTTAAAGCTTACCTGTTTTGGAGAAAGTGTTGACGTTATAAAAAAAACTAAAACAGGTGACACCTTATTAGCTGAAGGGTTTATGGAACAAAAAGGTAATGGAGAAGAGAAAGAAGTAAAACTTATTGTAACAAAACTAGAAAAGGAGAAATAAAAATGAGCGAAGAATTTAAAGAGACAAAAACAGAAACAACTTCAACTAGCGATTCACAAGAACCTAGAAGATACACAAGGCCTGCAAGGCCATACAGAGATGGGGACGCTCCTAGAGGAGACGGCGACGAAAGAGCAGGAAAGGGCGGTTACAAAGGCAAGACTGCAAAAAAGAAAGTTTGCAGATTCTGTGCAGAACCACTTCCAGTTGATTACAAGAACACAAGAGTTTTGAAATCTTTTATAACAGAGAGATCAAAAATAGTTCCTGCTAGAATAACCGGTACTTGTGCTGCTCATCAAAGACAGCTTACAACTGCAGTTAAAAGAGCAAGAACCCTTTCTTTGTTGCCATATACATCTTGTCACAAAATGTAACGGAGATTGATGATGTCTAAGTTTTTCGGGATATTAAGAAGTATACTTAACAGCTCTGCAGGCAGGGGGTTTACCTCTTGTCTGATGTTGTTCAGTTCTTTTTTTGCTGTAATAAGCGCATTCCCGACTTTGGAATCATATATAAGATCAGGAAGGAACATGGCGATGTCGTCGCTTTTGTTCGGAACAGCACTAAGTCTTGTTTGGGGTGGGCCAGTAGGTGCGATCTGCTATCTTGCGATAGTAGGAGTTGCCACCATATTTATTGGTGAACTTATTAATAGGGGCTGTTCAGTTCCTAAAATCATTCTGTATTCCGGACTTTTGGCCTTAATATCGCTGGCCACATTAGGTGTATATATAAAATTACATTACCTTGTTGATCCACTTAATTTTATAGCAGGCAAAATAGACATAATGCTAGCCCTTGCAGCTAAGAATTATCCAGATATGTTAAAGAATACGTTGGTAGAAACAGGTCTTACGCAAAAAGAGCTTTCAATGTTCGTTGCTGTAAAATTACCAGCGATCACTATAGCAGGATGGATATTGTTTTTATTTGTTAATGTGCTGTTTGCATCAAAGTTTGATCACAAGACAAATAGTTTTTTTAGAAACGAAAATTTGTCTAAATTCAAAATTTCCGATTTTTTGATAATTCCAACATTGGTTTTTGGCGCGTTGTATGTTTATTCGTTGTCTAGTTATAATGATTCTAAATTATTAGAGACTGTTTCTGCAATGATGTTCGCAACATTTGTTTCCGTTTATTTTTTACACGGAATGATGATTGCGTTCCTGTTCGTAAAAGGGATATTCTCAAATGGTTTTTGGGCGACATTGTTTGTTATATTTTTGGCGGTTACAGGCTATATGGTAATGGCTGGTGTTGGTTTTTTTGATACATGGTTCGATTTTAGAAAATATTTCCTAAATAAAGATAAAAAAGGAGAAGAGCTATGAAAGTAATTTTGAAAAAGAGTGTTAATAAAGTTGGAGTTATCGGAGACATAGTGAATGTTTCAGAAGGGTATGCAAGAAATTATTTGTTACCAAACGGTCTTGCTGTTTTTGCTGATGAAGGAAATATAAAATCAATTGAACACCACAAAAAAGTAATTCAAAGCAAAATAAACCAAGAAAGAAAACATGCCGAAAAAATAGCCGAAAAACTTTCAGCACATTCTTGTAACATAACGAAAAAAGTTGGAGAGGGAGATAAACTTTTTGGTTCAGTTACTACAGCAGATATAGAAGAAGCGTTAAAGAGAGACGGGTTTGATGTGCCTAGAAAAGATATCGTTTTACCTGAGCATATAAAGGCACTAGGAGTTTATACAGTTCCTGTAAGGATATACCCAGGCGTAGAAGCGCACCTTAAGATATGGGTGGTCCAGGAATAATGAACGATAATCTTGGATATAGGTTACCGCCTCAGGACATAGAGGCAGAACAATGGGTAATCGGCTCAGTATTGCTGGAAAGCGATGCTGTTTTTGATGTGGTTGATATTATTTCTGAGGATGATTTTTATAGGGATGCTCATAAAAAGATATTTTCAGCCATAAAGACCCTTGTTAATAAAAACGAGCCTGTAGACTTGATAACGTTAAAGGATGAACTTAACAGACAAAATCATCTGGAAACAATAGGTGGCGCTGCTTACATCAGTGAGATCCTTGCGATCGTTCCTACAGCGGCAAATGCTGCAATGTATGCAAAAATAGTTAAGGAAAAAGCGCTAGAAAGACAACTGTTAGGAACATGTACTAATATAATCTCTGATATCTATAATTCTGGATACGATACAGATACTCTTTTAAACGAGGCTGAATCAAGGATCTTTGATGTTGCTAACGGAAAAATACAAACTCAGTATTTTGAAGTTAAGGACTTAACAAAAGATTATTTCAAGAGGATAGAGGCATTACAAAGTAACAAAGATAAAATAATAGGGGTTGGGTCTGGGTTTAAGGACCTTGATGATCTAACTGGTGGGTTTAAGCCAGGACAGTTAATACTTATAGCTGCAAGACCGAGTATGGGTAAAACAGCCCTTGCTTTAAACATTGCAAAGAACAGTGCAATAAAATTTGGAAACTGTGTTGCTGTTTTCAGTATGGAAATGAGCAAAGAAGAAGTAATGGGCAGGCTTATCGGTAGTGAAGCAAGGATAGACATAACAAGGCTTAATACTGGGAAAATAGAGGATAACGAATTCATGAAACTAACAGACGCCGCAAGTAGGCTTTCTGATAGTATGATATTTGTCGACGAAACCTCTGCAATAACTCCTGGAGAAATAAGAGCAAAATGTAGAAGGATAAAAGCTCAATACGGAAGACTAGACCTTGTTGTCGTCGATTATATACAGATAATGAGATCAAACCTTAATTCCAAGAGCCAGAATAGAGAACAGGAAATATCTGAAATATCCAGAACACTAAAATCCATAGCGAGAGAACTTCCTTGTCCTATAATCGCACTTAGCCAGCTGAACAGAGAAGCTGATAAGCGTACTCATAGTAAAAAACCAGTGTTAGCTGATCTTAGAGAATCCGGTGCGCTGGAACAAGACGCAGATATGGTAATGTTTATTTATAGAGACGAGTTCTACAATCCTGACAGCGAGTGGAAAGGACTTGCAGAAATTATCGTGTCTAAGAACAGAAGTGGTCCGACGAGAAATATACAATTAACATGGCTTTCAAGATACACAGCCTTCGAGAATTATGTATCCGGAGAGTCTTACGATATTGGTTACGATACAGATACTTTTTAAGCTTTACCGGCACAACCTAGTACAGTTTTGTTCTTGTGAACTATGACTTTTATTAATTCTTCCCTTGCTGGTCCAAGATATTTTCTTGGATCGAATTCTCCCGGATTTTCTGCCAATACTTTTCTTACTATTGCCGTTATAGCCAGCCTACCGTCGCTATCTATATTAATTTTACAAACAGCGGATTTTGCAGCTTTTCTTAATTGATCCTCTGGCACGCCGACAGCATTTTCCATTTTGCCACCGAATTTATTTATCATTGCGACGTATTCGGGCATAACGGATGATGAACCGTGTAGGACTATTGGAAAATATGGCAGTCTTTTTTCTACTTCAGCGAGGATATCGAATCTTAGTGGAGGAACGCTTTCTCCTGGTTTTACCTTGAACTTATATGCGCCATGAGATGTACCGATGGATATTGCAAGACTATCAACTCCGGTTTTTTCGACGAATTCCTGAACCTGATTTGGGTCGGTATAGTGAGAATGTTCTGAATGAACATCATCTTCTATTCCTGCTAATACACCAAGTTCTCCTTCTACGCTTACATCACGATCGTGTGCATATTGGACTACCTGTTTAGATAATTTTATGTTTTCTTCAAAAGGTAAATGGCTTCCATCTATCATTACTGAAGAAAAGCCACCGTCGATACAAGATTTACAAAGTTCAAACGTATCACCGTGATCAAGGTGTAATACGATTGGTATATTTGATCCTTTATCTCTTGCATATTCAACAGAACCAAGAGCCATATATTTTAACATTATAGGGTCTGCATATTTTCTTGCACCACTTGATACCTGGAGTATTACAGGCGCATTACTTTCGATAGAGCCTCTTATTATTGCCTGAAGCTGTTCTAGATTATTAAAGTTATAACCGGGTATTGCATATCCTTCTTTGTATGCTTTTTTAAACATCTCCTTTGTGTTGGAAAGGCCTAATTCTTTGTATGACACAATTTTTGCCATGTTATTACTCCTTTTGGTTTATTTTATATTTTCAGAATAGAGCGTGTCTTCGATTATTTCAATTACAAAAAAACTTATATTTGCTAGAATGAAAATAATTAAAGATATGAGCTATTTCAAAAACTTGATTCTGATACTTTTTATTACCAGTTGTGGTCTTAGCTCTGGTGGCGGGGGTTCTCATCCAAGTACACCAGAGCAAAAAGCAAGATATGCATTAGCACAACAAACATGGGGAACGCCGTGCATGAATGATTGGGTCTCTCATTATATTATTGGTAATTACAGGTTTTCATATTTAAGTCTGTACAATACCTCTACAAGTACGACAACATACTTTCCTTTTACGGATACAACGTGTAGCGGAACACCTTCTTATGCATACAAAATAACTAGTGATCAGATGTCGTTTGGCAGCGAGGCTACTACAAGTATGGGGCTTACATACCAGATGAATTATCATGTGTTCGGAGTTTCTATTATCCCTTATGATTACGATGGTGTGACAATGGCTGTTGCTTGTGGTATTTCATCACCCGTTCTTAATACAGAATACGATATTTCTGGCTGTGTTTCTGCGGATGTTCCATTTGTTGGTTCAACAGGATACACACTGATGTATGTTGCTGAAGATTATTCTACTTTTACACAAGAAATGTTAAAGACTAATTTTGTCTCAGCAGACAGTCGGCCGAGTGATTTTTCTGGAAGACAACCTGATTATATGACCTATACTTATTGAGGGTGATAAATGGATTCTATGAATTATATAGATTATGAACATTGCGAGAAAATAGCTTCTCATAAAATAATCGCTAAATTTCATCAGGAAATCATAAAGAGCAAGAACGCTGATCTTGGTCCTAATAACTTAATACCAGTGCTTGATAATCTTAAGGGGGAATATAATCTTCCTAGAATAATCCGTAGTGCAAATATTTTTGGATGTAGAGAAGTTTTTGTCGTAGGAACACCATTTTTTAATCCGTATCCAGCAGTAGGAGCCATTAGAGTAACAAGAATCAGGATGTTCAAAGATATGAAAGAAGCCTTAGAAGAACTAAGGAAAATGAACTATGAGATCTGTGCGCTTTTGCCACCAAAGTATGGTGCGAAATCTATTTTTCAAAGTAATTTTAGTAAATCGGGTACCGCTTTTATTGGTGGAAATGAGGGTAAGGGGCTTTCTTTTGATGTAAGTCTGGAAAAAGACATAAAACCTGTCCATATTCCACAACAAGGGAAGATAGAAAGTCTCAATGTTTCCGTTGCGTTATCTGTTGCAATGGCAGAATGGAACCGTCAGAATGTTTATGTTGACAAAGACTAGTTTGCATTCAAAATTACTCAGCCTTATAATTGCTTTTTATACTACAGGGATATGGGGGGCTTATGCTAAAAGAGAAGAAAGAAAAGCTAGATGTAAAGAAAATGAAAAAGCTACTTCTTGAACTCAAAGAGGTTTTTGAAAAGGAAAAGACAGCCAAAGCTTCGCCTGTAAACGATCATGAAGAAAGTACTTTTTCTGATGCAAGTGACCTTGCAACGCATGATACGGATCTTACAAATGATCTTAATGTAAAAAAAATAAAAACATTAAATTATAATGAGATACTAGAAGCGTTGGACAGAATAGACAGTGGCGAATATGGCATTTGTGAGGAATGTGGTGCGGAGATAGGTGCGAGAAGGCTAGATGTTTATCCAACTTCAAAAATGTGTATAGCTTGTCAGGAAGAGTTCGAGAAAAGCCAAAGGGCAAAAAATCTTGTAAAGACAGCAAAGAATAAAGACGAAGATCAGTCTGAATAATGTTTATTTTGATTTTTACACTAATGTCTTTTTGTGCACAGGCACTTATGTTGCCTCCGGGCTTTGTTGTTCGTCAATTTGGCCATACTAGGGACAAGCTTGAAACAGCTAAGATAGAACAAAGAATTTCTTACAAAAATGAAATCAGCTTTAATGAAACAATATTATTTAAGGCGCCAAATAAATATAAAATTATTGTTTCAAACAACAGCGGAAGCGTTACTTTTGTAAGGAGTGGAGACAAATGTGTCGCGGTGTCATCACAAAAAAGAATAGAAGTTTTGTGCGAACCGCTAAAAGCCCTTTTTTATCATAATATTTTGTTGTCTAGCAACAATGGACTTATAGAGTTCTTAAAGCAATTAAACATAAATCCAAGAGAAGGAAATATCTCTATTAAAAAAGACGAAAACGATTCTTATGTAAAACCAGAGGGCATAATATTTGCTAATTACAACAATAAACCAATGTATATTATTGGTGTTTCAGACGGACTTTATAAATCAGCTGTAAATACTGTATCTGGAAAACCGGGACTTAGTACCGCGTTGGTAGATGAAATAAAGTATAAGGTTCCTCAAGTATGGATAGATAAAAATAATTTTTGGTTACTTAGAGTTTTTGGACAAGATGATTTTGAGGCTACCTTTGGCTCTTATATTACGGATGGTAACGAAGTTCCTTTTCCAAAATCGATATCTCTATCAAAGAAAGGAAACAACGTCTTTTCTGCTGCGGTTTCAATATTTGAATCAGGAGTGGAAATAAAGGAGGATGTTTTTGTGATGGACGCTTTTAAGAAACTGCCATCAGTAAAACAAGAACAGCTTGAAGGTAATATTGCTAAAATGGTTGAGTATCTTGGAGAGTATAGATAGTTTGTTTTTATATTGTTCTAGAAAATGTATTATTTAAATATAGCACCATCAAGGCCATTAGCGGATACTTTGACTTATAGTTCTAATGTTTTGCTTCCTATAGGGACTCTTGTAGAAATACCTATTGGCAAAGGCAGATGCTATGGTTTTGTTGTTGGTTATGAGCCTGTTAAACCAAATAATGTTGATATAAAAGAAATATTTTCTGTAAGTAATGAAGAATCATTCTTCGGGGAAAAAAACCTGGAATTCTATAGATGGGTTTCTGACTATTATCATTATCCTCTTGGGGAAATGCTTTCTTTGGTTATTCCAACGTTTTCTCCAAAAAGGAAAAAGAAAAAAGAAGATCAAAAAGAAATAACATCAATTGCCCATGAAGGACCACTTGTTAACCTTACAGAAGAACAAATAAAAGCACTAGGGTTGCTATCGTCGGACAAAAATCTTTTACATGGTGTTACTGGCAGCGGGAAAACAGAAGTTTATATAGAGATAATGAAGGACGTTTTAAGACAAGGGAAAAGCGTACTGTTGATTGTGCCAGAAATAGCACTTACACCTCAATTAATAAAACGTGTTTCCGTACATTTTAATGGTGCTATATCGATTCTTCATAGCGAAGTATCAAAGGCAGAAAAATATCATCATTGGATGGATTTAAAGAAAGGAAGAAGTCATCTTTGTATAGGAGCAAGATCTGCAATATTTTCTCCAATGGAAAATATAGGACTTGTCGTCGTGGACGAAGAGCAGGATCCTTCCTATAAACAAGAAGACCGTTTAAGATATAACGCGAGAGATTTGGCTTTTGTTCTTGGTAAGATATATGGTGCAAAAGTTATTCTTTCTTCTGCTACACCAAGTGCAGAAAGTTACTATAATGCAAAAGAGGGGAAATATTCTTATGTCACTATTAAGAATAGGGTTAGGCAACTTTGTTTACCGACAACGGTATTAATAGACCTTAAAGAAGCTAAAATGGTTAGTAGGAACTTTTCTGCTGAGCTTATTAAACAAATTAAAGAAACATTAGCAAAAAAAGAACAAGTGATCCTATATATAAATAGAAGAGGGTATTCCAATAGTATAATTTGTAATGAATGTGGTACGCGAATTAGTTGCCCAAAATGTTCTATAACACTGACAGAGCATAAAGGTAAAAAAGTTTTGTTGTGTCACTATTGTGGATATGAAAGGGATCTTCCTAATTATTGTACCGCATGTGGTGGACATGAATTAAAAGCTATTGGCTCTGGAACAGAAAGAATATTTGAAGAGATCGAAACGCTATTTCCGAAAGCAAGAGTTCTGAGAATGGATAGCGATGCTGTAAAAGGAAGAAAAAAATTAAATGATGTAATAGATAAAATTTCCAAAAAAGAAGTAGATATAATTGTTGGGACTCAACTTGTTGGTAAAGGACATGATTTCCCGGAAGTTACATTGGTAGGTATAATAAATGCTGATGCTAATTTGTATCTCCCCGACTTTAGGGCTTCAGAAAGGACTTTTCATCAAATAATGCAGGTAAGCGGACGCGCAGGAAGGACTAGTCAAGGAAAAGTAGTTCTGCAAACATATCTTCCAGAACACTTTGCTATTAAAATGGCAATTAATAATGATTATGACGGTTTTTATAAGGAAGAGCTTAACAACAGAAATGAAGTTACTTATCCGCCGTTCACAAACCTTGTAGACGTAAAGATAAGTGCTACTGCTAAAGGTGATGCCGCAAAAACAGCAAGTGAAGTTGCAGATGTGATAAAAAAGGTAATAAAGGACCATAAACTTAAAGTAATCTTGCTTGGTCCAACGCCAGCGACGATACTTCAAATAAATAAAAGATATAGATACCACGTCTTGTTAAAAAGCCAGAGCAGAAGCTGTTTGCATAAATTAATAAAACTTTTTAATTATTCTTATAAAAGGAACAAAAAAGTAAGGATCAACATAGACGTAGATCCGTATACACTACTTTAGTCTTTTATTAACTCTTTTAATGTTTCTATTCCTTTTATTATTCCTGTTGAAGGCAATAGAATTTTATCAGGGTCTATATAGATCGTTTTTCCTTTAAAAGAACTTGATATCAATTTATAGTCTTTAAAGTTTTTAAAATCCTTTACCGCAACAACGAGGATGTCTTTTTTATACGAAAGGATACTCTCTATATTAAGTCTTGGATAAAGTCCCTCTACGGTATTTCTTATACCTGCACATGTTAATGCATCAGAAACAAAACTTTCTTTTCCAACAACTACTAAAGGGTCAAAGCCTATTATCATTATTCCTGTAAATTTAGTATTTTTTGTACATACTGAATCAAAGTTTTTTATAATTTGTGGTTTTTTTATTTTAAATATATCAGAAAGTTTTAAAACAAAGTCCTTTATGGACTTAAGGTTTTTGGGGCGATCTACCAGGATGTTATAGCCTGCTGCCTTTAGTTTATTGTAAATTTCTGGAGGAGTTCCGGCGTAAGTGGTTATTATTAGATCTGGCCTACAGCTTATTATTAGTTCAATGCTTGGTTTATGGTAAAACCCAACACTTTTTATTTTGTGTTTTGTCTTTATTGCATCAAATGGTTTTGCTGCGCACACTATTTTATCTTCAAGACCGAGATCTATTAATGTTTGGGTGTGTGCAGGACTTAAAGAAACTACCCGTGATGGTATTGATTCGGCATTAACAAGAGAAACTACAAAAAAACTAATAATTATGTTTAGCATATTTTTTACTTAGTATGTATGTCGCTACCACGGCGACTATCAATGATATGAATTGAGATGTGGATAAATATGGTTCAAATAGGTTTCCCCTAAAATCGCTTCTGTAATACTCTATTGCTATTCTTGTTACAGGATACAGAATAAAAAACCATAATGTAATTTCACCGTCGAATTTTTTGCGATTAAATCTGTAATTCAGAATAAGAAATATTATTAATCCTTGTAGGATTAAGTAAACCTGTGTTGGATGTAACGGAATGTTTATTGGTGTCATTCCCGCGTTTGCCCCTTCGGGGAAAGATATCCCAAAAAATAGGAGTGTAGGTTTGCCATAGCAGCATCCCTGCATAAGGCATGCAACTCTTCCGAGTGCCGTACCTATTGAAAACGATGGAGCCAGCGCATCCGTTATTTTTGAAAAGCTAATTTTTTTCTTTTTAGCATAAAGATATACGAATAGTGGGGGAATTAGTATGGCTCCGTAGATAACAAAACCCCCTTCCCAAAAGTAAAATATTCTTATCGGGTGTTCAATGTAGTATTCAGGTATTACGAAGAATACATGAAACAACCTTGCTCCAATGTAAGCTGTAATTATCGAAATAAGACTTATGTCTATAAAGGCAAGCTTATCTAATCCGATTTTTTTAGAGTAGTGATTAAAAAAGAGTAGTCCAAAAAATATGCCCAGAGTTATAAATACATAATATGAATAAATGGATGCGTAACCTATGTGAAAGAGTATCGGTCTCATTTTTTACCAGACTTTTTCTTTTTAGACTCCATTTTTGCCATATCCAACATTATGATAACAAGACCAACCGTTATACCGATATCAGCAACGTTAAAAGATGGCCAATGATATGTGTTTGTGATTCTGATATCAAGAAAATCTATAACGTATCCAGGATATATTCTGCTTATAAAATTGCCTAAAGCTCCACCAAGAACAGAAGCAAAAGCCAGAAATTGTATTTTATTTTTTTGTGTTTTAAGCATTATGTACGTAATAAAAACCATTGCAGCTAAAGGTATTATAAAGAAAAACGGCTTTCTGAACCAAGCAGGAGCAGTATGTAGGAAAGAGAACGCTGACCCGAGGTTCTTTGCATAAACAATATTGAAGAAGCCATCGATAACAGATACGGCCTGGTATGGCGCTAAGTAGTGACTAATTAGCCACTTTGTAAAAAGGTCCAATGCGACTATTATTAGGATTAAGATAACAGCAGTTTTTTTTATATTATCGCTTCTAAACATCTTTTACAAAGCTCCTCATTGTTTTTGATAGTGCCAACTTCTTTTTTATATTGCCAACATCTTGCACATTTTTTAAAAGGGGACTTTTCTACAGCTATTGTAAGTGCGTCTCCCTCTTTTACCTCTACGTTTGAAACTATAAATATTGAGGACAAGTCAACGTTGTTCGTAGTTACAGCTTTGTATCTATTTTTTTGTACTGTTAGTTTTATGTCTGCATCAAGACTATGACCGATCTCTTTGTTCTTTCGTTTTTCTTCCAAGACCTTTGATGTTTCTTCACGAAGTGTAAGTATTCTTGACCATTGTTCTTCTATTTCTGGGTTTATATAATCCTTATTGAAGGTTGGCATATTTGCCAGGTGAATACTTTCTTCTTTAGGACTTGGCATGTAAGTCCATATTTCTTCTGTAGTGAACGGTATTATCGGAGCTAGAAGTTTTAATATACTGTCTGCGGTTTGGTATATTACTGTTTGAATTCCGCGTCTTTCTTTTGAATCTTTCTTGTTTGTGTAAAGAGTATCTTTGGCGATATCTAAATAGAATGAGCTTAATTCCACTGCACAAAAATTATGAACAAGATGGAAAACCTTATAGAACTCAAAGTTATCATAAGAGGTTTTCATGTCCCTTATGGTTTCGTGTAGCTTACTTAGCATCCATTTATCGATGTTGTTTAAGTCTTTGTATGGAACGCTATGTTTTGTATGGTCGAAGTCGGAAATGTTACCAAGTATAAAACGGAACGTATTTCTTATTCTTCTGTAAGCTTCTGTTACTCTTACATAGGATTCGTCAGAGTAGGAAATGTCTTGAGAAAAATCTTCATAAGTGACCCATAGTCTTAATATATCTGAACCGTATTTCTTTATTAGGTCGTATGGGTCAACAACGTTCCCAAGCGACTTGGACATTTTAAAACCTTTTTTATCGACGATAAATCCGTGTGTTACAACCTGTTTATAAGGAGCATGTCCTCTTGTAAGAACAGATTCCAATAATGAGGTGTGGAACCAGCCTCGATGTTGATCGCTTCCCTCTAGATATAGGTCGACAGGCGTACCAAGGTTTTTGTTTTTTTCACAAACTGTTGCATGGCTTACACCAGAGTCGAACCAGACGTCTAAAATATCTCTTCCTTTAGAAAACTTGTTTGATTTACATGTTGGGCAAACAAATCCAGAAGGTAGCAGCTCTATTACTTCCTTTTCGTGCCAAGCTTCTATTCCCTGCTTTTCTACAAGTGTTGAAATGTGATCGATTATTTTTTTATCTAATATTACTTCTCCGCATTCTGAACATTGAAAGGTTGGTATTGGAACGCCCCATATTCTTTGACGAGAAACACACCAGTCTGGCCTGTTCTCTACCATGCTGTATATTCTCTTCATGCCTTTGTCAGGTGTCCATTGAACTTTCTCTATTTCACTTAGCGCTTTTTTTCTTAACCCGGTTTTTTCCATAGAAACAAACCATTGAGGTGTTGCTCTGAAAATTATAGGGTTCTTGCATCTCCAACAATGAGGGTATGAATGTGTTAATGTTGTTGTAAATATAAGTGAGTCATTTTGCTTCATAAGCTCAATTATCTTTTCATTTGCATCCTTAACTTTCATGCCAGGAAATATTGGTGCATCCTTATAAAATGCCCCATGGTCGTCTACTGGATTATAAACATCTAAGCCATATTTTTTACCAATTATATAATCGTCGACTCCATGTCCAGGAGCTGTGTGAACGCAGCCTGTTCCTGTTTCAAGAGTTACATGGTCCCCTAATAATAATTTTGAGTTTCTATCGATAAAAGGGTGTTTACAATTAAAGTTCTCAAAAATATTACCTTTATGCGTGTTTACCTTTTCAAAATTATTTTCATCTTCTTTTATTTCTTTAATAAAATTAGAGAATAGTTCTTCTGCTACTATCCATATTTCATTTTTAACTTTGTGTTTATAAGAACCGTAATGGAACTCTGGGTTCAAGCTGATTGCAAGGTTTGCTGGTAGTGTCCACGGAGTTGTAGTCCATATAACAATAAATGTTTCTGCCTTTTCATTTTTAAGCCCAAGTTTTTCTTTTAAGGCATCTTCTGCTTTGAATTTTACGAATATTGATGCAGATCTATGATCTTTATATTCAACCTCTGCTTCTGCAAGAGCAGTTACACAATCTGCACACCAGTAAACAGGTTTATCTGCTCTATATACAGCTCCGGTTTCAACTACCTTACCAAACTCTTTCATGATTCCAGCTTCGTAGTCTTTGTTCATGGTCAGGTATGGTTTGTCCCATTCGCCATAAACTCCAAGACGTTTAAAAGTTTCTCTTTGCTTATCTATGAATTCGTTTGCGTATGCTCTGCATCTAGAGATAGTTTCTTTATTAGAAGTAGATTTACCGAATTTTTTTTCTACTTGAAGTTCTATTGGCAATCCATGGCAGTCCCAACCAGGAACATAGTGGGCACAAAAACCATTCATATTTTTATATCTTACAACGATGTCTTTAAGGACCTTGTTAAGAGCGGTTCCCATATGGATATTTCCGTTAGCATATGGTGGTCCATCATGAAGAGTATATCGTGGTTTAGATGAATTCTTTTCAACGACCTTTTCGTATATTTTTTGATCTTCCCAATTTTTTAGTTGAATTGGTTCTTTTTCCGGCAAGTTCCCTTTCATAGGGAATTCTGTTTGCGGTAGGTTCAAAGTACTTTTGTAATCTTTTGCTTCTGACATGTTAACACCCTTATTTGTTTAGTTAATTCTTGTATATAAGGGGGACAGGCTTTTATCAAGGCACAAATCTGTTCAACGGGTTAGGGCTTGTTTTAATACGTTTTGAAAACTTCTACTTCTGATAACGTTAGTACTCATTACCGTATGGTAAAGGCTTACCACGTAGCAAACCGAGATGATTATTCAAATCATGCCTAAACTCCTCACTGCTATAGCTAAATGTACCAACAGGTTTCCCTTGATCATTAATGGTGACGGTAGCGATCCAGTTAAGGTAGGCAAGCACTTTCACCTTTATATCAAGTGACATAACCTCGCTAGATGGGAGCTTTGTAACAGGTTTGAAATCGTGGTCTGTCAAGAGATCTATTAGGTTTGTAGAGATATAATATTTATTACCGTCTTTGTAGGGGCTTCCATCAGCGGTAACAACCTTAATTGGGTTATATACTGCTATCTTTTACAAGTGTTGTGCCTATATGGTGGATAGCGAAGGTCGCTGTTTGTAAAATCAACGCCAATACCGGTGTGTAAAGTCACAGGCAATAAAAAACAAAGTCCTAAAAACCTAAACGATAAGTTTTTTATAAGTCCCCCTGTTTTTCTTGTTCATAATATATCCAATATATCCACAACGTAGATATTGTATTTTTTATCGTCTGCTGTTTTTACAGATCGCACACTTTTTATCTGAGCTGGATAATAGACAATTACCTCATCTTCCTTATCTGTTACGATAATCCAATTTTTATTTTGGTTGTAAACTCTTGTTGCTGCTGTTTTGGGATAAATGAGCAATATGTCGTCCCAGTCATGAGAAAAAAACCAGTTAACATCTAGTTGCCCATGGTCATTTGTGACTATCACAGGCCCTATATAAGCCTTCCCCCATGAGTCCGCAGCGTAAAAAACATCATTTACATATTGTTCTCTATTTTTCATCATGGCAGAATTTTCGTCAATTTTATCACCAAAACTGTATGTGCTTTCGTGTAAGCCCCATTTTTGATTATTAGCTTTGGTACGTAAGGAGATGTCGGACTGACCATAGGTGTAGAAGAAAGGAAAAAATAAAAGAATCGAAATAAAAAGTTTATTCATTTTTTTGTTTCCTATAGGAAGTTTTATAGATATAACAATTTGTTACTATACGTCAAGGCTTATTTACTTTTGTGTAGAAGGATCTAGTTTATACGAATAGACCCTAGACTATTCTCACCATAACTGTAAAAAATGTCCGGGTAAGTGCTTACATTGTAGGTTTGAAATAGTGCTTTGGAGCCTTTAGTTAGATGGCCAAAGTCCTTTTCCATTTTTAATGCCTTTGCTCCGCCATAGCATCCTGCAGCTATTGCCTGAGCTACAGATATTTTGTACTGAGTAACTGCTACCGCCAATAATAATTGGAAATTCAAACACGCATTAGAGCCGGGATTGAAATCAGAGGCTATTGAGATACATGCACCGGCGTCTATTAGTTTTTTTGCAGGCGCATAAGGTAGTCCTAAATTAAAAGACGTCCCAGGTAGTAATGTTGCAACTGTTTGTGAGGCCGCCATAGCTTCTATACCCTTGCTCGAAATATGCAAAAGATGATCTGCGCTTGCTGCTCCAAGTTCTACTGCAAGTGCCGCACCTTCCTGGTTAGTGAATTCATCAGCGTGTATTTTTGGTATAAGACCGTACTTTTTTGCAGTCTTAAGTATGTGAAGGGTTTCTTCTCTGGTGTAATAACCTTCCTCTAAGAATACGTCGCAAAATACTGCTAATTTTTTTTCTGCAACTTTTGGCAATAAAGTATTTATTATAACGTCTACATAAGCTTTACGTCGGACATCTTTATTTCCAGGTCCAGGAGGAGTGTCATGTGCACCTAAAAAAGTTGGTACTATGTAAGGATAATCTTTCTTTGCTAACGCAATAGCTTCAAGTTGTTTAAGTTCAGTTTCTATATCTAGTCCATATCCACTTTTAGCCTCTATAACTCCAACACCAAACTTTCTTAAACGTTCAATATTTGTAATAGTGTTTTTATACAACTCGTCTGTAGAAGCCTGCCTTGTAGAATTAACAGTAGATATTATTCCACCACCAGCTTTTGCTATGTCTAAATATGTTTTTCCCTCTGAACGCATCTCGAATTCATTAGCCCTAGAGCCTGAATATGTAATATGTGTGTGTGAATCAACAAATGCCGGAAGCACAACAGCTTTTTTTAGATCAATGTTTTCGTCCGACTTTGGGGCCTTGCCGCGACCAGTTTCTAAAATAGTTCCGTCTTTTACTACTATATAGGCGTTCTCTATTATTCCTAGGTCATCACGGGTAATATGTCGTCCGTCTTTTTTGACAACGCCTTCTAATGTGAGTAATTGACCTATGTTAAAGTAAGTTTTTGTCTTCATTATCTTGTTGATATAACACAGAAAACCTGTTTTCTCCAAGCCTATTTATTGAGGGGTTGTTCTTATGGGACTTTCTTGTTATAAGACGGGTGCCTATGAAACTAGAACAAAAACAAATTCATTATCTTTGTGAAAAAGTTCTAAATGAGCTTAAAACGAAAGACCTTATTATATTTAAGACTCAGGAAGATGCTGTATTAAAGAGGATGATAGCAGAATTTGAAAAGAATCTAAGGGATGAGGAAAATATAGAAGCTGAAGCGAAAAAACTTTTGGTTCAATATCAGCGTGAGGCTAATGCAGAAGGTTTAAATCAAGCCAAGCTCTTTGGAATGCTAAAGAAAGAGTTGGCAAAAAAGAAGGGGTTCATACTTTAAATTATGCTTTTTTCAGAGGATAGGATCTACCATATAGCTCATCTAATTACAGATTGTATCTGGAAGGATGATCTTGTTGATTACAAGAACGAGGATAAAGCCGTAAGAGAAGCCAGGAAAATATTGGTAGAGTATTTCTCTAAGGACGATAGAGCCGATGAAGCTGTAAGGAAAAGAATACAGTCTTTGAAAAAGGGTGTTTACGAAGGCTCCAGAGAATGGGACATCTTGTATAAAAAATACTACGAAGAGGAAATGAAAAAACATCTATAGGCCCCTTGACTTTAACAAGCGGGATATCCATATTGGGTTTAGTAAAATTTGTGAGCTTATAAATATATTTTAAATATCAATAAGATAAGGAGGAATTGAAAAATGAACGTAAGACCACTTCATGACCGAGTTCTGGTCAAAAGAGTTCAGGAAGAAACAAAGACAGCGGGCGGAATAATAATTCCAGATTCAGCTAAAGAAAAACCAGTAGAAGGAATCGTTGTTGCTGTAGGGCCTGGTAAGGTTCTTGATAACGGAACAAAAGTAATTCCAACAGTGAAAGCTGGTAACAGGATACTTTTTAGCAAGTACGCAGGTACAGAAGTTAAGATATCCAGCGAGGAACATTTGATAATGAGAGAAGACGATATTTTAGGCATTATAGAATAGTAATAAAGAATCTAGGAGGAATATAAAAATGGCAAAACAGTTAATGTTTGAACACGACGCTAGAGGCAAGATACTTAACGGGGTTAATATTCTTGCGAATGCAGTAAAGGTTACATTGGGGCCAAGAGGAAGAAACGTTCTTATAGACAAGAGCTATGGTTCACCTGCGATAACAAAAGACGGTGTTACCGTTGCAAAAGAAATAGAATTAGAGAATAAATTTGAGAACATGGGTGCTCAAATGGTAAAAGAAGTTGCATCAAAGACTTCTGATGTTGCAGGAGACGGTACTACTACTGCGACAGTTCTTGCACAGGCTATTTATAGAGAAGGTGTTAAGTCCGTTGCTGCAGGGCTGAACCCAATGGAAATAAAAAAGGGAATAGATAAAGCAGTAGAGATAGTAATAAAAGAGATTGAAGCTCTTTCTAAACCGGTAAAAGACCAAAAGGAAATTGCTCAAGTTGGAACAATTTCTGCAAATAACGATGCTTCTATAGGCAACATAATTGCAGAAGCTATGGACAAAGTTGGCAAGGAAGGCGTTATCACTGTTGAAGAAGCAAAATCAATGGATACAACATTAGAGACTGTAGAAGGGATGCAGTTCGATAGAGGGTATCTGTCCCCTTATTTTATAACTGATCCAGAGAAAATGATCTGTTCGTTAGAGAATCCTTTTATATTGCTTTCAGAAAAGAAAGTTAGCACCATGAAAGATCTTTTACCTATACTTGAAACAACCGCAAAAATGGGAAGGCCATTATTTATAATAGCAGAGGATGTTGACGGCGAAGCACTTGCAACACTTGTTGTTAATAAACTAAGAGGAGTTATCCAGGTTTCTGCTGTAAAGGCTCCTGGTTTTGGTGACAGACGTAAAGCAATGTTAGAAGATATTGCAATATTGGTTGGTGCACAGGTTATTAGTGAAGATCTTGGTCACAAACTTGAGAACATTAACATTGAATGGCTTGGAACAGCCAAGAGAGTAAACATAGATAAGGACAACACTACAATAGTAGATGGTGCAGGCAAAAAACCAGAAATAGAAAACAGAATAAAGCTTATTAGAAAACAAATAGCAGATACAACTTCTGACTATGATAAAGAAAAACTTCAGGAAAGACTTGCAAAATTAGTCGGAGGAGTTGCAGTTATCCATGTTGGAGCAGCAACAGAAACAGAACTAAAAGAGAAAAAAGATAGAGTTGAAGATGCTCTTCATGCAACTAAAGCTGCTGCAGAGCAGGGTATAGTTCCTGGAGGCGGTGTTGCTCTATTAAGGGCTCTTGCAAAACTCGATAGTCTAAAATTAGATAACGAGGACCAGAATGCAGGTATCAGAATAGTTAAACGTGCATTAGAAGAGCCAGCAAGACAGATAGCAGAGAATGCTGGTGTTGATGGCTCAATAGTAATAGACAAAATAAGAACCAATACTAGTACTTCATTTGGTTACAATGCAAATACCAGTGTATATGAAGATCTTATTAAGGCTGGGGTTATAGACCCAACTAAAGTTGTTAAGACAGCGTTAATAAATGCTGCTTCTGTTGCTGCATTATTATTGACTACAGAGGTTATGATCGCCGACAAGCCTGAAGAAAAGAAAGCTGATATGTCTGCAGGAATGGGCGGCATGGGTGGTGGTATGGGTGGAATGGGCGGCATGGGAATGATGTAACCCAAGCACAATTTAAAAGGCATTAATGAATATTAATTCAAAACATAGTAGGGAGAGGAGAGAATCCTCTCCCTATTTTATTTACGGACTGCTTGTTCTTTTTACTCTGTTCTCTGCATGGCTTTTACTTTTTCATGGAGGACCAGTAAGTTTTAATAATAATGATTACGACCCCGTAATATTGTGGCAAATAAGATATCCTAAATTAATTGCCTCACTTTTAGTTGGAGCGTCGCTTTCCTTGTCCGGATATGTTTTTCAGTCGGTCTTAAGGAACCCTATGGCCGACCCTTATGTGCTTGGTGTGTCCAGCGGATCGGCGTTAGCCGTAGCAGCTTCGTTGATATTTTTACCATCAATATCTGTTTTTAAAATGGAAGCAGCTTCTTTTTCGGGAGCACTTTTTGCGGTCTTTATACTTTTACTTTTATTCAGGCTGCTTGTTAGCAATAGCCTTGTAATAATATTGATAGGTATAGGCTTAAGTTTTTTCTTCTCTTCGATAATTACGGCTTTAATGTCCTATATGGATGGTTCAAAGCTTGTTTATATGAACTCGTGGCTAGTTGGTAATGTATCTCAACCGGATATTCCTCAGTTATATTTTCTTGGTGCAATATTTTTAGTTGTTCTGGTACTTGTACTTTTATTCTCAAACGTTCTTGATGTAATAAAATTTGGGGAGGACCTTTCTGTTTCTTCCGGCGTTAATCATAAATTTTTTTCCATGTTATTTATAGTTTCTGCATCCCTTGTTACAGCAGCGTCTGTGACTGTTTGTGGAACTATTGGTTTTGTTGGACTTGTTGTTCCTCACATAGTCAGACTTTTATTCAAGGGAAGAAGCATTCATATAATCCCTCTTATTACGATCATGGGAGCAGGGTTTTTAACATTCTGTACTGCGCTTGCCGGGCTCTTAAGTTTTACTTTTGAAGTTCCTTCCGGAGCTGTAACATCGTTCATAGGCGCACCGGTTCTTTTATATCTCATATACAGAAGATATAAGGTGATGCAATGACGTTGATCAATATAAAAGGCCTTACAATAAAACGAAGGGACTTTGATTTCTTTATAGATGACTTAAAAGTGGATAACTGTAACCTTTGTTTAATAATAGGTCCTAATGGTGGTGGAAAGACCACTCTGTTAAAGTCATTGGCAGGGCTTTTGAATTACGACGGGAACATTCTTTTCAACAATGAAAATGTTGGAACGATCGACTTTAAGGCACGTGCAAGACTTTTTGCATATCTGCCTCAAAACATCACTGTACCGGAGTTCAGGGTTAAGGATTTTCTAATTACAGGCAGACTTCCTTATACAGGAGTTCTTTCTTATTATTCGAAAGAGGATTGGGAAAAGGTCAAGGTAGTTGCCGAGCACGTTGATGTAATTAAATATATGGATAGAGATCTTTTATCCCTAAGCCAGGGAGAATTACAACGTGTGATGCTTGCAAAAGTGTTTATACAAAATCCTAAGGTTTTACTCTTGGATGAGCCCACCAATGCTTTAGATATCGGTTTTAAGGAATTAATAAAGGAGCAAATATATAGCTATATAGACTCAAATCCGGACGTAATGGTCTTTATATCAACACATGAACCTGAATTTTTTAGAGACAGACCCAACAAAACACTCTTGTTGAAAGAGGGAAAGGTCTTTAAATTTGGTGAATTAAATAATGTGTACGATGAGCAAAGCAAGAGAGAACTTTTTAATTTACGCTAGGCCTTATTAACTCATGCTCCATTTTTGTGAACGCAGCTCTTTTTAAATTATCTATTTTCTGCTTTTGTTCTTTGGTAAGCTTTATAAGGTTATCTTCTTTTTTCATTTTAGCTTTTAATGTTAAATATTCTTTCTTGGATTCTTTTATAAGCTTTGGAATGGTTTTATCTAAACACGACCTTATTACTTTTGAATCTGATGTGAATAACTCAGAGTTATTGTTTGTATAACAGTCACAAACGTACATCTTTATCATATCATCTACAGGGTTAACGTAGTCGTTTGTCGTTTCTTGGTATAGTCGTCTTATTGCCAGGACATCGTAGACCTTTTGCGCTTTCATAGGGCTTTGTATTGCCCAAAGATCACCAACTTGTTCAAAGAAATAAGCGTATTCGTACATGTCCGGCAATAGATCGTTGCAGGTTTTGGGAACAGTTTGTATTTGTTGAGGATAAGCTACACTGACTAATACACAGAACAACAACGACATCATCATAATGTAAAAGATTATTGCATTAAAACGTAAACTACGGTAGTTAAATCATACAAAAAAATAAAAAGGTGTGTGTATGAACTCTGATACAAAAGGAGCTAAGGTAAAAGCTAAAGGCAAGGTTTTCTTTCAGGAGGCAAGGTGTAAAGGTTGTGGCTTTTGCATAGAGTTTTGCCCTGTAAAGGTTTTGGAATTTTCTAAGGATTATAACGCTAAAGGATATCATTTCCCTGTAGCTGCACATCCAGAGAAATGTATCGGTTGCAATATGTGCGGCCTTTATTGTCCTGACTTTGCTATTTGGGGCGAAAAGAACAACGACTAATTTAGGAGTTAACATATGAAAGCAGATCCAAGAGGAGTTTTGACCGGTATTCATTATTTAGATGGTGACCACGCAGCGTGCGAGGGAGCTTTGGCTGCTGGTTGTAGATACATTGCCGGCTATCCAATAACTCCGTCAACAGAAGTTGTTGAAAGATACGCAGGTAGAATACCTTGTGTAGGTGGTATATTCATGCAGATGGAAGATGAGATCGCTTCTTCTATCGCAATTCAAGGAGCTGTATGGGCTGGAGCAAAGGCCATGACAGTTACTTCCGGCCCCGGGTTTTCTTTAATGATGGAGCATATTGGTCTTGCTGTTATGACAGAAACACCATGTGTATTTATAAATGTTCAAAGAGGGGGGCCTTCTACCGGACTTCCAACTCTTCCTGCACAATCAGATATGATGCAAGCTCGCTGGGGAAGTCACGGCGACTATGAAATGATAGCGTTAAGTCCAAACAGTGCGCAGGAATGTTTTGACCTTATAATCACAGCCTTTAATCTTTCTGAAAGATTTAGAACTCCGGTTATGTTTATGATGGACGAATGCATTGGGCACATGACAGAAAAGGTCGTTATACCTAAAGCTGAAGAAATAAATGTGACACCAAGACAATATACCAAAAAGAGTCCAAGTGAGTATAAGGCTTACGAGCCTGTTAAGGACCTTATTCCAGAAATGGCACAAATAGGTAAGGGCTATAATTTTCATATTACAGGATTAACCCACGATGAAAAAGGCTATCCTGCGATGAATGAAGAAAATCAGCACAGACTTGTTACAAGACTTATAGATAAAATAAAAAAATATAAGAAAGAAATAATAATGATAGAGGAAGAGCACCTTAAGGATGCTGATGTTGTTGTGATGTCGTACGGCATAACTTCCAGAGTTGCAGAAAAGGCAATGATAGATGCCAGAAAAGAGGGCATAAAAGTTGGTAAAGCAAGACTAAAGACCGTATGGCCTTTTGCTGAAGAATATGTTTTTGAACTTTCCAAAAAAGTTAAATCAATAGTGGTCCCAGAAATAAATGCAGGACAGATTGTTAGAGAGGTTGAAAGAGCAGTTAAGGGTAACTGCGAGGTTATCTCTGTTCCTCACTTAGGAGGAGCTGTTCATAAACCAGAAGTTATCCTCGAAGCTATAAAAAGGGGTGCTAATCGTGGAAAATAAAGCAACACATCCGATGAATAAATATTTTAGGGCTGATCGTATGCCACATATGTGGTGTCCTGGCTGTGGTATAGGGACAGCTGTTAATGCTTTTGTTAATGCTTTAGATAAAAGTGGAATAGAAAAAAATAACGTAGCTGTAGTTTCTGGTATTGGTTGCACAGGAAGAGTCGCGGGCTATGTTAATGTTGATTCTTTCCATACAACACATGGCAGGGCAATTCCTTTTGCGGAAGGTTTAAAAGCTGCGTCTCCAGATACTAAAGTTGTAGTTTTTAGTGGTGACGGGGATCTAATGTCTATCGGCGGTAATCACTTTATACATGCAGGCAGAAAGAATATGGATCTTTTAGTTATATGCGTTAACAATCTTAACTATGCTATGACAGGGGGGCAGGTTTCTGCAACAACGCCGATGAAAGCAATAACGGCAACAGCTCCATATGGCTCTTTTTGTGAGCCGTTTAATCTTCCATTCCTTGCAGAAGCAGCAGGAGCTGTTTATGTTGCAAGATGGACCGTGTATCACGTTAGAGAAATGCAAAAAGCGATTAGTGAAGGATTAAAGAAGAAAGGTTTTTCTTTTATAGAAATAATTTCTCCTTGCCCAACATTATTTGAAAGAAGGAATAAAATGGGAACAGGTCTAACAAGACTAAAATTCTACAAAGAGAATTCTATAGTAGAAAATGGTGCAGACACAAAAAAGACGACGATAGAATTAAATAAGCCGTTTGTAGTTGGTAAATTTGTAGATATAGAGGGCAGGCAAACATATATTGATGCAATGAACACTTATTACGATGCTACTTTCCAATGCGACCTTAACTATATGACCTATAAAGGCGTAAGAAATAGTTACAACGTAGAAGAGGGGTGCGAAAATGACTGAAGTAAGAATATCCGGTTATGGCGGACAAGGTGTAATCCTTTCTGCAATCGTTATAGGGAAAGCAGCAGCGTTATATGAAAATAAATTTTCTACTCTTGCTCAGGCTTTTGGTCCAGAAGCGAGAGGCTCTTCTTGTAGTGCACAAGTTATTGTAGGTAGCGAACAGATCCTTTATCCTTATCTTGTTAACTCAGATATTCTTGTTTCAATGTCGCAGGAAGCTTTTAGAATATTTTCTCCGGAACTTAAAGCTTCTGGAACTGTTGTTTATGAAAGCGAACTTGTAAAACCAGAAGGTCTTCCAACTGGGGTTAAATGTTTTGGCATTCCTTCTACAAGAATTGCAGAAGAAGAATTAGGCAGAAATATATTTTCAAATATAGTGATGGTGGGTTTTTTTACAGCTGTTACAGGTTTGATAAAAGAAGACAGTGCTAAAAAAGCGATTTCATCGTTAGTTCCTGAACACACTATAGAAAAGAACCTCAAGGCATTTGATCTTGGCTTTGCCTATGGAAAAAAACATTTTGCCTGATAGAAATATTGACGAACATTTTATGTCCATTGCTATAGAAGAAGCTAGGCTTGCTGCCAGCGAAAACGAAGTTCCTGTTGGGGCTGTTGTTGAATTCAATGGAGCGGTCTTTGCTACCGGTCACAATAAAAGAATATCAAAAAACAGTGCTATTGCTCATGCAGAAATAGAAGTTATAGAAGCAGCTGTTAAAAAGCATGGTGATTGGCGGTTACAGGGAATGACGTTATATGTAACAGCAGAGCCATGTGTTATGTGTGTTGGTGCAATTATACATTCCAGGATAAAAAGAGTTGTTTATGGTTGTAATGAACCAAAGATGGGTGCTGTTACTTCTATATTAAATGTTTTTGATAATGATAAACTACATCATAAACCAGTTGTTACTGGTGGTGTATTGAAAGAAGAGTGTTCTGCAATTTTAAGTACCTTCTTTAAAAACAAAAGGCCGTGATCTTACGACCACGGCCTTTATATTAATTAAAAATTTAGAATCTTAGTTTGCTGCTGCATCAAACGCTTCACAAAGTTCAGTCATTTTTGTTGTGCTATTAAGAGCTTCTTTAACAGAAGTCCAGTCAGCGCCACAAATTGTTCCTGTCATCCCGTCTACTAATCCATCTTGTGTGTAATTTGTATCTGCATTTACGTTAAGTGAAAGGTCGACCGCACAAGGAAGTGTTTTCCCTTGGAAAACGAAAGTAAGATTCCCTGTTACTGCTTCTGTGAATGTTACTGCTGAGCCATCACTGTTACCGGTTATTACTGTAGTGAGTGTGCCATTGCCTTCTACATCACCAAAATCGCATGCGGTATCTGTTACTACGCAATCTTTCATTTCTTGTGTTATGTTGCCGCTGATGCTGAAAGCATTGTCATTAGCGGTAATATCTATTGTTCCTAGAACATCTATAGTTCCTGATACAGGACAATCGATCTTAGTGTCTACAGCGACTTCGTTAACATTTACTTCTGTGGTTGCAATATCTGATGCTGGGTTGTAGTTAGACAAACAAGAAGAAACAGTTGCTCCTGCCACTGATGTATCTGCCGTTGCAGATGTTCCACCATTGTTTCCACCGCAAGACATTAAAATAACAAAGCTAAGACAGAGAAGAATTAATAACATTTTTTTCATACTTTTTACCTCCAGGTTTTTTTGTTCTTTTTTATTTCGCTTATTCTTAACCCATAGTATATGGTTTGTAAATTCATAAATGGGAGGTTCATGGGATGAAACAAATTCTTTATATTACGATATTTTTAAGTAGTTTTTGTTTTGCAAAAGATCCTGTAAATGGACAAAAGATAATAACAAAAGAACAGCTTAAAATAATTGAACAAAAGAGAAAGGCATCATTAGATCTTGCTCAAAAAGCTGCACTTCAAACCCAACCAGAACTTATTTACAGCGAATATCTTAAAAGTGAAAAAATGTTCCCAAATTTAGGGCCTGTTAACAATAGAGTCTATGGAAACAGGAATGCCAGAAATAAACTTGTTGTGTTCGCTGATTTTGCATGTGGACACTGTAAGGTCGCATCTAAAGAACTTAAATTAAGAGTGAATGAGAACAGACCATTAGTCAATTTAACCTACGTGTTTTATCCACTGGATAAAGCTTGCAATCAAATCGTAAAAGGAAAATTCAGTGACTATTCATGTCTGTCTACAAAGCTTGCTTTATGTGCAGAAAAAGAAGGCAAGGTTTGGGCGGCGATAGATTATTTATATGAGCATCAAGAGGATTCTAAAAAGCAAACCTTTGACAAAAAGAAGCTGATCAGCGATATGAACAAAAAATTAAAAACAAAAAATCTTGATACTTGTATTACGTCAAAATGGGTTGATGACAAGCTTCGCTTAGAGACGACTGTGCATAAAGGGTTAAAAATTCCTGGTACTCCGATAGTTCTTTTGAATAATAAACGGTTTGGCAGTACTTATAAAAGCAAAGAAGTTTTTGCTAAGTTTATAAAGTTCTTTGACTTAAAAGAACACCCTCAAAGAAAATGAATGAGCAAAACTATATGGCGCGGTTGCTGCGTTCATAGTCCCATAGATAAGACTTATCTTTGGTCCTACATAACCTAGGCCAAGACCCCAAAATATATTACCAAGGTTCATATTTTTTTGCCCGCTAACTGTTATCATAATCCCGTTTTTATATAAAAGTTCCAGGGCACCTGTAAAAGTTGTTTTTTTAACAAAACGATGTTCGAAATCAAAAGTGGCAGAAAAGAAATCCCACATGGTGTGTCTTATACCAAGATCTATTGAACGAGTATTTATTTTGTTCGTATCTCCGAAAAGATTATAGGCTGTTCCACCAATAAGTGTTTTTTTAGCAAGTAAGAATATAAAACCAAGGTCGGCATTGATGTTGCTTGTCTTGTCTACCCCTTCGTTAAATTTTGTATAATGTATACCAACCCCAAGTCCCATACGATTTGCGAATAATAATTTATTGAACATTCCCCTGACGTCCCACTCGTTTCCAAGACCGCCGATGTTTCTCCTATAGTACCCTACTCCACCACCGAACATTTCATTCTCTGTATCAATCGCATTTACATACATTGTATCAGCTCTTCCTGGTATGAGCTCGCTATGTTGCCAGGCGAATCCGGTATCTACAGAGAACATTCTTGAATGGGCAGAGCTTGCAGGATTAAAGTACAGCGACTCGTTTATGTTTATTCTTGCTTCCATTGCGCCGCACATTGCTAGGGTTCTTGGCATAAATATACGTCTATCTATGTCCTGAGAGTGTAAACTTGAAAGTAAAGATAAAATTAAAATAAGCATTGGATTATCCTGATTTTTGTTTTAATTATAGCTTGAGGAGAAAACAATGGAAGTTATTTTTTGGCCATTCAAGTTAGTTTATGAAATACTGGTTGATCTTGTGCTATCTATAATCGGTCATCACAGAAATAAGGGTTCGTTCGAAAGGAGACAAACGGTTTATAAACCAATAAGGGACTTGGTATATAAATTGTTCAAGATAAAGGTAAAGACCAAGACTTACGAACAACAGATATCAAAGAGTAAACAAACTCTGTCATATAAGATCATAAGTTTTATCCTTCTTGTTCTCGCGATTTTGCTTTTAAGATATTCGGTAATAGAACCTTATAAAATACCCTCTGGGAGCATGATACCAACTCTTAAAATAGGGGACCATATTTTTGTTAACAAACTTGCTTACGGATTACGTATACCTTTTATGGGCGAAGTTAAAAGGTGGGGTGAACCAAAACGTGGTGATGTCGTTGTCTTTGCGCCTCCACTGAATAACGGCAAGGTATACGTTAAAAGACTTGTTGGTTTACCTGGTGACAGAATCAGGGTCGAAGATACTAAGTTATATGTTAACGATAACTTTATTGATAAGGTGGAAACAAAATTTTATCCAGCAATGAACGATGTCTCAGATGACGAACAATATACCCCGGAGAATTATACTTTATATATAGAGGATCTTGAGGGACTACAACATTATGCTCTTCAGCTAAAAGACAGAAATCGACTTTATTATCCTTTTAGTACAGAGGTTGTTGTGCCAGAGGGAGCATTGTTCTTTATGGGTGATAATAGAGACAACAGTGAAGATAGTAGAGTCTGGGGTTTTGCTTCAAGACGCGAAGTCAGAGGAAAAGCCATGTTTATATGGCTCTCTCTTAATTGGAAAAAGATGTTTACACCCTCATGGATAAGGTTTGAAAGATTTGGTAACCGAGTTAAATAATTTAATCACCATCGAAAGCAAGTTTTGCTGCTCCGATGATGCCGGCATTATTGCCTAATTTAGCAGTAGTTATTTTTATATTGTCCATTACAGATTTAAAAGAACGTTTGTATGCTTCGTCTATTGCGGCAGGAATAAGATATTTTTCTGCACCCGCAAAGCCACCGCCGATTATTATTACGTCTGGATCAAATATATTCGCGAATGTTGCAATGCCGATACCGAGGTATGAACCGCTTTCTGTTAATATGCTTTGAGCGAATCTATCTCCCTGCTCTGCGTGTACGTATATTTCATATGCATTTATTTCAGAAAGTTTTTTTGTCTGAAGACTGGATGCTGTGTCCTCTCTTTTTAGACGTTCTTTTGCTCTTGCTGCTGTTGCATTAGCAGAAGCATATGCTTCTAAACAGCCAAAGTTACCACAAGCACACTTGTTTCCCTTTGCAAAAATAGTTATATGCCCAAGTTCTCCAGCTGTTCCGTGTGATCCTCGATATATTTTGTTGTTTATTATTATGCCTCCACCGACCCCTGTTCCTAGTGTTACAAGTACAACATTTTCTGCTCCATTTGCAGCACCTATCCAGTGCTCTCCTATAGCGGCGCAATTTGCATCATTATCTATAAATACAGGCATATTTACTTCTTTGCTTATTCTTTCAACAAGAGGGATATTCCTCCATTGAGGTAAATTAGGACTGGTTATGATCTGTCCCTTTTTATGGTCAAGGGTTCCTGGAGCACCGATCCCAATCCCGATTATTTTACCGTTTTTGATATTGTCGTCGAAGTATTTTATAAGACTATTTATTGAATCTGTTATTCTTTTTATTACAGCGTCTGGACCACCTTCTGCCATTGTTTTTTTGTTTATTACATGTATGGTTTTACCGCTTTCATCTATTATCGCTGCAGGAACGTTCGTCCCACCTATATCTATGCCTATTGCATACTTTTTCATGTGTCGGATACTAGATTAAAAAAGACCTTTAATCAAGAGCTTTACAGCTACTATAATAAATGGTAACAATTGGTTAATCTTAACGGAGGTAGTGTTCATGAGATATTTCCTATTGCTATTATTGCCGGCAAACATATTTGCTGCTGCTTTTTCCTATTCAGGGGACTGGCGGGCAGAAGTTGGCAACTATCATGATATAAGTTTGAGTAAAACTAATGCCGGACAGGTTTCTGCTGATTATTTGGACCCAACTAATGTAAACTATAATCCTCACGCTGTAAGCCATACAAAAACATATTGGTTGCAACGCTTCAAATTAAAACCTGATCTTATTGTTTATGATAACGTTAGAGTTAATTCAGAATGGATGTTGCTTGCAGGCTCTGCCCTTAATTCTACGTCACTAGGTGGACAAACGGGCAACTACTCTGCTGGTACAGTTATGGGGTCAGATAATATCCAGGCGAAGTTGTTTATAAGAAGATTGTGGCTCGAATGGTCCAGCGACTGGGGTGTTTTTCAAATGGGACGTCAGCCATTTAATTTTGGTCTTGGGATGACATATAATTCCGGTGATGGTCTTTGGGATTATTACGGGGAATCTGTAGACAGAATATCTTATAAACTGATGATGGGTTCTGTCTCGCTTAAATTCGGTTATGAAATATTAGCAGAAGGTGCTGTAAATTATTATAACGATGACCAAAACGGATTTATGACGGAATTTGATTATAGCGATCCTGAGTCAAATGTTGATATGGGCTTTTTATGGCATATGTATTTTGCTTCTGGACAAAGAAAAGAACATACTTACGATGTTTTTCAAAGAAAACTTTTTCCTACTACAGGCATAACTGTTGGTTGGGAAGCAACATATCAGAAAGGTCAAATGCCTGATCAGAACGGTAATAATACAATGGATCAGGTGCAGGCTTTTGGATTGTTATTTGATTTCTTATGGAAACCGGGAGCGTCGGAATTTGGAGTTAAAACGGGACTTGCGACTGGAGATAATAACCCTGGCGACGGAAAATATTATACATTTAGTTTTAGCAGAGCGTACAAAATTGCAATGTTATTGTTCAACGAAGATCTTGGTGTAGGTGGCGACAGCGTTCATGGTAGCCAGGGTATAGGTGCAGATTTTAATGGTCTTGGAGCTATTTTTATTGCTCCTACATTCTCTTATACTTTTATGGAATCTTTGAAAGTAGGCACTACTCTTGCTTATGCAATGACTCAAAAACGACCAGAGACTGGTACTAAAAAGAAAAGTCTTGGAACGGAGCTTGATATAGATGCAACATATAAATGGAAAGAGAATCTTGAGACCGGCTTAAGAATGGGCTGGTTCTTTCCTTCCAATTATTTTAGCGAAAGAGCAACTGCTATGGGCTTGATGGCAACTGTTGCTCTTACTTTCTGACCGAGTGTAGTATAATACTAAAGATGAATGATATTAGAATATGCATATTTGATTCTGATACAATAAGAGCAGAAGCTATAAAAGACGTTCTTTCCAATGAAGGATATATTCCTTCTTTGTTTTCCACAGAAGTGTCTTCTTTAAAAGCGCTATTGGAAGATAAATATGATGCTATTTTTGTAGGACTTGATTTTGTAGAGAATATTATAGAGTATCTTGTGAAAGTAAGAAACTATGCTCCTGAATCAAGAATAGTCGCAATAATAGCAGGTCAGTATTCAGATTATCAATTTACGTTGGCAGAGCTTGGTATTACTCGTTATATAGAAACGCCAGTTACTTCCACCAATGAGATATTAGATGCTGTTAAAGGTATAGAAACAGAGATTATGACAGAAGAGGAAAAAGCCTCATTTATGGTTTCTATCCTTGAATATGCAAAAAAGATTGCGGGCTCAGACAAGAAAATGGGCAAAAAAATAAGAATCGCCCTTGATATGTTTTTAGAAAGTTCTTCTGATCAGAATAAACTTAAAGGTGATATAAAAAACATCCCGTATTTTGAAGTTATGAGGTTGGTTTGTTCTTTATATAAAGAAGGAGTGCTTGAATTTGTTAATGAACAGGACAGAGCTATTTTTATTATAAAAAATAACAGTATTGTTTCTGCTTACGTTACGCCGGGAGTAAGGGGTTTAAAAGCGTTTTTAAGAGTAGCTGGCTGGGAAAACGGATCTTTTAATTTTAAGAATAAAATAAATATAAGTTATGGTTTTGAACACGAGCTTACAAGCGTAGATGTTTCAAGGTTATTCCACCTGGCCAAGAAAGCAAACGAATGGTTTGTTAGAATGAAAAATAATCTTCCTCCAAGACAACTAGAGGTTAATTTAGATATAAGAATGGCAGGAAAGAATATTCCTCTTACTGCATTAGAGTTTGATGTGCTTACGACCGTTGTTGATCATAGTTCTGTATATGAAATAATGAACTATAATAGTAATATGGATTCAGATGTTCTTGATGCTCTTATTAATCTTAGAAGAAAAGGAGCAATAGAGGTTAGGGTTTAATAGCGTGAGATTTTTTTTACCAATATTATTTATTTTGTCGTTGAGCGCATTACATGCACAAAATAATACAGCCTATTTAAAAGCAAACGCCGTTAATTTAATAGAACAAGGAAATTTTGAAGGAGCCCGGAATTTACTTGAAAGAATAAAGGGAACAGACACGAACAAGGACCTTTTATTCCTTTTGGGGTTTGTATATCTTAAAACAGGGATGTTTGATCAAGCGGTAGCTTCTTTTAAGAGCTACGATGCTGAAAAACCAGAGAATGACGAGTTTCATTATTATTATGCTTTAAGCCTTTATGAAACAAAGCAGTACGATGCAGCTTTAAGTGAATTTAATAAATCTGCTCTTATCGGAGTAAAAACAGCTCCTTCTTATTATTATTCCGGATATATAAATTTTATAAGGAACGACTGTGACAAAGCCTTGCCTTTATTTGTAAATGCATTAAAGGAAAACAGCGACTATACGATACTATCTCATCATTATGCCGGGATTTGTTTATATCAAAAAGGTTTTGATGACAGGTCTGCTTTTGAATCATCAATATATCATTTTGAAAAAGTAGCAGATGAAAAAGGCCCAAAACAGGAAGAAGCAAAAAAGTATATTAATTCTATAAATGAATATTTTACTGGTGGCGTTTTAAGGAATAAAAAAAGATATAATGTTGCTTCACAGCTTAATTTAGCAAGGTCATCCCATAGGACCATAAATCCTATAGACGGTGTTCCTATTGTTGGTGTAGATGGAGGCAGATCTGCAACCTATGGAAGTTTTTTATTGGACCTTGGAGTATCTCCGCTTTTATATGATAAATTTGCGCTGTTTATTAATTATGCATTTGATACAAACATTGCTTTTTCCTCTCAGCTTAACACAACCAATGTTCAGGCTCATTTTCCTGGTTTAACATTTCAATTTTATAACCAGTCTAGGACTTTTGAGACATCTGTTGGTTATAAGTATGAACTAGAACTTTTAGAACAGGATAAGCTTAGAAAAATATCTTCTGCAAATGCTATTTATATTGGCTTAGATCAAAGTATTACCTCTTCGTGGTCGCTGGGCCTAAGACTGCCGTTACGTTTTTATAGTGCAACAAATGGTGTCCTTGGTAATTTCTCAGGGAAAAGTATAGATTTTAAACTGATCTCTCAACATATCTTTGGTGCAACATCTTTTAGATTGGAACCAGCAGTATTGTTCTATTTATCAGGAGGAACACTTGCAAATTTTCAGCACTATCGCATTGCTGCAAAGTTTAATCTTCCTTGGAGAGTTCTGTTCCTTTGGCCAAGCATAAAAATAGAACCAGGACGATTAGCATCGGCAGCAGGTCATTCTACTACTTATGATATTGGGCTTTCGTTGTTTAGTCCTGTTGGGCTGGGAATGAAAATAAGTGCCTTCTGTAATGCCAAGAAAGGATTTGTAACTACAGCGTGGGATGTTAGCACGGGACTTTCTTTAGAATATTTATTTCAATAAAATATTTTTTTCAATTCGCTTGATTCAAGTATTTTCAGCGCAGTATCTGTTTTTATCTTTTCTCTAGATAAACTTTTTTTGATTTCTTTTATTCTTGATTGTGACGCAGCAAAACAGTTTCTTAATTCAGAGTCTCCTGTCGATCTTTTAGATAAAAGATCGATTATATTCGCAAGGTGATTGATATCAGAGGAAGAGTATATAACAAGGTCATTACCTGCTCTTACTGCAAGCTCAGAAGATTCTTCCGCAGAATAGTGTTTGGATATTGCTCCCATAGAAATATCGTCGCTCAAGATCAACTTTATAAACTTAAACTCTTTCCTGATTATTTCCTGTATGAATTTTGGCGATAAAGAGGCAGGCAACGTATCGATGTTTTTAAAAAGTATATGTGCCGTCATTATTGATTGTACTCCGGCTTTTGTTGCTTTTTTGAATGGAGGGATTTCGTATTCGAGTAATTCCTCCATAGTTTTGTCGGATTCAGGAAGATCAAGATGAGAATCTATTTTAGTGCAGCCATGACCAGGAAAGTGTTTTGCACAACAAAGGATACCCGCTTTAACAAAACCTCTTATTGTTGCACTTATTGCTTCCTCAACTTTTTCTACATTAGTGCCTATGGACCGGTCTCCAATAACGCCACCTTCTTCTTGTGTCATATCTACAACTGGAGCAAGGTTGAAATTTATACCACAAGATAAAAGCTCTTTTGCTACCATACTGAATATATCAAAAAGTTCTTTTGGTGTTTTTGTTGAGGTTATTGATCTATATGAAGGCAAGGCTGTGAAGGGAGCTTTAAATCTTTGAACTCGTCCTCCTTCATGGTCTACAGAGGTAAATAAAGGGAATGTTTTTGAACTATCCTGTAATTTGTTAACTGTTGATATCAAAGTATCAAGAGAACTGTAATTTTTCCCAAGGAACAATACTCCGCCGATGTTGTAATCTTTTATAAAGCTATAGAACTCTGGCGATGGAGCTGCGTCTGGCATACCAACTATGAAATTCTGGCCTATGTTAGAAATAGTATCCATCATCTTTTTTTATGTTATACTAAATAATCAAAGAGAATAGAAATGATTTATTCATTGCTGCTAACAGTTTTATTCAGTACTTTTTCTGCCAGTGCCCAAACTGGAAGTGTAGCTAATATAATTATGGTAAGAGGGCATGAGGTAACGGTTTATTCAGGCGGTAAAAAAACAGCTATTGATAGTACTCAATTACCGATTCCTTTACTTCCAGGAGATGAGGTTCAATTAGGTTTAGACTCAGACTGCGAGCTTGTTTTTGGTAATCAGGATTCTATGTATGCCGGAGCAGAAACACTGTTTTCTGTGGATTGGTACAGGAATAGTATGAACTCCATCTGGATAAAATACGGAAGCCTTTTGTATAGAGGCGAAAACCCGACAGCTATAAAAGCGAGTGATCTTTCAGTCCTGTCAAAAAAAGGAGATTTTTTTATAAGATATAAAAGGAGTTCTTCTGAATCGATCATCTTAAATTTTGGACAGGATATTATGGTAAAACAGGGCGATGATGAATCTTCTTATGTGTTGAAAACCAATCGATACGTTAAAACGATCTCTTTTAAGAACCAAAGTAAAACTTATGGCTTGGTTAATCCACAAAAAGTTCAAGGTATATACGATACCTTTAGGATAACTTTTGTCCCAAATGAAAAAGATCCAGGGTTAGATCAACCAAAGAACAATGATAATAAGACGACAAATATGCCTCCTGCTATTAAAAGGGCGAATATAGATTTTATAAAAAGAACTATAGGGATTTAAGCGTTAATAATTCCTTCTCGAGTTCAACTCTAAAAGATTCTAGTTTTGTTCTGTCAGTTGTGTTGGGAACTATTATTTGACGTCCAAATTTTATTGTAGCTCTGGAAAAAGGCTTTGGTATCATTGCCTTGTTCCAGCTTTTCTTTATACAGAATGCAGAGGAATATGTAACAGCGACAGGAAGAATAGGAAATCCCGTTTGTTTTGCTAATTCTATCACTCCTTTTTTTACTTTATATATTGGACCTCTTGGCCCATCAACAGCGATTACTGGATTTAATTTTTGAGAAGAACATATTTTGATCATTTGTAAAAGAGCCATTGCTCCGCCACGAGTACTAGAACCACGTATACTTTGATATCCCATTAATTTTAAAAACCGCGTCATCATTTCTCCGTCGGTGCTAGTGCTGGTCATTGTACAAAAGTTTGAGTTGGTCCTTTGATGCACCAAAACAAGTTCGTCTTGGTGAAAATGTGCAACTATAAAATTAGCGTCTGCTTTTTTTAAATTTTTTGGGTATTCCGATTCAACGAATCGTACAAAGAACATATATGTCTTATAAATAGTGTAAATTAAAAATGGCAGGAGATATATTTTTAATGCTTTCATAATTTATAGTTTTTTAAACGTATAGATTATCCTGTATATCGATGTCGCGATAGTTCCCATTCCAAGCACTATTATTACTAGATATATCAAAATAGGTGTTTCCCAATTCATATAGTAAGAGAGTATTGGGGAGAAGATAGCACTTAATCCTAAAGAGAATATTCTTTCTGGTCTTTGGAATGTTCCAACGTCACATTTAACACCACTAGCTTCCGCACGCGCTTTTGTATAACTAACGCTGTAGAATCCGATGAAACAAAGTATTATAAAGAAAAGTAACCAAGAGTCCTTAAAAACCCACGCAAGTCCTCCTAATATTGCTCCATCGCTGTATCTGTCTAATACAGAGTCCAGATATGCTCCTCCCTTTGTTACGTTGTTTGTTGCTCTCGCAACTCGTCCATCGAAAAGGTCGAAAACACCACCGGCGATCATTATCCACCCTGCTATTCCCCAAAGACCATAAGCGAACAGTATTCCCGCGGTGATACTTATAAAGACAGCAAATATAGTAATTGTGTTTGGAGTTATACCTATTTTGACAAACAATTTTACAAACGGCTCTGTTATGCTGAACCAGTATTTTTGCAAAGAGGAAATTATTAGTCCTGACTCAGCCTTTTTAGCAGCACCATTGGAGTTTTTATGTTTTCCTAGTGCCAGGAACAACAAGTATCCTGCAATAAAGCCGCCGTTAATTATTAATAAAATGATTAAGTCTTTCATCTTTTTCTTATCCTTAAAAAAATCGCAATTACAGCTAGACCGGAAATTGCTATTAACCCACCAATAAGCTCGTTGCTGCCAAGTTCAAGTATTCCCACACAGAAAAGAATAAGTCCAAGAATAAGTTCGGGCAAGAGCCTCTTCTTTTTTGGTTTTACATAACTTTCTGCGTCTGGAGGTTTTATCATTTCTAGTACAGGAGAAGATCCTTTTGGTTTAGCAGAGGTCGTCTTTTCATATTCTTTATTTTCTTTTTGGGAGCTTGTTTCAAGCAGAAATTCCCCCGTATCTTTTAGTGGGAGCCAGTTTTTCAGTCCTTTTTTCCAGGCGTAGTCATTAATATCTATTTGGCCTGACTCAAGCATTCTTGTTATTTCCAACGTAGAAAACGGACCTGTATTCTTTTTGTCTTTTCGAATAAACCAGACTTTATTTGATTCAGGCTCTGTTAATGGCTTTATATGGTCTTTGAATTCATCAAGATCCCGTATAAATTTCCAGTCGGTATCACCCATAATAAATATATAATCATCACAAGTAAGAAGTCCGTTAATAAGTCGCTCACTTATTTCGTCAAATTTTAAAGGACCAAGATTGTTCCCGTTTATATTAATAAAGTACTTTCTTTCAGTTCCCATATACCTGAATGGTATAATGGTGTTCGGCTTTTTTCAATGTTTTAGCTACTTGTATATAAGACCGCGGCATGATATGGAATTAAGCATTATGAGCGTTGTTGTTAGATTTGCACCTTCTCCTACAGGCTACCTTCACATAGGTGGAGCAAGGACCGCCATATTCAATTACCTGTTTGCAAGGCACCATGGTGGGAAATTCTATCTAAGGATAGAGGATACAGATATTGAACGTTCAGAAAAAATGTATGAAGAAGAAATCTTGGAAAGTATGCACTGGCTTGGAATGGATTACGACGGTAAACCAGTATATCAATCGCAAAGGACTGAACTATATACATCATATATTAATAAACTTTTAGCTTCTGGACATGCATATTATTGCAATTGTTCTAAGGAAGAATTAGATGCTGAAAGAGAAGCTGCTATGGCAGAAAAAAGAAAACCAGTTTATAATGGTAAATGTAGAAGAAGTCCTGTTAAAGAAGGTGTTGTAAGATTTAAGATCCCAGAAACGGGAGCTACAACCTTTAATGATACGATATTAGGTCCAATAACTATTAATCACGAAGAAATAGAAGATTTTATTATTGCAAGAGCTGACGGGTCTCCTACTTATAACTTTACAGTCGTCGTGGATGATGCAGAAATGGGAATGACTCATATAATAAGAGGAGATGACCACGTCAATAATACTCCAAAGCAGGTTCTTATATATCAGGCTTTAGGTCTTACTCCTCCTATCTTTGCCCATGTACCGATGATACTTGGTTCAGATAAGAAAAAACTAAGTAAACGTCATGGAGCAACTGCTGTTACCCAATATAGAAAGGCCGGTTATCTTCCTGAAGCCCTCTTTAATTATCTTGTTCGTTTGGGTTGGTCGCACGGGGATCAGGAAATATTCACAAAGGAAGAATTAATAAAAGCTTTTGACACCTCTGCCATAGGGCATTCTGCGGCAGTATTAAATGTTGAAAAGCTTAATTGGCTGAATGCTCACTATATAAAATCAATGCAACCAAAACTTATGGCGGAAAGGCTTATTGGAGAAGGGCTTATCCCTGAAGAATTTAAAACAAGAATATTTGATGCGGATGTTCAAAAGTTGTTACCTATGGTTCAAGAACGTTCAAAGTTCCTAATGGATGTTTACAACGGAATAGAGTTTTTTATTAAAGAGGAAGTTACTTATAACGAGCAAGCTGTAGCGAAATACTTAACCCCAGAAATAAAACCTGTTGTTTCTGAGCTATGTGCAGGACTAGAAAAGTTGTCTTCTTTGAGTGACGAAAAAATATTGGAAGAATTGTTTAAGGGTCTTATAGAAAAACATAATATCAAGATGAAAAATATAGCTCAGGCTGTTCGGGTCCTTTTAACAGGTACAGATGTAAGCCCAGGCGTTTTTGAGATACTTTCAATAATGGGTAAAGACAAGGCACTTAAGAGACTAAGCAAAGGGTTTTGACGATGCCAAAAAAGGCGAGCCAAAAGTGGAATAATCTTAGTTCTATATTTAATTCTCATGTAAAAGGTCGTGCTAAAAAAGATGCTACTGTTGCAGACAATGTAGAGATCTTATGGCCTCTCGTTCTTAAAATAATTACTGGTAGCAATAGAAAAAAATTAAATATCCTTGATTATGGTTGTGGATGTGGTGGTTTCTGTAAATTAATTTATTTAAAGGGCCATAAAGTTACTGGTGTGGATGTTTCAGACAAAATGATATCTACAGCAATAAATAACTCTTCTAAGAATATAAAATATATTGTTGGGGGCCTTTCTGTTTTAAGACAAATAAAGAACAAATATGATGTTATAACGTCTTTAATGGTAATGCAGTTTATAGACGATATTTCCATCTATGCGTCTAAGATTTCTGGTCTTATTAATCGTAATGGGCTTTTTGTTGTTTCTGTTTTCAACCCATGTTTTGTAGAAAAATGTGTTTGTTCGGGCCTTATGTTTAAGAGCAAAAAAAAGCTATATATTAATAATGTTGAACTGGATGTTTTCACGAGATCAGAAAATGAGTACATAAAATGCTTTTCTGAATATGGATTAGAATTTTTACGATCGTACTACCCAAAATTCTCTAGATCGTTTGTCAAAAAATACAAATGGCCTTTATCTCCAGAAATTAGCGAATATATGGTTCTTGTTTTTAGGAAACGAGGATAGTTTTATATCGTCATTTTAAGAAACATTCCAAAAGTAATTACCTTTACGTTTAATTCATTTGCTTTTTCTACTTTAGAGCCAGGATCACTGCCAACAATAACGTAATTGGTTTTTTTGCTTACGCTTGATGAGACTTTTCCGCCGTTGTCTTCTATTAATTTTGCTATTTCATTTCTACTCATTTCTTGAAAACTTCCGGTTATTACAAAGGTCAGGCCCTTTAGTTTATCTGAACCAGGTTCTGAACTGTTGCTTGTTTTAATACCCAATCTTAAGAGAGAGTTTATTTCTTGGATGTTTTTAGTGTCGTTAAAGTAGGAAACAAGGCTTTCTATTATATTAGGTCCAAATCCATAAATGTTTTCTAGAGCTTCTTTTTTTACATAAAAAAGATTTTCTATTTTAGGGAATCTCTTACATAGCTCTTTAGAACTTTCTAGTCCTATGAGATCTATTCCTAGTGCATTTATGAATTTTTCCATCGAAACATTTTTTGAAAATTCGATTGCCGTAATGATGTTTTTTGCACTTTTTATGCCCATTCTGTCCAACATTGACAGGGTAACGTCGTCTAGTTTGTATATATCGGAAAAAGCATTAACAAGTTTTTTTTCTACTAGTTGGTCAATTAGCTTTTCTCCCATGCCATCTATGTTCATCCCGTTTCTGGATATAAAATGATGCAAAGCCTCTTTTATTCTTGCAGGGCATTTTAAGTTGTTACAAATAACATTTACTCCATCACGGGCTGTTTTTCCTCCACATTCAGGGCACTGTGTTGGAAAAGTAAATGGATGTGATCGTTTTTTGCTTTCTATGGTTATTACTCTGACTATTGATGGGATTACATCGCCTGCTCGTTCTATTACGACGGTGTCCCCAACGCGGACATCCTTTTTTTCAAGGTCTGATGCATTATGCAGTGTTGCTCTTTTTATTTCTACCCCACCTACTTCTACGGGCTCAAGTTCTGCAACAGGGGTTAAAACTCCTGTTCGTCCAACCTGAACGCTTATAGCGTTAACAGTAGTGACTGAATTTTGTGCAGGCGGCTTCCATGCTATAGCCCATCTAGGTGATCTTGCGACATAACCTAATTCCTTTTGCAACCTGGTACTGTTTACTTTAACAACGATACCGTCTATCCCAACAGGTAATGTCTCTCTGTTGTTCATTAGTGAGTTAAAGTATTGTTCTATTTTTTTTATATCTTTTGTTACAACAATATTTTCTGGAATCATAAAGCCCCATTCTCTTGCCTTGTTAAGAGCATCAAAATGTGAACTTAAATTTTCTTCGTCGGTGAAGCTGTGTGCATAAAAATATAAAGGTCTTTGAGCCGTTATTTTTGAATCGAGCTGTCTTACGGATCCGGCAGCAGCATTTCTTGGATTAGCAAAAACCCTTTCATTAGCGAGCTCTTTTTGTCTATTTAGTTCATAGAACTTTTTGGTAGGGATTACGACTTCTCCTCTTATTTCAAATGTTTCTGGTAAAAATTCTCCAAACATTTTTAAAGGAATATTTTTTATTGTTCTTATATTCTCTGTTATATCCTCTCCTATTTCTCCGTTGCCTCTTGTCGCTGCTTTTACATAAACTCCTTTTTCGTAACGTATTGCAACAGCAAGCCCGTCAAGTTTTGGCTCTGCGATGTATTCTATTGGCTCACTAGTGTTAAGAAGCTTTTTTATTCTTTCATCAAAGTTTTCGAGTTCTTCATGATCGAATACATTGGAAAGAGACAGCATGGGCGTATTATGTTTTACTTTTGCGAAATCACTAAGGACTTTAAATCCGACTTTTTGTGTTGGAGAATAATTTAAGATATATTCGGGATATTCTTTTTCCAGTTTTTGAAGTTCGTTAAAAAGGCTGTCATATTCACTATCCGATATTTCCGGATCATCCAGAATGTAATAACGATAAGAATGATGATTTAGTTCATCAACCAACGTTCTTATTTTAGCCTTTATATACATATGAATTAATATACAATGACAGGCTATGAAAACCAGAAAAATATTTATGTTTTTTATTGTTATGGCAGTCGTGGGTTTTATTGCCATTATTGGTATCAAGTTCTTTGTTAAGAAAAAGACGTCTATTCCTGAACACGGCCTTAATATAACAGTGCTGGCTATTAAAGATGTTGTACTTGTGCAGGATAAGAATCTTAAAACATGGTCGGTGCTTGATCATGATACAAAAATTAATTCGGAAGTAACTTTTGCAACTTATGGCGAGGGGAGTGGTTTATTACTGACTTTAAAAAAAGATATTATTCTTGGTTTAACAAAAGAGTCATCTGTAAAGATCTCTGTAGATAAAGACGGCAAAGAGAGTATTCAGCTTTTATATGGGTGCTTTGGTTTCAAGGAGTCCAACAAGGTCCCTGTGTTTAAGTGTTTGCAGAATACAGAACCCTTTGATCTGATTTCACCAGCGGAGGTCTATAAAAGTACTACGATATCAACAATACCCGTTTCTCCATGTGGAGAGATATTAGAAGCTACTTCAGGAGAAAATGAAGTTGCTGTTACGCTTAGTTCAAGCGGGTTAAAAAGTTCTTTAAAATTCTTTCAGGTTGCGAGCGATCTCAATTTCAAAAAAATAATTTTTGAATCTAAATCATATTGGAATGCTATAAAAACCACACCTCTTAAAGAAGGGAGATATTACTGGAGGCTGAACGGAAGTAAAACCTGCAGTTTTGAAGTAAATAAAAGCTCCATACTTAATGTTCTAAGACCAGGGAACCAGGAGACAGTATCGGATAGTGCAATAGAGTTCGAGTGGGACATAGATACTGATTCTAACAAAAATACGCTGATAATCTTGTCTGCTAATTCTGGTGCTGTTCAATCTGTAGAGGTAATGGGCAATAAGTATGTGATTGATGACCCTCTTCAGACCTTAGGTCCTGGGAATTATTTTTGGTATATTAAAGATCAAAAAAATCATTCATCTACGCCGAGAAGTTTTTATGTTATTACAGGTCATGATATTGTTTTAGAAACCCCTGTCAAGAAAAGCGTAATAGATCCAAAACAAAAATTTATTCCTATAATATGGAGGCCGATGGTTGGTGTTAAAAGTTATGGTATTTCTATTTCTTCAACTCCTTCATTTATAAATATGGAATATGCGAACACTTCAGAAGAACCTTTTGTTTTTGTTCCGATGTTAAAAGAGGGCGACTATTTTTTAAGAATATCGGTATTATTTGATAATAGTAAAAAAATAGCAATGGATGCAGTGCCTTTTAGCGTTAAAAAGCCTAATTAACGTGTTTTTTCTCTAAAAAGCTCCGAATTTACTTGAACTGTTTTTATCGCTTGTTTTATAATCGCCCGTAATGGAGGTGTTTAAAAATGAACACCAATTTTATCTCAGACAATGAAATAGATCGCGTTCTTGGAAGGATAGGGGAATACAAGGGTCCGTCACAACAAGCAGACAGGCCTTTTGACAGGTTTAATATGAGCGAAGAAGATAAATCCAGACTTAGGGCTGAGTATGCTAGAAAAAAGACACAGCAGTATGCAATAAATCCAGGACTTATATACAGCGAAGAAAAAGAGTTTATGAAACAGCCAATCGTTACAAAAGAACATAAAGCACAGGTCTTTAGTAATACATCTCATAATGCTGGTTTGATAAGAAGAACATATGCTTTTTGTACAGATCTTTGTGTCGTTGGTGTTGCTCTTATAGCATTTGTGTATGCTTCTGTGACCTTTTTTGGAGCAGAACATTTTGCACAGACAAGAATCTATGGCTCCGCAGCGGGGAATATTGTTGTTTGGCTGGGAGTACTTTATGCTGCTCTTTTTGTTCTGTATCTGATTTATTTTGAAGGAACGATGGGCCAAACTCCAGGAAAGATGTTTCTTAATATAAAAATAGTAGATGAAAAAAATCAAAAACCTTCTTTTGGAAAAGCATTTTTAAGGACGTTGCTTTTTCTTGTACTACCGATAGGATTACTTGGTGTTCATAATTTTTTAACCAGAACGAGGCTGGTAAATATTGGCTGAAATAATTCCAACAAATAAGATAAAAGAACTTTTTTCTAAATTAAAGAAAGAAGGAAAAACAGTCGTTTTTACCAATGGCTGTTTTGATATAGTTCATGCTGGGCATGTTGACTACATGGAAAAAGCCAGGTCTTTTGGGGATATCCTTATTGTTGGTGTTAATAGTGATGCCTCTGTGAAAAGGATAAAAGGAGATAAAAGACCTATTGTTGATCTTAATCATAGGCTGAGGCTGTTACAGGGTTTAAGTGTAATAGATTATTTATGTGTTTTTGAAGAAGATACTCCGCTGGAATTAATAAAAAAAGTTGTTCCCAATGTTTTAGTTAAAGGTGAGGACTGGAAAGAGAAGGGGATTGTTGGAGAAGATTTTGTTAAGACATACGGTGGAAAAGTTGAACTTATAAAATTACTTCCGGGGATATCCACGAGCATAATAATAGACAAGATAATTAAAACCTACAAATGAAAAGGATTTTTCTACCAGAACTTTTATCTAATTTTAGTAATGTCAAAGCTGGAAGTTTGATAACACCAGATACAAAAGTTCTTCATAGGATAAAAGATGTCCTTAGAGCGGAAGAGGGAAGTGTTTTTGAATTTATAGACGGTAATGGTCTTGTTGTTCAGGCTGAATTTCTTAAAAAAGAATGTAACTTTGTTGTTAATAAAGTAGATAGAGTAAAAAAGAATAACTCGAATCAAATCTGTGTTGCAGTCTCGATAATAAGAAGAGAACGTTTTGACCTTATGGTGGAAAAAGCAGTAGAGCTTGGTGCAGATAAAATAATCCCATTCAGATCAGAAAGATCAAAACCATATTCAAATGAATCCTTTGATAAATTAAGGGAAAGATGGCAAAGGATAGCGGACCAAGCATTATCACAGTGTAGAAGAGATTTCAGGTGTGTTATAGAGCCTATTTGTGATCTGAATACGCTTAAATTAATTACTGGTGACTATCATAATAAGGCTGCTTTTGACCCAACAGGTATAAAAATAAGTAACGCGGATTTTGATACGACAAAAAGCACAATCTTTATTATTGGTCCAGAAGGTGGTTTTAGCGATAACGAACTTTCAAATATTAAATCGTGGGATGTTAAATTATATTCCGTTTCTGAAAATATTTTAAGGACAGAGACAGCTGCGTTCTACGCGCTATCAGTTATTAATTTTCTTAAGTTCCGTTAGAAGAGCAGTCTCATTTTCTTTAAAATTGGGAAAATATCCCATATCAATATATTTTTTTTCTTTTAAAGATATAAACGTATTGAAAAGATCTTCTATAGTTAAATTTTTTAAAGTCTTGTCCTTGTCCGTTAAATATGTCTTTAAGGAAAAGAAAACTTTTTCGTTACTGTTCATTAAATCAATAAAAACAAGGTTACTTTGTTTTGCGGAAAACTTTACGTAATCCTTCTCGTTCTCGTTTGGTTTATCCTTGCCGTTAAACCCTTTAACAACGGAGAACATTTTTATTTTCTCTAAGAGATTATATCTCTCTATAAAGTCTTCTGCCCCCACGCTTTCTATAAATGCTTGCGTAGCATTCGCAAATTCTTTTGGAGTATAAGTACTTTTTATTACAAATGTAAAATAAGGCCAAAGCATGGCACACATATATTGTTTGTAATATAGCTCGCTATTATACGCACTTATATGAGGGGTTAGGATGTTCTTGTATATATCTTCTATTTCTTCTGCGGTATAAATTGTCTTTAGAGTTGGCACCTCACCGTCTTTTTCTACTGCATAAACAGGGTTTAAAGGCAGGTGTCCTCCCCAGCATATTGGTTCACTTGTTTGAGAGTTCGCGTATGAAGAAAATATAAACAAAAATAAAAGAAAGAACTTTTTCATAAAACACATCTCCTTTTGAGGAGGGCAGTATATAAAACAACGTTTGATTATGTCAAGGGGTTTTTATATAGTATTTATACTAACATGTATTCAAAGATGTACTAAGTTGAATGTTTTAAGGACCATGACCTAAGATTTATTTTTTTTAGTTATTGTCGAAGTGAGCGTAACAATTCTTAGGTCCGACGACGTTTAAAACATCTGCTTAACGAGTGCTTGCCCGGGCCAGGGCAAGCCAATGGAGATACGGCGGACCTTATGAATTGTAGCGAACAAAGACCATAACTAAAAAAAATAAATCTTAGGTCATGGTCCTATTGTTGTTCCACTAGTATCTCTTTGAATGCATGTTGTTATTATATTCCAAATAACGCATGTGCGTTTTTTGAGGTGTATTCAGCTACTTTCTCTATGCTCTCTTTTTTTAGGTCCGCAAGTTTTTGAGCGATAATTGGAATATGTTTTGGGTAATTTTTTTGCCCTCTGAATGGGACTGGTGTTAAAAAGGGGGAATCAGTTTCTAACATTATTCTATCATTTGGTGTATATGTAGCTGCTTCCTGGGCTATTGCTGCTTTTGGAAAAGTTATTATTCCAGTAAAAGAAATGAACATTCCCAGATCTAAATACTTTTTTAATTGTTCTTTTGTACCGGAATAACAATGTAATACCGCTTTGATTTCTTTTAGCTCAGTTTTTAATATGTCGTAAGCTTCTTTATCTGCATCACGAACATGCATTATTAATGGTAACTTTAATTTATGTGCTAGCTCTATCTGTTTAACAAAAATATCTTTTTGAACATCCTTTGGTGAATGGTCATAAAAGAAATCCAGCCCTATCTCTCCAATAGCCACACACTTTGGCCCGTTAAGTTTTTTTATATCATTTTCTACTGCTTGGCTAAAATCTTTAGCTTCGTGAGGATGAACTCCCATCGAATGATAAACATTAGGAAACTTAGACGCTATATCAAAAGATTTCTTAATAGAGGGTACGTCGCTTGAGATGGTTATTATTTTTGTAACAAGATTTTCTTCTGCTTCTTTAACTATTTTTTCTGAAGTTACATTTTCTTCGTACTCAAAATCTAAATGAGCATGTGTGTCAACAAAGAACATTATCTAGGAGGCCTATTTTTGTTCTTATTGTAAGGAGTTCTGTTTTGATTGTGCCCACCGTAGCCATGCCCACCGCCCCTTCCGTTTTCTTTTGGTGCAGGCTTCATAAACGTGTCTTTTATATCCACAACTTTGTCCGGGTCTTCCAGTGCTTTCAATTCTGCTTCTGATACTTCCGATGTTCCGTCTTTAATCGGATGACTTGTATCATGATGGTGTTTCCCACTATCGTCCATTTCTTTTACTTCTACAGCGTCAAGTCTTAGTAAATCGCCTGAATCAAGTAGTACATCTAACTTGCTTGTGAAAATATCTACTCTTAAAATTTTGCCATTACCAGTTGCCGTTTTTACGCGGTTACCAACTTTAGGTAATGATTTTTTTATCTCGTTATAGGTGTCTATTTCATAAGAAAGACAACAAAACAGTCTTCCACAAACACCGCTGACCTTTGTAGGGTTAAGAGCCAGGTTTTGTTCCTTTGCCATTTTTATGGTCACGGGCCTGAACTGTCTTAAAAAAGAATTACAACAAAGTTGTTTCCCGCAAGGTCCAATACCTCCTATAAGCTTAGTTTCGTCCCTTAAGTCTATTTGTCTTAGTTCTATTCGTATTTTTAGTTCTTTTAAAAGTTCTTTAACAAGTTCCCTGAAATCAACACGACCGCTGGATGTAAAATAGAACACTGCCTTTTTACCATTCTGAGAAATTTCAGTTTTTATTAATTTCATAGGTAAGTTCTTTTCTTTAACCATTTTAAAGCAGAACTTGTGTGCTCTTGCTGCCTCTTTTTCATTTTCTTCTTTTTGTTTAATATCGTCACTTGTTGCTTTTCTTATAACTATGTCCAGTTGCTCTGGTATTTTTGGCTCACTATCGATACTGCCGTCCAATGTCGCAGGAGAAAGATTCGCCAAAAAATAATCAGGATCAGTCTTTTGATCAACGATGTTGTATGAGTACGCTTTTTCTTTTGGAACTAGTGTTGGCGCAAGTATTACTGTTCCAAGTCCTAGGCCGATTGGAGTATTTACTATGACCTTTTCTCCGACCGTTAGACTATGTTCACCAACGTTATAGTAATATATTCTGCCGGCTTCTCTAAATTTTACACCGACTACGGTTATGAATTCAGACATTTTGTCCTCCGATATCCGCTCTAGAAAGTTCTAATAACATATTTTCAAACACTGTAGTAGAAGATGTGTTTTGATATATCTTCTTGAAAATTGAATTTAACTCCATTGCGGTTTTATTTATTAACGAAACATTTTCTGACTTTAGTAAAGCTGCTCCTATTAAAGACATAACGTATTCCAGGTTCTCAAATTCTTCTGCCTTGGCGATAGGATTTTCTTCGTCCCCTGTAGACATGTCCGTTATTTGTTCTACTAAAACCTTTATCTCATTGTAAGGCCTTTTTGGAGAGTTAATAAAATCGATTAACGTTTTTATTGTGTCTTCGTTATTAAGGTAGAATCGCAATGCTGTAACACTGCCGCCGGCATAATCTATTAGAAAATGATTTGAGGGAATATTTAAAATCTGTGCCAGTTCATTTCTTTTTAATGGAGGGACACCAACTACTTGGCATCTTGATATTATCGTCGGTAAAAACCCGTGTAAGTTGTGTGTTAATAGAAAGAACACTGTATTTGCAGGAGGTTCTTCCAATGATTTTAATAAAGCATTTGCGGATTCTTTGTTGAGTCTGTGGGCTTGGTCTATAATAATGAACCGTTTTCCTTTTTCTCCAGGCGTATAAACTAATTGGTCTATTATTTGTTCTCTAACGTCGTCTATTGCTATTGTCATTCCTTTTCTTTTACTTTTTTTATCTTCTGGGTCTATATGGGGATGAACAAAAATGATATTAACATGATTCATCTCATCTACTTTTCTACATTCATCACAGGTGCCACATGGTTTTTTGTCTGATGAGCAAAGCAGTGTCTTTGCTATATCAAAAGCTAGATGTTTTTTCCCACAGCCCTTTGGCCCGTGAAAAATAAAGGATGAGCTCATCTTGTTTATTCTTTCTATTATTTTTTCTTTCACAATATTTTTTCCAGTATTGCTTTATGCACCTGTTCTATGCTTTTTGTTCCGTCTATTATCAAAACTCTTTTAGGATATTTAATGGACAGGTCTAAATATCCTTTACGAACTCGTTCAAAGAAATTTGCATCAAGTCTTTCAAATCTGTCTGGCTCATGTCCACGTTGTTTTAATCTTTCAAAAGCCATCTCTGCGGGAATATCTACTACAAAGGTAAGATCAGGAACTGTTCCAAACGTTGCGATTCTGTTTAACTCTTCTATCATTTTAACATCAAGCCCACGCCCATAACCTTGATATGCGACAGAAGCATCAGCAAACCTATCGCAAATAACCACGTTACCAGAAGCGAGAGCAGGTTTTATTATTTTACAAAAATGTTCTGCGCGTGCTCCTTCATATAATAGGAGTTCAGATATTGGCTCTATGTCTTTATGTAGTAGAATTGTTCGAATTGCTTCTGCTGTTTCAATTCCTCCGGGTTCTCTTGTCAGGGTTACCTTAAAGCCTTTTTGCTTTAATACTTCTGTAAGAAGTTTTGCTTGAGTTGATTTTCCGGCTCCTTCTATGCCTTCTAATGTTATGAAAGTGTTTTCCATGGTGCCTAGACCTATATCATAGCATTGGTACGGTTTGTATATGGAAATCTTGCAGTTGTTAAAACATTAGACAGTTTCAAATCAGGCTATAACCAATGATTTCAACAAGATACAAGTCGGCACAATTGTTGCATAATAAATGTAGAGATTTTGTATATTTTTTGCATAAGGACATGCAATGGAGGATTTTTCATGAATAGATTTTTAGTATTAATTCTTTTTTCTCTTATGATTCCACCGGCGGTTTATTGCCAAGTTGATGTCACGAATCTTACACCGGTCGAACTTAGAAACGGGGAGAATACTTTTATATTACAACCTCACAATGCTACCAAAGAAAAAACTCTTTCTTTTACGATTAACAAGAAGGGAGAAAACAGAGTGGATGTTTCCATTAATTATGCGAGCCTTGATGCGAAGAATAGGCTAATAACTACGACTCCATGGTATTCACGCACAGATTGTGGTCTTTTTACAGTAGGAACAACAGGTTTAAGACAACAGGTTATAATGATAGAATGTTGTAACGCAACAAGTGAAACTGACGAAGAAGGTAATCCTTTAGCTGTTTATAGTGATTCAGTATACAAAATGACTTTACCGAACAACATGTTTAATGGCAATCTTCAGATAGACCAGGCCCCAATTGATATAAAATCAAATGGTACAGGCACATTAAGACAGTACAACTATACTGTTATTACCGAAGAGGATTTTATCTATAACGCGATAAGGAATAATTAGGAGAAATATATGAAAAAATTATTAGTTTTAACAGTTGTTTTTAGTGTATTTATCAACACCTCTTCATACGCAATAATCGGCGGTGGCAACAGAGGTGGTGGTGGAAGAAGGAACTCTAACCCGCCGATAACGGTTAATTGTGATGACCAGACACAAATATCTTTTACAACATCTAAAGGTGAAAAATATTGTGTAGATATTTCTGGGCTTGAAGCAAGTTACACAAACGGCCCCGCAGTTCCAGAAGCTAAAGTAGCTGATGCTGTTTCCGTTTTTAAGGCGGCTTGGCAAACTTTTTACTCCCCTGCAAAAAATGGGCAGAGCGCTTTAGCAATATTAAATGCAATGGATAATCAGAAAACAGCCGGTGGAACTTATGCTTACTCTGTTCGTACAATAGGAATGAATAGTCAGTCAGTAGCCGATGCAATAGAAAGTTCTGCAAATTTAAAAAAAGTTAAGGGCTCTAAACAGGATAGTCCAAAAACATCTACACAAAAATATGTGAGCGTAATGAACGCTTGTTTAACTTTAACTAAATTTAGTGATGAAAATGCTAAAACGTGTTGCTCTTTGCCGAGTCTGGCGAGCGCTTATGTGAACCTTGTCCCAGGTGAAGCTGAGCTAATAGCTGCGATTAATGCCACAGCAAATAGTTTGCAAACAAAATGTATCATAGTTAATATAGGTGCTTGGAAAGCTAAATGGAATGAAGCTGTTGTTGCTGGTGACGCAAAAAAAATAGAAGAATCGCTTATCGGACTTTTTGATATTAATGAAGGTTTTACAAATTTAGATACAAGTATCGCGGGTCTAGATCTTAGGATATCTCGTGCTCAATATAGTGGAAAAGAGACAGTTTCAGATATAGATAAAATGAAAGAAGAAAAAAAGAATATTATAAAGAATAAAACATCAGTAGATGAGTTTTATGACATTGTAAAAGGCCAATTTGTACACCCTTGCTTTGATGCAGTTATTAGTGCGGATAAAGCAGAAAAATCTGCTGATAAGAACGCTGTTCTTGGTGTATTAAAAGGCAAATACCTTGATGAACTACAGATGATAAATTCATTAGATGCGATTAAGATAATACAGAATGTTTCTTATTTTGATAAAACTTTAAGTGGAGACTTAGATACAAACCAGGAAGCGTGTGTTCTTTTTTGGGTTGTAACAGCTTTTAAAAATAGCCCGGATATTTCTGATGAAACAAAACTTAACGATGTTGCCAAAGCAATAGTGAATAAATTTGGTTATGATATTGAAGAGGGCAAATCTCTATTCGCTTCAATGCTTGTAGCAGCGATAAAAAATAATGACCCTAACACACCGAGGGTCTTTTTTGAGGTATTAGAGGGAGTATTGACAGGTGCTGACGTTTCAATTGATCTGGATATGGTAGATTATACCGTTATAAAGAACGAAATAGCTAAGATGAAAACGTTAAAACCGGTTTTATATACGGATCTTTCTAGCTTTAGTCTGGCTTTATTAACTCAACCAAATTATTTAGCAACATCAGCTGATGCGAGTAGCCTTGTTGCATTGCTTTCTTCCTTAAACAATGACGAAGTATTTATAGGAACTATTGTTGATAAGTTAAAGGAAAGGTATGAAGCAACAACAAATTTTGATAGATCAAGTCTTATTAAGGCGATAGTTTCACTTATAAAGAAAGATGCTGATGCAGCAAAAAACTTCATAGATCTGTTTAAAAAGAGTTTTAAGAATATTAATATCGATATAACCTCTGCCGATGTTATAACACCTACGAATATTAATAATCCTCCTGTTAATCCTGTCGTTAACCCTGTTGTTAATCCTATTGTAACTCCAGTTGATGGAGATATTTCTACGGAGCTTAAGACGGCAATAGCTAAAGTTCTAGATATTAAAAATGACAAAACAGCCTTTACTAAAAATTTTGATGCAGCGCTTAGTCTTATTACAAAAGATTTGAGCATGGATAAATTTCAGACTGCGATAAAAGAAGAACTAAAAAAGACAATAAAGGCATACGATGAAAAATTCTGGATTACAGAGAATGACGCTTCTTTGAATAGCCTTGCCGACATCGCATTTTTTGCAACCATTAAGAAGTTTGATACAATGTTAACAGACCTTGTTGCTGCAATTACTGCTGCACCAGCAGAGACACCAGTATTACAAATTGTAAAAGACAGGCTTTCTGCAACAAAAGTAACTACAGTAGATGGTAAGTCGATTACAGACTACAGCTCTGAAGAACTTAAAGTTTTAGCGAAAGCGAGATTATTGTTTACTGCTGGCAAAAAAGCTCAAGAAGAGCTTAGTACTACGATTACTAACCAGAATCCGAAAAAAACAAAACCTTTCACAAAGTTGAAAAAACGTGAAAAAGGAGTCTCTTCGTATAAGAAGTTGGTCAAGAAGGGTACTACTACAAGTAAATCAACCGTTTCAACTTCAGCATCAACAAGCTCTACTAAGAGTAAGAGTTCCAAAAAGACAACAAGGAGTAAAATGTCTAGAATTAACAGAGTTTAAAAATGAACCAAGATTACTGCAAGATAAATGAAAAGGACGCCTTTTGTAAGGCGTCCTTTTTTTTCATTCAAAAATCATTGATTCTGTTCTAACATATAGAGGCGTATATAAAATGTAGAGAGGTTATTTATGAAGAAAATGCTTTCAGTCGCCTTTGTTGGTGTTACTCTTTTGTTCGCATTCAATTTAACAGCAGCAGAAACCACTCTTAAAGAAAGCGTTTTTCCAGTACTTGGTATTAAAGGCGGCCTTTCATCTCTTGAGACAGATTACAATACTTTTCTTCCCACACCAGACGATGTTAACAAACTTGATGCATCGAATCTTGCCTCTATATTTGAAACATATAATGTTTATACGACAGGCGTGTCAAATGACCAAGACGAATTTAATACTGGTTATGCCAATGTTAAATATGCAACAAAAGTAGCAAACATGGAAAAGATAGTTCGTGATAGTTATGAAAAAATTAAAGCAGCAGAAAAGATCTTCGGTGTTGAATATGCAACAGGGGATGCAGAGGTTAATAAAATATTAGAACAATATTTAGCATATCAAAAAGCTGTCACTCAGCTCTTAGAGTGTAAGAACAAAGAGTTTAGTGTGAAACTGTTAAAGGATGATACTGTTACAGAAACGGAGTTAAAGAATAAAACAAAACTTGCTAACAAGGCGGCACAAGATGCATATGATACTTTTACTGAATCTTTAGCAAAGGTTCCTGATGCAAAAAAAGAGAGTGTCTTAAATCAGTTAAGAAGACTTAATAAGGATATCAAAGTCTCAACACCTAATTTTGAAGTTTCGGATCTTATTCCTGCTAAAGATTGTAATAAAAAAGATACTCCTGATTGTGAAAAGCAAGCTAATGCTTTTTTGAAACATTTTATAGACAAAGGGGAACAGCCATCTTATGGCACGGTCTATGTTAAGAATAATAAATCATGTGTGATGGATAAAATTATGAAAACACTTGGCTCTGCTTTTAAGTTTGGCCAATTATTTTGTGACAGACAGATTAGAAAAAGAGGGATGCTAAAAGCGGATAATTCTCCGAATACAACATCTTTAGCATGTTTAAGTGCTTACAAACATTTGAGCAGCACAGAGAATAATACATTGCTTCAGCCTTATATAGAAAAGCTGGATAATGCTAATACAATGAACCTCCAGATGTTAACACATGGCGCTAGTGAAACTTCTTCATTAGATATTGGCGGTTCTACACCAAGTGATGTTTTGAGTACAGATACTGAGACTACCGATAAGGGAACTACTGGAACAGAGACGGGTTCAGGTGCTGAAACTAATGTAAAAAAGAGTTCTATAAGTAATTTTGGTGATGGGGTTACAAGATATAATGCGAACCAGGCTGTTTCCAGTTTTTATGATCCAGCAATAACTACCTATAAAAATATGGCAAAAAATGCGAACACTCTTATTAGTTCTGTTAAACCGATCAACGCTACTATATCTAATTATAATGATGAACTTACTTCTGCAATGGTAAGCTCAAACTCAAAGATAGCAAGTTTACCTCAAACTGAAAGCAATTGGGCGATATCTACTATGAACGCAAATACATCGGCAACACAAGCGCAACAAAGGGATGCGTTAAGGCTGGAGTTCTCTAGGCAGCAAGCACAGATGCAATCGATAATTACTCAGATGGATTTAACACAAAGGAAACTTGGCTTAGCAAAATTTAATGCTCTTTATGGTAACGAAACAGCAAGTGCAGCCGCGATGCAGGATGTTGCCGCATATACTGTTTCTCTAAAAATGTTACAATCTCAGGGTCTATATGCACAAACAAGGTTAGGTTTATTAATGGGAACACTAGGCTTGGGTAGGTATAGATATGGATATTCTACTGATGCTTCTAAAGCCATTTTTAACATAAATTATATGTATGCTTCTAATGAGAATAAAAACATGCCTAAAGCTTTAAAACTAGAAAATATAAAAACGCCAATTACTCTTAAAAAAGGATGGGAGAATGATTTTAAAAAATATATAGAAGAAATGTCCCAAAAATCTGCAGAAGCAAAAAAGGCTATGAACGAAGCGAAAGCGAAAATAAAAGAACTGTTAGTGAAAAATCTTCCTTCTGTTTCTTTAGAAAAACTTCCTCAACCAGGGGAAATAAGGGATGAACTTATAAATATGCAATCAATAAAGTTAGCTTCACTAAAAAATTTGGGAGTTATCAATAGTGCGATGACGTATCACAACAGCAGAAGGAATGCGTATGCTCCTGAACAGTATTCGACGTTTAAACATGAACAGGAGACGGTTAATGGCGCATTAAGAAGAACGATATCGTCAATTAATGCTGCAGAAGAATCGGTTAGTGAAGCGAATAATGTTATAAGTTCACTAAATCAGGAAGTCCCTAAAGCAGAAGCGTTAAAAGCTGTCGCAAGGCAAATGGTTGCACAAGGACTCTAACTATTTTTTTTAATGGCAAAATATATACGAAGCATGCTTAGTATGAATCCTAGTATTGGCAACATAGGTGTAAAAAGTTTTGTTCTATAATATGCGTCTATTTTAGCGCCGCCGTAGGCACAAACTCCTACTACAACAGCAAGCTCTACTCCAAGAGCAATAAACTTTAAGCCATCTTGTCTGATAATTTTTCTCCTCCAAGTAAATGGAAGTGAAGATGAAAAACTGTTTGTCCAGCGTCAGGGCCATTATTAACGGTAACCCTAAAGCCGCTAGTTTCTATTTTTTCTTGTTTTGCTATTTCTTTAACGGCATCAAACATGTGTTTAAGGGTTTCTGAACTTGTATTCGTTTCAACAACAGAGCTTATATGTTTTTTGGGAACAATAAGGATGTGGTGTTTTGCCTGAGGATGAATATCTCTAAAAGCATAAATATTTTCGTTTTCATAGACGGTAGCAGAAGGGATTTCTTTCTTTATTATTTTACAAAAAATACAGTCGGACATTTATTTATCCCTCTCTTTGTCTTGTTACCTTTGCGCCAAGTCCCTTTAATTTTTCGTCAATTCTTTCGTAGCCTCTATCTATATGATAAACGCGATGTATTTCTGTTGTTCCTTCAGCCATTAGTGCTGCGATTACTAAAGAAGCAGATGCTCTTAGGTCGGTAGCCATTACCGGAGCTCCCGTGAGTTTTTTTACTCCATAAACGGTTGCGATATTTCCTGAGTGTTTTATTCTTGCACCAAGTCTGAATAATTCTCCAATATGTATAAATCTATTTTCAAAGATCCTTTCTGTAACCGTAGTTGTTCCTTCAGCCATTGACATATATGCCATCCATTGTGCCTGTAGGTCTGTCGGGAATCCAGGGTATGGCGCCGTTACTATATCTACCGGTTTTGTAGTTTTCATATTGGTGGCATCTACAACTATATGATCAACACCTTCTTGAATGTCTACGCCAGATTCTTTTAAGTTATATAATAATATTTCTATGTGTTTTGGCACAATGTTGTTTATAGTAACTTTTCCCCTTGTTGCTGCCGCTGCTATCGCGTAAGTTCCTGCTTCTATTCTGTCTGGAACGATACTTATTGGACCAAGTGCTCCAGGAAGACTTTTGCTGTTTGTTCCATATATTGTAAGTGTATCTGTTCCCAGCCCTTCTATTTTTGCTCCCATTTTGTTTAACATTAATCCAAGTTCGACTGTTTCAGGCTCCATAGAAACATTTCTTATTATAGAGGTTCCGTCTGCTACCGATGCCGTCATCATTGCGGCCTGAGTTGCACCTACGCTTACAAATGGGAAAACTATTTCTGCTCCTCTTAATTTTTCTGCTTTAGCAATAATATACCCTTCTTCTATATTTATATCTGCACCAAGTTTTTCCATCACCATGATATGAAGGTCTACAGGTCTTGCACCTATAGCACAACCTCCCGGCAAAGAAACTTTTGCAACTCCATACCGTGCAAGTATTGGCCCAAGGACGGAAATAGAGGCTCTCATTTTTCTTACGAGTTCATACGGAGCAACACAATTAGCATTTTTTTCAAATTCTATGTATGCAGAGATATAGTTGTTCTCCCTGGTCATCCTAACGTTCCCGCCAAGTTCTACCAATATCTTTAACGCAAAATCTACATCGCTAAGTCTTGGCAGGTTTTTAAAATGAGTTACATTTTCCGATAATATTGATGCCATTAACATAGGTAGGGCAGCGTTTTTTGATCCACTTATTTCTACACTACCATGTAAAGGTTTTGCGCCTTCAATTACTAAATAATCCATAATATTAACCTCTAAATACTTCCATCAGCTTGTTATATATACCACCGAACCCGCCGTTAGACATTATTAGTATTACGTCGCCAAAAGCAGTATTCTCCGCAAGGTATTCAACCATCTCGTCGACGCTTTTATGTGCAGTTGCATTAATACCCTTGGCTTTTAATGTTTTGCATACAAGGTCAGGATCAAACCTTTTTTCTGGGCTGACTCTTTCTGGTTGGTTTACTGGAGCCAATAGAACATTTTCTGCATTGCCAAATGCATCTATTACTTCGTTTTGGAGTATATTGGTTCTACTTGTTGCGCTTCTTGGTTCGTATAAACACCAAACTTTTCTTGGATAGTACCAATCCTTTATCGCTTTTATTGAGTATGCCATTGCGGTCGGATGATGTGCAAAGTCGTCTATGATTGTTCTTCCACCGGAAACACCATAAACGTCCTGACGTCTTTTTACGCCATTAAAAGAGCTTAGTGCATGACGAATCTTTTCGTTACTTATACCAAGTTGATTTGCTAGTGCGATTACTGCTATCGCGTTTAATACGTTATGGTGCCCTGGTACTTTCAACTCAAAATTATCAATAGAATTGTTATTATGGGATTCAAAAACTAACTTAGGCTGTGTATTTGTTTCTATATCACCATGAATCACGTTTATATTCTTTGCAGAAAAATCTGCCGAGACATTTGATGCAGAAAAAGAAACTGTTTTACATTTTGCAGCACCAATGATGTCTTTAATGTTTTTGTCTTCGGCATTGTAGACGATCACTCCATCAGCAGGAATCATACCAATAAGCTTTTTGAAAGCATTCTTTATACTATCAAGATTTGGAAATATATCTGCATGGTCGAATTCTATGCAGTTAATTATTAAGTATTTTGCTTTGTAGTGAAAGAATTTCGATTCTTTGTCAAAGAATGCAGTATCGTATTCATCACCCTCTATTACAAAATATTTCCCTTCTGCTGCTCTCCCCATTGTTTCAAAGTCTTTTGGAACACCACCTATAAAAAACCCAGGTTTTAAACCGGCGTTTTCTAACATCCATGCTGTCATAAAGGATGTTGTTGTTTTTCCATGTGTTCCCGTAATAACGATTGTTTCTTTATCGTCGAAAAAGAATATTCTTAGTGCTTCCGGCATTGAATAATAAGTTATATCGGAATTTATTAACTTTTGTGCCTCAACGTTGTCCCTTCTTACAACGTTACCTATTATGGCAATGTCCGGCAGATGAGTTATGTTCTCTTCTTTATAACCATTAAGAATCTTTATGCCAGCATTCTCCAGAACGGTACTCATTGGAGGGTATACATTTGAGTCGGACCCTGTAACGTCGTACCCTTTTCTTTTTAGCATTAACGCAAGGTTGCCCATGCCGGTACCACAAATACCGACCATGTAGATTTTCTTCATTAGCAAATTACTCCTAGTATTGCATCGTGTAGTTTTGGTCTAAGTTCAGTGAATGAATCCGTTTCTCCTCCAAATTTTGCAGAAATTGGGGAAATAGTTCTGTTCGCCAGTATTGTTATTACAATTTCTTTATCAAGGTCGATCCAAACAGAGGTTCCTGTAAAACCAGTCATACCTATTGAATTTTGAGAGAGGAATTGTCCAGCAGAACTTTTTTCTTTGCTTGGGTAATGCCACCCACTAGCCCATTCAGGATTTACCTTACTTTTTTCTAGCATCGTTGTTACAAAGTTTTTACTAATACGTGGTTTTGTAGGTGTTTTTGTGATGCATTCCCTTATGTGATCAGAAAGTAAACAAACGTCTTTAGCAGTACCAAATAATCCGGCATGTCCTGCGACTCCACCAAGAGCAAAACAATTTTCATCGTTTACTTCTCCAAACAATAACTTGTTCCTGATTTCACTATATCCACTGGAAACAAATTTATCATCGTCGGAATCTATACTAAGTGGTATGAATTTTAAATTATGTAATTCTAATATTTCAGAGACATAAAGTTCAAATAAATGGTCTAGTCTTTTCTCCATTAATATTTCTATTATTTCTCCGAGCATTATGTATCCAAGGTCTGAATAAAGATGCTTTGTGCCTGTCTGATATTCCAGAGTTCTTGAGCGGACGAACATATATGCGTCGCTCCTGTTTTTTACAAATTTGTAAATAGGTGCCCAGGCTTCTAAACCAGAAGAATGATTTAAAAGATTTTTTATTGTTATAGGTGCTAAAGCTTTATTAAAGTTTAAAGCGTATTGATCGAAGATATCTGCAACACTCGTGTTAAGCATTACAAGATTTTTTTCTAATAATGTATTACACAGCAAAGTTGTGCATAATGGTTTTGTGAGTGATGCAAGATCAAAAAGGTGTTGATCTGTTATATCTTCGTTCTTTTCTGTTTCTGTTTCAAAACTTGTTGTTCCAAAATATTCTGAAACAATAGGTTTTCCGTTCTGCATTACTTCTATAGCAATCCCAGAAAATATTTTTTCTTTAATAGCGTTATTTATGATGTTTGACAGTAGGTTCTTCAAGGTTTTATTATAAGCTCCTTTTTATTAAAGTTTATCTCTGCAATACAACCAAGGGGTAGAGCATATTCAAAGTCTCCGTGCCCCGCTTTTATGCCATATATAACAGGGACATCAAGCTCTTTTGCAAATTTTAATACAGTATCTTTCCATGTTATTGGTGGCGTTTCGCATTTGTCCATATGACCAACGGCGATCGCTTTTATTTTTTTAATGATATCTGCCTGATAAAGCTGATTTAACATTCTATCTATTTTGTAAGGAGCTTCGTTTTTGTCCTCTATAAATAAAATATACCCATCAAGTTTCTTTATATATGGAGTTCCAGCAAGACTCGTAAGTACGGATAGACAGCCTCCAAAGATAGGAGCTTTTATTGTTACTGCTTTTGTTTTGTTTAAAATCTGTATTTTAATTTTTAATGGTTTTCTATTAATTACGTCCTTTAAAAGTTTTGCATTCCTAAAATGAGAACTTACCATATTCGGACCATAAAAATAAGTTTTTCCGTATTTGAAGTACAAATAGGACAACAACGCTGTAATATCGCTAAAGCCCATTAATTGTTTGTCTTTTAAATCTTTTTTTAGATCTGTTTTGTCTAAAACAGAAAGTATTTGTGCGGAGCCATAGCCGCCTCTTACAAAGAACACAGCATCTATGTTTTTTTGTTTTAATATTTTGGTTAGATCGTTCGCTCTGTCTTTTGCTGTTCCGGCGGTGAAAAGATCTTTCTTATATATTGTTTTACTGAAAACGGGCTCTATCTTTATTCTTTTTAAAAAAGTTAATGACGGGAGGAATGCTTCTGCTTTAAAATGGGATGCAGAGGCGCATATACCTGCTTTTATTGTTTTACTTGCCACAAAGATCCTCCAGATTTTATGATTATATGTCTAAATTGTTTTACAGTATAATACTTTTAGGATGAAACCTTTAACCCTTAATGAATATCTACGGAATATCTTTGGAGAAAGAGTTCAGCGTATACCAATAGACGCAGGACTAACCTGTCCTAACAGGGAGAATGGCTCTGGCTGCGTTTTTTGTGATGATACTGGCTCTGCTTCTTCATGGATATATAAAGGGATGAGTATGAAGGAGCAATTCGATAAAGGTGCTGGAATAGCTCAAAGAAGATATAAATCCAGAAAATATATTGCCTATTTTCAGGCGTATACATCTACCGCAGCCTCAATAAAGACTCTGGAAGCTATGTATAATGAAGTTCTAGGCTATAACGGTGTCGTTGGACTTGCTATATCGACAAGGCCTGATTACGTCGGTAAAGAGGTTGTAACGTTGCTTGAATCTTTAAGTAAAAGAACAAGGCTTTGGGTTGAGCTTGGTGCTCAGTCTATGCATGATAAAAGCTTGGAATGGATGAAAAGAGGGCATAGTTCAGATGTCTTTAAAGACGCTGTAAAAAGGCTTACACAAAAGAATATAGAAGTTGTTGGTCATATAATATTTGGTCTTCCAACAGAAACAAAACCGCAAGTTTTGAGCTCTTTTAAGGAATTTATATCAACGGGTATCGTCGGTTATAAAATACATGCGCTTCATATAATAAAAGGAACTGAACTTGCCAGAATGTACAATCAGAGCCCTTTTGACTTGCTAACGATGGAAGAATATATAAGTCTAGTAAGGGAAGCTTTAAGAATAACGCCAAAAGATATGGTTGTTCATCGTGTGACCGGCGAAGTTACTGCCGATAGATTAGTTGCTCCGCTTTGGGTTCTTAAAAAAGATGAGTTATTAAGGAGGATATTTGAATAGTATTGCCTTTATTTGTGGTCTTGCTTTGGGAACCCTTGATTGGTTGGCTCTTTATTATCTATACAAGAGGGTTTTCCTTAAAACGACTTCTTTTAAGGGGTTTTGGAGAAAGCTTGGGATCGCTACTTTGTTTATATTAAAGACGCTGATTTTGTTTTGGGCACTATATCTTGTTATAGTTGTATTTAGGCTTAATGTGGTGTATTTTCTGTCAGGTCTCATAGTCTCTTTAGTTGGGGCGGTATTGTTGCTTTGTAGTAAAATAAAAAGGAGTGGTCAGTAACACGTGCATATTTTTACCTGGTTCAATTTTATTCCTTTCGTAAAAAATTATGCAACAGAGGAATACATCCATGTTGTTATTGCTACGTTTATAACCCTTCTGTGTGTCGGTTTTTCCCTTTATATGTATTCAAAGCTCAAAAAAATAAAGAACCCAGAAGTGCCAGATGAAAAATTTAATTTACGTAATTTTGTCGAGCTTATGGCAGGTCTAATACTTGGTCTCGGTACGGAAATAATGGGCGAAAAGAATGCCAAAAAATTCTTTCCGGTATTGGCTTCCATTTTTTTATTTATATTTTTTAATAACGTAATTGGTCTAATACCAGGGTTTTTACCTCCAACAGATAATATAAACACCACGTTGGCATGTGGAGCTTTTATTTTTGTTTATTACAATATAATGGGATTTAAGGAACATGGTGTTTCTTATGTTAAACATTTTCTTGGACCTGTTCTTTGGCTTGCTCCTCTGATGTTGCCGATAGAACTTATAAGTAATGCGGTTCGTCCTTTGTCTTTAGGACTTCGTCTTTTTGGTAATATGACCGGAGACCACTTAGTCTTAGGTATATTCAGTAAACTCGTTCCAATAGGAGTTCCAATACCGTTCATGGCGTTGGGGCTTTTTGTTAGTTTTTTTCAGGCTTTTATTTTTGTGATCTTGTCTATGATATATTTAACACTAGCTTTATCACACGATGAGAATTAACTTTAAGGAGGATATTTATGAAGAGATTTTTAGCGTTTATGTTCTTGGCATCATCTAGCGTTTTTGCTAATGAACCTGCTCAGGCTGCTGTGGCTGATGTTTCTGATAAAACATGGCTTAAGATGCTTGCTGCTGGACTTACGATCGCGCTTGCAGCTGCTGTAGGAGCGATTGCTCAGGGAAAGACGGCATCTACGGCTCTTGAAGCTATAGGCAGGAATCCAAGTGCACAGAACAAGATATTTGTTCCTATGATCGTTGCTCTTGCTCTTATAGAGTCTTTAGTAATATACGCGCTAGTCGTTGTATTTGCTAAGATGTAACTTTTATTCTTTTATGGATGGGATGGATAGCGCCGTTCTTTATTATTAAAGTGCGGCGCTTTTTATTACCTGGTCCAAGTCTTTTCCCAAAAAATCTTCTAAAGTGATCGGCATATAACTTGAACGTTTTAATGCTGTAATGAACTCTTCCTCTGTGCGGATATTCTCTTTAAATAGAGTAAGTGCTTTACCTATATCAGAGGGTTTATGTGCATCAGAACCACCTACCATTCTGTAATTACTTTTTTTTGCATAATCTATTGCTTCATTATTCTCCGTTGAATTATTTCTTCCATTTATAGCCTCTAAGATATTTATGCCCTTAAAATTAGAATAGTCCGTGTTGTAGTGAATAACATTATAAGACCTGAATGGATGTGCCCAAATGGCAACGCCATTAAATTCATTTACAGCCTCTATTACTTTTGCAATTGGCGGTAGAACTTCCATTCCCTTTAACAGCTTTCTCCAAAAATCATTCTTAAGTCCAAAGATCAGTATTTCTCCATTATCAGTTGCAAGTTCGACCCCTCTGATTATCAAAGGTTTTTTACTAAGAGTTTTTAATGTCTCTAGTTCAATATTATTTTCGAAAATACTGTGGTCTGTTATGCAAACAATATCTATACCAAGTTTTTGGGCTCGCTTTAAAAGCGCCATAGGTGTGATTACGCTATCTGGACTAAAAGTCGTGTGTATATGTAGGTCTGCTGTTGTCATTATTTGTTTCCGCCGACTAATTATTAGCATAGTTTCGCCTTTTTTAAAGTTTTTTATGACTTGATGTTTCAGCGACTTTAGTGGTATCTTGACCATAGAGAGAATTTAAAAGTGAATGTAAAAAGCTTATTGATATCAAGGTTTATAAAAGACAAAGGGGAACGTTTTCCTTTAATTTCTATATTTGGTGTGACGGGCGTATTCCTGGGTGTTTTTGCGATAATAGTAATCATTTCGGTGATGCAGGGCTTTGAGTCAGATATGGTGCAAAGACTAATTGGGACCCAGCCTCATATATATATAACGGATTCGAAAAATCCGATGTTGCTTCAGAACTGGCAGGAAGTTCTTGATACGATATCTAACGACGCAGAACTTAAGAACAGTGTTTTGGTTACATCTCCTTTTATAGAAGGAGAGACCATTATTTATTTTAACAATGTTACTATAGGTGGTGTTGTTTTTTCTGTTTCAGATCAGATGTTCAATAAACTTGCAACTACTCCTCCTTCTCATAGAGAGGTAATTGTTGGAGAGCAACTTGGTTTTACTAATAGAATGATAAAAAGAGATACATTAGAGATCCTTTCCGCTTGGGATGTCGCATATTCCTCTTCCGCTATTCCCAAAATAAGGAAATTCAAGATATTGGATTTTGCAAAAACAGGGACATATGCAAGGGACCTGAAATACATGTATGTGAATATCGATGATGGCTTGAAATATTTTACTCCTAACAGTGGTTTTCCTACCGGAATTGCGTTGCTATGTTCAAATGCCAAAGAGGCATCTACTGTTGCTGATAAAATTAAGAAACTTATTCCAAATTCAGGTTCGCTTAAGATAGATACGTGGGAAGACAGAAATAAAAAAATATTTTATTCTCTAAAATTGGAACGTTTTGCCATGTTAGCGACATTGTTGTTTATCGTTCTAGTGGCAAGTTTTTCTATTGTTACTTCCCTGGTTCTTATGGTTGAATCCAAAAGAAAAGATTTCGTTATTTTGATATCAATGGGTCTTAACAGAAAAGAATTAAAAAAAGTGATACTTGAGATCGCATTTATAAAAGGAGCTATTGGTGCAATCTCTGGTGGTCTGTTTGGAACACTATTCTGCTTTTTGCTCCAAAAGTATAAGTTTATAACGCTTCCTGCCATATATTATGACACCCATTTGCCGGTAAGCATAAATATATGGTTTAATATTACAGCGGTGTTATTTGCAGTTATCATAAGTCTTGCCGGCTCCTATTTCCCGCTTAACATGATGTCCAAGTTCTCTCCGGTGTTAGAACTAAGAAAAAATTGATTTCTATGCCTGGCTATTTGTAGTAAAAAGGGCTCGTTATGAAGAATTATCACGACCTTAAACAGTTAAAGTCTATGAACATGGAAGAGTTAAAAGCTCTTTGTGAAGAAATAAGGCAAGAGATAATAAGTTCTGTTTCAAAGAACGGGGGACATCTTGCTTCATCTCTTGGTTCCGTTGAACTTGCTGTTGCATTACATTATGTTTTTGAAAGCCCAATTGATTCTTTTATATGGGATGTTGGGCATCAGGCATACCCACATAAGATACTTACAGGAAGGTCTTTGGATAAACTTAGAAAAATAGACGGTGTTAGTGGTTTTCCAAAACCTTCAGAAAGTGAACATGATCCTTTTATTGCAGGTCATGCAGGCGTTTCTATTTCAGAGGCGGCAGGTCTTGCTGTTGCAAGGCCTCACAATTTTTCTATCGCCATTATAGGTGATGGTTCTATGACTTCTGGTGTTGCATATGAAGCAATGAACCATGCGGGGCATTTAAATCTTAAAAACTTAATAGTTGTTCTTAATGATAACGATATGAGTATTTCTGAGAACGTCGGTGGAGTCGCGTCATATATAAGCAACAATATTATTAATAGTGCATATTATCAAAAGTTAAGAGGTGATATTAAAAATTTTATTTCTTCTATACCTTTACAGAAAAAGTTTAATGTTGATCTTGTGAGTATAATAAAAAAAATAAGATCATCTGCAGTTAATTTTATGTCTCCTGACGCTTTTTTTGAGACCTTTGGTTTTAGATATGTTGGTCCTTTCGACGGTAATGACTTAGAGATTTTAATAAAAGCATTTACTAATATTCCGATGGAAGAAAAAGATTCTCCACCGTTGTTGTTCCATATAATAACAAAAAAAGGCAAAGGCTATAGCTATGCAGAGGAAGATCCTTCTGCATTCCACGGGATATCTGCCTTTGATGTTAAAACCGGTGATAAAAATAATGTAGCTTCTACTCCAACGTTTACGGCGATATTTAGTGGAGCTATATGTGAACTTGCAAAAAAAGACGATAAGATTTGTGCAATTACAGCAGCAATGAAAGAGGGAACCGGACTTAATAAATTTGCAGAAGAATTTCCTGAACGTTTTTACGATGTTGGTATAGCGGAGCAGCATGCGGTCACTTTTGCTGCAGGACTTGCTAAGGCAGGACTAAAACCAGTTGTAGCTGTATATTCAACATTTATGCAAAGATCTTACGATCAAATAATCCATGACCTTGCTTTAAATAATCTGCATGTTGTTTGTTGTATGGATAGAGCAGGTATTGTCGGAGAAGATGGAGCGACACATCATGGCGTTTTTGATATTTCTTATTTAAGAAGTATTCCAAACATAACGTTAATGGCTCCGTCATCTGCCATAGAACTTTCTTGTATGCTTGATTTTTCTATAAATGGATGTACAGGTCCTGTATTTATAAGATATCCTAGAGGCTGTGTGCCACCATGGGAGTTAGAACCAGATTCTAGAAAAATAAAAAATGGAGAGAGTCGGATTATTTTTGAAAATAAAGGCGAAGGTAAAAGGGTGGCAATATTTGCTATCGGGATATCCAGCTATGTTGCAAAACTTGCGGCAGAAATAGTTACTTCAAAAAATAAAACAGCCAATATAGTTGTTTACGATTCAAGATTTGTAAAACCTTTAGATAAAAAAGCAGTGCTTATAGAAGTTAAGAACAAAAGCTCAATAATTACTATCGAAGAAAACAATCTTTGTGGTGGCTTTGGCTCGGCTGTTCTTGAGCATATTGTGGATGAGCTTGGCACGATACCTTGTGAGTTGCATAGGATAGGTGTAAAAGATGTTTTTGTTGAACATGGGACACAGGCAGAACTTAGAGCAGCAACGATGATAGATGTAAAGGCTGTTCATGGTACCATCTGTCAACTTCTTGGTGTTCCACTTGATTAAAAACCCTTCAAACAAAATAAAAGCACCTTTAGCACTTGTAGAGAATGGTTTAGCAAAAGATGTCGAACAAGCGAGATCGATGCTATCATGTGGGCTTGTTTTTTCTGGTGATACAAAATTAACGACCAATTCTTTTATAGATAAAGACGATCTTACGAAAGGAAAACTAAGGATAAAATATACAAAACAGTATGTGAGCAGGGGCGCTATAAAATTAGAGACAGTCTTTAATGAACACAAACTTGAAGTGGGCGGTTTTAGATGTGCAGATATTGGTGCTTCAACAGGAGGCTTTACGCAGCTCCTTTTAAAACACGGAGCTTCTGTTGTTTTTGCTATTGATGTTGCAAAAGGGGTTCTTGATTACAAACTTAGAACCAATGACAAAGTAGTTGTAATGGAAGAGATCAATGCAAGGTTATTTAATGAATATGAGTTGGTTAATAAAAATATTCCAAAGGGTAGCCTGGACCTAGTTGTTTTTGATCTAAGCTTTATTTCATTAAAGATGGTTGTTCCCGTGGTATTGCCGTACATAAAAAAAGGTGGGTATGTTATTCCTATGATAAAACCTCAATTTGAGGCAGAAAAAAGAGAAATAGGAGCGAATGGCGTCGTAAAAGATCATAATGTTGTTATAAGGGTGCTTGATGATATGAAATCGTTCTTTTGTAATATTGGCCTTAAATTCTTGGGCGTTACAGCCTCTAAGATAAAAGGTCCATCTGGGAATCAGGAATATTTTTACATAATGCTTAAAGAATGATAAATAAAAGTTTTGGAGGCTTTATGGAAAGAAGAGAGGCAATGTACTACATAGAACTCAGCGAAAAAAGAGTTCGTTGTGAACTGTGCGGTCACAATTGCGTTATTCCAGATTCTTGTACCGGTATTTGTAAAACAAGAAGAAACATTGATGGTAAATTATATTCTTTAACATATGGCAAAATAATTTCTTTAATGTTGGACCCTATAGAGAAAAAACCTTTATATCATTTTTATCCAGGTTCTAAGACTTTATCCTTGGCAATGCAGGGATGTAATTTTAAATGCCAGTTCTGTCAGAACAGCAGCATTTCACAAATAAACAGTACGAATGATATAGCCGGGGAAGAACTTTTACCGGAAGATATAATCAAGATCGCAAAAGCAAAGAACGTAGATATTATTTCGTATACATATACAGAGCCGACGGTGTCCTATGAATATATGTTAGAAATGGCCATGCTTGCAAAAAGCGAAGGTATGAAAAATGTTATGGTTACCAATGGTTTTATTAATGAAAAACCGTTGAAAGAGATATTAAAATTTATTGATGCTTTTAATGTGGACCTTAAAAGCTTTAGGCTTCCTACTTATGAAAATGTTATTGGCGGTAGACTCGATATTATTTTAGAGAACCTTGAAACTATTTCTAAAAGTAATGCCTGGCTTGAAGTAACAACTCTTGTTATTCCAGGAGTAAATGACTCCAAAGAAGAATTAGAGGATATCGCGAACTTTGTTTCTAATCTTGGCAAGGATATTCCTTGGCACGTATCTAAGTTCTATCCTCATTACAAAATGAAAGATCATAATGTAGAAACACCGATGGAAACATTAACGATGGCTTATGGCATAGGTATTAAAGCTGGTCTAAATAACGTTTATATTGGCAATATAATGGATGAAAAATTTTCTACTACAATATGTGCTTCTTGCAAAAAACCAGTTATAGAAAGAGTTGGTTTTAGTGTGAAGCCGTATGAAGGTAATATGGATTCTTTAAAAGGAAAATGTGCTTCTTGTGGCTCTAAAATACCTGGAAGGTTCTAACGGCTAAAAACTAGGAGGCTATATGGAAAAGACAGTTCTTTTAGTGTTACTAAGTGAAAGAAAAGAAACAGCAGTTACGTTTCAAAAGATTTTAACGGACTGGGGCTGTATGGTTAAAACAAGACTTGGCATACACGATGGAGTTTTAGATAAATGTTCTAACTATGGACTTGTTGTTTTAGACATAGTTGGTGAAAAAGCAAAACTTGAGGAAATGACAAGAAAGCTTAATCTTGTTCATGGCATAAAAGCGCAATTAATAACACTTAGTATTTAAGCAGATTTTCCGCCTATAGCTGAAGCTAAAATAATTATTGCCAGGATTATTCTGTAAATAGCGAAAGGAAATAGTTTTATTTTAGATAATAGTTTTAAAAGAAATAATATAGAGGCCCAACCAACAGCGAATGAAACTATAAAGCCTATTATAAGCAGCGTTAATTCTTGGGAATTTATAGTGGCACCAGTTTTAAATAATTCATATGCTGTTGCCATTAACATAACTGGCACAGCGCATATAAAGGAATAGGCTGCTGCATTCTTGTGGTCCATGCCAGAAAGTATACCTCCAGATATTGTGGAACCGGATCTGCTTATTCCTGGCCACAGGGAAAGGCATTGGAATGTTCCAACAAGGAAAGCACGCTTATAACCTATTTTTTCATCTCTTTTAGTTCGTTTATGATAATAATCTGCGAAGATCATTAAGATACTTCCGAGTATTAAACCGACAGCAACTGTAAATGGACTAAATAAATATTGTTTTACAAAATCGTGCGCAAGATACCCTACTATAATTACGGGGATCAATGTTACTGCGATATGAAATATATTTGGATAGATCTTCAGGTTTGCCCTTGGTCTTAGATATTCTCTGAAATTATCTTTGTATATTATTACAACGGCCATTATAGAACCAAGTTGTATAGCTATATCAAAAGTTTTTGCAAAGCTTCCACTGAACTCTAAAAGCTCACCTGCGATTATAAGATGTCCTGTTGAGGATACAGGGATAAATTCCGTGAGTCCTTGTACAATGCCAAGTATTATTGCTCTTATTATGTCGTGCATAGATTTTCCCCCAATTTTGTCTTTAAATAATGTCCGGTAATAGAATCATTATTTTTTGCTATTTCCTCTGGTGTGCCAATGGCAACTATTTTCCCGCCTTGTTCTCCACCATCAGGGCCAAGGTCTATTATATAGTCTGAAGTCTTTATTACTTCAAGGTTATGTTCTATTACTATTATTGTGTTCCCCTGGTCTCGTAACCTGTGCAGGACATTTATTAGTTTTTTTACGTCGTCAAAATGTAATCCTGTAGTTGGCTCATCAAGGATATAAAGGTTTTTGCCACCAGAACGTTTTACTAGTTCTTTTGATAGTTTTATCCTTTGTGCTTCTCCACCAGAAAGTGTTACAGATGATTGGCCAAGCTTTATATAGCCAAGTCCCACATCATGAAGTGTTTTTAATTTATGATGAATAAACTTTATGTTCTTAAAGAAGACCATTGCTTCTTCTACGGTCATATCCAAAACTTGTGAAATATTTTTACCTTTGTATTTTATTTCTAGTGTATCCCTGTTGAACTTTTTACCTTCACATGTTTCGCAAGTAACAAAAACATCAGGCATGAATTTCATTTCTATTTTTATTAAACCCTGTCCTTCGCAGGCATCACAACGTCCCCCAGTTACGTTAAAGGAAAACCTACTGGAAGTATAGCCTCTGGCTTTTGATTCCGGTAACATAGAGAACAACGTCCGTATTTGAGAATAAAGGTCTATGTATGTTGCTGGATTTGATCTAGGTGTTTGTCCTATAGGAGACTGATCTATAGAGATTGTTTTTTCTATTTGTTCTTTTCCTATTATTTTATAACCAGTCATATTTTGTTCTTGCATAGCAGGAATCAAAGAGTCCATGATCAAGGAACTTTTTCCAGAACCAGAGATACCTGTTATTGTTGTCATTAAGCCTATTGGAAATGAGGCTGTTATATTTTTTAAGTTATTAGTACTTACGTTCTCTATTTTTAACCAATTATTTTTTGTAAGTTTTCTGTCTTCCGGGACATGTATTTTAATATTAGAAGAAAGATATAGCCCTGTTAAACTTTTCTTATTGGACATTATTGCATTTATATTTCCTTCTGCGACTATTTTCCCGCCATAAATACCTGCACCTGGTCCTAGGTCTATTATGTGGTCTGCCGAACGTATTGTTTCTTCGTCGTGTTCAACAACAATTATAGTGTTGCCCTTGTTCTTTAGTTTTATTAAAGCATCTATTAGTTTTTTATTATCCCTTGGATGTAGCCCAATACTTGGTTCATCTAATACGTAAAGAACCCCTGTAAGTCCTGAACCTAATTGAGTCGCAAGTCTTACTCTTTGTGCTTCACCACCGGATAAACTTCCACTTGAACGATTAAGGCTTATGTATCCAATTCCAACATCTATTATGAATCCAAGTCGCTCTGTTATTTCTTTTATTATCTTGTCTGCGATTATTTTTTTGTTTCCTTCAAAAACAAATGACTCAAGATCTTTTTTTAGGAGAGAGATACTTTTATTACTGATGTCATATATTGAGTTTTTGTTTATTTTTATATTGAGACTTTCTTTTTTTAATCTAGCACCATTACATTCCTGACAAATGGTTTTATGCTCGTCATCGATGCTTATATATCCTAATCCATCACATTTAGGACATGCGCCATATGGACTATTGAAGGAGAATGTCCTTGGTTCAATATCCATGTAGCTAATGCCGCAATTTATACAGGAATATTTATTGCTTATTGTTACTACCTCTTTGTTTTCTTCTTTTATTTTAACTAATCCACCAGAAAGTTTTTCTGCCAAAGTAATGGCCTCTGATAACCTGTGGTGTGTCGCTTTGCCTATTATAATTTTGTCTATGACTAGATCTATTTCATGATATTTCTTTTTGTCGATATGTATCTCATTATCCAGATCGTGTATTTTACCGTCGATATAGATTTTTGAGTAACCTTCTGACTTAAACTTTTGTATTGCTTTTGAATATTCGCCTTTCTTGCCTCTTACAACAGGTGACATTATTAACAATTTTGTTCCTTCCGGTTTTGCCGCATATTCATTTACGGTTTCTTCTGTATTCTTAGGTGATATTTCTGCTCCGCATTCATAACAGTACGGTGTACCAAGTTTTGCGTATAGCAGTCTTAAGTAGTCGTATATCTCTGTCATAGTTCCGACGGTAGAACGAGGATTGTGAGTTATAGTCCTTTGATTTATGGCTATTGCAGGAGAAAGCCCTTCTATATTTTCTACATCAGGTTTTTTTATAAAATCAATGAACTGTCTAGCATAGACAGATAAAGATTCAACATATCGTCTATTTCCTTCTGCATATATTGTATCGAATGCTAATGATGATTTTCCAGAACCAGAAATTCCAGTTATTACTGTTAGTGATTGTCTTGGTATCGATAAATTTATACTTTTTAAATTGTGTTCTTTTGCATTATTTATGGTTATTTCTTTTGCTTTCATTTTTTTATATTCTTTCTGCTAAGACCATGTCTACAGCGGTGTTTATGGCTTTTATCATTGATGCAGGTGAAGCAATTCCTGTTTCTTTTATATCATAAGCAACACCATGCCCAGGCGAGGTTCTTATTATAGGTAATCCCAGGGTTATATTTACAAGATTGTCATATCCTCTTATTTTTGCAGGTATCATTCCTTGGTCATGGTACATTGCAAGTATTCCGTCGCATTTATTTTTTATTGGAGGAACAAATGCAGAATCTGCCGGTATTGGTCCAATAGCATTAATGCCATTGGACATTAATTGTTTTATTGCGGGAATTATTATTGTTTGTTCTTCTGTCCCTACTAGTCCTGAGTCTCCTGAATGGGGGTTTAAAGCAAGTATTCCTATACAAGGGTCTATTTTTGTTTTCCCAAGATAATCATTAAATAGTTTTGTTGCCTCGATTATTCTTTCCTTTGTAATATTTTCTGGAACTTCACTTAATGGAATGTGCTCAGTCATAATTCCAATTTTAAGAGAGGGAGTACTCATTAGCATAAGGACATTCTCTACTCTTAATATTTGTTTTAAAAAGCCTGTATGACCGGAAAATCCGCTATATTTGTTTGCAACCTTATTTTTGTCTACAGGTCCAGTTACAATGGCATCGAGCTTTTTTTCTTTAGCCAATTTAGCAGCAAAATAGATGCTAGATAGAACATCACTGTTTGTTATTTGTTCAGGCACATCGTTTGGCTCGGGGCTTATAAAAGAGATATGTTTTGCAAACTGTTTTTTAGAGAAACTTTTGATCATCTCTATGCCCTGTGGGGATGCGACAACATATAATTCTAATGTTTTGTCATTATCAAATTTGCTTAAAGCTAACGAGATTATTTCTGGTGATATTCCAGAGAGCTCTCCCTGTGTTATGCCTATTTTTATCGTTCCAAATTTTTTAGAGATACGTTCTGACATAATATTCTTCCTTCTTTTCATCTATCCATAAAGATAATTGACGTAAGAAGTCTTTTTCTACCAAAGCTCTTTCTATTAATTCCTTATTCTTTAGATACTCGGGATTTTTTTGTGTCCTAAAAGCATCAAGTTTTATTACGTGGTATCCTAACTTTGTTTTTATTGGGCCTTTGATATCTCCTGGACTCATTTTTTCAACGGCTTTTTGCATTTCTGGGAGTAACGAATCTGCTTTTAGATAATCCAGATCACCTCCGTTGTTCTTTGTGCCTACATCTTCGGAATATTTATATGCAAGCTTATCAAAAGGTTCTCCTTTTTTTGCCTCTTGGTATACTTTTTCAGCGAGAACTTGGTCTTTTAGAAGGATGTGTCTTATCTTATATTCGTTTATATTTATATCTTGTTTGAATTCTTTTTGGAAAAAATTTGCATAATCTTGCTCTGAAACGGTTATTTTTCTTTTAATATCTTTATCGAATATTCTGGCTTTTCCCTGTTCTACTTCTAGCTCATTTCGTAGGTCATCTAATGTTTGTCCTGCCGAAGCTAATTCTTTTTCAAGGTCCTTTAAATTCATTCCAACAGCTTTCATTCTTCTTTTTATTATTGAATCAAGCTCTTCTTTGTCGCTTTGCATACCATTGTCTTTTATGTATTGAAGGATTATTTTAGATTCAATTATTTTATTAAGAACTGCTTTTTGTGATCCGGCTAGTTTTTGAAAATCCTCTGCCGTAAGTTTAACTTTTTTTGAATTTAAAGATCTTTCAAAATCTTTAATATCTGACAAGGTTATTATATCGTCGTTGACAACCCCAACGATCCTATCCAGTAAGACTTCTTTTGCGCTTACAAAGCTACTTAAAGTAAGCAGTAGTATTAGTGTTCTTATTATCATCAACGTTCTCCCTTGATTACTTAATTGAGTCTAACAGCGCTGTGTTTTTGAATATTTTTGCGTTTTTTAGAGCGTCAGACAGCCACTCTTCATATACTTTTGTCTCTTTTTCACTTGCAAGCTGAGTGATTATGCTTTGCTTTACACTATCCAGAGTTATTTTGCCTGCAGGTATATACTCAAGAACCCTTAAAATATGGAATCCGTATTCACTTTGAACTATTGCAGTCTCGTTTTGCCCAACAATATCAAAAGCCTTATCAAATATTGGTATACCTTCTCCTTTTTTTATATACCCAATTACCCCGCCATTAACGGCTTCTGGTGCCTGGGAATATTTTTTTGCAACATCCTCAAAAGACATTCCGTTTTTTAGTTCTATCAATGCCTGTTCTATAGTTGCCTTATTTGTGTTGAATATCTGCGCAAGTTTTACCCTAGCCTCCATTGTTTTGCCTTCGTAGTTCTTTTTATAATAATCATTAATCTCTTTGTCTGACACATTGATCTTTTCCGTAATGCTTTTAGACAATGTTTTTTCTATTAAAAGTTTTTTCTTAACATCTACCAACCAATCTTCATAAGTTTTGAATTGGTTGTTTAACATTTGGTTAAAATCGGCCTCGGTGTAGTTTTGTTTTATGTTTTTTATATATCTTGTTAGTTCTTCGTCGCTTACTTCTATTTTCTTATTGTCGGCTTCTTGTAAGATCAGGGACTCTATTATCATTCTTCTTAATATACTTGCTTTGATTTTTTTTAAGTCTAACTTTTGGTCAGGAGGGTAGTTCATTTTTATTGTGCTTAACCGTTCCTGGAAATCCTGTAACTTTATTGGTTCGTTATTAACGGTTACGATGGTCTCTGCCCCCATTTTTTTAGGTCCGGACAGATACATTACACAAGAAACTCCAACGACAACAATAAAGATTGCTGTTAAAGAAAGAACAAATTTTTTACGTTTAATAAACAAAATTATTTATTCACCTGTATGATATTTATATATTTTTGCCTCAATGTTTTTGAAAGGTTGTCTCTTGCGCTTACAATCAGCTCTTGTTTCATCCTGTCGTTTATAGCGTCTGCGTAATCTTCAGAGAAAGGGTATATTTTAACAATCCTGGATATTGCAAAGAATTTCCCTCCCTGTATTATTGGAGAAATTTCCATTGGCTGTAACGGCTTTAACTCTATCATTTCCTGTGGGGCAAGATCGCTTATTATAATCTTGTCAAACGTTCCTGTAAGAGCAGGAATCGCTTTGTCTTTAGTCTTTTCCAAAGCAGCCTCGAACGTTATTTTTTTGTTTTTTAGGTCGGTTCTTAAAAGGTTCATTTGTAATTTTGCTTTTTCCTTGTCGTCAGGGATACGATTACTAAAGGCGTAGGTTATTCTTTGTATCTTTACTATCGGATTTTTTTGATAATAAGCGAGTATCTCTTTATGGGTGTAGTTCTTGTTTTTATATTTACTATCAACGGTTTTTTCTAGGTAATATGTATATAGCGCATTATCCATTGCTTCTTTTGCTTCAGCATCCTGATCTATCATTTGCTTTTTTGCATCTATGATACCAAGTTTGAAGTCTATTAGTCTGTTAAGAGCATAATCATCTGTAATATGCGAAGCAGGAAACCCGTTTTTCTTAAGGTCTTCTATAAAGTCCTTAATATCCTTGTCTGTAATCGGATATGTTCCTACTGTCGCAATCGTCTTTGCGAACAAAGAACCAGAGATAACAAAACATAAAGCTAACAGCATCTGCTTTTTCATTTTAAATCCTCCTTACAAGGGATATAAATTCCTTAATTTCATTTATAGCATTGATTTTGTTCTTGTCATTAATATTAGATATTAGTCTCATTTCTGGGGTCAGCCTGTATTTATTCGGCATTTTGGTTACCAAGGCTACGATAGCTTCCGGCATGATATTTGTACCTTTGTCAAAGGTATATACAAGCTTTCCTCCGCCTATTTTTACAGAACTTATTCTTAATGGTTTTAAATGTTGTTTGATGGTCATTATCCCAAATAAATTGGTTACCTCTTCTGGGACGGGGCCAAATCGATCTTTGAGTTCATCTTCTATGTCGATAAGGTCTGTGCCATCTGCTGCGTTAGCTATTTTTTTGTAGAAATATAAACGTTGAGTTATACTTGATATATATTTCTCCGGGATAAATGCAGGTATATTAACAGATATTTCTGTATCAACGTCGTTAAAATCTTCTTCTCCTTTTATGCTTCTTACGGAGTCCTCGATTAGCTTTAAATATTCCTCTAGGCCGATATCGTCTACAAATCCGCTTTGAGAAGAACCCAAAAGTTCTCCTGCGCCTCTAAATTCAAGGTCATAACTTGCAACGTTAAATCCAGAGCCTAGTTCTGTAAATTTTTGTAAAGTTTTGATCCTGTCTATAGCTGCTTTCCCAATAGTGAAAGTAGATGGGAGTAGCAAGTAGCAAAAAGCTGGTTTAGGCGAACGCCCGACCCTTCCCCTTATTTGATATAGTTGTGACAGACCGAACATATCGGCCCTGTTTATTATTATTGTATTGGCATTTGGGATATCTAAACCGGATTCTATTATCGATGTGCAAAGTAATACGTCAGCATCCTGATGATAAAAATGCAGCATTTTTTGTTCCAGTTCTTTTTCTTCCATTTGCCCGTGAGCCCGTATTATTTTTGCTTCCGGTACTATTTCTTCCAACTTTTTGTGTAACTCTTCAAGATCATGTACACGATTGTGTACAAAGAAGACTTGTCCTCCTCTTTTCTTTTCCGTAAGGATGGCTTTTCTTATTAATTCTGCACTGAATTTTGCAACGAAGGTTCTTATGGGGTGTCTGTTTATTGGAGCTGTAGTTATAAGACTTATGTCCTTTAATCCGGTAAAAGCCATATTAAGTGTTCTTGGTATTGGTGTTGCGGTCATACTTATTATGTCTACGTTTGGTGCCATTTCTTTTATTCTTTCTTTTTGCTTTACACCGAACTTTTGTTCTTCATCTATAATTAATAATCCAAGATCTAGAAATTTAACATCGCTGCTTAAAAGCCTGTGCGTTCCTATTACTATATCGACTTCTCCTCTTTGTATTTTTTCTGAGACAACTTTTTGTTCTTTTGTTGTCTTGAACCTGGTTAACATTTCAACGGTTACTGGATAATTCTGGAACCTTTTTGTGAATATTTGATAATGTTGTAATGCAAGAATAGTTGTCGGGGCAATTACGGCAACCTGCTTTTTATCCTTTATCGCCTTAAATGCAGCTCTTATTGCAACCTCTGTTTTCCCAAACCCCACATCACCACAAACCAAACGGTCCATAGGTGTTGGTTTTTCCATATCGTCTATTACATCTTTGATGCTTCTTAATTGGTCAGGAGTTTCTTCGTATTCGAATTCTCCTTCAAATTGTAGGAACATTTCGTCGGATGGTGAAAAAGAGAACCCTTTTCTTGATTTTCTTTCTGCCTGTATCTTTACTAACTTTTCTGCCAATTCCATTGCAGATCGTTTTGCTTTAGCCTTTTTTTTGTTCCAGGTTACGCCACCAAGCTTATCTAGTTTTACTTCGCCACCTTGTCCAACGTATTTTTGTACAGAATTCAATCTATACACAGGAACAAAAAGAGTGTCCTTATCCGAATATTCTATTTGGAAAAAATCATTTTCTATGTTTTCTATTTCTAGTTTTTTAAGGCCTCTGTATATTCCTACGCCGTGTTGAGAGTGTACAACGTAATCGTTCTCTTTTAGCTCTTTAAACACGTTCAAGAAAGCATCATATCCTTTTGGTGCAGGTTTTGATGTGCGTCTTTTCTCGCCATAGATCTCTGCTTCTGTAATTACAGCTATTTTTTCTTCTTCTAAAATAAAGCCTCTGTTAAGAGGAGAAATACAAATAACAGTAGTGTTGTTTTGCGTGTCCAAAAGTTCAGTAAGGTTTTTTTGTTCTATATATATTGTTGGCTCTATTTTGTTAATTAAAAGAGCTGTTCGCTCTGCCTGCGTCTTTATACTGCATGAATATATAATGCGATATCCTTCAGAGATTAATTTTTTATGATATTCTCTAATGTCTGTTTTAATGTGAAATAATTCAAGAATCCTTCCTTTTATTGAAGTAGCGTTGTCTACTTCAAATTCAACTGAATATATTCTTTTTGAGATTATGTTTGAGGTTTTATCTAAGATCGTTTGTGTCGGTATACAAAGTTCTTCCATTGGATATGGTACGACGTTGTCTTCGGTATCGTTATGACTGCTGTTTGTACTGCTTTTATTTTCAAACAGATATTCATCTATTAAAACTACTTCAGAGTCTTTTGGTAGATAGTCAGTAAAAGAAGCTATCTCGGTATAAAAGAATGGGAGGTAGTATTCTATTCCAGGAAAATAAACGCTATTTTCTACAAACTCTGTTAGTTGATCTCTGACATCTTTTCTTATTCCGTGTTGATCTAAAAAAGCTTTTACTCTTTCTTTAAAAAGCAAAATGCTTTGTTCAGATAAAGAGACTTCTTTTACAGGAGATATAAAGAAAGCATCCACATCTGATGTGGTCCTTTGTGTTGTTGGATCAAACTTTTTAATTGTCTCTACGGTGTTACCAAAAAGATCGATTCTTACCGGATCATTTTCTGATGGTGAGTAAATGTCTACTATGCTACCTCTTATTGAAAAAGACCCTGGTTGTTCAACGATATCGGTTTTTTGGTATCCACACGATACAAGATCAATAGCTATTTTGTCCGGCGATATTTCACTATTTGGTTTTATTACGTCACTATAATTAAGAACGTATTCTTGTGGGGGCAGTTTTTGAGAAATAGAAGCTATAGAGCTTATTACAGTAACGCCACAAGCGTTGTTAAGCATTCTAAAAAGGACAGAAAGTCGTTCTGCCTGTATTTGTGTGTTTGGTGAGCTTTGATATTCTGGTTTAGAATCCCATTCTGGAAAAAGTATTATTTGTCCAGGAGTTTTAGAGAATATTTTTGAGAGAGAACATAGTTCTTGTGCTGTGCTATCGTCGGGAGTTATTACTAAACGGAATCCCGCAGGTCTTGCCTTTGCAATATATAGTGCAGATATTACCGTTGGGACAGAGGTTGCTACTGATGCTTTTTCTATTGCAGAAAGGACCTTAAATTCCATTTTTATTGACCTGAATTTCTACCCGGATATTGTTTTTGTTGTCTAATGGCTTTGTCTCCATTGGTGTTTTTACGTCAAAGTTTGACTGTGACTGTATTTCTTGCACAAGTTTAACGGCCTGTGACTTCTCTAAAATGATTATATACATATATCCCTTTTCGTTGGAGGAATCGGTGAATTGTCCATAGGTAGTAATTGTATCTTTTATTTTTTTATTAATTTCCTTCCAATTCTTTAACGCACTAGTCGTAAGCAGATATTTTATTTCCTCATTTTTTTGTGTCGCGTTATTGGATATCTTTATTTCCTGGACCGAGTTTTTATGTGAGCCGATTTGTGTCTTTACCCAAAGACCAGTAAGAAAAATAACCCCTAGTACAGCAAATATAAAAATTATTCTTGCGACCATTTTTGTCCTAATGTTATATAGGATTCTTCTGTCTATAGAAACAAGATCAAGATGCTCAAAGATGTCTTTGTTTATAGATGAAGATATTGTCGGTTTAGGCTCCTCTTCGAAGAGCTTCTCTATTTTTAATTGCCAATTATAAAAATTCCTACAGGGCTCACATTTTGATATGTGTTTTTCTATTTTATTCTTTTCAGAGACATTATTCTTCGCAAAAAAGCATTCCTTATTGTCTTGTTGTTTAACTAGTTTTTTAGGGACCATTCCATTGAACTCTATCAAGGCCTTTGCCAATGTTGCTTTCCCACGAGTTACTTTTGAGATTATAGTTCCCTTGCTGGTCCTAAATAATGATGCCAGCTCTTCATTGTTTATTTTGTGTCTTATACTGAGACAAAGCAATGCTCTGTCTTCTGGGCTTATCTTGTTTAATACCGCGAATAGATCCGGTTCCTTTAAGTCAGAAGGATTAAAATCCTCTATGGAAATGTTTGTTTTTAGGTCTTTTACATTGAGGGAATAAATTTTTGGAGTTTCTTTGGCTTTTTTTACAGCATCTATTATTTTAGAGTATATGAATAAATGAAAAGGCAGAAAATTTTTTCCGCTTTTAATTGAGCGAAAGACAAGAATAAAGGTCTTTTTAAGGATCTCGTCACTTGTATCTTTGTTTGGGTTAATACACATGAACCTTACAACATCCATGGCATGGACTTGATACTCAGAGACCAGTAAAGAAAGATTTCTTAGGCGCTTTTCCACGCGGGCATCATATCACTTGATTTAAACGTAGAAAAGCTGTTAAATGTTGGGAATAATGAAGCTTTGGATTTGTTTTATTCTATTCTCGGTATGTTTAACTTCTTGTGGAGTTAAAAAGCCTCCTTTGCCACCTTTAAAAGAGGAACAAAGAAGTGTTGGGGGTAAGAGCAATGGTTAAACTAGAGTTCTTCAAGATATGTACAGCAGGCAACGATTTTATAATAATAGATAACAGAAAACGTTTGTTTAATTTTGATTATCAAAACAATCTGGTCGAAATGCTTTGTGCGAGACATTATGCCATAGGTGCAGATGGTCTTTGTTTTATAGAACCATCTACCGTTGCAGATTATCAGGTACGGTTTTTTACTCCAGACGGAATAGAGCAGGGCTTTGGTGTGAATGGAATAAGAGCTGCTATACGTTTTGCCAGCGAGAAAGAAATTGCCAGCAGCAATATCCATACAATAGAGACAAAGGCTGGAATCGTTAAGGGAGAAGTGTCAGAGGAAATAATTGGTGTTTATGCTCCTAAGGTAGAAAAATTGGAATTAAAACACGAGTTAGAAATTCCACATCATTTTGAAAGCAGACTTGTAGAATTAAGTTTTGTTGATTTTGGTGTTCAGCATTTGGTGCTAAAAGTGGAAAAAGTTTCTACTTTTGATATCAAAGGTATTGGAGCAATACTTTCTAACCATGTGAGATATCAGCCAGAAGGTATGGATGTTACTTTTTACGACGTTATAGACAATCATAAGATCAATATTGCCAGCTTTGAGTTTGGCGTTAATAATGTTGTTTATTCCAGTGGCAATGGTGCTTTAGCGTCTGTTCTAGTTGCTGAAGCAAGGAAAGAAATAAGTTCTCCTGTTATCGTTCACGCTTTTGGAGGACTCATGAAAGTAAGTTCCAAGGAGAATTCACTTCTTGTAGAGGGAGAAGCAAGGGTTGCATACACAGGCTTGCTAACTTCTGATATGTTGAATTTTGACGTCGAAAAAGTACGCAAAAGACATTATCTTTTATAAAATTATGTTTAAAAAAGTTTTATTATCTTTAGGCTCCAATATTGGTGATCGGTTACTCTATATAAAAAAAGCGATAGATGAATTAAGTATAATCAAAGATCTAAAAATATTATCTAGGTCCTCTCTTATGGAAACAAGTCCGGTTGGTATTACGGGGCAACGGAATTATTTGAATGTGGTGCTTCTTGTGGAAACAAGCATTCCTCCTTTACGGCTGCTTAAAAGTTTAAAGGCTATAGAAAAAAGGCTTGGAAGACAGAATCGTACTCGCTGGGCCGAGAGGGAAATTGATATAGATATTCTGACTTACGAGGGTGTTACCCTTAAAACTCCAGAGCTTTGCCTGCCTCATAAGGAACTCCAAAATAGACTTTTTGCCTTAAAAGGGTGTGCAGAGCTGGTCCCAGAAATGCAAACTCTTTATCAGGGCAGGTTTGAGGCTCTTTCTAAAGACCAAACAGTGCTTGACACTAAGTGGTAAAATATAGGAGAATCCGGCTAACAATCAGGAGGTGCTTATGTCAGGTGTTAACAAAGTTATTCTTATTGGAAGATTGGGTCAGGACCCAGAAGTTAGGTATACTCCTAGTGGTCAAGCGGTTGCAAATTTTACAATGGCAACAAGCGAAAACTGGACTGGAAAGGATGGCCAAAAACAGGAAAGAACAGAATGGCATAGAATAGTTGTTTGGGGTCGTCTTGCAGAGCTTTGCAAAGATTATTTAAGAAAAGGAAGACAGGTTTATATAGATGGAAAACTTCAAACAAGAAGTTGGGATGATAAAGAAGGAAAGAAAAGATACACAACTGAAATAGTTGCGAACACTGTTCAGTTTCTTGGCACGGCTCCTGACAAAGTTGAATCAACAGAAACTAGTACTGAATACACTTCAACAGAAACGACGAATGTTCCTCCTTTTGAACCAAATGTTACACATATAAGCGACGACGAAATACCATTCTAAACTTTTTAAAAAGAGGGTTTTATGTTTAATTTTTTAGTTGTTTCTTTAATGATCTTTGGTTCAAGTATTTATGCTCAGGACAATGTCCGAAGTGGATGTGAGGTTTGGATTAGGTCGTCTCATTTATAGTTTGAAAAGTATAGAATTAATGGCTGATTTTGCGAATTTTGAATATAAAAAACTTTGCGGGACAGAAAAAACTAATTTTATATCATTTAACACTCAAGGAATATAACTTAGAAGAAGAAAAATATAAAAAGAATATGGGAGACAACTTTGCTGTTGGAGGTTCCGTAGAAGCTATTATTGCCGAAAAGGTTTTAGTAGGATTTGTTGGGGATTTTAGTAAGGTTAACCTTAAGAGATTTAACGATGAGGGTAATGCTCTTGATATGTGGGCTACGGATTACAGATCTCTAAATCTTGGTGGCAAAATAGGATATAAATTACCAGTTTGCAAAAAAGCGGTAACTCTTTCTATTAAATACGATTTAAATTCCCTTAATAAACTCAAAAAGAAAAATAAAAAATAACACAAAAGGGTTTTGAAACTGTAAAAAAAGACGGGATACAAATGTTTTTGTATCCCGTCTTTTTTTATTACAATTTTTTGTTCTATTTTTTCTTTGCAATCTTAGGTTGAAGATTTACCTTAACAACTTTTTCTAAGACATAGTATCTAGGCTTTTCATGTCTATATACGTAGTCGCCAGTTTTCCATTCTAAGAAAAGATAGTCTTTATTATCGATGTTTTTTATTTCATATACGCTAGCTGTTTTGTCTCCTTTATGAATTAAAATACCCTTTGTCCATATCCAGAAAGGTTTGTCTGTTTTACCTTTTTTGGAGAATTTAATTCCTTTAAAAAACAAATCATCTTCAAATCTTTTCTTGTTAGGCTCAAATTCTTTTTCTTTCTCAACAAAATCTACAGATCTCCAAGTTCCTATTACTTCTGGGTGGTCAACGAAAGGGAGATCTATTTTGTCTTCTATAGCTAACAATATTCGATCATTTTTCACGTCAAAAGCCGCCTTTTTTGTGTAAAATGTTTTGCAGTCACCAGTAAACCAGCCGTCTAATTTTCCATTATCATGTTTCGTTATTGTTTGTTTTCCGTTGTCATCGCTTTGCGATACGACTATTTTTTTAGTATCAAAACTTTTCCAAAGAGCCCCTTCTGCTAATGAGCCATATCCTTTGGTGTCTTTTTGAACGTAACACTTCTTTGTTCCTAAGTTTCCACAATTAAAAAAGACAAACAACCCATCAAAATCTTTCTCAATTTTTTTAAATGAACACTCCCCAAATTTAGTAGTGTGAGAAACTGTTTTTTCTGCACCTACATTATGTGCCAAGAACACAGACAAAACGATAAAGACAAACTTTTTCATAAGTCCCTCCATAAGGTTCTTTTGTCTGGATTTTACAACTTGTTTCTAATTTAGCTATTCTTTTTTATTAGCTGTTTCTAATAGCGAGGTAGAAAGCCTTAAAGCTTTTACGACCCTTTCCGCTTTTTCCTCATTCTCACGAGCAAGCTCCTGAAGGTTTTCGGCTTTTTCCTTTAAGGTCTCTATTTCGAACTCTAGATTATCTATATGTTGTTTTAACTGAAGTATCTTTTTATCCTTTGCTGTAAGCAGGGTTTCGCTATCGTTCTTCATCATCTCTAGCTTATTACCCAACTCTTTTTCTCTTATTCTTATTTTTCTTATATCTCTACGGACCTTTGCTTTCATTTCTTCGTGATGCTTTGCAAGTTTATCGTATTTTTCTTCTATTATTGTTGCTCTGTTCAATTGAGCTTCTAGGTTCATTCTTGCATTGCTGTCCGCATTGCTGAGTTCTGATTTTAATTTTTTGTTATCACCTTCTATTTTACCAAGTCTTTCTGTATATTCTTCAAGCTCTGACTTTTGGGTTTTTATTATTGTTTGTTGTTTTTTATTTTCTTCTTGAAGCATTAAAAGTTTTTGTTCCATTAATTCAAGTTTGTTAATTATGTCAGAGCGACCTTTTGGAACACTTTTCATTATTTCGTTTATAGAATCTTCTCTTATAGGTTCTTCTTTTTTTATTTCTTTTGGTAAAGAGAATTCCATATTCGGATCTGTTTTTTCACTTAAGCTAGAGTCTAAGGAAAAATTGTCAGGTATTGGTATTTCTATGTCCTCTACGTCTGGGTCTTCTTCAAAGTTTATTATTCCTTCTGATACTATTGGGATCTTGTGTTCAAGACCTGTTATATCGTCATTAGCTGCTGTAGACTTTGCATCCGTTTTTGTATTGGTTTTTTCTAACTCACCAAGTACGTCTTTTAAAACTTTTCTTTTTGAATCGCCAACCATAAGATACCTTCCTTAGTTTGGCTTATCGGAAGCCTGTTTGTTAGACCTTAGATTTTTTTGCTATTACCACTCTGTGATTTCCGCCAAGGTCTTTAACTGATAAAACATCCTGCCAGCCTTTTTTCCTAAGAATCCTAATAACATCCTCACATTGATTATAACCTATTTCAAGAAACAAAGCTCCATCTGGTGTTAAAAAATTGACGGCCTCATTGGCAAAACGCTCATAAAAGTCTAAACCTGAGCTTCCAGCCTTAAGTGCTTCCATTGGTTCAAAAAGAGTTATTTGCATGCTAATGGACCGCAATTCCTTTTCTGGTATATACGGAGGGTTAGAAACTATGGCATCAAATTTTAGGTTTTTGGGAAGATTATTGAACATATCAGATTGAATTACGGTGGCTCTATTCTGTAGAGAATGTCTTTCAAGATTTCTTTTTGTATATTTTATTGGGGTCTCATATTTATCGATAAAGGTTGTATGCGAGTTCTTAAAAATATTTAAAAGACTTATTCCTATACAACCAGAACCACATCCAATATCTAAAAATTTATATTTACCATTATTATCTTTAAAGTATTTTTTGACTTCATCAACAAGTGTTTCTGTATCCTGTCTTGGAATTAGAACTCCTGGGCCAACATATATTGGTAAAGACCAGAATTCTGTAACGCCTACAATATATTGTATTGGTTCCATTTCCAGTCTTCTTTCAAGCCAACTGTTAAGCTTTTCAATTTCTGCACTACTTAGTTCTTGTTGTTGGTTGGTTTTTAACTCAACAATACTTTTTTTCATTAAGTATGAGAGGAGAAAATAAACGTTGCTATTAACTTCTCTTTCACTACCGAGGTCTGTATCTACTCCAAAACCGTCGGAGAGTGTTTTTATTCCGAATTCGATCGCTTCTTTTATTGTCATTTTTTTTCGTGTTTTAAGGCTTCTGCTTGGTAGTGTGTAATTAAGCCGGAGATGAGTTCGCCTATGTCGCCGTCCATAAATTGGTCCAGTTTGTAAACTGTCATCCCGATCCTATGATCCGTAATCCTACCCTGAGGAAAATTGTATGTTCTTATTCTTTCTGATCTGTCACCAGAGCCGACCATTTGTTTTCTCTCGCTGGCGCGTGATGCATCTAATTTGCTTTGCATCTTTTCATATATTCTTGCTTTAAGGACAGTCATTGCTTTTGCTTTATTCTTATGCTGGCTTCTTTCATCCTGACAGGTTACGACCGTACCTGTTGGCAAGTGAGTTATTCTTACTGCAGAGTCTGTTGTATTAACGTGCTGTCCTCCTGCACCACCTGCTCTATATACATCGATCAGTAGGTCGCCTGGTTTTATATCTACTTCTACATCTTCCGCTTCCGGTAATATTGCAACCGTTGCTGCCGACGTATGTATTCTTCCGCTTGCTTCTGTATCAGGAACTCTTTGAACTCTATGTGTTCCGCTTTCATATTTCATTTTACTGTAAACTTGTTTGCCGTTTATCATGGCTACGATTTCTTTATATCCACCAATACCGATAGGGCTAGAGCTTAGTATTTCTACTTTCCAACTGTTTCGTTCAGCAAATCTTGAGTACATTCTGAATAGGTCTGCCGCGAATAAAGCAGCCTCATCACCACCCGTACCGGCACGAATTTCTAATATAATATTTTTGTCATCATTAGGGTCTTTGGGAAGTAATAATAATTTTAGTTCTTCTTCCAGTTTTGGCTTTATTTCCCTTAATCTATTTAGTTCTTCTTTCGCGAGGTCTTTAAAATCTTCATCATTGCCGTTTAAAAGTTCGTTGTTCTCATCTATTTCTTTGCAAACTTTTTTATACTCGGAATATTTTTCTACTATTGGTTCTAGTTGTGAGCGTTCCTTGCTAAGTGCAACAAGTTTTGTTCTGTCGCTTATTACCTCTTGATCGGATAATAGACGTTGCAGTTCACTGTATCTAACAAGAAGGCTATCGAGTTTACTAAACATTTATTAGTCTTTAAAAAAAAGTTGTTACTTTTTCTTTGTAGTAGCTGTTGGTGTTTTTGTTTCTCTGCCAAACTTTTTGTTGAACTTTTCAACACGCCCTGCGCTATCCATAAGCTTTTGCTTACCAGTAAAGAACGGATGACAGTGTGAACAGATCTCAAGTTTTATTTCGTTTGTACCCATGGTTGATCTTGTCTCAAACTCATTGCCACAAGCGCAGGATACTTTAACTTTTTCATACTTTGGATGAATCTTTTTCTTCATTTCAATACTCCTAAAAATAAAATCCGCTAATACCTACTATATATAGATGCAAAATTCAATCTGTTTTGTAGGGTTGATTTTTGGTAGGTTCCACGATAAAGGTATTCTCACTATCATACTGCAAGGAGAGGTTAAACAATGGAACGTGCTGATATCTTTGAACAATTAAAACAAAAGAATAAGCAAGCCGAGCTTGGTGGTGGGGCGGATAAAATAGCCAAGCGTAAAGAAAAAGGCTTTATGACAGCCAGAGAAAGGGTTGAATACTTTCTTGATGAGGGTACTTTTCAGGAAATAGACAAGTTCGTTATGCACAGGTGTAACGATTTTGACCTTGATAAGACTAGGATACCTGGGGACGCCGTTGTTACGGGTTGTGGTAAGGTTGATGGTCGTCCTGTTTACGTTTTTGCTCAGGATTTTACAGTGCTGGGTGGTTCTTTAAGTAAAGTCTGTGCAGAAAAAATATGTAAAGTAATGGATCTTGCTCTTGCTCACGGTTGCCCAGTAATCGGTCTTAATGACTCCGGTGGTGCAAGAATACAGGAAGGGATAGATTCTCTTGCAGGTTATGGAGATATATTCTGGAGAAATACAAAGTCTTCCGGTGTTGTTCCGCAAATTTCTGCAATACTTGGACCTTGTGCAGGAGGTGCCGTTTATTCTCCGGCGATAACAGATTTTATATTCATGCTGAAAGCAAATAGCTATATGTTTGTTACAGGTCCAGAAGTTATAAAAGCGGTTACTATGGAAGAGGTTTCCATGGATGATCTTGGAGGAGCCTCTGCACATACCGCAAAATCTGGAGTTGTACACTTTGTGGCCGACGATGAAAAACAATGTTTACTTATGATAAGAGAGCTTTTAAGTTTCTTACCTTTAAATAACAGGGAGAATCCTCCGATATATAAATCCGGTGATCCTGTAAACAGAAAGAACCATGAGTTGAAAAATCTTATTCCGTTAAATCCAAAACTTCCGTATGACATAAAGAGTCTTATAACAGAAGTTGTTGACGACAAATATTTCTTCGAAGTTCAAAGTAACTATGCGCAAAATATAGTAATCGGTTTTGCAAGAATAAACGGCAGACCAGTCGGTGTAATTGCTAACCAACCGAATTATTTGGCCGGCTGTATAGATATTTCAGCTTCTTTTAAATCTTCTCGATTTGTTAGATTTTGTGATGCGTTTAATATTCCACTAGTTAGTTTTGTGGACGTTCCTGGGTTCTTGCCGGGAACAGATCAGGAATACGGCGGTATAATAAAACATGGTGCAAAATTAATGTATGCTTATGCAGAAGCAACAGTTCCAAAAATAACCTTAGTAACAAGAAAAGCATATGGTGGAGCATACATTGTTATGTCGTCGAAACATCTACATTCTGATTTTAATTTTGCGTATCCGAATGCAGAAATAGCAGTGATGGGTGGAGAAGGAGCAGTTAATATTCTGTATAGGAATGAAATGAAAAAAGCTACTAACCCAGAAGAAACCAGAAAAGAAAAACTGGATGAGTATAATGAAAAATTTGCTAATCCATATGTTGCTGCATCCAAGGGCTATATAGACGAGGTTATATTCCCAGAAGATACAAGAAATAAAATTGCAACTGCGCTTGATTTTGCTTATTCAAAAAGAGAAGTTACTCCACCAAGAAAACACGGGAATATTCCACTATAAGGATGGTATTTAATTTATGTTTAAAAGAGTATTAATAGCGAACAGAGGTGAAATTGCGAACAGAATAATATCAACCTGTCTTGATCTTGGGATCGAGACTGTTGCTATATATTCTGACGATGATAGGTCTCTACATTATCTGAACAGAGCGGATCATGCATATAGAGTTGGTGCAGGAGCCGTTTCCTCCAGCTACAAAAATCAGGATGCGATTCTGGCAATAGCAAAAATGGCTCAAACTGATTGCATACATCCCGGGTATGGTTTTTTGGCAGAAGAAACTAGTTTCGCAAAACTTTGTAAAGACAACAAAGTCGATTTTATTGGTGCAAATGAAACGACATTAAAAAATCTTGGCAACAAGATATATGTTCGTGAAATAGCAAAAAAAATGAATATAAAAATCGTACCAAGCGGAGAAAAAACATTAACAGACGTTATAGAAGCAAAAAAAGTTGCGACAAAACTTGGCTATCCTGTTTTTGTTAAACCTGCATGTGGAATGCATGCAAGGGGTGTTAGAAGAATAGACGACGAATCCGGTCTAGAAAAAGGATTTCTTGCAACTCAAATAGAAGGCAACGTCCTTTTGAACGATAATAATGTGATAATAGAGAAAGCACTCGTTGGGGCCAGACACATAGAGGTGCCCGTGCTTAGGGACAAAAAAGGAAATGTTCTTTCTCTTCCGGAAATTGATTGCTCTATTCAACGCAGGTACCACAAAATATTTGCGGAAACTCCTGCTCCTAATTTGGATGAGAAATTAAGGAAAGACATAAAAGATTCAGCTGCAAAACTTGCAGCAGAATTAAAGGTTGAAGGACTTGCTACTTTTGAATTTCTGATTCAAGGTGGCGTTGCATATTTTTTAGAGGTAAGCCCAAGATTAACAGTTGAGCATTCAGTGACGGAACTTGTTACTGGTCTTGACCTTGTTAAACAGCAGTTCTTAATAGCGGCAGGGGAGTCATTAGAGCTGCACGGAAAAGAAATAAGATGCAGAGGAATTGCAATCCAATGCAGGATCTACGCCGAGGATCCGGAAACATTTGAGCCGTATACTGGTACTGTGAATGATGTTTATATCCCTATGGGTCCTAATGTAAGACATGAGCTTATTGCTCACTCGGGATGGAAGATACCAATACACTACGACAACATGCTCGCAAAGATGTCAGTATGGGGCAACGAAAGAGAAACTGTCATAACCAAAATGACGCATCTATTAAAAGATTATTTCTATTCTGGCATAATCACGAATATCCCGCTTCAAAGACAGATATTTGGAACCAAAGAGGTGCTGGAAGGCTCTTATGATGTTGACTTTATGAGGGATAGGTTTGTATTTAAGAAGCCAGAACCGCCACAGAACTTTAAAACGGCCATGACGATCGCATCTGCAATAAGGGTGTTTAAGAACGAAGAAGCTGTTAGGGGTGACCTTGATTTGAAAGGCGAGCCAATTAGTTCCTGGCAAAAAGAAATAGGAACAGGGAGGCTATAAAGCATGATAGTTGAAGTTAGACTTGATAATGAAAAAACAGAGAGAATAAAAGTTTCCAGGGATAATGGGAAATTCTTCGTTACATTTGTTGATAGGGCAGATCCAAAACCTTTTGAAGCGAACTTTGAAGAATGCGGACAGTTTTATTCTGTAATAATAGAAAATAAACCGTATCTTGTAAAATTTGTCGAAGAAGGAAATCTTTTTACTATTACTTCTGGACCATATACTTCTAAAATGTTCGCAGAAAATCAGGAAAAGAAAGCAAGAAGGGAATTAAGGGAAACCTTTACTGTAAAAGTTAACTCAATAGAGACAAGAATTCCTGGTAAGATTATCGACGTAATGGCAAAGCCTGGTCAGAAAGTACAAAAGGGCGACGAGCTTTTTATACTTGAAGCAATGAAAATGGAGAACAGGGTTTTTGCTCCAAGAGACGGCGTTGTTAAGGACGTTTTTGTAAAGAAAGGCGACATATTGAGCATAGGAAATAAATTAATGTCATTTGAAGATATAAATTAAGAGAGGTTTTTTATATGGCAGAAAAACTTTTAATAGATAAAGTAAAAGAAATTTTAAACCAGATAAGACCAGCTTTACAAGCCGATGGTGGTGATGTTGAGCTTGTTGAAGTTACAGACGACGGGGTTGTTAGAATAAAGCTAAAAGGAGCATGCGCTCACTGTATGGGTGCTATAATGACGCTAAAAAATGTTGTTGAAGCAAGACTAAGAGCAGCTGTTCCAGAAGTAAAATCAGTGGAAAGAGTAGGCTAATATTGATAATATAATTTCCCATCTAATTCGATAAAAGGTATTTCTTTGCCTGATTCTTTGTACATATATTTTAAATAATCGTTAAAATATTTTTCCAGATCAATACCGGAGTTTCCTCCCCTAGGCGAAAGATATAATCTGCGCATCGTTTTATTATTGATTACCCTTATACCTGAATATATGTTCCCAAATCCCCTTATGGATGTTTCATTCTGTGCGACATATTTATTAATAGTTTCTTGGTGGAGAGAAAGATCTGATGTTACCTCTATTGTTCCATCATTTTTTATAAAATATTTAAGAGCACGGCTTCCACTATCGACTTCACCTGTTTCTATGGCCCCTTCTAATATTTCTGGACTTAATTTATAAGGAGCCTTGTTCCCATACACACCGTATAATTTTGTTATTATGTTATTTTTTTCATAGACCGTGTTTCCTGGATTAAAATCACCGTATACTCGTTCGTACTTTATTGGTATTGTTGTCTCTTCTCCTTTATAATATTTTACTATATCTGGTTTCCCAGATAATTTACTTCCAAGGATACCTGTATCCAAAAGATGTTTAAGGTCCTCTCTTGCCATCTTAACATGATCGCTAACGCCATTTTCTTTTAGAAGAGTTGTGTATTTCTCCTTGGCAATTATATACTTTTTATATTTTGCTGTAGTTGGATTAGTTATAACTCCTTCTGCCTTATGAACATCGTTGAGCGCAGTCATTAAATCATCACTAGGTGTTATTCCTTTTACTTCTAGGTTGGAGAAGAATGTTTTTAATGCTTCTTTTTGTTCTGTCAGCGTTGCATCTGTTATAAAAGTATATTTTTGTGCCTCTGTGTTCAAGTATTCATTATTTATTGTAAACTGTTTTTTCGCAGTCCGATAATATAATTTCCCGTCTAATTCTATAAAAGGCATTTCTTTGCCTGCTTCTTTGTACATATATTTTAAATAATCATTAAAATATTTTTCCAGATTAATACAGGAGTCTCCCCCTCTAGGGGAAAGATATAATCTGTACAAGGTCTCTCCATTGATTTGTTCGGTAGTTGAATAGATGCTGCCGGCACTTCTTATTAGTTTTTCATCATGTGCAACGTATTTATTAATAGTTTCTATGTGTGGACAAAATTCTGCTGTTACCTCTATTGTTCCATCATTTTTTATAAAATATTTAAGAGCACGGCTACTATTGTTTGCTTCACCTGTTCTTATCGCTCCTTCTAAGATTTCTGGGCTTAATTGGTAAGGTGCTCTGTTCCCGTACTTTCCGAACAATTTTGTCATAACACTTTCTTTTATATTGGTTGTATCCTCGAAACGAAGATCTCTAAGTGCTTTTTTGTATGTTATTGGTATTGTTGTCTCCTCTCCTTTATAATATTTTGTTATTTGTGGTTTGTATAAAGAAACATTTTTTTGTCCTGATGTTTGTAACCTATTGCTTAGGTCACTTGTTATCAAACGTTCATCTATATCAGTATTGATTTTTTGTTTTTGTTCTAGTTGGCTTATTGGAACTTCTTTTACCGTTGAGTAACCTCCGAGCTTTGTTGCATTTGCTTTAAAAGTGTTTACGTCATAATAATGATAGTTAAAACTTTCATCTGGAATATTAGACGGTGTTCTTGATCTCCATAATTGATATGCTTTTGTACCTCTAGGAATATAATCCGAAGTTACTTTTATATCAGGATAATATTTTTCTATTGGGAAATCATCACCGAGTATGTTTTTGTCCAATAATGGTTTTAAGTCATTCCTTGCTACTTTTGCAGAATTAGGGATATTGTTCTTAATGAGTATTTCGCTATATTTTGTTTTGAGTTCCATATAAGCGCTAAATTTTGCGGATTTATTATCTAGAATATTTCCTTTAGCAACATGGACTTTTTCAAATGACGTCATAAGATTTTTATAATCTATTGTTTCTGGTTTTATGCCGTAAGATTCTATCTTGTTCAATAACGTGTTTAATGTTTTGGTTTTATCCGTGCTTTCCAGTGCGTCGGATACAAAAGTATAATCACTTTTCATGTTTTTTATATAAGTGTTGAGCTTTTCTGTCGTTGGTAGAGTAGAGACTTCAATTTGTTTATAATCAATAATGCCATTTTCGTTTATTCCTCTGTTGAGTTCTTTTATAAAAGTATTGTATTCTGCCTCTGTTTTTACAGAGGAAGCATTTTTTATTATTTGTGATGGATCATCGGCTTGTCCAATTATAGCTTTGAATAGAGCCTCATCCTCGATTTTTGCTGATACAAACGTTCCGAAAGTTTTGTTTGTAAGCCCTGACTCTTTATAGCGTATGGATCCTTTGTCGAAAGCAGCGAAAGCCTGTTCCTCTTTTATTCCCCCTTTGCCAAGTCCCAATACTTTTGCAACGAGGGGCATCTTTTTTAGTATTGCATATGCACCTACTGGCAAAGCGGCAAAAGCAACGGTAGTTACAGCATTTGTTACTGCCGCGCTTTTTTCATCAAGAGCCTTAGTCAGATCTTTGTAATTGTTTTCATCTTGTCTTAGATTTGTTGCACCAGCTATTTTTGCGAATTCAGCCTCTGTTACAGCTTTATCCCAGTTTACACCAGCATTTGTCATTATGGTTGCCGTAGAAATCGTTAGTACAGCCCATGAATTTACTGTTGCTGAAAGACTAGCAAGAAGCGATCCTGCAGGAGCGCCAATAATTGTTATTGCAAGTATTCCTCCTGCAGCAGCCAATGTACTTACGGTTATATTTATTGCTTTATTTCGACTGGCATTACGTTGATCCTTATTTAAAACTGCACCAACAAGTTTTGTACTTAACAAAAACTCTCGAGAGCGTGCAGGTGCTATTGATTTGTATTGTTTGAATGACAGAGTATAAGATAATAAATAATCGATTAATTTATCCTTTCTTTCTTTGTGGTTAGATATCTCCTGATCGTTCGAAGCGTAGTATACAATTGAATTCTTTGTCTCTAAAAGATCTGTTATGCTTTTTTTAGCTGCTGATATTAGCTCTTTTCCTGAGTTTGTTAATAACGATAACCGTTCTGTTGAATTGCTTGGTATTGGTTTCATGGTTAACGCATCTTTAATACTACTACCGCTGACACATTTTTTAAGATCAAACTTCCCAACGTATTCAGAAAAAAGTTCTGAATAGAAGAATTTAAAGTATTTAGTTGCCATCAATTTTTGTAACAAGAATTGCGCAGCCGACATGTTTGTTTTTATGGCGTTGTCGGCTTCTTTACTCAAGAGAGAAGCGTTCTTTGCTGCATTTGATTGAAAATTAGCATACCCAGTAAGGCCTCTATCTAAGTATGATAGATCATCCATTCCTTGTAATTTTGTACTTGTTGTAAAAGCGCCACCAGCTCTGCTGTATTGTTCGAACGCATTTTTACAGAAATTATTTATTTTGGTGATTACAGAGTTAAATTCTTTTGAGTTTTCTTCTACTAAAGAAGGTTCAAAGAAATATCTCCCACAAGGAACTACTTTTACATAGTCGCGAATAGCTTCTTCTGTTACCGCAGCGATCTGTTCATAATATTTAGGGATACTACTTTTAACATAATTAATAAGAACGCTTTCTCTGCTAGGACCACAGGTGCTTCCCTTTTCGAATAATTCGTGCATTGCCACTAGAGAGATTATTGATTGCTTTGTTGATTGAGCTGTTACTCTGTTGAAAAGATTATGCATTGTTTCTTTTGAGTTTTCATATTTTTCTATTGTTTCAAGATTGTTAAATATTGTTATAGGTATTCCGCTATTTTTGTTGCCGATTACAGCATTAACACCATCTGGCCTTATTTCGTTTAACAAGTCTCTATTTTCAGGATTTGTATACCCCTGAATTAGATAATTTGCAGAAAAAGGCATGTACTCTTTTATAAGAGAAACTTCATCTACCTTTGCACAGGTAAAAGCAAAATCTATGGCACAGTAAACAGGCTTGCCGTACAATATTAAGTCTATCCATGGCTTATAGCTTTTTGTACCACAATGGATTTTATCTATTTCAACGACGATATTGCCGTCAGAATTAAGGTCTCCTTTCTTCGCAATGAATTTTATAAAAGATTTTTTTGATCCTGTTTCAAATCCAGCTTTTTTAAAATTATTATCGTTCTTAAATTCATTAAAACTTACATAGCATTTTTGTGGAGGAGTTATTTTTATATTTTTTGTCAAAAAGAAGGATCCTTTTTTTATATTAATACTACTGCTTGTGTCGTTGATAAGTATAACGTCTATGATATTTGTTTTTATCTTGCTATCAGAGAACAGCGTTACGTTACTTGTTGCGTTGTTGTTTAAAATGTCGGTAGGAAGTGCTGTTTTTATATATCCATTAACATCATTGATTACAGGAGCTACCATTGCCCATTCATAACCCTCCAGTAGAGATTCTTCCACGAATAGGCTTTGTAATGGTGACGCATTGACTTGAGTTACTATTTTTGCCTTTTGCGTGTAGGATGCAAAAGACATTAATATGAGCATAAGGACAAATAGACTTTTTACCTTCATATTATTTCTGTTCGGAATTATTACTTAAAAACTTTAATATATATAGTTGCTAATAATAAATAATATTGACATAGTATATGGCAAATATTAAATCTATAATTGTAATTACGCAGTTTTTACGGGGCAAAATTATGTTTGTAACAGTTTCTAACTTAAAACACGGCCAACCACTTGAAATTACAGGTAATCTTAATAACTTGGAGTGGCTTCACCAATCCTTTAATACCCTTGATTTTAAGGTGAAAACCTTCGAATTTGGTATGACCATGGAAAAAAAAGGTGATTTTGTAGAAATAGACGGTTCTTTTAATGGAACGGCCGATATTAATTGTATAAGGTGTTTGGCCCCCTTTCCAGTATCTTTTTCCAATAAAATCAGGATGTTCCTTTATAATGAGGACGGTACTTTTGTTGGAGATGGAGGAGAACATGAACTAACAGAAGGCGAACTTGAAGTTGGGCTTTTCAGGGGCGATAGAATTGATGTTGGGGAGCTTCTGAGAGAACAATTAATATTGTGTTTACCCGATTATCCGCTCTGTAAGCCAGATTGCGCTGGTGTTGACGCAAACGTTAAAAATTCTATAGACGATGGTGTCAAAAATCCATTTTACAATCTTAAAAACTTGAAGTTAAAGAAATAGCATTGTATTAGTCTTTAGTTATTAATATGAGACAAATTGGAGGATACGACTGTGCCAGTACCAAAGAAGAAAACGTCCAAATCTAAAAGGGATATGAGAAGGTCCCATCATGCACTTACAAAAGTTAGTTCCGTAACATGTTCACAATGTGGCGAAAAAAAGTTACTTCATCAGACTTGTCCAAGCTGTGGAACTTACAAAGGAAGAAAGGTAACAACTGCAAAAGAGGAGGAATAGTAGCTTGAAAACAGCATTACTGTTCCCAGGACAAGGCTCCCAATACATAGGGATGGGTGCCAAGTGGGGAGAAAAATATCCTTACGTTAAAGAGTTTTTTACTCGTGCAGACAAGGCTCTGGGGTTTAGTCTAAGTAAAATCTGTTCAGAAGGCCCAGACGCAGAGCTTGTAAAAACAGAATTTACTCAGCCGGCCATACTTACGACAAGTGTTGCTATGTTTGAGATCTTAAAACGCGAAAAGAATATTAGTTTTGATTTTGTTGCAGGGCATAGTCTTGGGGAGTATTCTGCGCTTGTTGCTTCTGGTGCTCTTAATTTTGAAGAAGCCGTTCGCATAGTTAACCTTAGAGGACGTTTGATGCAAAAAGCTGTTCCGGTTGGGAAAGGCAAAATGGCAGCTGTCATAAGATGTGACGAAAATATTTTGAATGATGAAATAAAAAAAGCAGACCCAAATGGAAAGGAACTTTCCGCTGCAAATTATAACTCAGATGACCAGATAGTTGTTTCTGGCTCTGCAGAGTCTATAGACAGACTTCTTGCAAGTCTTAAAGAACTAAAAATAAAAGCTATTCCTTTGAACGTTAGCGCACCATTCCATTCACCATTAATGAAAGTAATAGTACCTGAATTCACAACAGCTTTAAAGAAACTTTCTATATCAAAATTAAATAGGCCATATATTGCGAACATAGATGCTAAAGTTCATAGCGAATCGGATGCCATAATAGAGAATCTTGCAAAACAGATACCTGGTTCGGTTAGATGGAAACAAACAATTGCGACTTTAGCAGATGCAGGAGTAACAAGGGCGATAGAAGTTGGACCAGGAAAAGTTTTGACAGGGCTTTGTGGAAAAATGACAAAAAGTTTTGAATGTGTTTCTATGGACAGCTTGGAGGATTTAAATGGACTTGGGTATTAAAGGTAAAACTGCTCTTGTCACCGGTGGTGGCAGAGGTATAGGCGCTGCTATAGCAGAAAATCTTAGCAAAGAAGGCGTAAATATAATCATGACAGATATAAACGAAAGCAGTGCTGCAACGACTTTGGATAATATAAAAAAACAAGGTGTTAAAGGCGTATTCTATCATATGAATGTTGCTGATTCTAATTCCGTTAGTGATTGTGTTAAAAAGATACAGGATGACGGACTTACAGTTGATATACTTATAAATAACGCCGGTGTGACTAGAGATAATCTTTTGATAAGAATGAAAGAAGAAGATTGGGATATGGTACTTAACGTAAATCTTAAAGGTGCTTTTAACTGTACAAAGTTTATTGCACCAATAATGATGAAGTCTCGTTGGGGAAGGATCATTAACATAACTTCTATCGTTGGTGTTATGGGTAATAAAGGTCAGGCAAATTATTCAGCGTCTAAGGCAGGCATGATAGGTTTTACAAAGTCATGTGCACAGGAACTTGCTTCAAGGAATATTACTTCGAACGCAATTGCTCCCGGGTTTATAGTTTCGGACATGACTAATGCTCTTAGTGAAGAAGTACAAAAAGATTTTATGTCAAAGATCCCTTTGGCAAGATTTGGCTCAGTACAAGAAATAGCAGATACCGTTAACTTTTTAGCTTCCGAAAAGGCAGCATACATAACCGGTCAGGTTATAGGTGTTAACGGCGGTATGCTAATGTAGTTTATAATTAATTTTAAGGAGGAGTTTTAAAATGGCATCACTTGAAGACAGATTGAAAGGTATTATCGTAGACCAGCTAGGTGTTGAAGCAGAAAAGGTGACAGCAAATGCATCTTTCATAAACGACCTTGGCGCAGATTCTTTGGACATCGTTGAGCTAGTTATGGCGATGGAAGAAGAATTCGACCTTGAGATTCCAGATGAAGACGCAGAAAAGATCAAAACAGTTGGCGACGCTACAAACTATTTGAAAGCACACAAGGGTTAATTTATTTATTAACGGTAGAGCGCTAAAAAATAGCGCTTTACCGTTTTTTGTTTTAAAAAAACTAAGGAGACATGAGTTATGAGTTCAAAAAGAGTCGTTATAACAGGTATGGGCGTAGTAACTCCGTATGGTATAGAGCTTAATCATTTTTGGAATTCAATTGTAGAAGGAAAATCTGCAATATCAAATATAACAAAATTCGACGCTACTGACTATGCTGTAAAGATTGCTGGTCAAATCACGGGCCTTAATCTTGATGAATATATTGATCCAAAGGAACAAAGAAAAATGGATCCGTTTGTTCATTACGGAATGGTTGCTGCAACATTAGCAATAAAGGATTCCGGTCTTACTTTCGACGATAAAATGCTTGAAAGAACGGGTGTTTTTGCATCAAGCGGTATTGGCGGTCTTTTAACAATACAGGATAATCATCAAAAATTATTAGAGAAAGGTCCAAGAAGAATATCTCCGATGTTCATTCCAATGGTGCTTTCCAATATGTTGCCTGGACACATTTCAATGAAATTTGGATTTAAAGGACCTAACATAAGTATCGTCTCTGCCTGTGCAAGCGGAGCTCACTGTATAGGTCATGCATATTTGTCTATTCTAGAAGGGAAAGCTGATTTTATGGTCGCAGGTGCAGCTGAAGCAGCAGTGTGCGAACTTGGTATAGGTGGTTTTGCAGCGATGAGAGCTCTTTCAACAAGGAATGATGAACCAACTAAAGCAAGTCGTCCGTGGGATAAAGACAGGGATGGTTTTATTCTAAGTGAAGGTGGGGCTTTTGTTATTCTTGAAGAGTACGAACACGCAAAAGCAAGAGGCGCAAAAATATATTCAGAAGTTGTTGGGTATGGCCTAACAGCAGATGCATTCCATATTACCGCTCCAGATGAAACAGGTGCTGGTGCGCAAAGATGTATGGAAATATCAGTTGCTGATGCAAAAATATCACCAGACAAGATCGGATACGTAAATGCACACGGAACGTCTACACCACTTGGCGATATAGCAGAGATCAATGCTATAAAGGGGGCATTCAAAAATTCTTTGGATAAATTGAATGTGTCTTCTACTAAGTCAATGACAGGTCACTTTTTAGGTGCTGCAGGTAGTTTGGAAGTTGTTATAACTGCTCTTGCTGTAAAAAATGGTGTTATCCCTCCTACGATCAACCTTGATAACCTGGATGAAAAATGTACAGGTGTTAACTTAACTCCTAAAGTTGCTGTTAAAAAGAATCTTGAATACGCACTAAGCAACTCATTTGGATTTGGCGGAACTAACTGTTCAGTGGTGTTAAAAAGAGTATGAAGATATTTATAGCTTCTGATCATGCTGGCTTTGGATTAAAGTCAGAAATAATTGTTTACCTTAAGTCAAAGAATGTTGACGTAGTTGATCTTGGACCTGATACAGATAAAATATCTGTTGATTATCCTGACTATGCAAAAAAGGTTGCAGAAAAAGTAGTAGCAGAAACTTGCTTAGGTATATTGATCTGTGGTTCTGGGATAGGGATGTGTATAGCAGCGAATAGATATAAAGGAATAAGAGCAGCAAACATAACGGATCTTTATTCAGCAAAAATGTCTAAACGTCACAATAACGCTAATATTATTTGTTTAGGAAGCAGAATTACCGCTCCTGGACTTGCACTTGATATCGTCGATACCTGGCTTTCAGAAAAATTCGAAGGCGGACGTCATCAAGATAGACTTTCAAAGATCTCTTAGGAGGAAAATCGAACATGTGGTTTGAACACGTAAAAAAAGAAGATAAGGAAATCTATGATGTAATGGTTGACGAGTTAAATCGTCAGGAATATGGGCTGGAGCTTATAGCGTCAGAGAATTATGTAACACCGGCCGTTATGGAAGCAATGGGCTCAATACTTACGAACAAGTATGCAGAAGGATATCCTGGAAAAAGATATTATGGCGGTTGTGTTAATGTAGATAAGGCAGAGAGTCTTGCAATAGAAAGAGCAAAAACTTTGTTTGGTGCAGACCATGCCAATGTTCAGCCTCATAGTGGTTCACAGGCAAATATGGCTGTTTATATGACTTGTATCCAGCCTGGTGACACAATATTGGGAATGAACTTAAGTCATGGTGGGCATCTTACACATGGTAGTCCGGTCAACTTTTCTGGTTTCCTTTATAAAGTTCATGCGTATGGCGTAAGACAAGACAACCAAAGAATAGATTACGATATGCTACGTGATCTTGCCAGAGAGCATAAACCAAAAATGATAGTCGCAGGAGCAAGTGCGTACCCAAGAACGATAGATTTTAAAAAGTTCAGGGAAATAGCTGATGAAGTCGGAGCAAAGGTTATGGTCGACATGGCTCACATAGCAGGATTGGTCGCTACTGGATTACATCCAAACCCTGTTCCTTATGCAGAGTTCGTTACATCAACAACACACAAAACTTTAAGAGGACCAAGAGGTGGACTTATACTTTGCAAAGAAGAATTTGCAAAAGGTCTGAACAGTAAAATATTCCCAGGTATTCAAGGCGGACCATTAGAGCATGTTATAGCTGCTAAGGCTGTTGCTTTTAAAGAAGCGTTAAAGCCTGAGTTCAAAAAATATCAGGAGCAGGTATTAAAGAACGCCAAAACACTTGCTGAAACTTTAATGGGTGAAGGCATGAAACTTGTCAGCGGCGGTACAGATAATCATCTTGTGCTTATAGATTTTTCTGGAACAGAAATTACAGGAAAGAATGCGGAGATCGCATTAGGATTGGCAGAAATAACCGTTAACAAGAATACTGTTCCGTTCGAGACAAGATCACCATTCATAACAAGCGGAATAAGAATAGGAACTCCTGCTGTTACGACTAGAGGTATGAAAGAAAAAAACATGGTAACAATAGGAAAACTCATAGCTAAAGTAGTTCAGAATATTGGCAACGAAGCTGTAACAAAGCAAGTTGGAAAGGAAGTAAAGGCTCTATGTGAAGCTTTTCCTTTATATAAAGGCGTTATTTTTTAATGACAAAAAGAAGAAAAAGCAGAGAGCTTGCATTTAAATTATTCTACGCGCTGGAACTCTCTGGTGATTCGAAGTCATCTGTTATGAGTCGGTTTGCAGCGGTTTCTGATTCTCAGGATAAAGAAGTTAATGAATATGCCCTTTCCGTTTTTAACTGGGCGACAGAGATGACGGAAGAGCTTAACACAGTAATGCCTGACGTTATCTCTAACTGGTCTATGGCTAGGGTATCTAAAGTGGATAAAAGTCTTATATATCTGGCCTGTGCTGAAATAAAAAAAGGCGGCGTCCCTGTTAATGTCGTTATTAATGAATATGTTGAACTTGCAAAAGCCTTTGGTGACAAAGATGCCCCTTCTTTTGTTAATGGCGTTGTGGATTCGTGGTATAAAAGAAGCTAAGAGGGGTAACATTTATGTCTGGTAAAAATCGTAGAAGACTTTTTATCGTAGATGAACCTTTTCAAATGAAATATGCTCTTCTTTTGGGTCTATCTGGTCTTGCAGTCAGCCTTATAGCGGGCATCGTTTTTTATGCCCATGTTAATTCTATGGACTGTGGAGATGTTACTTTTCTTGCTTATCAAAGAAAATTACTCCTTGTTAAAATAAGTGCTGTTTCGGTTATTATAACTGCCTTTATGTTTCTGATCGGAGTTGTACTTTCCAATAAAATTTCTGGAGCGGTCTTCTCAATAAGAAGAAGTCTAAAAGAAATAGCCGATAGAGGTGATTTTTCCATAAGATTTAGGGTTAGGGACCATGATGAACTAAAAGATTTAGTTGTGGACCTGAACAAGACAATGGAACGGCTGGATATGGAACACGGCCGAATTTCTAAACACAAAAAATAATAAATTTCTGACTAATATTTTCGTTATTAAATCCGATAAGACCAGTATGAAGAAGCTGATAGCTGTTTTTATTGGATTAATACTGCTTGGTTCTATGGCCTATACCTTTTATTATAATCATAAGAGCAATAACGCGATAAGTGTTCTGTTTCTGGCTGTAAATACCAAATAACAATATAGATTGCCTCATTTTCGTCTATGAATTATCATAGCTTTCAATGGATAAACACGTTCCTGTTCTAAAAAAAGAATGTATAGCTGCTTTGAACATAAAATCTGGCGGAGTATATGTTGATTGTACAGCAGGACGTGGAGGACATGTTGAAGCTATCTTTGACTCTAATCCAAACGTAAAAATAATTGCTGTAGATAAAGATCCTGTAAACAGCTTGTTTCTATCTGAAAGATTTAAGAATAAAAATGTTGTTGTTGTAACTGCAGACTATAAGGATATAGACGATATTCTTTCTTTTAATGATATCAAAAGTGTAGACGGAATGTTATTTGACCTTGGCTTTTCAAGCATTCATGTCGATGATGCTGAACGAGGTTTTAGCTTTTCTAAAGATGGCCCACTAGATATGCGTTATAACAGAGAACAAACTCTTACTGCCGAGAATGTTGTTAATGAATATGAAGAATCAGAACTTAAAAGGATAATTCGTGATTATGGTGAAGAACCTTTTTATAACAGGGTGGTTTACGCCATCGTTCATGCACGCATACAACAGCGGATAAAAACAACTTCGGAGTTAAAGAAAATAATTAATTCTGCAATTCCTGTAAAAGGGTGGTCCCCCAAAAAAATAGATACAGCCACAAAAACATTTCAAGCGTTAAGAATAGAAGTTAATGCTGAACTTGAGTCTTTAAACATTGTGTTGGACAAAGCCGTCGATCTTTTAAATATTACTGGACGTTTATGCGTTATAACCTTTCATAGCTTAGAAGACAGGATAGTTAAAACTAAATTTAATAACGAGGCTAAAACGTGTACTTGCCCTAAGGGGTTGGTACAATGTGTGTGCAACACAAAGCCTCGCCTTAAAGTGATAACAAGAAAGGCAATATTGCCAGGAGAAGAAGAAATCTGCTTGAATCCAAGAGCAAGAAGTGCAAAGCTTAGAATAGCGGAGAAACTAGATGCTCGATAGAAGAAGACGATGGAAATTCATGTTCATAGTTTTTTCGGGGATTATGGTGTATTTGTTTATTTATCTTCAGGTTGTTTATTCTGGAATAAAACATAAAAGGTTACAGGATCAAAAAACAACAGCATTAAATAAATACAAAGACCTTAAAATAGATTACAGCGATATGGTTTCTCCAAGAAACGTTGAGCAGTATGCTACAGATAATCTTGGATTAGTTCACCCGTCAGAAAAGCAGTTTAGATATATAAAATGAGTATGGATAAAAGTAAAAACAGAATAAAGTTAGTTTTTGTTTTAATAAGTATCGCTTTTTTAATGGTGCTAGGTGCTGTCTTAAAATTGCAGTTGTTTCCTAATCCAAAGACAGTAGAGTTGGCGAAACAATATATCGACGTAAAAGACTTGCCTCCAAAAAGAGGCGATATTCTTGACAGGAATGGTAATCCTTTAGCGATCACAGTTGAATATGACAGACTGTGCGTTGATCCGGTAGAGGTTAAAGATAAAGAAGGTTTAATAAAACTGTTAAGTAAGGAACTTGGTATGAGCGACCAGGAACTTAGACCTAAAATATTTCCGGAAGATCCTAATAAAAGATATGTGAGAATAAAAAGCCTACTTACTCGTCAGGAAAGTAGGAACTTAAAGGCGATAGTAAAGAGACCAAAAGATTACGGTCTTATATTCGAGCCAGTACCAAAACGATTTTATCCGAATAAAAACCTTGCCTCACACGCTATAGGCTTTATAGATGTAGCGGCGGATGGAAAAGACGGAGTTGAAGGCTACTACGACGAATACATAAAAACAGCCAGCTCTAGGATAAGATATCAAAAAGATAATAAAGGGAACCCGATCTATTCAGCCTCTAATCCTGAGTTTCTAACAAAATCTAATGATAACGTAGTCTATTTAACAGTAGATAGCGAGATACAATATCAGATAGAAAGAGAATTAAAAGCCGTCGTAGAAAAATGGAAGGCAACAAGTGGTACTGTTATAGTTATGGATCCGTATACCGGCGAGATAATTTCTTTGGCGAATTACCCAGATTACGATCCTAATGAACTTAAAGAATCTGCCAGCTTTACCATGAGGAACAGAGCGGTTACGGATATCTTTGAACCCGGTTCAACATTTAAGATATTTACAGCAGGACTTGCTTTAAAGAACAAAGTTACTGATCTTAAGGAGAAGTTTTGGGATGAAAATGGAACTTTTGCTGTCGCGAATAAAAAAGTACGAGAAGCAAAGGGGCATGATTATGGCTGGATGACAGTGGAGACGATAATTGCAAAGTCCAGTAACATTGGTTCTGCAAAACTTGGATTAAAGATAGGTTACGATAATTTTATCAAGGGACTGGATGATTTTGGTTTTGGGCAAAAAACTGGCGTGGATCTTCCTGGTGAAGTCGCAGGACTTGTGAACAGAAAGGGAGCACAGGTTGAATTGTCTAATATGGCGTTCGGGCAAGGAATATCCGTTACCGCTCTGCAGATGGCGAGGTTGTATTCAGTAATAGCTAATGGTGGCTACGATGTAACACCTCACATCGTAAAAAAAATAGTTAGCAAAAATGGAGAAGAGATACTTGTATCTTCTAACGACCTTAAAGGAGATCGACTGATACCGGAAGATATCGCAAGAACACTCGGTGTTATGTTGCGTTCAGTTGTTTCGGAAGGTACGGCTACAGGAACAGATATTTCTGGCTTCGATATTGGTGGTAAAACAGGAACGGCACAAAAACCGGCTAGAGGAGGATATTCAAAGGATAAATATGTGGCCTCGTTCTTGGGTTTTTTCCCGGTATCAAAACCAAAATACACCTTGCTTGTTATAATAGATGAGCCTAAGGGAAATTATTTTGCAGCGGTAGTCGCTGTTCCTTTATTCAGAAATGTAGCAAATATTCTTATTCAAAATAGCAATGTCGCTCCTATGAGTAAAAAAGAGGTTATAGATAAAAAAGAAGACCCAAAAAAAATAGTAATAAAGAATGAGACAGTAAATGTACAACCTGAACCTGATAAAAAGGTCATTATGCCAAGTGACCCAAATGTGGTCCCAAACCTTACAGGGCTTACTCTAAGGGATGCCTTAAAGTCCTTGTCCGGTAGATGGGACGATATAAAAGTAGAAGGAGCCGGTAGGGTGGTGCGTCAAGTTCCTACGCCAGGCCCAAGGAACACAGAAGATCATGTTATTACAATATGGCTACAGTGAAATTAACGGTGGAATCTTTCCTCAAATATTAATAGAATCCCTTATATGCTGAACGTTTTTGAACTTAAGACATTATTCAATAAAGCTGAATTCGTAAATTGCTCTACGGATATTAAAATAAATAGTGTTGAGCACGATACAAGACGAATATCTGCGCAGAGTCTTTATGTTGCAATAAAAGGTGATAATCTTGATGGTCATGACTTTGTCATCGATGCTCAAAATAAAGGCGCTGTAGCTTGTTTATGTGAAAAAAGAACAGCAGGAGCATCTTTAGTACAAATAATAGTTAAGGATAGTGTTAAAGCATATGGAGAACTTGCAAGATACTGGCGTAATAAATTAAAGTGTCCAGTGTTGGGCTTAACAGGTTCGAATGGTAAAACTACGACGAAAGATCTTATCTATACAGTTATGTCTAAAAAGTTTAAAACAGTAAGAACAATGGGTAATTTTAATAATCCTATTGGTGTTCCTTATACAATATTGAGTTTTCCTTTAGAAGCTGAATTTGCAATAGTAGAAATGGGGATGAATGCAAAGGGCGAAGTTGCTTGTTTGTCAAAAATAGCGGATCCCGATGCCGCATTAATAACGAACATAGGAAGAGCACACATAGGTCGTCTGGGTTCTATAGACGCTATTAAAGCTGCAAAAATGGAATTGTTTGATTATGTATTAAAAAAGAAAGGCTCATTCTGTATAAATTTAAGTGATAAGAAAATAAATAACTGGGTAACTTCCAATAAACCTAAAAACATTATTACATATTGTTGTACGAATAGCGACAACGATGAGTGCTCATGCCAGGTGTGCGTTAAGGCAATTTCTTCTACCGGTAATTCTCAAAAGTTTAAAGTTTTTTGTAGTAAAACGGCCGAAGAGGTTACAGGGGAAATAAAAATAACGGGCATACACAATTTACATAACGTTGCTGCTGCTATTGCTGTTGGTGTTAAATTCGGTCTTGATGTAAAGACGTGTGTACACGCTTTAAAAGATTTTGTTCCACCATCGATGAGATCGAACATAATGGAAAAAGACGGGGTTACTTATATTGTTGATTGTTACAATGCTAATCCAGATTCTATGTTAGCAGCGATAAGCTCTTTATCAACGACCAAAGAAGCTACAAGAAAAGTCGCTGTTTTAGGTGATATGGGCGAACTGGAGGGTATGGAAAAGGAGCTACACAAAGAAGTTGGCAGGGCTTTAGCAGAAAATAAAATTGATCTTGTTTATGTAATAGGTAATTTCTCCGAAAATTATAAAGAGGGATTTGAGTCTGTTAATAGCTCAAAGGGAAAGATTGTTGTATATGCGAAGGAACAAATGGACCTTCTAAAAAAGGAACTTTTTTCAACATTGAAAAAAGGAGACTACGTTCTTATAAAGGCATCAAGAAGTGCAAAAATAGAAGCTGTTCTTAATAAATAAAAAATAAGGGAGGAAATATGCTTTATCATCTTTTTTATGGATTGGCAGCGGACTCAAGGTTCTTTAACGTATTCAAGTACATTACATTCAGGGTCTTTTTAGCGGGTTTTACAGCGTTCGTTATTTGTTTGTTCCTTGGACCTTGGTTCATAAGAAAAATGTCGAAGTCTCAAATAAAACAGGTCGTACGCGATGATGGTCCTCAAACTCATTTAAAAAAAGCGGGAACACCTACGATGGGCGGTGGGCTTATTCTTGTATCAATCGCTGTGTCGACGTTGTTGTGGGCAGATCTAAAAAATCCTCATATATGGATTTTATTGTTTGTAATGATATTTTTTGGTTTAATAGGCTGGATCGACGACGTTCTTAAAATAACAAAACAAAATACCAAAGGTATCGGCGGTCACAATAAGCTTCTTCTTCAATTCGCAGGGGCTTTTATTTTTACCGTTTTTATGCTTCTTTATACAGAGCAGGACTTTTCTTTAAAATTTCCATTCTTTAAAAGATTGACCATAGACCTGTGGTACTTCTTTATACCCTTTGCAATGCTTGTACTTGTAGGTGCATCTAACGCTGTGAACCTTACAGATGGTTTAGATGGTCTTGCGATAGGACCGATTATAATAACAGCGGTTGCCTTTTTATTGCTCTCTTACTGCTCTGGTAACTATAAGATAGCGGAATACTTGCAAATTCCTTTTGTAAAGGGAACTGGAGAAATAGCCGTCTTTTGCAGCGCTATAGTAATGTCTGGGCTTGGTTTTTTATGGTTTAACACTTATCCGGCACAGGTTTTCATGGGTGATGTCGGGGCCTTATCGCTAGGGGGTACCCTTGGAGCTATAGCCGTTTTTACAAAGAATGAAATTTTACTTGTTGTAATTGGTGGTGTGTTTGTGTTAGAAGCTATTTCCGTTATGGTTCAGGTCGTTTCTTTTAAGATGACCGGCAAGAGGATCTTCAAAATGGCTCCTCTTCACCATCACTTTGAATTAAAAGGGTGGGCAGAACCAAAAGTTATAGTCAGATTCTGGATCATCTCTATCGTACTGGCTATAGCCAGTTTAGCGACGCTCAAACTTAGATAGAGGAGGGACGTAAATTCTATGGTGAAACTTAAGGGTAAAGAAGTTGTTATCGCTGGTTTGGATAAATCAGGTATAGGTGCTGTAAAGTATTGTCTTTCAAAAGGAGCAAAAGTCACCGTCGTTGATTTAAGGAACAGGCTAGAGGTACAAAAGGCTCTTGGGCTTCTTAAGGACATGGAGTTTAAGACGGAGTTTGGACGGTATAACCCAAAAACTTTTCTTGATGCAGATCTAGTTCTTTATTCAATGAGAACTAAACATGATGAAAGAGTTCTTGCTCAGGTTAAGGAAAAAAAGATTCCTTTAAAGACAGAGTATGAATTTACTTCTGAACTTGTTACTAAACCCGTTATATGTATTACAGGAACGAACGGAAAATCTACGACGGCAATATTATTCTCTGAAATGCTAAAGAACTCAGGAAAAAAAGCATATATTACAGGCCACATTGGAAAATCTATTTATGAATTTTTGTTGGAAGAAGATAAGTACGATGTTTTAATATTAGAGCTTGATTCAGATTATTTTAGATTTGCACAAGGCTTCAATTTTGATACAGTTGCTCTTTTAAATCTTACCGACGAAAAACTTATAGAAAGAGCAGATTCCTGGCAAACATTTGCAGATCACGTTAAGCTTTATACAGATTTTATTGCTACGGCATCAAAAGATAAAACTCTGGTTTATTCCAGAGATTGTGAGAACGTATTTACTGTAGTTAGTAATACAAAATCAAAAGGTGTTCCTTTCTCGCTGAACTTTGACTCAGACGATCTTGTTAATTATAAGCACGGAGCAGTTTATGTTAAAGGCGACGACCTTATAGTAAAAGGTGTTCGTGGTGAAACAGTATATCCGCTGGATAAAATGAAGCTTAAAGGTGAATTTAATAAAGAGAACCTTATGGCTGGTGTATTTGTTGCTAAAAAACATGGAGCAAAGGATGATTCTGTAAATTACATCATAAATAATTTTGCAGGAGTAGAGCATAGGCTTGAACTTGTACAAAAAAAGAACGATGTCGTCTTTTATAACGATGCTAGAGTAAGTACAGTTAAGGGTCTTATAAGGTCTTTATCCAGTTTCGAAAAACCAGTTATTCTTATAGCTGGAGGGAAAGACAGGGGCGAAAATTATGATGAACTGGCCGCTTTTATTAAGGGCAAAGTTAAAACACTTATCCTTTTAGGTGAATCCAAGGAAAGAATGAATAGAATTATTGGTGATTGTACCCAGACCTTTATAGTAGGAACTTTCGAAGAAGCAGTAGTTATGGCCTATCAAAAATCCCAACGAGGCGATATAATACTGTATTCGCCGGGGTGTTTACCTTCGGAGAATTTTACTAAGATAGAGGAGAGGGGAAGGCACTACAAGGATCTCATAAATACTTTCTAACTATAGCGCCTGACTTTTTATTAAATTGGAAAAGAACGTATCTAACAAGGTCGACTATTTACTATGGACGAGCGTGATCCTTTTAGTTGTAGTTGGGCTTATAATGAATTTAAGTACATCTTATATTACGTCGGAGTATAAGTACAACGACGGTCTTTTCTTCTTCAAAAAACACCTTTTTTATTCAGTAGCAGGGTTTGTTCTTATGACGATACTTAGCTTTATTAATTATAGGATACTTAAAAAGTTCGTATTTATCGCTTTTGCTTTTTCTTTTGTATGTTTGGTCCTTGTGCTGGTTGCAGGACATGGATCACACGGTGCAAAAAGATGGCTCGGTATTGGTCCTTTGAATTTTCAGCCTGTGGAAATAGCAAAATATTCGATTGTTCTGTTTTTAGCAAATTATTATACAAAACATAAAGAGGCTGAAGCATCTTATCTTAAGGGTATTATTGTCCCTTGTCTTTTTATAGCACCGATGTTGTTGCTTATACTTAAACAGCCTAACTACAGTGCAATAATGCTTTTATCTGCGACTGTATTTTTTATGATGTTGGCAGCCGGTGTTAAATGGAGATATTTGATTTATACAGCTCTTCCTGTTGTACCTGGACTTATATATGTATTACTGTCAGGAAAATATAGAGCAGACAGGGTCCAAACATTTTTAGATCCTTTTAAGGATGTTGGCGGTGAAGGTTATCAGGTTGTACAGTCGTTCCTTGCTTTTCATTCAGGCGGCTTTTGGGGTACAGGCCTTGGTGGGAGTATACAAAAACTAAATTATCTTCCAGAAGCACATAACGATTTTATTTTCTCGATTATAGTCGAAGAAAACGGCTTTATTGGTGCACTTATTGTTGTTGGGCTGTTTTTCTTTTTAATATATAGAGGAATGAGGGTTGCAATAAGGAGCAGGGACGATTTTGCAAGGCTATTGGCGTTTGGAATTACGGCCTTGATCGCTTGTCAGGCAATAGTTAATTTTTTTGTTGTTACAGGACTTGGACCAGCAACCGGAGTTCCACTTCCTTTTGTAAGTTATGGAGGAACAGCTCTTATAATATTTTTAGGTTCAATAGGTGTGCTTCTTAATATTTCAAGGAGTATAGAAAAATGAATAGAATATTAGTAACTGGTGGTGGAACTGCAGGGCATGTTAATGCAGGGCTTTCCATAATAGAACATTTTAAAAAAAGATTTCCACAGGGAGAAGTTCTTTTTGTTGGCACTAAAAGAGGGATAGAAAGCACTTTAATAACAAGAGCCGGTTTTCCTATTAAATATATAAATTCCAGAGGACTTAATAGAGAACGTTTTCATGTTTTTTTGTTATCGCTGCTTTTAATCCCTGTTTCTATAATTCAGAGCCTGTTTATAGTGATGTTTTTTAGACCACAGGTTGTAATAGGTGTCGGTGGTTTTTGTTCTGGACCAGTGCTACTTGCATCATGGTTATTAAGGCGCCCTGTTTTTATACTGGAACAAAATACTGTTATGGGTGTTACAAATAGACTTAATGCTCGTTTTGCGAAAAAAGTTTTTACTGCCTTTCCGCTATCTAAGTACAAAGACCCTAAAGTTGTTGTTTGTGGCAATCCTATAAGGAGCACAATTTTAGAGTCTAAAAGAAGCTCGGCTAAACAAAATAATAACTTTGCTGATGATAGCTTTAATATTTTTATTTTTGGAGGATCACAAGGTTCAATAGCCATAAATAAATGTATTACCGATGCAATTCCATTATTGAATAAGATTAAGGGAATTAATATTTATCACCAGACGGGAAAGAATGACTACGAAAGAGTTCGACAGGAATATAAAACTGCCGTTTTTGAACATGAAGTTTTTGATTACACTCATGATATACCTTCTATTTACGATAAAGCAGATCTTGTTATATCAAGGTCAGGTGCTTCAACTATTTTTGAATTAATCTCTGCAAAGTTGCCTTCTATTTTAATACCACTTCCTACATCTGCAGATAATCATCAGTACTTTAATGCAAAATATCTTAAGGATGTTGGTGCGAGCGATCTAATAGAACAAAAAGAATTTACTCCAGAAAATATAAATAAAAAAATAATGTATTACATGAGCAATAAAAATATTCTTGTTAGTATGGTTAAGCGGCTGGAAGGACTTTCTATAAAAGACAAAAAACCAGAAGAAATAATATTAGAGGCTGTGCTAGAGTATGTTTGATAATATAAAATATAAAAAGGATTATGATTTTGGTCGCGAACATGGATACAAGGTGCCAGGGATCGTTTCTTTTTATATAGAAACCAGATCTGTTGAAGAATTAAAAAAAATAATATCTGACTGCAAAAAAAATAATATAAAACTTCTTCCATGTGGTGGTGGGAGTAATACTTTAATTAAAGATACCTTCTCTGGTGCTTTTGTTAGATGGACCGAAGATAAGGTTCATGTTGTTCGAGAGGATAAGGAGACTATATTTGTTGAAGCAGGGGCAGCATGTACAAAAGTTGATCTAAATGAGTTTTGCTCTAAGAAAGGATTTTCTGGAATAGAATTCTGGGCAGGGATACCTGGGTTTGTCGGTGGTGGTATTGCCATGAATGCAGGTGCGTATGGTAAGGAAATAAAGGACTATGTAAAAAAGATTTTTTGTGTAACAGAAATGGGTCTTGTTGATTTAAAAGCACAAGATCTTAGGTGGTCTTATAGAAAGTTGGAATTACCTAAAAATGCATTTATTACGAAAGTCGTGTTTGAGCTGAGCAAATCCGAACCGAAAAAAGTAAAAGAACTTTCTGCTTCTTACATTTTAGATAGAGAGAACAAACACCCCCTTGAATATCCATCTTGCGGTTCTGTTTTTAAAAATCCAGAAGACCAGGAGAATGGTGCGTGGTGGTTCATAAGAGAAGCAAATCTTGGTGGTTTTTCTATTGGTGGTGCAAAGGTTAGTGATAAACATTCTAATTTTATAATAAACGCAGGTCATGCAACTGCCAGTGATGTAATACGCCTAATAGCTGAAATAAAGAAAATGGTTAAAGAAAAATTTGGAGTTTCTTTAGAGGAAGAAGTAAGGATCTACTAGCTTTTTCTATGCAGCTATTTTTGTCTTTGGCTTTATTATTACTGATATGTCTAAAACCATGGCTATTTTAAGCAAAAAATCCATACTGACTTCACTAACCAGCCCAGATTCCATTCTGGCTATTGCAGGCTGTTTTGTATCAACTATATTTGCAAGTTCAACCTGAGATATATTAAGTTCCAATCTTTTATTTTTGAGTCTTTCAATCAATTTCTTTTTCTGAAGTATTAAGTCTACCTCTATATCTTTAAGTCCAAGGAATTTACCAAACTCCCTTGAGTTTTTAAATTTAATATCTTTTTTCTTCATATTTCCAAGCTCCTAATTCTTGTTTCCAATATTGCTTTAGTTTTTTTATCCATTTCCTGTTTTTTCTTTGAATCAGCATGTATTACGTAAATAATATCTTCTGTTCTTATCATGTAAAAAACCCTAAATTCCCCAGCTCGTCCTGACAGCCTTAACTCGTGAAGCCCTTTGGCTATTGAAAATAAAGGCCTAGATACTGGCATGCTCAGCTTTTGCCCTTCCATCAGATCATCAAATAAAGCAAAAAGATCCTTTAATATATCTTTTGGGGCCTCTTTTAGCTCTCTTTGAGCCTGTTTCAGGATTACTAAGTCTTTCTTTTTATAATATAACAGATTTGTTATATTATTGCAAGTGATATTTTTCTTTAACATTAGCTCAGTACCTGTACTAAAACGGGTGTTAGGATCATTAAATAGGTAGCAGGGAATATAAAAAATAACATTGGAACCAAGGCTTTTGCGGGAGCAGTTTGTTGGAAGCGTATTGCTCGTTGTTCCAGTTTTTCAAGTATATCCATTGCCTGATTAGAAAGTTCTTCACTAATACCAATTCCAAGTGTGTACCCCTTCTTTAATATGGACGAAAGGTTTTTCATATAAGGAACTTTGCTTTCTTTTAAGAGGTTTATTATTGCTGTTGTTGAGGCATCTCCTTGCATTAAACTCGCAGTATCTTGATTAATTAAACCAGTCTGTATCGCGTCTTTTATGCCTACTATTACAGCGTTACCATTTTTTAGTGAAAAAGACATATATTCAAACAGCATCGACCCGTTCAACTCTTTTTTCATATCAAACCGGCATATTTTTATGAACATGAACACCCCAATTGTGTGTAATAACGTTGCAAGCCCCAACATGGACAATCCGATGCTTGAAGAAAATACGGCTTGTATCATCTCGCCATATAAGATTTTCATAACCAAGAACATAAAATATGGAAGTATGGTTCCGGCGATTATTTGTATTTTTGTTTGTAGAAGCTGAGCGTTTATTCTTTGTTTCATGTTTATTCTTAAGAATAATATTTTTTGTAACTTTCTGATACTGTCGCTTATCGCCCCGCCATTCTTTATGTGGTTTAATAACATTACGAAGAACATTCTCATAAAAATATTATTTTCTTTGCTTATCATCTGCTCTAATGTTTTTACTGAACCATGTTTTTTGGCGAGGATTAGGTATAGGGAAAGTTTATTCTTAAGCGGAGCACCAACACTAGGTAATATTTCTGTGATAGTATCTGTCGTAGAAATACCTCCGATAAGGTTACTTGATAATTCTCCGAGTAAGAATAAAAGCTGGTTTTCTATTATTGAATCTTTATGCTTTTTTATTATATTTTCACCACAGCCTGGTAGTAGTGTATAAATCCACACTAGCCATGAAGGAATTTTCCATAGTAACTTTTTTTCCAGCAGGGCAATTCGTTTTTTGTTTTTGGACATCTTTTGACTAAATATAAGTGTGTTACACAAGAGCAGTAATACAGTAAGGAATATTGTTATGCTCGCGATATATATCATGTTCTTGTAAATGCATTGGAATAGTTAATGCTTTCTAGTATTTCTGCCTCTGTTATTATTTCCTTATGTTCCATAGTAGCGATTGTTTTGGACAGGCCTATTATTTTACGAACCTGTCTTATGCTTGAAGTATTAGATGATATAAATCTGTCTAAAACTTTTTTCGCATCTTCATTAAGCTTTTGTTTTATGCCTTTTGTCTTCAAGTTTTTTGAGTAATCAAGAGCGTCTGATATTTGTTTTCTTATTAATTCAGAGCTTAAATTGGTTGTTTGACACAAGTCTGTATATCTTACTTTTGGTGGAGACATTATAACCTTAATATCGAATCGGTCCATTAATGGCCCATTAAGACGACGGTGAAATCTTTGTAAGCTCATTGTTTGACATTTACACGTTCCGTCTTTTTTTAGTAAGTTTCCACAGTCACACGGATTAGATGCTGCTACCAATAAAAAATCTGCCGGCATGTTGTTGTGAAAGTTCGCTCTTGAAATGTTTATACTTCCTTTTTCCAATGGTTCCCTAAGTGCATTTAGGACGTTGTGTTTAAACTCACTAAGTTCGTCAAGGAACAGTATTCCTTTATGAGCAAGAGTTATTTCGCCAACACGTTGTCCTCCAATAAGAGCAGAGTCACTTATTGTATGATGTGGTGCTCTAAATGGCCTTGTGTTTATGGTGGAGGTTTTTCCTCCCAACAATCCTGCGATAGAATAGATGCTGTTAACCTCTAATTTTTCTTCCTCAGTCATTGGTGGCATTATTCCGGGTATTCTTTCACCGATCATGCTTTTACCGCAACCAGGGCTACCTATTAGAAGTAAGTGGTGCTTGCCAAGTACAGCTATTGTTGCCGCGCGTACAGCAAGAGGTTGTCCAATTACGTCGGAAAAATTACGATAAGTTTTTGTTTCTTTCTGCATAGAGTTTTTTGTTATTCTATTTGTTTCCAGTTCGCCCTTTGCTAGTTTTATGAGCTCGTTAAGGTCCTTGATCGTTATCGTTTTTTCTTTAAAGAAACATGCCTCGTCATTATTTAGAGCTGGAAGGATTATTTTATCAAAAGTGTCCTTTGCATGATTTATTATAGGCAAAGCTCCTGTAACAAACCTTAACTCTCCTGTCAGCGATAATTCGCCATATAGGAGGTCGTTGTTAAAAGCTTCTTGTGGTATTACTCCTATCGCCTTTAATATTGCTGCCGCTATCGGAAGGTCAAAGCCTGCTCCTTTTTTAGGTACGTCGGCAGGGATAAAATTTATTACGAGTCTTTTTAATGGGAGTTCTATTTTACAGGACCTAAAAGCCGTGGATATTCTATAAAAACTTTCCCTTACGACAGTATCAGGTAATCCAGTTATTTTTATTCCTGGAAGACCATTATAACCGGCGACTTCTACTTTTATGGTCTTGGCCGTTAGGTTATCTATATTGGCTGTCCAAATGTAAGCGTACATACAAGCGTATAAAGCAAGTGTTGCTCCATGTTATTTAGTGAATATTTGTGTTTTACTCCGGCGATTTTTTGGTTATTATGTCGTTATGTCGTTCGATCTAAAAGCATATCTTAAGGTCAGAAGTACTATTATTAATAGGACTCTCAAAAGTATTCTTAACGCGCCATTTACATCCAGTACATTGGCAGATTCTATGAATTATAGTCTTATGGCTGGGGGCAAGAGATTAAGACCTATACTTGCCCTTTCTTCATGGGAAATGCTGACAGGAATACAAAATCCTACAGAGAATGATTATCGTAAAATCCTTCCTTTTGCGTGTGCGATGGAAATGATACACACATACAGCCTAATACATGATGATCTTCCGGCAATGGACAATGATGATCTTAGAAGAGGAAAACCTACCAATCATAAAGTTTATGGTGATGCTGTGGCTGTATTGGCCGGAGACGCTCTTCTTACAGAAGCTTTTATTGTTTTAACGGACCTTTCAAAAAATTATGATCCAATCAATGTTCTTGCTCTAATAACTTATGTTGGAAAAGCGTCTGGAATGAACGGCATGGTTGGCGGCCAGGTAATGGACATAGAGAATGATTCTCACCATACTGTAAAAATAGATGAAAAGTATTTATGCAAAACTTCTATGAATAAAACAGGAGCGATAATTTCTGCAAGCGTTGTTGGTCCTGCAATACTAATGGGTATGCACTCAGATATTAAAGATCTGGAGGGGTATTCTCAGGGAATAGGGTTGGCCTTTCAAGTGATCGACGATATTTTAAGTGTTACTTCTACAAAGGAACAGTTGGGCAAAACACCAAATATAGATGTAAGTAATCAGAAGAAAACTTTTATTGATGTTCTGGGTCTAGATGTGGCCAGAAAAAATGCGCAGGAAGAAATTAACAAGGCAAAGGCATATTTAAACAATTACGGCGACAAAGCAGAGGCACTTAAGGCAATAGCCGACTATTTTATATCTAGAACATACTAGAGGTTTTTATGAGGTCTAATAAAAAAACTATCTCTCCTCTATTATTACTATCTTTCTCACTTTTATTTTTTCTTTGTGTTTTTAGAGTTGTATATATGGACATGTTCTTTGATGGTCTTATATATGCTAGCATTTCAAGGAACATGGCAGAAGGTATTGGTAGTTTTTGGTCTCCTTATTATACTCAGTTTTTTTTAAATCCGTTTTATGAACATCCACCGTTGGTATTTTGGTTGCAGTCATTTGCCTTTAGACTTTTTGGAGATCACAGGCTTGTAGAATTTTTCTGGGGTACATTATGCGCTTTTCTAATAATCTTTTTTACTTATAAAATATATTTGCTATCAAACCAGAAAAAGACGAATAAACAGCTTGTTTCTAGCTCATCTTGGTTTGCTATATTTTTATTTACGACCATCCCTACAATATCATGGACCTTCAGTAATAATATTTTAGAGAACACGATGGCTGTGTTTACAACCTGTTCAGTGTGGTTAATGTTTTATGCTTTTGTTACAGACAAAAGAGTTTATTTGTTTAACTTCATTGCTGGTGTTTGTATTACACTTGCCTTTTTGTCCAAGGGGTTAACAGGTTTGTTTCCTCTTGCGGTTCCTCTAATACTTTTTTTTGCTTATAAAAAGAAATTTAATAAAGATTTTAAACAAATTATTTTAAAACCGTATTTAGCCATAACAGTATCTATGTCATTGTTCGTTGTCGTTTTCTACTTTTTTAAGAGGCAAGAATCTGCGTCTTATTTTTTTTATTACTTCAATAATCAGGTTGTAAAAAGTTTAAGTGGGCAAAGAGAAGATATAAGATACATGTATCTTGTTTATAGGTTTCTAGGTGAACTTATAGTTCCACTGTTTATAGCTGTATTTTTATATTTTATTTTAAAATGGACGAAAAAGTATTTAAAACCAGTTAAGCAGGAGAATAAATTCTTTGTTGCGATGTTGTTGGTTGCTATAGCTGCAAGTTTTCCTACTTTTATTTCACCAAAACAGCGGATCTGGTATTTATTTGCAAGCTGGCCGTTCTATAGCTTGGCGATAGCATATTACTTTAGAAATACAGCACTTAGTCTAAATAAAATTTTTGAGAGAAAGATTCTTAAAAAAGCAACTATCCTGTTCTCATGGCTGTTAATAATCATAAGTATGTTCTTAGTCTTGTTTTGTAGCGGAACAAAATTTAAACGATTGCACGAATTTTATGATGATCTGATTTCTCAAAAAGTTTCTTTTACAGGAAAGCAAGTTGTCCTAAGTGCTTGTCCAAAAAGTCTTGTCGAGTCATGGGAAGTTCTTGCGTTCATGCAACGGTACTACAAGGCTAGTTTTACTCCAGAGGATGAAAAACAACATTTGTTAATGGATAGAACTGACCCAACTTGTTTTGTTGCTCCAGAAGGTTGTTTCTTAGTGAATTTGAATCCAAAAAGATTCGCTTTATATAAATGTTCAAAGGAAGAAATAAAATAACTATGAAACCAATAATCGCAATTTTGTATTGTTTGTATTTATTTAGCCTCCTTTGTTCAATGGCAGGGATGGAGCTTTTTGGTTGGGGAACGTTTGCCTTGGTAGCTATAATTGGTATTTATGAACTTATACGTTACAAAAAGAACCCGATACCTTTTCATCCGTTAACAAAATATATTTTGTTATTTGCTATAACTCTTATTCTCTCAATAATCTTTTCTCCATATCTTTCAACATCAGAAAAAAGTATTTGGCATTACCTAGGTCGTACTCGCCCTGCATTGTTGTTTATATTCAACTTGATAGTGTTAGAAAGGTTTGTAAGTTATAAGGATACTGTAACGTGGATGTCGTGGTTCCTGTTGCCGATGGTGTTGGTAGCTTCCTTTATGGCTGTTACGGGTTATGATCCCATAAGAGGGGTTTATACTTTTCATTGGGCTTGGTCATTTTCCTATAATGGCCGGGGTATTGCAGGTTTTTTTGTTCAATATATAGAGTATGCGAATATTTATGAACTATATCTTTTTATATTAACAGCATTCTTGTTACTTTATAAAGAATTTAAAACATCTTACAAAATATGGCTGGGAGTAACTGCGTTGGCCGCTCTTTTTAGTCTTATGTTGTGTGGGAGCAGGATCGTTTTTTTATCTGTTCCTTTTGGGATCTTTATTCAGATACTCGTTACTAAGAATAAAAAAATGTACATTTATGCAGTAGTCGTTTTTGTTGTATTGTGTGCAGCTGCGTATTCAACCAGTCCATTTATTAGGAGTAAGATAAAGTTCACGGTATCTAATATAGAAAGTTTTGGTGACAAGTATAGGCTCAATCTATGGCGTTCTCATTTTGAACTTTTTAAGGATAATCCAATTACGGGTGCTGGCTTCGAAATGGCTGCACAGGAAAAAATACAAGTAGGATATTTTAACAAGATTGGTATAAGTGGCTCTGATTATGACAACGTTTATAAATCAATGACAAAAAAAGCACATAACATGTTCTTGTATATGTTGTCTGGGGCTGGTCTTTTAGGGTTTCTCACCTTCTTGTTGTTGCTTGTTGCTTATACCGTCTATTTTTGGCGAACATGGAAAGCAATAATGTTGATCGGTGATGCTTATGATAAAGTATTTATAGTTGGTCTTGCAGGTGCCTCAGCGACGATGCTTTCTAATATGATATTTGACACGAACATAGATAGTCTTAGGATCGCATACAACGTTGTGTTCGTCGTTTCCTTAACGGCACACCTTGGATTAAAGTACGACATAAAGACTATTTTTAGATCAAACTAGTCTCAATATTAATGTCTTCGTGGAGGGTTTGGCTTTTGCCTCACTATATTTTGTCAGATTTATGTATTGACAAAGTGTAACCTTGTGAGGTATCATTAATGGGAAGGATAAAAAGAGGCGGATATGTTTTTGTAAGATGGGAGGGAGACCATGATCCTCCGCATATCCACATTTATAAAGACAATTATTTTATTGCGAAGGTAACTTTAGATAACTTCAATCTTATTGAAGGCAATATGAGTAGCAAGATCTTGGATTTTTTGATTACACTACGTATGGAAGGTAAACTATGAAACACAGAAAGTTTGAATTGGTTACTTTTAATAATAAAAAGAAGGTCTTTCATCTTATTTATACTTCTGGTTTACAAGTAGAGTGTCCTTACTCGTCTCTAAGTATAGAAAAAAACGTAGTAGAAGCTGGACCGGATACAGAAGTTGGCAATCATTGCTTTTATTTTATTTTGGAAAATGGCTATACAGGATATGTTCCTTTTGACCAACCTTTACATATTATTAGACACCCCGACTATGTTAGAGAAGAAGTTTTGTATAAAGTTACAGTGGAACTGCAAGATATTATTGCTCTTAGAAAGATCCCAAAAAGAGAACTCGCCCGCCGTTTAGAAACATCGGTTACTCAGGTAAACAGACTTCTTGACCAAACTAACTATAAGAAGGATCTTTCTAGGCTCATAGAAATAGCCACCATAATTGGTTACGAATTCAAGTGGTCTCTCAAAAAGGCTGCTTAAAAGCGAACAATATTTTATTTTTTTGCTTTCCAGAAATCTAAATATATTTTTGAATATGAAGACAATCGAGTTTCATGATCTTCGTCCTTATAAGAACTAAAATTAGGGTCTAGTTCTCCAAAACCTGAGTACCCCAGTCCGAGTCGATTGTTTTTGAACCGGAACCCCATCATATATAGAATACTCGGCATTGCTGAAATATGAGAAAAGTCTTCTCTATTTTTTTCTAGAGTATTAGAGCTAATAAATTTATTAAAGATTCTTCTTTGCGGTTCTTGTAATATTTTATCATAAGCCGAATTTTTCATAGATAGATGATCCCCGAGGATAACTATATCTGTATTTTTTGTATAATTTTGTTTTTCTAAGTAATCAATAAAATCTGCTAACAGGCTGGAGGTACATCTGACAATTTCAATAAGGTTATGCGCACCTTTTCTTTTGCAATAGTTGCTAATAAATCCGTTAGGATGATGTGTATCAAGAGTCAAAATTGTAAGGTTGAACGGGGTCGAACTCTTTTCTAATTCTTTGAGCTTCTTTTTTGCTTTTTCTAAAAGTAGATCGTCATACAATCCCCACCCGTTAAAATCCTGTTTACTATTTTCACCTAAGTTTTCCCATTCCTCCTTACCATAGAGTTCATCATATCCGTGTGTGCTTAAAAATTTTCCTTTTCCAGCAAATAAAAGGGACGCACCGTCCATAAAGATGTTTTTATATCCAGCGTTCTTTAATATGTCCCCTAGACAGGTAATATTTGGTAAGAATTGCTTTACTGTTTCGCCAAGGTCATTTCCATTATAATTAATTGGTCTTAGTGGAATCCCACATTGCGAAGAAATTATTCCAGCGACAGTCCATCCTGTACCAACAGTTTGTATATAATTTTCAAATGATACAGCATCTTTTGTTTTAGTATTAAGTTTAGCCAAGAGATCTTCTCCAAAAAGGTGTTTGTCAGAGAATGTTGTCTCAAGCGATTCAACATAAATTAGTATTAAATTTTTCTTTTTTTCAGGAGGAGTTATTGTTTTTGGTGCGATATAATTTTCGTTAAAAAATGCGCTTTCATGCCGTTTAGACAGATATGACCAAAATGATACCTTTGAAAGAAAAAAGGCGCATCCTCCTATTAGCAGGAATATCAAGACCCTTTTTTTTATAAGAAAGGTAGAAATGTTAAGTATTGTTCTAGGGCTTTTCTCTATTAACTTATATATGTATTTATAAAAAAAGGCTTTTAAAAGGTCGAAAGTTTGTTTGAACCCTATTTTATGAATTGTGATAATTGTTGTTTCATACAGAAAAACCATGAAAGCTAGTATAAAAGGATAAATGAAAGCATTTCTGATAAAACTTTTAGCCAAAGAAGGATCAATTTCTACAAGGCCTCTGAAACTGAATTGAATGTGGTACATAACCTGTTCAAAATTAGGTTGACCGAAATGTCTTTCAACCCAGAACCCAGAACTAAATAAGGCAAAGGCAAGCCAGTAAAGTGATAGCTTCGAGGTTACTTTTGAAAATTTTGTAAGAGCGATTACTTTTTTAGAGGAAACAATTTTTTTATGGAGTTGAGTAATTCTTTTGTTCATTTCCAATGGTTTATTATAAATTTATAAATTAAAAAGCTTTATTTTTTTCATTGAGATTATTTAAGTCTGTAAAAACAGTATTATTATAATTGTTAAAGTATTGGCTTGCTTTGAACTGGGTACGAGGCGGTTTTTGTTGTGAAAAACGCAAAAAGCACAATGATTTTAGCATGTTTCACGACTTGAAAATTTATTGACTTCTTTGAAAAATATCGGTAAAACTTGGTTTATATTACCCCCCCCCTGGCGGTAGCACGCCCAAAACACCTGAGACAAAAACATTATGATGGATGAAAGAAAAATAGCAATTGAGCACGGTATTCTAGACCTAATAGAACAAGATGGTCGAGTAACACAAACAGAACTTTCTAGAAGCCTTAGGGTTTCCATAGGTCTTGTTAATGCTTATTTAAAAAACCTTGTTAACAAAGGTTACGTTAAAGTCAGCAACGTAAAATCGAGTACAATTAAATATATGTTAACAGCAGAAGGTCTCTCGGAAAAATACAGGCTAACTCGTTCGTATATGAACAAAAGTCTAGAGTTCTATAGACACATTAAGCAGGCTGTAGAATCTAGGATAATTAGATTAAAATTAGAGGAAGTTCGCTCCGTAGTTTTTGTTGGGACGGGGGACGTTGCAGAAATAATGCATCTTTATTTAGGTGATACTAAAATAGAACTGCTCGATGTTTTTGAGGCTGAGGTGCTTTCAAATAAAAAATTTTTTGACTATCAGGTCAAGGATTTAAATGAGCTACCTGCTTATGTAAAGAATCATAAAGTAGATAAAATTCTTATAAATTTCTTTGAAGATATAGAAGAAATAGAAAAACGTTTGGTTAATATGGGGATAGACCCCAATATTATAGATTCAAAATGGTAAAATATTTGGAGGTGTGAGTTGGATTTCATCGATTTGAAAGCGCAGTACAGACTTTACAAGGAAGAGATTGACAGAAAGATTCAGAACAATTTAGACAATGCAACTTTTATTAACGGAAAGGATGTTGCTGAATTAGAAAATAAGCTCGCTGAATACGTTGGTGTTAAATACGCAATAGGTTGTTCTTCTGGGACAGATGCATTATGGATCCCATTGCTTGCTTATGGGTTAAAGCCTGGCGATGAAGTTATAACCACGCCATTTACATTTGCAGCAACCATAGAAGTTATTTGCATCTGTGGCGCAAAACCGGTTTTTGTTGATATAGATGAAAGAACATACAATATAGATGTAAATCAAATAGAAAAAAAGATAACTCCTAGAACAAAAGGTATTATTCCTGTGTCGTTGTATGGACAGGCAGCAGACATGGATAAAATAAACGAGATAGCAAAAAAGCATAATCTGTTCGTTATAGAGGATGCATGCCAGTCTTTTGGAGCTGTATATAAAGGAAAAAAATCCTGTGCATTAAGTGATGTTGGTGCAACTTCTTTTTTTCCGTCAAAACCTCTTGGTTGTTACGGGGATGGAGGAATGATCTTTACTAACAATAAAGAGCTTGCAGACAAGATGAGAAGCATTGGTAATCATGGACAGCAAGGACGATACAATCACGTTTATTTGGGATTGAACTTTAGATTGGACACTATACAGGCTGGAATAATGCTAGCTAAGTTCAACCACTTTGACAAAGAGTGTAACGATAGACATCGTATAGGCGCAAGATATTCTGAGCTTTTAAAAGGGAGCGGTGTTGTTGCTCCGTATATGGCAGATTACACGACTAGATGTGTTTATGCTCAGTATTCAATAATGGTAGAGAACAGGGATGCTGTTATGACGAACTTGAGTGCGAAAGGAATTCCAACGGCAACCCACTATCCAGTGCCAATGCACTTACAGCCTGGTTATAAATATCTTGAATATAAAAAAGGAGATTTTTCTGTAAGTGAAAAGGTCGGTAATAAAATTTTAAGTCTTCCGATGCACCCATTTCTAAAAGAAGAAGATCTTGTCTTTGTAGCAAAAGCAGTCAAAGAGGCTGTCTTAGAGGTTTAATTCTATGAATTTAAAAAACAAGAAAGTATTAGTTACAGGTTCTGATGGTTTTATAGGAAGCCATTTAGTTGAACGGCTTATAGATGAAGGTTGTAAGGTAAAAGCCTTTGTATATTACAATTCTTTTAATAATTGGGGCTGGTTGGATACTTTTTCAAAAGATAAGTTAAAAAACATAGAAATATTTTTAGGAGATGTAAGGGATCCTAACGGAGTTAGAGAAGCTGTTAAGGGTACAGAGGTAATTTTTCATCTAGCAGCGCTAATAGGTATACCTTATAGTTATCATTCACCTGATAGCTACATAGATACAAACATCAAAGGTACTTTAAACATTTTACAGGCTGCAAGAGATTGTAACTGTGAGAAGGTGATGGTCACCTCCACTTCTGAAGTTTATGGGACAGCGCACTATGTTCCTATAGATGAAAAACATCCGTATCAGGGGCAGTCTCCATATTCAGCCACCAAAATAGGAGCAGATAGAATAGCAGAATCTTTTTATAGAAGCTATGGTTTACCAGTGACTATTGTGAGACCATTTAATACGTTTGGTCCTAGACAATCAGCCAGAGCGGTAATTCCCACAATAATAACTCAGCTTCTAAGTGGAGCAAAAGAACTTAAACTTGGAGCACTTTCTCCTACAAGGGATCTGGTTTTTGTTAAAGATACAGTTGATGGTTTTGTTGAAATAGCAAAATCGGATAAAACAATAGGCGAAGAAATAAATATCGCGACCCAAACAGAAATATCTATAGTGGATCTTGCCAACAAAATAATAAAATTAGTAGATTCATCAGCTAAAGTTATAGAGGAAGGCAAAAGGCTTCGACCTAAGAACAGTGAAGTAGAAAGGTTATTGGGGAGTAATGAAAAAATTCAAAAACTAACTAACTGGAAACAAAAACATAGTTTGGATGATGGACTAAAAACAACAATTGATTGGTTTAAAAATTCAGAAAACTTGAAAGGTTATAAATCGGAGATTTATAATGTATAAAGAGACTATCGATTTTATAAAAAAAATATACCCAAAAGAAAAAACTATTCCTCTTCATGTCCCAAGATTTATAGGGAATGAAAAAAAGTATTTAAATGAATGTATCGATTCAACATATGTTTCTTATGTGGGTAAATTTGTTGGTCAGTTTGAGACCATGGTTAAAAATTTTACAGGAGCGAAACATGCGATAGCGACTTCTAATGGAACCTTGGCTTTACATACATCGTTGCTTTTAGCAAAGGTGTCTTCAGATGACGAGGTTTTAACACAGGCATTAACATTTGTTGCAACAGCTAACGCAATAAGTTACACCGGTGCAAAATGTATCTTTATAGATAGTGAAAAAGACTCGATGGGAATGTGTCCTAAAAAGCTAGAGGAATTTTTAAGTACGAATTGTATAATTAAGAATGATGGTTTTACCTATAACAAAAAAACAAATAAAAAGATTTCTGCTTGTGTTCCTATGCACGTATTTGGGCATCCAGTAAAAATAGACAGAATAGCTGATATTTGTACAAAATATAATATTACGTTAATAGAAGACGCTGCAGAATCTCTTGGAAGTTACTACAAAAATAAACATACTGGTTTTTTTGGCAAATTGGGTATTCTAAGCTTTAACGGTAATAAAACTATTACTACCGGTGGCGGGGGGATGATCATAACAAATGATGATGATCTGGCTAAGAGAGCGGTTCATATAACCAAAACAGCAAAGGTTGCTGATCCATGGGAATTTATACATGATGAAATAGGTTACAACTATAGATTATCAAATCTTAATGCTGCCGTTGGATGTGCGCAGATGGAAAAGCTAGATATGTTTCTTAAGAACAAGAGAGAACTTGCGGGTGTATATAGGGAATTTTTTAATTCAGTTAATATTACTTTTGTTACGGAGCCAAAGGATTGCATCTCTAATTATTGGTTAAATGCGATAGTGCTTGATAATAGAGAAGAACGAGAAATATTTCTAAAGGAGACAAATGAAAGCGGAGTAGCTACCAGGCCTATTTGGCGTCTTATGAATAAACTGCCAATGTATAAGAATAGTGAAACAACAAATCTTGATAATGCTTATTGGTTAGAGGACAGGGTCGTTAATATCCCTAGTAGTGTGAGAATATGAAAAAAGAAAAAATAATTTTAGTTGGTGGTGGAGGACATTGTCTCTCGTGTATAGATGTTATTGAAGCTACAGATAAGTTCATAATAGAAGGGGTTGTAGATATTAAGTCTAGAATAGGGGAGAAAGTTGCAGGGTATCCTATAATTGCGGCCGATGATGATTTTGCTGAATTAGTTAAAAACTATAAAAATTTTATTATAACAATAGGTCAAATTAAAAATGGCCATACAAGGCTAAGTAAGTTCTTAGAATTAAAAAAAATGGGAGCAAATTTTCCTGTAATAGTTTCTTCCAGGGCCCATGTATCAAGAACAGCTTCGATAGATGAGGGCTCTATTATAATGCATGATGTGGTTGTAAATTCATTTTCTAGAATTGGTAAGAATTGCATAATTAATACCAGGTCTTTAATTGAACATGAGTCAGTTATCGGAGATCATGTGCACGTTGCTACTGGAGCAATAGTTAATGGACAGTGTGAAGTGGGTTCAGACGTTTTTTTAGGTAGTGGAAGTATCGTGTCTAATAACATAAAGATAGCAAATAGAACAATAATAGGAGCAGGTTCCGTTGTTATAAAAGATGTGTCTATACCAGGGACATATATTGGAATTCCTTCCCGGAAGTTATAATATGAAAAAAGTTTTTATAATTGCAGAGGCTGGCGTTAATCATAAAGGAGATGTCGATTTAGCAAAAAAAATGGTTGAAATTGCTAAAAAAGCAGGAGCTGATGCTGTAAAATTTCAAACATTCAAGACAGAAAAACTTGTTAGTAGATATGCTAATAAAGCGGAATATCAAAAGGCGAGTACAAATTCAAAAGAGTCTCAATATGAGATGATAAAAAATTTAGAACTGAATACCGCAGCACATATAGAACTAATAGAATGCGCAAAAAAGCAGAAGATTATGTTTTTGTCTACAGCATTTGATCTAGACAGCATTGATTTGCTTAATGGACTGGGTTTGGAGATATTTAAAATACCTTCAGGAGATATTAATAATCTGCCTTATTTAAGGAAGATAGGGTCATTGCATAAAAAAATAATCTTATCCACGGGGATGTCTACCTTGGTAGAGGTAGAGACCGCCTTAAAAGTATTAACAGGTGCAGGTACCCAGAAGAAAGATATCATTATTTTGCAATGTAACACAGAATACCCAACTCCAGTAGAAGACGTTAATTTAAGAGCAATGTGTACGATGAAAGAAAAATTTGGTGTTGAAGTTGGTTATTCTGATCATACTTTAGGTATAGAGGTATCACTTGCTGCAGTAGCAATGGGCGCAAGCGTTATAGAAAAGCATTTTACTTTAGATAAGAACATGGAAGGGCCGGATCATAAAGCGAGTCTTGACCCTACCGAGCTAGAAATAATGGTAAAAAACATTAGAAAAATAGAGCAGGCCTTAGGAGATGGTATTAAAGTCCCGAGTAAATCCGAAACAAAAAATATTGAGATAGCTCGTAAGAGTATTATTGCTATTAAAGAAATCAAAAAAGATGAAGTTTTTTCATCAGATAATATTGGAATTAAAAGACCAGGCAATGGAATTAGTCCAATGAAATGGGATTTAGTGCTTGGTAAAGTAGCCAAAAAAAGTTTTAAAGAAGATGAATTGATAGAAATATGAAAATGAAGAAAAAAATATGTGTTGTTACTGGCTCTAGGGCAGAATATGGCCTTTTGTTTCCCTTAATAAAAGAAATCCTCTCCGACAAAGATCTTGTACTACAACTGATTGTTACAGGGATGCATCTTTCCAAAGAATTTGGTTGTACATATAAGGAAATAAAAAATGACGGTATTAAAATCGATTGTAAAGTAGATATTGATCTCGGCTCAGATACACCTGAAGGAATTTCTAACGCTATGGGTTTAGCGATGATTGGTTTTGCTAAAGCCTATAAAAAATTAAACCCAGATATGGTAGTCGTTTTAGGTGATAGATTTGAAATATTCAGCGCCGTCACATCTGCATATGTGGCAAAAATCCCTATTGCACATTTGCATGGAGGGGAAGTAACAGAAGGTGCGATAGACGATGCTTTTAGACATTGTATAACTAAGATGAGTTACCTTCATTTTACTTCTGCAATTGAATACAGGAACAGGGTAATTCAATTAGGTGAATCCCCTAACAGAGTTTTTAATGTAGGAGCTATAGGTTTAGATAATATAAAGAACCTGAAACTACTTACAAAATCAGAATTGGAAAAACAAATAGGTTTTGTCTTTGGTAAGAAGAATTTATTGGTAACATATCACCCTGTAACATTAGAAAATAATACTTCAAAGGCTCAGTTTAAAAATATATTAGATGCACTAGATAAGTTAAAAGATACTAAAATAATATTTACCAAAACTAATGCAGATACATATGGAAAAGTTATCAATAAAATGATTGATGGCTATGTTCAAAAAAAACCAAGCAAAGCTTCCGTATATGCTTCATTAGGTAAGTTAAGATATCTTTCTACATTAAAATATGTTGACGCTGTTATAGGGAATTCTTCTAGTGGTATTATAGAAGCCCCAAGTTTTAAGGTGCCTACAATAAATATCGGAGATAGGCAGAAAGGAAGAATAAAAGCGGATTCGATAATAGATTGTTCTCCAAATAAAAAAGAGATAAGTAAGGCTATCAGTAAGATATATTCAAAGTCGGTTAGTAATAAATTAAAGCATATAGTTAATCCATATGGCTGTGGTCAAGCAGCAAAAAGAATTAAAGAAGAACTTAAGAGAAAGATTGTAAGAGGGATATCTTTAAAAAAGGAGTTTTATAATAACAAATGAATAAAGAAATCTTAATTCATAAGAAGAATACGGTTAAAGAGGCATTAAAACAACTTGATAAGGTCGCAACTAAAACACTTTTGGTTGTTGATGGCAGCAACAAGTTAATAGGCTCAATATCTGATGGAGATATAAGGCGGTTTATTTTGAGTGGGAAAGATCTAACGGACGATATCGGTGCTGCATATAATAAGACACCGGTCTATTTTGATGAAAAAGATTTTACGTTAACAAAAGCTAAAGAGGTTATGTTAAACAAAAAAATAGAACTTATACCAATAGTAAATAATGAAGGCGTGATAACTAATTATATTACATGGGCAGAAGCTTTTTCTGATAATAGCGGCAAGCAGACTGTTAATGATTTTTTGTCTAGTATTCCTCTTGTTATTATGGCGGGAGGGAAAGGAACAAGGCTAGAACCTTTTACTAATGTTTTTCCTAAGCCGCTGTTTCCTATAGGTGGTCAAACAATAACGGAAACGATTATAGATGAATTCAAAAAGTACGGTATCAAGGACTATTATTTAACACTTAATTATAAGGGCTCAATGGTGGAATCATATTTTAATTCTATAGAGAAAGATTACAATGTTAAATATATTAAGGAAAACAAATTTCTTGGTACCGCAGGTAGCTTGAGATTATTGAAAGGTAAAATTAAAGGGACTTTCTTGGTTTCCAATTGCGACATAATAGTAAAAGCAAAGTATGATGATGTTGTTGCTTTGCACGAGAAAAACAATGCTTCAATAACCATATTGTCGTCGATTAAACATTATAAAATTCCTTACGGTATCGTATCGTTTGAAAATGGCGGAATAGTAACAGAAGTATCAGAGAAACCAGAATATACCTTTACTATAAACACAGGAGTCTATGTTGTTAATAGTGATGTGATTGATTTGATTCCAGAAGATACAAGTTTTAATATGACCGACCTTATAGAGGTCCTAATTAAGAATAATAAAAAAGTTGCTACATATCCAGTTAATGAAAATGATTATGTTGATATCGGCTTATGGGACGAATATAAAAAAACAGTAAACAAATTTAATTGTGAAGAGTTATAACAATGGATAAAGTTCTAGTTATTGGCAACGGTTCAATAGGGAAAAGACATAGCAAGAATTTGTTACAACTAGGATTTTCTCCTGTTGTTCTAACCAATTATCCTGACAGTAATACCGGCGTGGTGAAGTATATAAGCTCGCTTAATAGCGTTAATGATGTCGACTTTGCTATAGTTGCGACTCCTACAGCCCAACATTTTGATAGCGTAGAGAAGATCTTAAGATTAACGACTTGTAAAAAAATATTAATAGAAAAACCGATATCAAATACTTTTAATGGAGCAACCAAGATAAAAAAACTGGCAGAACAGAACAACGCAGAGATATTTGTCGCATACAACATGAGGTTTTTAAAGGTATTTGATATTGTTAAGGACCTGATAATGCACAATATGTCGGATATAAAATTGGTTCATATAGTGGCGGGACAATATCTCCCTGAATGGAGACCAAATAAAGATTATAGAACTTCTTATAGTGCACATAGAAACTTAGGTGGCGGTGTTGATCTAGATCTATCTCACGAAATAGATTATATGAACTGGTGCTTTCATAGACCAAAAAACATTAAGATTTGTATTAGAGAAAAAATAAGTAAACTTGATATTGATTCACCTGATTATTTTAAAGGTCTTTATGAATATAATAATTTTATAGTTGATGTGGAGCTTGATTATTTCAGAAATAAAGAAAGAACCCTAAAAATATTATCAGAGAACAAAGAATTACTTTTTATTGATTTTATTAATAAGACGATATCTGTTGATGGTAAAAAGAGAGAAGAGAAAGAGCTTTTTGATTTTGATGGATCGTATTTAGAGGAACTAAAGGAATTTTTAGGGCTTTCTAAGACGAAAAAACTTACAACACTTGAAGAATCAATGTCTGTTCTAACCTTGTTAATGTTGGAGGGGAAGTAATGTATAAAGGGAAACAGATTCTTGCTACAATATGTGCCAGGGGTGGATCTAAGGGTGTAAAAAACAAAAACATCAAAGAGCTTAATGGGAAACCGTTGATTTGTTATTCCCTGGAGCTGTTAAAGAAAAGCAAATTAGTAGATGATTATATTATTTCTACAGATAGTCAGGAGATTATAGATGTAGTTAAACAACATGGATTTGAAGTGTTTTTTAAAAGACCGGATGAGTTAGCAAAAGACAAAGTATCCAGGATTGATGTTATACAGCATGCGGTTACTTGGGTTAAAGATAACATGAAAAAAGAGTATGATGTTGTAGTAGATCTTGGGGTAGCAACTCCACTGAAGAATGAACAGGATCTAGATGGGGCCATAAAATTACTGATAGAAAAAAATTACCCTAATGTATTTAGTGTGACTCCTGCCTCTAAAAATCCATATTACAATATGGTGGAAAAAAACAACGGTAAAATTATTAAGGTTAAAACGTTGCCTAAAGAGATAACAGATAGAAGGGATACTCCTGAAGTTTACAACATGAACGATGGCGTTAATGTATGGTGGAACAAAACCTTGTTTTCAAAAACGCCGCAGTTTAATGAAAACACAGGTGTGTATGTTATGCCTGCAGAAAGAAGTGTCGATATAGATGAGCCCATAGATTTTAAAATAGCAGAAGCAATAGCTGGGACCAATTCAACGAATTCTTTATTAAAAGATAAGGTAGTTGTTATTGCTGGCGGACTTGGGTTGATAGGAAGGGCTTTTGTAGAGGCGGTTGTAGTAAATGGTGCACATTGTATAATTGCAGATATCAACAAAAAAGAAGGCCGGATTTTTAGCAAAGCAATAAAATCTAAGTATCCTAATTGTTCTGTTGAATTTTGTGCGTTAGATATTACCTCTAAAAAATCCATTGATAGTTTGTTAAAGTATGCAAAAGGTAAATTTGGCAAAATTAATGCAGTGGTAAACACCTCTTATCCAAGAAATAAAAATTGGGGAATTAAGTTTGAGGATGTTGAATTCAAAGATTTTAATGAAAATAGTATGCTTCATTTAGGTGGTTATTTTCTGTTAGCACAACAAGTTTCTAAATGGTTTAAAAAGCAGGAGTATGGAAATATAATTAATGTTGCCTCTATACAGGGAGTAAGAGCACCAAAATTTGATACATACAAAGGTATTAAATTTAATAACAAGGAGATGACGAGTCCTGCAGAGTATTCAATGTTTAAAGCTGGCATTATTCATCTAACGGCATTTATGGCAAAGTATTATAAGGGGTGCAATATCAGATGTAACTGTATTAGTCCTGGAGGTATTAAGGCTGCTCAACCAGAGGAATTTTTGGAACGTTATGAAGTACATTGTATTAATAAAGGGATGTTAGATCCGCAGGACATGTGCGGGGCGCTTATATTTTTGTTGTCTGATATGTCTGAATTTGTAAATGGGCAAAACATTATAGTAGATGATGGATGGTCGTTATAAAATGCTTTCTGATAAAATAATCAATGATTTAAAGGCTAGGGTAATTAGTAGTAAACATCATCCTTTTGTTATTGGGATAGCTGGGAATTCAAGGTCTGGCAAAACTACTTTGGCTCGTAAACTAAAAGATTCTTTTGAGAAGCTAAATAAAAAAGTTTTTATTGTAGAACTTGACAATTGGATAAAGCCGAAAAATGAAAGATTGGAGTCAGAAAACGTTTTTGGTAGATTTCAACTTGATGTACTTTCTAAGGATGTAGAGGGGATCATTACTGGTGAATCTGTGAGCAAGGGTTATGACATTATAATTGTAGAAGGTGTCGTAGCGTTAAGTTCTGAACAGCTAAGAAATCTTTATGATCATAAATTGTTCATAGATATAGATTACTCTACTCAAGAAAAAAGAGTTCGAGAGCTTTACACGCAAAGAAAGTACGAACAAAAAGAGATCGATCAGATAATAAAGACAAGATTGGACGATGAATTCGTTCTTATTGATAAAGATAGAGTTTTTGCAAACTGTGTAGTGGAGGGCCTTTCATGAGTAAAATAGAATTATCTGTAATTATGCCAGCTCTTAATGAGGAAAATAATATTTCTGATGCTGTTTTATCAACGCTTAAGGCATTAAGTGATAAAAAGATCAACGGAGAAATAATTGTTGTAAACGATGGTAGCACAGACCAAACAGAAGCACTGGTTAAAAATATTATTAAAAATAATGCTAACGTAAGATTAATTAATCATATTAAACCACATGGGATAGGGCATTCATTTCTGGATGGCGTTAAAAGTGCTAGTGGTGATATTGTTGTTATGTTTCCTGGCGATAACGAAAACGACCCTGACGATGCACTGTTGTATATTGGACTAATGAAAGAACTGGATATTATTATTCCGTTTGTACAAAATACGGAAGTTAGAAATAGAATTCGTAGGCTTATTTCATCTATTTATAGGTTTATAGTTAATATGTCTTTTGGTATAAATCTTAACTATACGAACGGGACAGTTTTTTATAGAAGAAGTATTCTAAATAATTTACAAATTAATAGTACGGGATTCTTTTATCAGGCTGAATTACTAATTAAGCTTATTCGTAAAGGGTATTTATACGCTGAAGTTCCTAATTTTATTTATAAGAGAAATAATGGTAAATCCAAAGCGGTGGGCCTTAAATCGTTAATGAATGTAATGAAAAATTATCTATTGTTGGTCTATAATATCCATATATTAAGAGTTGAATCTCAAAAGAGGTATAGATATTTAGTTGAAACTTCCGTTTCATACAAAAAATATGATTTAATAAAAAGAGGTGAATGATCATGAACAAAGACGAAAACTCCCTAATACTCGATGGCCATAAGTTGTTGTGGCACAAAGATAGAGTGGATGCATGGCTTAGAGGCGAAAGAATTGCTCCTCTAACCATAGACTGTGCTTTAACAACAGCTTGTTCGTATAATTGCGTTTACTGTTACGGCAATCTTCAAGCTAACCAAGGTTTTAATCTTAGCAAAGATATTATTTATAGATTTTTAGACGATGCAGCTGAAATAGGTGTTAAAGCGATAAGTTTTGTAAGTGATGGTGAAAGTACCTGTTCTCCTCACCTTGAAGATGCGATTTTGCATGGGAAATCAAAAGGCTTAGATATGGCAGTAGGTACTAATGGCTTCTTACTAAAGGATGAAAGACTAGAAGAGATACTTCCTGCTCTCACTTATTTAAGGTTTAATATTTCTGCTGGTACACCAGAGAGATATGCGAAGATACATGGCGTTCCTGTTGAGGCATTTCATAAAGTTAAAGAAACTATAAGAAAAGCAGTTTCAATAAAAAAGAAGAATAAGCTTGATGTAACTATTGGCTTGCAAATGGTGCTTATGCCTCAGTATGCCGAAGATGTTCTGCCTTTAGCTGCTCTTGGTAAAGAACGTGGAGTTGACTATCTAGTTGTTAAACATTGTTCTGACGACGAAAATGGGGCCTTGGGAGTAGATTACGAAAAATACAATAGTTTAGTGGATATATTAAAAGAGTCAGAAAAGATGTCTACAGATACATATCTTGTTAAAGCTAAATGGTCTAAGATCTTAAGTGGTGGCAAGCGTAAATACTCCAAGTGTTATGCTGCTCCATTTATGATCCAAATGTCTGGCTCTGGTCTTGTTGCTCCGTGCGGGTTCCTTTTCAATGATAAGTATAAAGATAAATTTCACATAGGTAATATTGCTCAGAAGTCTTTTAAGGAAATATGGAAGAGCGACAGGTATTGGGAGGTTATGGACTATATAACCTCTGATAAGTTTGATGCTAGATGTGATTGTGGTACCCTGTGTTTACAACACAAAGTTAATGAGTTTTTGTGGGACCTAAAACATGGAGAAGCTCATTATCCTGAAAAGATAGGTGAACCACCTATGCACGTTAACTTTATATGATAGAATTTAAACTAATCATTTTTACTGCTCTTATTTTTGTTTTTACAGTGGCGATACATATCGTTTATTGTCGAACACAAAAACCAAAAAGACATATTGAAGATCTTGTTCTGTTGTTTATATTAATACCAATTATTATATCTATCGCTCTTTTGTTATCGGGATGTATAGGTTTTCAAATTTGTCTTCTAGCCACGTTGCTATATCTGGCTTTATCTGGAGTTTACATACAAACGTATCCAGCTATTCAAGCGAACAGCCCATCATTATATATATTGTACTTGATAGGCAATTCTGAAAAGGGATTGACTAAATCTGACATAGAGACAAAATTGGATGTCAAGCAACTTATAGGTAACAAAGTAACAGAATTAGAGGATGAAGAGCTGATAGTTGTAAAAAACAAAACAGATGTATCACTTACATTTAAAGGTAAAGTGCTTGCTTTAATCTTTGTTGTTTACCGTGGTGTACTTGGGCTTAAAGAGGGTAGAGGCTAATGTTGGTCAGTATTGTTATATTTATTCTTATAGCATCCGCATCTTTTGTTATTGGGCACGCTCTACTAATAAGGGGTATCAGCCTGCTTAAACTTGATCTATCTAATCAAAAGATGTTAATGATCTATTCTGTATTGTTTAATATTCCATTGGTTTTAGTTTATTTTGTTATGGGATCAGATCTTAATTTAAATAACGTTATTTATATTTTGATAGTTATAAATTCTTTTATATATTTTTACTTTCATTTCTTTAACATGAGTGAGACCGCTAGAAGGATCAAGATACTTGTTGGTATTTACAAGAATAAAATTAAGACAGTGAGCGATATAAGCAAACATTACAACTATGACGAAACTCTTGATGTAAGATTAGAACGTTTAAAACAACTTTCCCAAATACAAATGGTGCAGAACTCTAAGTATGTTCTAAAGAGCAAGTTTTTTTACAATATATCAAAAGTAATAATGCTCTTTAGACGATTGTTTTGTTTCGAATAAATCTAGTGGAGAAATTAATTATGGAAAATAAAAGAGCTTTGGTTACTGGTGGCTGCGGATTTATAGCATCACACTTAACGGATCTTCTACTAAAAGAAGGCTTTGAAGTAACGGTAGTTGATAATATGAGTACTGGTAGAAGGCAGAATTTGGCACACCATAGTGATAATAAGAATTTGAGAATAATAGAAGCTGATATTTCTAATTTTGAGAGTATAGATAAATATTTTGAAGGGATAAGTTACGTATTTCATCTAGCGGCATTAGCAGATATCGTTCCATCCATAGAGAATCCATTTGCCTATCACAAGTCTAATGTAGACGGGACCGTGAATGTATTAATGGCTTCGGAAAAACATAAAATTAAAAAACTGGTATATGCAGCTTCTTCTTCCTGTTATGGGATACCAGATGAATATCCGACTAACGAAAAAGCAGAAATAAGACCTCAATATCCATATGCGCTAACAAAGAATGTTGGAGAACAATATGTAATGCATTGGGGTAAAGTATATAAGCTTCCGGTAATAGCGCTTAGGTTATTTAATGTCTATGGACCAAGATCTAGAACTTCGGGAACTTATGGTGCTGTTTTTGGTGTTTTCTTAAAACAAAAACTGGAAGGTAAGCCTTTTACAGTTGTAGGAAATGGTAATCAGACGAGAGACTTTACTTATGTTACAGATGTTGCCAATGCATTTTATTGCGCCGCAAAGTCCGATGTAACTAATGAGATAATGAATGTTGGTAGTGGAGGAACATATAGTGTTAATTCCTTAGTTGATTTGTTACAAGGCGAGAAGACCTATATACCAAAACGTCCAGGTGAACCAGATTGTACTTTTGCTGATACATCTAAAATAAGAAGACTTTTGAAATGGGAACCAAAAGTTTCTTTTTCACAGGGAGTAAAAAATGTTCTTGATAATATCGATTATTGGAGAGAAGCACCTTTGTGGGACGTAGGGTCAATTGAGAAAGCAACAAAGAACTGGTTTAAATATCTATCATGAACAAAGCTGTTTTTTTTGATAAAGATGGAGTCCTTAATACTGACAAAGGGTTTAGTAAAAACTGGGATAACATTGAACTTTACAATGGAGTTGGAGATATTATTAAGTATTTGAGAGATCTCGGGTTTAAGATATTTGTAGTAACGAACCAAACTGCAATAGCAAGAGGGTTATTAAAGGAAGATGAACTAAATGAAACATTACGTATTTTTCAATCTTTGATCTTAAATCAAAATAAAGACGCGATAATAGATAAAATATATTACTGCTCACATCATCCTAATGCAGATGTTAAATCATATAGGATCGATTGTGAATGTAGAAAACCAAAACCTGGGATGTTTATACAGGCTAGTAAAGAGTTTGATATCGATCTTAAAAAAAGTTTCATGGTTGGTGATAGGGTTTCGGATATTGTTGCAGGGCATCTGGCTGGTTGTATTACTGTGCAATGTCAGACAGGTAAGCACAATGACGATATGATAGAAACCTCGCTTGATGTAAAAATGGAAATAAAACCAGACTACACTATCAATAAACTGGAAGAGTTAAAAAATATAATATTATGAATACAGCAATGATACTTTGCGCTGGTTTTGGTACAAGGATGGAGGGTCTTACGAAGGACCTTCCTAAACCTATGCTCCCAATAGATGGTAAACCACTTCTTGCTTATACAATAGAGCATCTGTCTAAGTTGGGGTTCAATAACATCATTATTAATCTTCATTATATGCCGAAAAAAATAACCGACTACTTTGGGGATGGAAAGAAATTTGGTGTGAATATACGTTATAGCTACGAGGATAAGCCCTTTGGTACCGCAGGGGCTGTTAAAAAAGTAGAAGCTATTTTAAAAAATGAGCAAAACTTCTTGGTCCTGTATGGAGATATCATCTGCAAAGAGAATTATTGTGAACTAATGAACTTTCATAGATCAAAAAAAGATGCTGTTGCAACCATTGTACTGCACGAGAGGGATAGATCCAATAGTGTAGTTGAAATGGACAACGACAATAAAATATATAGATTTGTAGAAAGACCAACAATACCAGTTATAGATAAAAAACAAAATTGGGTTAATTCTGGTCTTTATTGTTTTAAGACGGAGATATTAAAGCACATTCCAGAAAAAGGTTTCTGTGACTTCCCAAAAGATATATTCCCTGGATTGGTATTAAGTGGCAGCCTTTATGGATATCCTCTTACATCTTATAGATGTGCAGTCGATTCGCCAGAGAGATATCGATCTATCAAAAAGGAGGATTTAAAATGACATTGGAATCCATTATCGTTAACCATCAGAAAAAGATGAATGAGTTAATACTCTCGGCAGAGTTCAGCAACAATAGTAGTAAGATCAGTGTCGACAAATGGTTCGAGGCTGTTTTGGATAAGTTACATAAACTTAAATCTGATCATGGGCATATCTTTTTCATAGGAAATGGTGCTTCTTCTTCTATGTCTTCTCATTTTGCTACCGATTTTACAAAGAATGCTGGTATTCGTTCCTATTCTAATAATGAAGGTTCTCTTTTAACATGTTTTAGTAACGATTTTTCATACGAGACGGCTTATATGGAAATTTTGAAAAAATATATGCGTGATGGAGATATGCTTGTTGCCATTAGCAGTTCAGGTAAATCAAAGAATATTATTAACGCTGTTGATTTTGTAAGATCTGATTTTCCTAAAAGCTCTGTAATTGGATTTAGTGGTTTTAGTAAAAACAACCCACTTAATGCCAAATCAAATTATGGCTTATACATAGACTCAGATGAATATGGTTTTGTTGAATCTGGTCATGCGTATTACCTTCACATGGTAATAGATATTTTTATGAAGAAATACAATTAAGAGAGGAATGTAAATGAAAGTTTCATCCGACAAGTACAGAATTGATAGTCACAAATTAATATATCATCCTAAAAGAGTTACTCAGTGGTTGGATGCTGGTGACGACTGGGAAAAACTTAAGAATATATATCCAATATATATAGAAATATCTCCAGTAGGGTATTGTAACCACAGATGTACTTTTTGTGCGTTGGATTTTATGGAATATACCAACAGTAAGCTAGACCCAGTTGTGTTAAAGGAAAGACTTAAAGAAATGGCTTCCGTTGGTGTAAAGAGCGTAATGTTTGCAGGGGAAGGAGAGCCAACGCTTTATAAGGAATTACCGGAGGTGCTAGCTCTTTGCACAGAGATCGGCATTGATACTTCTCTAACTACAAACATGGTTCCATTTACCGAGAAGAATACAGAATCTTTCGTTAAGAACTGCAAATGGATAAAAGTAAGCATAAATGCTGGTACACCAGAGAATTATGCTGAGATACATAGAACAGATAAGCAGGATTTTAATAAAGTTCTGGAGAACATGAAGCGTTGTGTCGAACTTAAAAAACAAAAAGGTTACACGTGTACTATAGGCGGGCAGATATTGCTAGTAGACGATAACTACAATACTGTTGTTGATCTTGCAAAAGCCCTACAAAAGGTTGGTGTCGATTATCTTGTAGTTAAACCGTACTCTCAACATAATTCAAGCATAACGACTAAGTATAAGGATATGGATTATTCCAAATATTTATATCTTTACGACGAACTTCAAAAATTCAATACAGATAAATTCAAAGTCATATTCAGAATAGCAACTATGAACAAACTTGTTGAGCATTCAGATAGATATAAAAAATGCAACTCGGTTCCATTCTTTTGGGCTTATATAATGGCAACAGGGGATGTTTATGGATGCAGCGCATTTTTGGGCAACGAGGATTTTGTTTATGGCAACATTCATCAGAATAGCTTCAAGGAAATATGGCAGAGCGATAAAAGAAAACAAAGTATAACGAATGTAAGAGAAAAACTTGATATTAAAGAATGCAGAGTAAACTGCCGTATGGATGAAATAAATAGATATCTATGGGAACTAAAAAATCCTTCGGAGCATGTTAACTTTATATGATACTTGCTGCCAAATGTGCACCAGAAGCATCAAGGCTTAAAGATATTGAAAGAGCGGGGATACAGGCTGTAGAGCTATTCCTTTCTAAGAGTATCTTGAAAAATGTTTCAGCAGTTATTAAGACGTGTAAAGGCTTTGGATTCAAATATGCTGTTCACGCACCTAATGATGACTACAATCCGTTGGTGCTTGCTGAACTGGTAGATAGCATTGGTTCGGAAATAGTAGTAATGCACGACATTTATTGGGAAGATGAGTGGTTAGAGATATCCAAGATCTTTAAACAGCTAAATACCAAAGTTTGTGTAGAGAATATCTCGTCTACGATAGAACCTCAGAAATTTATGAGAAGGTTCGATTTTGGAAGATGTTTAGATATAGAGCATATGCAATTTGAAGTTTGTGGCTTTTTTGAGGAAGAATTCGTTAATGTAATGAAAGAAGCTTCACACATACATCTGACAGGTTATTCCTTTGGATCTGATCTATGGCATGCGCCTATTCATCACTCCCCTGAGCATAATGGTCATATTATAAGTCTTTTGAATGATATTGGTTATAAGGGAATGCTTGTTTCAGAGGCAAAGGTTTCTTATCAAACATATGAAGAATTCAAGGCCTTAAAACTTTTTTTTAATAGATATCAGTCTTAACAGAGAGGTGCATTTTGAAAATATCAAATAAAATAATCTATGACCAGATACAGGAGCTATCACCTGTAATTAATGAGATAAAAAAACAGAAAAAGAAGATCGTACTTTGTATTGGTCACTTCAACGTTATACACCCTGGGCATTTAAGATTTATTGAATTCGCAAAAAAACAGGGCGACTACCTTGTTGTGGCAGTTCAGGGAGAAAGCAAGATAGATGTGAGAGTAAAAGATAAGTTTTTTAATGAGGAACAAAGAGCCAAAGGCGTTGCCTCTCTTGAATACGTAGACAAAGTCTTTGTTTTTAATAAAACGGAACTGAAAGATATCGTTGGTATTATAAAACCTAATATATATGTTAAGGGAGAAGAATTCTCTAAGAAAAGAAATGAAATAAAAGAAGAGGTAGACCTAGTCGAAAAGAATGGTGGTAAAATTGTTTTTAGTTCAGGAGACAGTAACCATTTTGATACAGAATTACTGGACGAAGATCTAGTCGACATTCAAAAAAAGCGCAGAATATTATTTAAAGAGGCCTTAGAAAAACAGGATATAACAGTTCAAAATTTATTGGATTGTTGTGATCAATTCTCTAAAAAACGTATTTTAGTTATTGGTGATACTATTGTTGATCAGTATATAGCATGTGACGCATTAGGAATGAGTTCTGAAGCACCAGTTTTAGTAGTTAAGGAATTAGAACATAAAAAATATATCGGTGGTGCAGGGATAGTTGCAAGGCACGTAAAGGCGCTAGGAGCAAAATGCACATTTGTGTCCATAATAGGTCAGGATACGACGGGTGAATTGGTAACAAGGGAATTGAGCGATGATGGAATAGATACAAAGCTTATTGTTGATTTAGGCAGACCAACTACCTTGAAAAAACGCTATATGGTTGGGTCGCAAAAGATATTAAGAGTTTCTAGATTAAAAGATGTTCATATTGACCAGACAACGGAAGAAAAAATAACTTCTTATATAGATTCGATATCAGATGAGCTAGATGGAATAGTTATTACTGATTTTGGTTACGGGATAATAACTCAGAATATACTTAGCTATATTTCAAAAATATCCAAACAGAAGAATATAAAATTATTTGGTGACGTACAATCCAGTAGTCAGATAGGTAATGTCCTTAAGTTTAATGGTTACTACATGCTTAAGCCTAATGAAAAAGAAGCAAGGATTGCGCTTGATGATAAGTATAGTGGCTTGGAGGTTCTAGGAACAAACTTGATCAATAAGACTAACTCCAATAATCTTGTTCTTACATTAGCAGGTCATGGTTTTATATCTTTCGGAAAAACAGATGATGAGTACTTTATTAGAACACAGCACTTCCCTGCATTAAATCCAACACCTATAGACGTTATGGGTGCTGGTGATTCTATGATTGCTGGTCTTTCTGTAAGTAGTTGTTCTGGTGCCAGTCTTATGCAAGCCTCTGCTATCTCTGCAATAATAGCAGGCATAGTTGTAAGCAAAATGGGGAATGTTCCTATAAAACTTGAAGAGGTAAAATCCTATATTAAGAGCTTGTAGGGAGTATAAATGAATTTATTAAAAAAATTATCTATGGAACAGTTAATGCATAAAGCGAACACTATCAGAAAAGATATAGTCGATGTCTGTGTAAAGAATGGTGCAGGGCACATAGCTCCATCATTATCCTGTGTCGATATATTAACGACGCTTTATTATAATGTAATGAATGTAGGGAAGGATCCTAAATGGGAAGATAGAGATAGGTTAATATTTTCCAAGGCGCACGGTTGTTACGGCCTATATTCAATATTATCGGACATCAGTTATGTTGATAGAAAAAAAGATTGGGAAAGTTTTTACATTGGAGAAAGTTGTTTATCTGGTTGCGCAGAAAGGATCGTTGATAAAGGTATAGAGGCTAGTTGTGGGTCCTTGGGACACGGTCTTCCGGTAGCTGTGGGGATTGCTTATGGAGCGAAACTTAAGAATAAAAAATTCAGAATTTATTGCATAGTCGGTGATGGCGAGATGCAGGAAGGCTCAAACTGGGAAGCGATACAGTTTGCTGTAAAATATAAATTATCTAATCTTACAGTAATTATTGATGCAAACAGATTACAGGCTATGGATTTCTTAAAGGACGTATTAACACCATCTGACAGAGAAAATGATCTTGAAATAAAAATGAAGGCCTTTGGATTTGAAACTAAAAGCTGCAATGGACATAATATCTCAGAACTAATTAGTGCTCTTGATCCATGGTCTAAACTTAATAGTATCGACGGTGCGCCACAAGCTTTGATTGCTAATACAATTAAGGGGTATGGTTTGTATTGCATGGAAAATATACCTAAATTCCATTTTAGACTTCCAACTGCAGAAGAACTTCGTAAAGGGTGCCGTTATGAATAATAATTTTAGAAAAGAGATAATAGACCAGATCATCCCATACGCTAAAGAAGACGAGAGTATTATACTTTTAGTATCAGACATGGGCTTTGGCGTAACTGATAAGTTTAAGGAGATGTTCCCTAATAGGATCTTAAATGTTGGTATTATGGAGCAAGGGGCGGTAGGAATTGCTGCTGGAATGGCAATGGTTGGTTTTAAGCCAATTGTTTATTCAATTGTTAATTTCTTAGCGTTCAGAGCGATAGAGCAGATAAGGAACGATGTTGTTCTACAGGACTTGAACGTTAAGTTCATTGCTACTGGAGTAAATGACTATTTTAAGTTTCTAGGACGTTCTCACTGTTGCGGTCAAGATGACAAAAAGATAATGGAACTAGTAGGACTTAAAGTATTTGATCCTTATAGCGTTAAAGATATTGATTTTAAGGGCTATGTAAAAGAATGGATACAAGATGAAAAGGCAGGATATTTTAGAGTATAAAATTGATGAAGTTGATTTATAGATTTAAAGACAATAACGCATTTGTTTACTTTTTCCTATTAGGATTAGTCTTTCTTTGTTGGGGAGGCCTATTGTCTTTGCATGGTATTTGGTGGGATGATTGGGCATGGGTTTGGCAATTTTATAGTACAGAGAATTTTAGTCAGTATATAAAACCATTTATATCTCTAAGAAAAGTTTTTGAAGGGACTGTATTATATTTATTGTTTAGTTTATTTTCTGTATTTAAAGAGTACACGACCCTAGTTTGGAATATTTTAAAATTTATTGTTCTATTTTTTAACGCTGTAATTATATATGGTATAGCTAAACGTATATTAGGGAATAAATCACTTTTACCAGTACTGATCGCGTCTTTCTTTGTTGTCTCTCCGGTAGTTAATAATATCTGTCTTGTTACTTTCTTGTACCAGATTGAAACACTAACCTTTTTACTATCGCTACATTTTTGTAGCAAGGCTCTTCTTGAAAACGAAAATAGGAAAATTAATTATACCTTATCTATTATACTCGCCTTTTTTACTATGTTTGCGCATGGTGGCTTTATATTGTTCGATGGAGTTAGAGCCTTAATAATATTTTATATTTTTTATAATAAGAGAAATCTTGATTTTATAAAAGCGAGTAAAAAAACTTTAATTTTTTGGTTACCATTTTTAATAATAGGTGTAGTCGTTGTAATAGATTCATTTTTAAGGCCTCAGAATGGAGCTTACGCCGGTGAATATAAAATTCCTGCTTTATCCATTAATCAGTATGGACATTTGCTCTACAATAATTATTGGGAATCGCTGAATTACGTTTATCCATTTTACTCTTTTTTTGCAGCTAAGTTAATGGTTATAAGTAAGTTCAGTAAAGAGATACTTATGTCTTTAATTGTAAGTATCTATCTTGGTTTTTCTATATTTAAACTAAGTAGAAACAAACGATATGTACTAAAAATAAAAGAAAATATTTGGGTTTTTATATTTGGGCTCATAACAATCGTTTTAGGGATTTTACCTTATGCGTTAGTTAGAGGTGCTCCGTCGTTTGGAATGGATAGTAGGCACGCTCTTCTGTTGAATTTAGGCGTAATTGTTGTTGCCCCAGCTACTATTTGCCTTGTTTACTCCGTTATTTATTACTGCTTTAAACACATAGTGGTACCCATTATTTTTACTTTTACACTTTCACTAATAATGTTCTTGAATATTTTTTTATGTATGGACATAACGAGAGCTTATCGCAATGACTGGGACCAGCAACTTGATTTTTGGCACAAATTTGTAGAGGCTGTTCCTGACTTAAAAACAGATACTTTTCTTGTTGTGCATATGCCAAGAAACGAAGAAAGATATTTTGGCGTTTGGAGAGGAGCATACTCCTTTGCTGCTCCTTTAAATTTTTTATATGCAACTTCAAGTAAATACACCGAATTTAATAGACACTTTGCTATTTCATCTGAAGATTCTTACTTCTTAAAAAAAGGTGACGGACGTAAGGAAGTTAGTTTTGAGTCGTTCAAAGGATTACAAAATTATTATCCGCAGAATTTTGTTTTTGCTAAATACGAAAAGGGAGTTCTTCAAATTAACAAAGGAATTGAAAGTGTTGCTGAAGTTAATGAATTAGGCATAACACCATCTAATGAACAGATCATATATCGGAAAAATAAGTTTCCTATGCGCTGGTTTTTATCACTTGATTTAGAATAAAAAAAAGGAGTTAAAATGATTCTTATAAATTCGTCTCCCAAAGATGCACTTAAAATTTTTCAACCTTTTTTACCGATATTTGTTCCTGTAGGAATAGGGTTTCTGCTTTCAGCACTGGAAGAGAAAGGGGTTAATGCTTTATATGTAGATGAGCAGGTTGAAGATGATACTTTTGGTAAAATTAAAGAGTTAGTAAAAGGGAGAGAAAAACCATACATATTTGGGTTCAGTGTTTTGACTGCCGCTTTTAAAAGCTCAATTGTGCTTTCTAAAAAATTAAAAGATCTTTATCCAGACTCAATTGTTGTTTTTGGCGGAACTCACCCTACTGCGAATCCTGATGAGGTACTGTCATATGATCATATTGATATAGTTGTTAGAGGAGAAGGAGAGTGTATTTTACCCGACTTATATAAGTGCCTTAAAGCGAAGGCTAGTTATGAACACATTCAAAGTATTTCTTATCGCAAAGACGGTAAGGTTACTCACAATAACAAGGCTCCTATTCTGAAAAATTTGGATGAGTATCCTGCTTTTCCATATCATAGATTTGTTCACGAAAAGAAGTATGATTTGGGCTTTATTGTTAGTTCTAGGGGTTGTCCATACGAGTGCATATTTTGTAGTAACAGAGTAACAACTAATAAGGCGTATAGATATCGTTCAGCTGAGAGTGTACTAAACGAGTTAGAGTTACTATCTAGTAAATATAAGCAGAAGTATGTCCTGTTTTTGGATGATAATTTTTTAGTTAATAAAGAAAGAATTTCTGTTTTAGCAGAGGGAATAAAAGCACGTGGGTTAGACAAGAAAATGTCTTTTAACTTTCAGGCCAGAGGGGATAATGTAAATTACGAACTATTAAAAATACTTTATGATGCAAATTTTAAAAGCATCTTTTTTGGGATAGAAACGGCATCAAATAGGCTGCTAAAGATAGTTAAAAAAGGCGAAACGATAGAAGAAATAATAGATGCTGTTAAAATGTCTAAAAAAATTGGATTCCACGTTAGTGCTACTTTTATTTATGGCTTACCTACAGAAACTCATAAAGACAGGGTTTCCTCAATGGATCTAAGCAGAGATCTCGATATAGATATGGTTAGGTTTAACAATGCTACTCCATACCCAGGTACAGAGCTTTACGAGATAGCAAAAAAAGAAAATAAATTATATGTTCAAGGTTTGTACGAGAATTTTAATTCAGTCTCTACTTTTATAGAGAATCCATTCAAAAAAATACCTTTTTCTTATATCCCTGATGGAAACTCTGAGGCTAAAATAAGAAGTGATATTCTACTGAGCTATCTGCTTTTTTATTTAAATTTTAAAAAGATTAAAAAAGTGTTTAATAATCCTGATCAGGGAGTCGGTTGGTTTAACGCAGGAGAAAAAATATTTGAAATGATAAGAAAACTTCCCTCAATTATTACTTTAGGGTTTTTATTATCTATTAAGTTTATAGAATTTTTGTTTAATATTCTTATAGGTAAAGATACGGATGTTTCTTTAAAATATTTAATAAAGAATATAATTGTGCAAAAAGGAAAATTGTAGAGTTACTTACGGCTTTTAATTTTTAGAGAGTAGTTGTTTGAGAAAAAAAGTAAATAAAAGGTCTATTCCTGTCTATTTGGGAGGTAAAATGAATAAAATACAAAGCTTTTTTACCAATAATTCTAGGTTGATTATCTCAATAACCTATCTGGTGGCTTTTTCTTTTATTTTATTAAATGATGGTCTATATTCAGACGACTGGGTTCATTATGATCAGGATTTTGCTACAAGAATGCTTTTGTTCAAGCAACATGGCTTTTTTGCTTATTCTCCAGTCTATCTTTACGAATTGCTTCTTAATTCGTTGGCAGGAGTGTTTGTAAGTAGGTTTCTAACGTTTTTAGTTCTTCTATTATCTACATTAATACTTTATTCAGTACTGAAAACGATTAAAGAAATTGAGGCTAATTCTAGGTTTTTTTTAGTTATGTTTTTTGCCTTATTTCCTATAAATATAGCAAGGATTTACGCAGGGCATATTATATGGACATTTTCATCCTTTTTCTTTTTTGTAGGCGTGTGGTATCTTTCAAAATATTTGCAAAAAAGAATGTTTGTTCTTCGGCTTTTGAGCGTAGTATGTTTTTTTGTTTCTTTCTCAACAAATTCACTTCTTTTCTTTTATGGGCTCATTTTTCTATATATTGTTTACATAGACAAAGACACTTTTGCTGGATCAATTTTTTTAAAAATAAAAAAGATGTTTTTGAATTATTACGATTTTCTTCTTATTCCGATAGTTTTTTGGATAATAAAAAATATTTGGTTTAAGCCACAGGGCTTGTATGCTGGTTATAATGAGGTAAGTTTAAATAAACTTATTACACACCCTATTGCTGAACCATTTTATCGCTTCTTTAATGTTTCATTTTTAATGCCTTCTAGACTTTCAGGTACTTTGTTTTTACTAATTCTTGGGTTTATTATAGGATTTGTGTTTATAAGATTATTGGTAAAACCATTAAGAATTTTCCCAGAAGTAAAAAAAGATTTTATATTCTTGTTTTTAGGTATTGTTTTCTTTTTTGCGGGTGCGTTCCCGTATGTATTGGTAAATAAACTCCCTAATACAATAGATGTTATAGATAGTTCAAGATTTCAAATACTGCTCCCACTTGGTGTGAGCTTTATTTTATTTTATTTATTTAAATGTTTAGTTGATCTACTTAAACTGAACAAGATATTTTTGATTTTAATATGTTTATTCTACGTTCTACTTTTTACTAAGGATAATCTTTATACTTATTATAGTTGTCAAAGAGACTGGTATAAACAATTATCTTTGGCTGAGAACTTTAAAGATAGTGAAATTATCAAAGGAAACACTGCTTTTTTGTTTTTTGACGAAACACGAGATCTGGATGCTAAACGAAGGTACTCAAGTTACTATGAATGGACAGGACTTATGAAGTTTGCATTTGGTGAAGATACAAGATTTGCAGCACCAAAGAGTAATTTTTCAGGCGGACCAGGCGGGTATTCAGAGTTTGGCGTAAAAAATAAGCAATACAATATTAGTCATTTTAAACCGAAACAGAATTTCGATTATGAAGTAACAATAAAATATGGGTCATATAAGATAAGTTTTTTATCGATGTTAAAACTTAATTATTTAAGGATCTTTGATAATGCTAAATTTTTTAGCAACGTAAAAAATATTGTTTCTTTGAGCTATAAAAAAGTGGGAAATAATTGATCTTGAAAAAGTATTTTTTAAAAATATTAATGCTGGTTCTTGTTCTACTTTTTTTAGCAGTATTTGTATATGTGTTAAACCCTGTTAGAAAAATGCGATATGACTATCAAAACGGGAAACCGGTCGTTGTTGGAATAATAGGTGATTCAATTGCCTGTGGATACAGAGCAAATAATTGGGAAAAGATAGAGGAAGTTATTGCACCTGTTAAAGAAAATGGACGAATTACACAAGCAACCCAAAATGATATACGTATTGGTGGATGGGCGCAACAATTACAGGCTTGGTTAAAACAGAGAAATCAAAATAGTATAGTTCATAATTTTTGTGGATCAGGATGGACAACACGGATGGTCTTAGAGAGGGAGTCTGTTAAAAAGTTAGCACGAATGACTCCTAAGCCAGCAGTTGTTTTTATCTCTCTTGCTACAAACGATAGACTAAAAGATGAGCGCAATGTGGGTCCAGAAGTGGTTGCTCAATTCTCTGAATATGCCATGAATCTAAAAACTATATGTCAACAATGTAAATACTATGGTATGGAGCCTGTTCTTGTTAAGGAAATAAATGAACCTCTACCAGCAGGGGATGGTTGGGAAGCAGCTGAATATCACCGATCTAAACAAAATTTGAAAATGAAACATCATGCTTATTCTGAGTATATACAGGTAGTAGAAGAGGTGGCTCGTAATAACATGTTTTTTGGAAGCACTCTTTTTGTTGTAGATGTCTATTCCAGTTCATTGAATAAAGGCAATTATCCTATTTATAAGGATAAATTAAAGGGTGCTGCTCCAAGTGATTTTCGTTCTGATCTCTATGCGATGGATGCTACTAAAATTTTTGATCCAATACATCCAAATCAAAAAGGGCATGATCTGATTTTAAATCAGTATAAAAAGTTTTTTCTAACTAAATGGTGGTGGTATTGATGCTAGAACTATTAAACAGAATAAATTTCTGGAAAAAAGCGGATAGAATTGGTCCAGATATTCCATATACTCATTGGAGATTGCATTTTAATTCTACAATGATGAAACTATGCCAACGCAAGTTTCATCATTTTGATACGTCCGCTGCTTTTAGACCAGGAGCTTATGCTATTTGCTGTTCTAAAATAAGTATTGGTAAAAATGTTGTTATAAGACCTGCGACCATGTTATTTGCTGATCCAAGACCTAATGGGGCTACAATAACAATTGAGGATAATGTGTTAATGGGATCGGGGATTCATATATATGTTAATAACCACAGGTTTGATGATCCGACATGCCCAATAATAGAACAGGGACACTATGACTCAAAACCAGTAATACTTAAAACCGGATGCTGGATTGGCGCTAATGCCATTATACTTCCAGGAGTAACGATAGGGAAAAATGCTGTCATTGGTGCAGGGAGTGTTGTTACTAAGGATGTTCCTGATGGTACGGTTGCTTTGGGTTGTCCTGCAAAGGTTGTTAAATATTTAACAAAATAGTTCATAATGAAAAAAGTTATTTATATAGCACATTTTCCTCTCAATCAAAAAATAGCAAAAGAATACTTTTTTGATTATCTAATAAAAAAACAAGTAACAGTAGAATATTGGTATTTGGTTAATTCAGTTTTTACCTACGATGATGCTAAGGGAAAGTATAACGAACAACATGTTGTTACAATATTTAATGATAAGCAACTTGAAGAAAAAATAATAAAAGAACGAGACAAAGATAATTCTTACTTAGTGCTAGAATGGCATGGCTATAAGTCACATAGTCTGTTCAGAATTCTTACTCGTAATAACTGTAAGTTGTTTTTTATAGAATGGGGTAGAATTCCCATGAAAAAAAGAAACACAATCTCTAGGGTTACGTCGTTGATTTTAAACGTTAAAGATAATTACAGGTTGTTCTTAGATAAGATAACGGTTTTATTTTCTAAGAGATTTAATTTAATTAAGCCATTTGATGTGGTCTTTACGGCAGGGGAAAGTTCTTGTGGCGCTAACGGCTTAAAGAGAATTCCAATTAATTTTTTTGACTATAGTACTTATTTAGACGTTAATAATATCTCTGAAAGAATAATAAAAAAGCCGTATTGTGTTTTTTTGGATATTAATTTAGCGTTTCATAAAGATTTAAAATGGGTAGGTCTTAACTATATAGATCCCCTGAAATATCATTCAGCGTTAAATAAGTTTTTTACACAAATTGAAACACAATATGGCGTCCAAGTTGTTGTCGCTGCTCATCCAACTGCTAGCTATGATGATAAAATTTTTGAAGGCAGAATGGTTTTAAATGGAGCGACAGCTCGGTTGATAAAAGATTCCGAGTTTGTTATTTCTCATCATAGTACTTCTATTAGTTATGCTGTCCTTAATAAAAAACCTCTTGCTTTTATCTATTCTGACGAAATAGCAAAGATCTATAAAAACACTATTTTTAATTATATCCAAGATTTTGCAGAGTACTTAGGCGCGAGCATGTATAATATAGATGATACAACTAGGAAGGTTCAGGCTGTCATTAATTCAGTTAACCAAGATAAATACAACAAATACAAGTATGATTTTTTAACATCAAAAGAATCGGAAAATATATCGTCGGAGGAGATCTTTTTTAAAGAAATTACATCTTAGCCTTATGACCCAACACGTTACAAATAATTCATTAAAAAAGAGGTTTATGTTTAAACTTCTTGTTAATTTTATCTCGGTATTTTTGGGGCTTATAGTTATATTATTTATTCCGCGTATTCTGGGACCAGAAAATTTTGGAAGATTTGAATTTGTTACCAATAACTTCAAACTAATAATGGAGATGCTCGCCCTACAGGTTCCTATAGCCTATTTTAATTGGGTCTCTAGAAAGGGGCATAAACAGAACACAGATCTGGCGACAAGCTTTACTTTGTATTTTTCTGTTTTGATTACTTTTGTTTTTGCCTTGTTTATTTTAACGGTAGTTCTTTTTAAATTTAATTATGTGCTATGGCCAGAAATTTCTCCACGTTATTTGATGATGGCTTTTCTTTTTGTGGTGATTACCTTTTTTAATCAATTTTTTATTTATTTAGCAGATGCTAAAGCTCTCACTGTTGGTCTTGAAAAAATTAGACTATTCCAAAATTTTATTAAAACAGTTATTTTATTAGCACTGGCTTTGCTAGGGCTGCTAACACTTAAATCATACTTTGTTGCTCAAATTATAGTCGTTCTATTAGCAACGATAATTCTTTTTTTATGGTTAGAAAAGAAAAAGTCTTTTGAGACAAAAATATTTAAGATATGGGCTTTCTCTAAAGAGGAAGTAAACAAATATTACTGGTTTGTTAAGTCTTATGTTCGTCCATTAATAATATTGATGGTTAGCAGCTTTTTGTTTCTTTACTTTGACAGGTGGTTCCTTCAGTTAATTGGAGGGTCAGTTCAGCAAGGATATTTTGGTCTGTCTGACAGGCTTGGTTCTTTAGCGTTCATCTTTACTAGCGCAATGACACCTCTTATTACCAGAGAATTTGCACATGCTTATGAAGAGAATGATATTCAAAGAACAAGGTATCTTTTTAATAGGATCAAGATCTTCTTGTTTATAGCTACGGTTACAGGTTGTTTCTTGTCTATTCAAAGTAAGAACGTTATTGGCATCGTTGGTGGCAATGCGTTCAAAAATGCTTTTATACCTATCTCTATTATGGCTCTGTATCCTATACATCAGACTTTTGGACAATTAAGTGCAGCACTTTTATTGGCAACAGGCAGGACCAAGATCTATAGCAATATAGGTATTAGCACGATGCTGCTTAGCTTGCCTTTCACTTATATATTGTTGGCCCCAAAGGATTATTTGATCCCAGGGCTTAATTTAGGTGCTACAGGCTTAGCGATCAAAATGGTTATACTGCAAGTGATAGCAACGAACATTCAGCTATACTTTAATATGAAATATTTAAAACAGTCCTTCTTAAAATGGATCTGGTTTCAGATAGTTTCTATTACCGTTCTGTTTGCAGGGTCTTTTGTTTCATCAATTCTTGCTGGCATGTTAATTCGCTCTTTTGGAACGTTGTCGATATTAAACATTTGGTCCATAAACCAAGATATTTATGGATCAATTGTTAAGTTAATTCTTTCAGGTAGTCTCTATTTAATAGTTGTTGTGTCGTTGGTAATGTTTTTCCCATCAATCATTGGTTGCAAGCGCGAAGAGTTAAAAGATATATTTAAGAAAATTAAAACTAAATATTTAAAACAAAGTTAAGGAGAGTTAAATATGGCTGATAATTACAAAAACTTTAGTAATGAGTATATAGATGAGATCCAGGGCGATCCTAGCAACAATTATTTTACACCTGTGTTAGAGAAAGCTTACAACATAACAAAGGCCAAGAATGTTCTAGATGTTGGATGCGGCAACGGTATCTTCTCTATAAATTTGAAAAATAAATTTGGTTGTAAGTTGTCTGGTGTTGACGGAAATGCATATGCCATTGAAAAAGCTAACCAAATAGGCTTTGATGAAGTAAAACAAGTCCGTGACTTTTGTTCGGACGAGATTCCGTATAAGGATTATTCTTTTGATTTGATTATATGTAAAGACGTGCTGGAACATCTTGTGGACCCAGAATTTTTACTTCTTGGAATGAAAAAAAAGCTTAAGCAAGAGGGTTTTGTATTGGTTCATGTTCCTAATCATTTCACTTTATGGGGCAGATTAAAGTTCTTGTTCAACAATAACATTGATTGTTTTAACTACTTCCCTGGTGCAGAGAGGTGGGCGTTTCCTCATATTAGGTTTTTTACTTTTGAAAGTTTAGTTAAAATCTTTGAGAAAAACGATTTTGCTTTAAAGACCAACTTAAGTGACTTTTTCCCTTCAATACCAGGAGGACGCTTTTTGCCATTTCACAAGAAAATATCAAAATTACTAGCGAACAAATATCCAGACAATTTTTCTGAAGGACTAACTTTGATCTTCCAAAAAAGACGATGAAAATACTTATATTTACAGAAATCTTTGACTGTGGCGGCATAGATACGGTTATTATTAATTTAATTAACAGTTGGCCAAATTCTAAGGACGAGTTTGTCATAGTTGCAAATCATAATTATCCTGGTTTGCAGGTCATTGAAAAGAATGTCAATGGACGAGCTCTTCGTGTTGAAAAACATTATACGTATATATATTCAAATTTTATTAATTATATTTCTAGCAAAAGCAGTCTACTAATGAAACTTGTTAGGATTTTATCGCCGATAATTAAGTATTTGTTCCTAGCTCATGATGTTTTTGCTTTAAGAAGAGTTATTTTTAAACATAAAGCGGATGCAATGATAGTAATTAACGGAGGGTATCCTGGCGGCGATTCATGTAGAGCCGCTGCGATCTGTTGGTCGTTATTTGAGGGTAAACGTAGCATACATAACTTTCATAATTTGGCTACAAAACCAAGATTTGTATTTTTAATCCAAGAAACAATAATTGATATTTTATTGAACCTGTGTACGGCAAAATTTATTACTGTATCTAAGGCTTCGGCGGACTCTATGAAGAATCGTCCATGTATTAGTGATGAAAAAGTTGGCTATATCCATAATGGTATAGATGTTACAAAAATTAAAACAGGTTTGCAGAATACAAATATACGGTCAGAACTAGGACTTTCTACGAAGACGCCTCTTTGTTTAATGTTAGGGACTTATGAACCAAGGAAAGGTCACGAGTTCTTGTTACGTTCATTTAAGCTTGTTTTAAAAAAAGTGCCCTCTGCACATCTTGTTATATGTGGATATGGGTTTCCAGAGGAAGTTACTTTTGTTTCTGACCTAGTTGCGAAAATGGAACTTAATGAACATATTCATCTTTTTAACTTTAGAACTGATGCAATGAGCTTTTTACCTCAAGCCGACGTTCTTTTAGTTTCGTCACAGGCGTTTGAGTCCTTTGGGCTTACAAGTGTTGAGGCAATGGTAAGAAAGATTCCAGTAGTTGCCACTAATGTTGGTGGAGTTCCAGAGGTAGTTTGTAATGGAGACGGAGGATATTGTGTTTCCAAGGACGACAGCCATGCATATTCAAATAGAATAATTGAGTTTCTTTTGGATGAAAGGTTGCGCAAAGAGCAGGGGCAAAAAGGAGCTGAAAGAGTTGCAAGAATGTTTACATCTAAAGTTATGGCGGAAAAATATTATGCATTGCTTCAAAAGGTGGCCGTCGTTGAATAAAATAACGAATTTCTTGAACAGGTTTTTATTAGCGGCTAGTTCTCCTTATAAGTTTGGTTTCTTATCTGATCATTCATATTTAAGTAAGGCCGAACTTAGTAATCTTAAGGGTATTGTTGAATCTCAGGACCTAGAGAACGAAAGTGCAATTGTTAATAAATTCGAACAAGAATTTATGAAATTAATAGGTAGTGGATACGGAATAAGTTTTGCGTCAGGCAGGATGGCTTTTTACTCGATATTAAGAGCATTAAATATAGGCGCTGGTGACGAAGTCATACTTCCAGGTTTTACTTGCTCAGTTATGGTCAATGCAGTGTTAAGGGTTGGTGCAAAACCAGTGTTTGCCGATATAGATCGTGACACCTTTGGCTCCGATGCGTCAACAATAGAAAAACTTATAGCACCAAAAACAAAAGTGATAGTTGCACAGCATTCTTTTGGTATTCCTTGCAATATAGAGCCTATTATTGCTTTAGCAAAAAAGAAAGGGCTCTTTGTTGTAGAAGATTGTGCGATCACTTTAGATTCGTCGATAAAAGGTGTTAAAGTTGGTAATTTTGGAGATGCTGCAATATTTTCAACAGATCATTCAAAGCCTTTGAACACAATTGTCGGTGGGCTATTTTACACTACTAACAAAGAGTTCTTTGCTAAAGTAAAAAAACTTACAAAAGATATTCCTTCATTGGACAAACAACACCAACTTGCTATTTACGAGCAGATGCTATTTGAAAGAAAATATTCGACACCTAGTTCACATTTCAAGTTGTTCTTGCTGAGCACACTTAGAGCCAGAATTAAAAAAACGCAAACATATCTTCGTGATGATTTTAGGATGCCAGCGTTATCGGAACATTCGTATCCATATCCTTCAAGACTACCTGGCTTTTTAGCACAGTTAGGTCTTTACGAACTTAACAAGTGGAAAGACGAAAAGGTGATGAGAAAAAGAATACTCGCTAGTTATTTAGCTGCGATGAATGAAGTTAGGATGAGTAAATATATTCCTAAAGCGTATTTAAATTATGAGATAGATATAACCCCATTAAGATTTGCTTTTTATTGTCCTGATGCTGAAAAAGTGAAAAAAACAATGTCCAAACACTTTGAGATAAGTTGGATATGGTTCCAGCAACCTATAATATGTTGCCTTGATGGTGTTGAAAGTTTTGGGTACAAAAATGGTAGCTGTTTATTATCAGAGGATATAGGAGAACATATTCTTAATTTTCCATGTAACGTGAATGTAGCATGGGAGAAAGAACTTATAAAATCTTTTAAGAATATCTTTAATTCTTTAACGGAGAAATAATGAATAATAAAATCAAATTATCAAAATCTATTGTCGGAGAAAAAGAGAAACAGGCCATAGCTACAGTTATAGATGAAGCGTATTTGGGAATGGGTCACTTTGTTCAAGATTTTGAAAACAAATTAAAAGAATATTTGAATATAAAACATGTTGTTTGTGTAAATACAGGAACCGCAGCTTTGCATTTAGCTGTTATGTCTGCTGGGTTAAAACCAAGGGATGAAGTTTTGGTACAATCTTTAACATTCGTTTCTTGTTTCCAGGCTATTACAGCAGCGGGGATGGTCCCGGTTGCTTGTGAAGTTCTGCCACAAACAGGAATTATAGATCTAAAAGATGCTGAAAAAAGAATTACAAAAAGAACAAAGGCGATAATGCCTATACACTATATGGGTGGAGTTGGTGATCTTGATGCAATATATGCTTTTGCACGTAAACACAATTTAAGAGTTATAGAGGATGCTTCGCATGCTTTTGGTACAGTATATAATGGTAAAAAGATCGGATCTTTTGGGGACATAATCTGTTTTAGTTTTGATGGGATCAAGAACATTACTACTGGTGAAGGTGGTATCGTTGTAACTAATGATGATGCTGTTGCAGAGTTCATTAAGGACGCAAGGCTGCTTGGTGTTCAAAAGGACACAGAAAAAAGATATCAGGGTGCTAGAAGTTGGGAGTTTGACGTTGTTCATCAGGGTTATAGATATCATATGAGCAATATTTTTGCTGCAATAGGTCTGGTCCAACTTGGGCGTCTGGAATCTGAGTTTAAACCTGCTAGACAAAAATTAGCGAGCAAATATGACGCCTCATTAAAAGACTGTGACGGCATAGAGTTATTTGAACAGGACTACTCTAAGGTAGTTCCTCATATATATGTCATTAAAGTTAAAGATGGATTAAGGGATGCTTTAAGAGATCATCTTTTACAAGATAATATAGAAACAGGAATTCACTATTATCCAAATCATTTGCTTACATTCTTTTCGGAAAATAAAATAAGTTTACCAGTTACGGAAAAAGTTTACAGTCAGATATTGACGATACCATTACACCCAGCAGTTACAGACACTGATCAGGATAGAGTTATAAAAAGTATATTGGGATTCTTTAATGATAAAAACAGGAGGAGTTTATGAAAACAGTAATTCTTGCTGGTGGATTAGGTACCAGATTGAGTGAAGAAACAACTTTAAGACCTAAGCCAATGGTTGAGATAGGTGGAAAACCGATGTTGTGGCACGTAATGAATATATATGGAGCATACGACTTTAATGACTTTGTAATTGCACTTGGATACAAAGGCGAGACGGTAAAAGAATATTTCTTGAATTATTATAATTACCAAAGTGACCTAACTGTTTCATTAAAAACAGGAGAAGTTCAGGCTTGTAAAAGATGTCACAGGGACTGGACCGTTAATTTGGTAGATACAGGTGTAGATAGTTTAACTGGTGGCAGATTACATCGTTTAAAGGATGTAATGAAGAATGAAACCTTTATGCTTACTTATGGTGATGGAGTTGCTGATGTTGATATAAAGGAACTTGTTAAGTTCCATAAGTCGCACGGGAAGATAGCAACGGTTACTGCAGTTCGTCCACCAGCTCGTTTTGGAGGAATGGAATTTAAGGGAGATCTGGTTACAGAGTTTAAAGAAAAACCACAAACTGGTGAAGGATGGATAAATGGTGGCTTCTTTGTCTTTGAACCAAAAATATTTGACTATCTTACTGGCGATAAGACCGTTTTAGAGGGTGCGCCAATGGAAAAGCTTGTGCATGATAATCAGTTAATGGCATTTAAGCATGAAGGTTTTTGGCATTGTATGGATACGATCAGGGATAAACAAAATTTAGAAGATATATGGAGCAAAGGTAATGCGCCATGGAAAAAATGGAGAGATTAATATGTATAAACAATTTAACAATGTGTACAAAGGCAAGACGGTTTTAGTTACAGGACATACTGGCTTTAAGGGTTCTTGGTTGACCATGTGGCTTTTGTCACTTGGTGCTAAGGTTGTTGGTTATTCGTCTTACTTACCCTCTGAACCAAATAATTTTGAAGCAAGTAAGATAGCAGATCATATCGTCGATATAAGAGGCGATATAAGAGATTATGAAAGTCTAAAAAAAGTATTCTTGGACCATAAACCAGAAATTGTTTTTCACTTGGCCGCACAACCTATAGTTAGACGATCCTTTGAACAGCCAAAGCTTACTTTTGACACCAACATTAGTGGTAGTGTTAACGTATTGGAGTGCATAAGAACGACTTCAAGTGTTGTTGCCGCTGTTATGATAACAAGTGATAAGTGTTATAAGAACGTTGAGTGGACTTGGGGTTATAGGGAAAATGACACATTAGGCGGAGATGATCCTTATAGTGCATCTAAGGGTGCAGCAGAACTTGTTTGTCATTCATATATTGCTTCTTATTTTGGAAAAGGTGTTTCCAAGTCGAGAGTTTGCACTGTTAGAGCGGGAAACGTTATTGGTGGCGGAGACTGGGCTGACGATAGAATTATCCCTGATTGTGTTAAAGCATGGTCTAAAGGAGAAATACTTTCAATAAGGAATCCAGAAGCAACTCGCCCTTGGCAGCATGTTCTTGAACCATTGAGTGGTTACTTATGGACTGGAGCAAATATATATATGGATGAAAAACTTAGCGGTGAAGCTTTCAACTTTGGACCAGATGCAAAGGTAAATAAATCTGTTAGAGAACTGATAGAAAGATTGAGCATGTATTGGGATAAAGTTAAATCACAAAAAGATAATGATGCTCAAAAGAACAAGAATAAGGAAAGTGTTCTGTTGAAGTTATGCTGTGACAAAGCATTACATTCTTTAGGCTGGCATTCAGTTCTATCTTTTGAAGATACCGTTAAAATGACAGCAGAGTGGTACAAAAATTACTACGATAAAAAAGATGTAAATGTTTATGATTTTTCTATGAAACAAATAAATCATTATGTCGAAGAAGCAAAAAAGCAAACTTTACCATGGGTGGGGTGAATACCAATGATTGAAGGTGTTGTTGTACAACCATTAAAACAGATAATAGATGAGCGTGGAAAGGTAATGCACATGCTTAGATGTGATTCTCCTCTTTTTACTAAGTTTGGAGAGATCTATTTTTCACAGACTAATCGTGGCGTTGTAAAAGCTTGGAAAAAACATTCCAAGATGACACAGAATTTTGCAGTCCCTGTTGGTACTATTAGACTTGTTATTTTTGATAGTCGTGAAGGATCAAAAACTTTTGGTAAGGTGCAGGTGCTGGAAATTGGAGAGGGTAATTACAGCCTAGTAAAAATTCCACCTTTGGTGTGGTATGGCTTTTGTGGGTTATCCGATATACCTGCAGTGATCGCAAATTGTTCAGATATACCTCATGATCCAAAAGAAACAGAAAAAATAGAGCATAATGACCCTAAGATTCCTTATACCTGGGAAAAAACAATATGAGCAATAATCCAAAAATTAGCGTAATAATGAACTGCTATAATTCTGCAAAGTATCTAAAAGAAGCGATAAACAGCGTGTATGCTCAAACGTTTCATGATTGGGAAATTATTTTTTGGGACAATGCTTCTACTGATGATAGTCCTAATATAGTTAGGGCTTATGATGACAAAATAAGTTATTTCAGAAGTGGTCAAACAACGTCTCTTGGTGAAGCCAGAAATTTAGCAATAGGTAAAGCAAGGGGAGAATTTATAGCTTTTCTTGATTGTGATGACAAATGGTTGCCAGACAAGCTTCAAAAACAGGTAGATATTTTTACACGAAGCCCAGAAACAACGTTTATATACACGAACTATTATCTTTTTAATGAAGAGTCTAAAAAAACGAAAGTGATTCATAAAAAAGAGTGTCCTAGAGGAAACATATTTGAACAGGCATTATTTGCTTATCAGGTAGGGTTACTAACGGTTATGGTAAAAAAGAGTGCTTTAGATAAATTAGAGACTCTCTTTGATGTGAATTTAAATTTAGCAGAAGAGTATGATGTTTTTATGAGGCTATTTTATAATGCAAAAGTAGAGTATTTACATGAACCTCTTGCTGTTTATAGAGTGCATTCAGAGATGAGTACCTTAAAACATAATGACAAATTTTCTGATGAGAGGCTTTACTGTTTAGAAAAATTTAAAAAAATAGATCGTTCTGTAGGGATGAGGTATAAAGATGCATTGAACAATATTGAAGCAAAGATCCGTTATAATAAAGGGTTGGTTGAGTTAGAAAAAACGGCAATGCTTTTAAAGGAATATAGATTCAAAACCCCGTATGCTTTTTGTGTGTACCTTTTGTCTAGGTCATATTTATTTGTGAATTTTATGTGTACAAGAATAAACAATATAATTACAGGCTCAGCCTACTTTAATTCACGCAAAATAAAATAAGGTGAATCCGTGAAAAAAATACTTGCTCCCATAAATTATTATTTGCCTAGTTATAAAGCTGGTGGCCCTATTCATTCTTTGTCAAATATTATAGGTGAGCTAGATACGGAGTTTGTTTTTAAAATTATTACCAGGGATAGAGATCTTGGTGATAGAACCTCTTTCAGCAATATAAAAAGTGACACATGGACAAAAATAAATAAAACAGAAATTTATTATATAAGTCCTAATAAGCTCAAGATTTCATTAATACTAAAACTTTTAAGATCAATAGACTATGATATTTTGTATTTAAATAGTTTTTTTTGTTTCTCTTTCAGCATTTTGTTTGTCATTTTACTTAAATTAAGGCTTATACACAAATCTAAAGTAGTTATTGCTCCTAGGGGAGAGTTTTCTCCTGCGGCGCTTTCTATAAAATCTTTGAAGAAAAAAATATATATTTCCTTATCTAAAATTTTAGGTCTTTATCCACAGAGTTTTATTTGGCAGGCTTCTAGTGCTTTTGAAAAAGAGGATATTTACGCTGTTTTTGGTACTAAATGTAAAGTAATAATAGCTCCCGACTTAGCGCCCAAACTTAATAGCTTTAATCAGGTGGTGCCTGTTACAAATATTAAGAAAAAAGGAGAATTAAAACTAGTCTTTTTATCAAGGATTTCTCAAATTAAGAATTTAGAAGGAACGCTAAACATACTAGATTCTTTATCGTTAAATGGCAAAATGTCTTTTGATATTTTTGGGCCCATAGAGGATGAAATATATTGGGATCAGTGTTTGTCGCTTGTTAATAAGTTAAATAAAGAGAAAAAAATTAATGTTTGTTATTGCGGCCCAATCTCCAACGAGTTGGTAAGAATCACTTTCTCAAAATATCATTTGTTCTTTTTGCCTACAAAAGGAGAGAACTTTGGGTATGCAATATTGGAAGCTTTGTCAGCAGGGTGCCCTGTCCTTATAAGTGATAAAACCCCTTGGGTGAATTTAAGGAATAAGGGTGTTGGATGGGATGTCCCATTGAATGACTTTAAGGCATACCGGGAAGTGATAACAGATGTTTTAAACATGGATGAGAGTGTTTATAGGCCTTGGTCAAAAAGGGCGAGGGAATATGCATTGGCTTTCTCTCAAAATAAAGAATATATAGACATGACAAGGGCACTTTTTTTGTAAATATCAAGAGGAGCACACCACATGAAGGTAATGACAATATTAGGAACCAGACCTGAAATAATAAGACTTTGTTTAATTATAAAAAAACTAGATAAATTTACAGAACATACTTTGGTACACACTGGCCAAAATTATACTTTGTCACTTAATGAGATCTTCTTTCGCGATCTAAATCTTAGGGCTCCAAATTATTATTTGGGTGCTGACAGTAATATGTTTTCTGAACAAGTTGCTAAGATTTTTTCTGAAGCAGGCAAACTTATGCAATCCATTAAACCAGATAAAGTGCTTATCCTAGGTGATACTAACAGTGGGCTAGCTGCAATAGTCGCAGAAAGAATGGGTATTCCTGTTTATCATATGGAAGCTGGTAACAGGTGTTACGATCTTAAGGTACCAGAAGAGAAGAATAGAAAAGTTATAGATGCAATTTCCAGCTTTGCACTTCCATACACTCCAGGGAGCAGGGATAATCTTTTAAGAGAAGGAGTTCCTAAAGAGAAGATCTATGTTTCTGGTAATCCAATATATGAAGTGTTAACTGCCTACTCAGATAAAATTGATAGTAGCAAAATAATGGACGAGCTAGGATTAACTCCTAAAAATTATTTTCTAGTTACTATGCATAGAGCAGAAAATGTTGATTCTAAGGAGAGGTTAAAAGATGTTGTTACAGCCTTGGAAATGGTCTCTGACAAATATAAATTACCGGTAGTTTACAGTGTACATCCTAGAGCTAAGAATAAGCTGGAACAGCATGGTTTAATTTCTGAAAAGAACAAAATAATGTATCTTGATCCACTTGGTTTTTTTGATTTTGTAAAATTGGAGAAAAATGCAAAGTGCGTTATGTCAGATAGCGGAACTGTTCAAGAAGAATGCTGTATCTTTAGGATTCCTGCGGTAACGATAAGGGATACAACAGAAAGGCCTGAAACAGTGAAATGTGGTAGTAATCTCGTCTCTGGTCTAAAGCCTAATGATGTATTAAAATGTCTAGATACTATGCTTAACAGAGATAACAATTGGGATTTCCCTGAAGGGTATATTGATAGTGATACCTCAGAGAAGATATTAAAATTTATATTAGGAGAGCGTCATGTTTAAAGACAAAGTTATTATGATCACAGGCGGAACTGGTTCTTGGGGTCAAGAGCTTACGACTCAGTTATTGGAGAAGAATCCAAAAGAGATAAGGATCTTTTCTAGAGGTGAACTTGCTCAGGTTAATATGGAGCGAAAGTTCGGTAACCCTAAACTTAAATTCATAATAGGTGACATAAGGGACTTTGATGTCCTTTCCAGGTCTTGCAGAGGCGTGGATTACATATATCACTTGGCAGCACTTAAACACGTGCCTGTTTGCGAAGAGCAGCCACAAGAAGCAATTAAGACGAACATTATAGGAACGACTAATTTAATAAATGCAGCTATCGACAACAATGTAATAAAGGTAATAGATGTATCTACTGATAAAGCTGTAGATCCTCTTAACCTTTACGGAATGACCAAAGCAGTTGGCGAAAGACTTATCATACAGGCAAATAAATTAGACGGTAAAACCAAGTTTGTATGTATCAGGGGTGGGAACGTGCTAGGTACTAATGGCAGCGTTGTTCCATATTTTATTAATCAAATTCAAACAAAGAATAAAATAAGCATAACGAACGAGGATATGACCAGGTACTTTATTACTCTAAGTGAAGCGATCCAACTATTGTTTAAGGCATCAGAGAAGAGTTGTGGTGGAGAGACTTTTGTAATGCACATGCCTTCTTGTAAGATCATCGATATTGCGCATGTTCTAATAGACCATTATGGCAACAAAGATACCCGGATAGTCGAAATAGGAGTAAGGCCTGGAGAAAAATATGACGAAGTTCTCGTTTCCAGATACGAAGCTCCTAATACATATGAGTATGATGAAAATTATTATTTAATTTCTCCATGGTTGCAAATAGAAGGTTACGCAGATCATTATAAACAATTCAAATTGAAGAAGGTAGGATTTGCAGAATATTCATCAGCGACTGAACTTATGAGTAAGGAAAAGATAAAAACAATGCTTGGCAAGGGTGGTTTTTTAAATTGAAGAAACTGCTTATTTTTGGGTCTAGCGGAATGGCTGGACACGTTATTCACACATTCTTATCTAATCTAAAAAAATACGATATTAAGAATGTTGCATATCCATCCAAGCTGAATGACACGAGTATTGTCCTTGATGTTGAAAATAGAGACAAGGTGAAAACTCTGGTTAAAGAGTTTAAGCCGGACGTTATTATTAATTGTATAGGTATGTTGAATAAGGCTTGTGACGAAAACCCGGATAAGGCTATATACGTAAATAGCTTTTTCCCAAATTACTTGTCTAAGTTGGCTAAAGAAAATTCATCTAAGGTAATTCATCTAAGCACTGATTGTGTTTTCTCTGGCAAGAAGGGTAGTTATGTTGAAACAGATTTTAGAGATGGTAACGACGTATATTCCAGAAGCAAAGCTTTGGGTGAGTTAATTAATGATAGGGATCTGACCTTTCGTACTTCTATAATAGGTCCTGAACTTAATATGAACGGTCTTGGTCTGTTTTGCTGGTTTATGAAACAAAGTGGAGCTGTTAGTGGCTACTCAGACGTTTACTGGACTGGCGTTACTACTTTAGAGTTAGCTCGAGCTATAGATAAAGCTATAGACAATAATTTAGTCGGCTTGTATCACTTGGTCCCTTCTTCCAAAATATCAAAATACGATTTACTAAAATTGATATCAAAAATATGGAATAAAGCTGATGTTGAAATAAAAAAGGACAGTAATAAAAAAGTAGACAAAAGTTTGATAAATACCAGAAAAGATTTTGACTTCAAAGTTAGAAATTATGAAACAATGTTGTTGGAACTTTTTAATTGGATTAAAGATAATAAGAAGTTGCTAAAATAACTATGAATGTTCAAACTAAGGTTGTTTTAGTGAAAGGCACAACGCTCTTTATAATGGAGATTTAACAAATGGAACCCGTATACAACACTAAGAATACTGATAGTCATAAGGTGTTTTTCTTTTTTGTATTTCTTGCATTGATAAGGCTGCTATATATGGTTACTTATTCGCCTAATTCTGGTGGTGGCGATAGTATGAACTATTTCCGTATGCTCTTGAGCGGAGGATCAAATCTCATTCATGCTAGTGGATATCCATATCTGATAGGATTGCCTTTTAGATTTCTTTGGTCCAAGCACTTGCTTACGACAAACCAACAATGGGTACTATATTATATCGTTCTGGTTCAGCATTTAATAAGTTATTGTGTTTTGTATTTTTTCTTTCGTGAAATATCAAGATATGGACGATTACTCGGTTGTTTAACAGTCTTTTTCCTAACTGTTTACCACGGTATGTTACAGGCTACATCACAAATATATCCTGAATGGCTTCAGGCAAATTTACTCATAATAATGCTAATATTGTTACATCGGACGATTGTTCCTGATTTTTCACAAAATAAAAAATTTTTTTATTTTATAGCAGCTACCGCTATATTAGCTGTTAACTTTTTAGTAAAATATAACTCGATATACTGGTTGGTATTTTTAGTATTATGTTTAATGCTTTTAAAAATTAGTGTTTTAAAAAAAGTTTTAGTCGTTTTTTTGGCGATTATAACATTTACGTCAATTATTTATGCTTATAAACGCTATGTTCACTTTCCATCAACAGGAACAACAACTTTATCATACGACAAAGCATGGGTTTTGCTGGATAGCCTACCTAACTTTATACCACACCACGCACTAAATCCAGCGACTGGAATTTATACTAAAAGGTTATTATTACTTAATAACCTTTTGCCGTGGGATAACCAAAATGTTGGTGCAATTAGCAATATAAACTCTGTTTCACCAGACATAAATATTTACCGCTCTAAATATCTATATCTGTTGACGGCGGATGAGAAGCAAATAGATATTCTTCTTGCTAACATAAAAACCTTTAGACCTTTTGTTTTTTTTACAGCTTTTTCGCCAACAACTTATTACCTAGGGCTTGCAGAAGGAGATCAACTTGGTGTAGATGTTTTTAAAGAAAATGTAAGAAAATATTGGAAAGAGTATTCCTCAAATATATTTCGAACTACATTTAAAGATCTTACTCGTCGAGATCATGGTTGCATAAAAATTCCACTTACACTTGGCGAAAATGCAAAGTATTTAGGACGAGGTTTCTACAAATTGGATATGTCTTCTGTTGAACGTCATGGTAGAGCAATGTTTTATAATGACACCTATCATGTTTGGAAACCCGGCATGTTTCTTTTTAATGTGTTGCTTTTTTTTGATAACATTATGTACACCGTAATTATTACCTTTTTACTTTTAATTGGTTTTATTATTTCTTGCTATGCCATTTTAAAAAAACATGAACCTTATTTATTAAATTACTTTGTGGTAATTTTAACCATTATGTCTCTAGGTTTTGTGCTTTTTTCCAATGCGATCTGTATTTTTAGAAGTGACAAAGAGGTTATAGCTTTAATGCCGATCGTTTGTTTTGTATTATCAAAAGCCATTATGGATCTCTTTATTATGTTTAAAAAGTTAAAAAGCAACATTACGACTCTTTGAATCCTATAACTAAAAATTGCTTACCAAATAATTTCCAGAGTAGAGGAATTCGTAAATAATACTTAGTGAGAAATGAAGATGGAGGGAGTCCTCCGGTAAAAGAAAATGGTAAAAATTGTGGGTGAATTTCTTTAATCCTGAATCCTGCCGAAAAAAGATGTTCTGCCAAGGATTTATCAGTAAGACAAACTCTATGGTCCGCAAAATTAAAATAATCTTTACTACAAAACTTAAAATTTGGCCCGATAATAGCAATACGTCCACCTGGCTTTAAAGATAGAAACATCTTTTTTAGTAATGTTTGAATAGCCTCTGGATTATGGAGGTGTTCAAGAAAATTTGAAATCCATACAACGTCAAAATATTCTTTTGGAAGAGTGGTGTCTTCTACATTTCCCTGGCAAAAATGAATGTTTGATGGGTGTTCTTTAAAATCCAATCGTAAGTCAATGCCCCAGCATTCGGTTGAAACAGGTAGATTTAAAAGGAATTCCATGCTTCCACAAGCAGGTTCAAGAACACGCGATGGCTTACCGAGGTGGTTGTGCATCCAGAGTGCAATTTCATGCCACACTTTATGCTTTTTTTCGATGTCAATATTTTTAAAACGGTAATCATAGATTTTGTTGTGATTTAATTCATTCATTGTCTTCCTCTATTTTTTATTGCTAACCATTGCCACCGCATATAACGTGGTAACCATTTAATAAATTTAAATTGTGATTGTCCATTTGTACGATCTCTCCAACTTGTAGGGACTTCTGTTATTTTGAAGCCTCTCAAATGCGCCTTAACAACAAGCTCAAGCCCCAATTCAAATCCACCCGTACTTTCGATTGGGATTTCGTTGATAATTTTTCGACTATAAAGCTTAAAGTTGTTAGTTGCATCATGGGTTGGGATTCCCGCGATCCAGTATAGGGACAAACCTGCTAGTCGCGAAAGAATGCTCTTTATCAAAGGTCCACCAATTTGTCGTCCACCTCGCATATAACGGGAAGCGCAAACCATGTCTGCTTTATAATCAACTGCAGTTTGATACATTTTGACTATTACTTCAGGCGGGTCTGAGAGATCAGCCATTGTTATAACAACCCAAGGGGCGGTACTGGTTTGTAGGCCAGTTTTGATAGCTCCAAGTACTCCTAAATTATAAAGATTACGAATAAATTTGATATTAATTCCAAGTTTTTTAGAAACGCTTTTTGCCTCTGGTAAAGTATTGTCTTCTTCGAAATCATAGACAATGTATATTTGATTGGGAATTGTAACTTTTGAATAAATTCCCTCGAGCATTTTACCAATATTGCCTGCCTCATTGTAGACAGGAACAATTATATCTATTACAGGAATGGACACTAAATTCCTCCTATTTCAACCTGGTTTTTGATCCATGGAACGACTTCGTCCAGAATTTGTTCAAGTCCTGTATTAGCTTCGTATCCGAGTAAGTTTTTTGCTTTAGAAACATCTGGAACCCTTTTTTGAACATCGTATTTATATGGTTCATCAGAAATATATCGGAATGGAACACTTGGTTTAAGACGTTTCCAAATTATTTCTGCAAGCTCTAGTACAGATGTAGATACTGGTGTAGAAAGATTAAAATCATTATTCATTGCTTTTGGATGTTCAATACACAAGCGAATTCCACGAGCTAGATCACCCGCGTATGTGTAATGTCGTATTTGATTTCCAGCTCCGAGAATATGTAAAGGATCTTGCCCTTTAATAACTTTTTGGATCAAGTCAGGAATAACATGGCTCATCGCTAACTTAACATTGCCTGATAATATTTCGCAATCGCAAAGTGCCCTTTTTTCTCCAATTCCTACACAATTAAAAGGTCTTATTATTGTATAAGGTAGTCCAAACTGTTCATGTGCACCCTGGGCGTAATATTCACATGCAAGTTTTTGGAACCCGTAAGTGCTAAGTGGTGGAGGAGAAGTTCTTTCCATGCCCTCTTTGGTAGGAAATGAAGTCGTTGATTCGTATACCATACTTGAGCTAAAGACATTAATTTTTTTTAGGTGTCTATTTTTAAAAGCCCAAATGGCTGCATCAAAAGTAGAAGCCATTATGCGCTCATTCTCTGCTAAAAGATCATATGCAAATTCATGGAAATATGAAATTCCTCCTATCATTGCTGCTGCGCCTACTACCTGGTCACAATCCGTTATTAATTCTTTCATAAGTTCTACGTTTTTTGCATCACCTTCTACAAGATGGTAACGTGGATGATTGTCATAAGATTTTTCTATTTTTCCATACTTGGAAAAATTATCTATACCGTAAATTTCGTGTCCTTTCTCTAAAAGTTCCTCTACCAAATAGCCACAAATAAAACCTGCTGAACCTGTTACAAGAAGTTTCATAATCTTGATCTCCAAACGCCCCAACAATCAACGTAGGGCTTTTTAATGTCCAGTTTAATATATTCTTTATGTGGAACGCCAAGGATGATTCCGTCTGCTTTCTTAATAGCTTCATTCATTTCGACTGTCTCTTTAAGAAAAACGTCGCTAGGTATCACAGATGCCAGACGTATCTCTAAAACTTTCTTTAGTTTAAAGGAGAGGCTTTCGCGTATATCATCGTTGTTTGGTTTGAAAGTCATCCCAAGTATTGCAATCTGTTTTCCTTTTAGAGATCCGCCCAATAATTTTTCCATCTGATCAGCAAGGAACACTGGTAGCCCTTCGTTGACGAGCATTGCAGATTGGCCTAGGAAAAAATGACTTTTGTGAAATGCGGACAACTGCATTGTGTCTTTAAATAAGCATGGCCCGGCTGCTAAGCCAGGACGCACATAGTGTTTGGCCCTTGGATAATCATCCCTGAGAGCATCAAATATCTTGTAAAAATTTAAACCCTGTTCTTCAATCATCATATAAAATTGATTTGCAATTGCAAATTCAAGATATCTCCAAGAGTTTGTCATCAGCTTTGCCACCTCAGCTTCTTTTGGAGAAAGCCTTATAATTTTAGGGGCAATAGTCGAAAAAAGTTCTGCTGCAGCATCTTCTGCTTCGGGAGAAGTTGCAGAAACTAGTTGTGGTAGTGAGAAAATCTCTGTGATCCCATGACCCTGAACTATTCGTTCTGGGCAAAAAGCTAGTCGACAGGAGCCTAAATATTTTCTTAACTGATAATCAACGATTTCCATTACACCTGGGTAAATGGTGCTTCTAAGTATTACTAAAGTGTTTTTTGATAAGTAAGGCAAGTACGTTTCTATAACTTTTAATACATCATGTACCTGTGGGTTGTGGTGCTCGTCTACTGGCGTGCCTGTTACAAAGAAAACGATATCTGCTTTTTTGATTAGATTAGCATCGGTTGTTGCAAACAGATTTTTTCCTGAGTGATTTTTTAAGATTTCTTCCGCCCCTTCTTCAAAAAAAGGAAGTTTGCCTTCATTTATAGAATTGACGGCCTTTTGATTGATGTCTAGTAAGTAAATATCATGACCTTTGTAGGCTAAAGCAAGTCCAAGAGGTATTCCTACGTGCCCACAACCACCAACAATTACGATATTCTGTTTGTTTGTTTTCATTGAACCAACTCCATTATAATTGAATCTATAGTCTCTTTAGTATCAGGCTTTTTGTCAATAATCCAGCAAGTTTTTTACTTGCCTGATAGCTTGAATTAAAGAAACATGGTAACGTTTATTAGTAGATAAATTATGAATAATAATAAAACTAAAATACTTGTTGTTACGGAACGCTTTTTCCCGGAAGAGTTCATAATAAACGATCTTGTATCTGAGTGGATAAAAAAAGGACTTTCCGTATCTGTTTTAACTCAAATTCCTAGTTATCCAGCAGGAAAAGTTTTTAGTGGCTACAAGAATAGATTCTATTATAAGGAAAATTGTAAAGGTATAGATGTATATCGTTTTAGAACAGTTCAGGGTTATAAAGGAAGTTTGTTTTTTAAGATCCTTAATTACATTAATTTTGTGATTTTAGGCTCGGTAGTTGCGTTATTCATCGGTAAAAATTTTGATAAGATATTCGTGTATCAAACAGGCCCTTTAACATTAGCGATACCTGCTGTCGTAATAAAGAAGGTCTATTCGAAAGATATAACTATTTGGACACAAGATATTTGGCCAGATTCTGTTTATGCCTATGGCTTTAAGAAAACGATAATTTTAACAAAGTTTTTAGATTGGTTCGTGAGGTTTATTTATGGTAATTGTAAACAATTCTTTATTCCCTGTGAAGGTCAGAGGAATTTAATTGGTAAATATACAGAAAACAAGAATATACATTATGCTCCTAACTGGTCATTTTTAGAGGATGCAAATAAGGACTCAATAACTCTTTCTGAGAATTTCAATTTTACTTTCGCAGGTAATATCGGAAAGGTTCAGAACCTTGATAATGTTATTAAGGGATTTGCCTTAGCTCAAAAAGAAAAATCTTCAATTCAGTTGAACCTTATAGGGGATGGTTCTGCTCTGAACGAACTAAAAGAGCTGGTTAAAAAAGAGCAAATAAATAACGTCGTCTTTTGGCCTAGGACAAGCTCTGTGGAGATAGGGAAATATTTAAGGGCAAGTGATGTTCTTGTTGTTTCATTAAAGGATAATCCAATTTTTGAGGTAACCATACCAGCCAAATTTCAAGCATATTTAATGATGGAAAAACCAATTTTTTGTATTATGAATGGTGAATTAAAAAACATAGTGGAAAAGAACAAAATAGGTCTTTGTGCTTTTCCGTCAGATATAGATGATATAAAAACAAAGTTTCTGTATTTTTATAGCTTTAATAAAGCAGAATTACATGGTTTGATAGACAATATAAGGATAACAAAGGATCGCGCGTTTAATAGGGTTAAAGTTATTAATGAATTAACAAGGCTTTTTTTGGTTGATGTATGACGTGTTTTAAAAATATTGATTTAAATTTGTTTTTTATTCTAATCCCATTTATTTATGGTTTTCAGGTAGTTTTTGGAAATAATTTTATAGGATTGATTCCCTATTTATTTTTGTTTGTTTTTCTGATCAGAACGATTGTTTTCAATTCCTTATTACAGAATTCCTACAAAAAACCTTCGGTACTTACCTTTTTTGTTTTACTGTATACTTGCCTTATTTTAGGTTCGTGTGCGAAGGAATTTATAACAGAGGGTTTTATTTCCGCGATTAGATTAGGTGTTCTTTATTTTCTGCCAATAAGCTTGTATTTTATTGTAAAAAACATAGAAAAAGACAACGACGTTAAAATAATTTTAAATATTATAATTATAACAACGTGTCTGGTGTCTATTGAGGTTTTGTACGAATTTACGGTTCATTCTTTAAAAGTAATGCCGACTTGGTTTGAAATAAAAAATTATAATTATGTAAAAACTATTTCGGTGGATGACCCGTTACAACTTTTAGGTTGGTACAGGCCTACTGGTTTACTAGAACATGTGCACGTTACTGGTTCGGTGCTTTCTATTGGGTTTATAGGTAGCTATTTGTTCTATTTATTGAAGGGTAAAATATTTTATCTTTTAGGTACGCTGCTCTGTTTTGTTGGAATGATCGCATGTGCGGCTAGATTAGCTTTGGCTTCCGGAGCATTAGCATTTGTATTGATTAGTTGTTTGTATTATAAAAAAGCTTTTTTTATAACGAAGAGTACAAGAAAAATTTTTACAGTTGGCTTAGGTGTCGTGCTTATAACCGGAGCTCTTTATTTTGCTTTTCATTCTCATGTGTATTTTTGGTCAAATGCTTATACAAAGGTTATAAAAACAGGACAATTTATGCCTAGTGCAAGCACAACAAGTGCTACGGGAGCTATATCAGCTGTTTCTGAGAGAGCTCTTGTTATGACGACAGAAACTAAACATATTGTTAGTTCGCTTAAAAATGAATTTATTTACTTGTTATTTGGGCATGGGTGGCAAACCAGTGCATCGTTAGAAAAACGTATTATGAACGATGATTTTTTTGTTTTACAAATTCTAGGGCAGATTGGAATAGTTGGATTAATTGTTTTTTATGGCATGTTCTTTTGTGGTTTAATATTTTTGGTGCATAATCTCAAAAATTTATCTGCTGAAAAACAGTTATTGCTTGTGTCTGCGGGAGTGATTTTGTTTTTGTTAGGAATTTCAACGCTTCATAGTGGCGTTGTTTTAAGAAAGTCTGTCTATTATCTCTTGTTTCTTGCGTTGGGGATAGTACATAGATTTACAAGGGTTAAAGGAATTAGTGGAACAGTGAATAAATGAGAAAAGTTTTTATATTAATTTTAATATGCTTTTGGTTTTTACATGTATTTATACCAATTTGCTGTTATCTGATTTTTGGTTTTGTCCCAATTTATTCTAACGTTAATGATGTTGGCCTGCTGGTTAAAGTAACTCTTTTGGAAACGATAACAATTTTTGGAACGAGCTGTTTGCTGTGCTTTCTTCCAGATAAGAAAGTTACAATAGATCCTAAGTATTATAATCTTACGACACTTTTTTATTTTTCATCGTTGTATGCGGTAGTATATTACTACTTTGGTGGTGGTTTTTTAGGATTATTAGCAGGCTCTTTAAATGGGACAATATTAAGTTATATTGGGCTATTTTTTTCGCTTCACGTTGTCTTAGCAATGCTTTCGTTCTATCAGAAGAAAAGATATAATATATTACTTCTATTATTATTTTTTATTTTTATAAAGACTTTTACGGGAAGCAGAAGTGCTATAATGGTTATTATATTTATTCTTTTCCCGTTCATGTTATTTAATAATTATAAAAAATATAAAACAAAACTATATGTGATTATTTTGTTAGGCCTTTTTTTGGCCCCTACATTTTATGTTTTTGCAACCATGCAAAGAGGAACAAAATTCGGGGACATTAATTTAGTTAAAGGTGTCATCGGCAGATTGTCCACTCTGGAAATAGCGATGCTACCTGTTTTTTGTAAGGACAATGATAGTCCTAAATGTAATTTAAATGTTTTTTATGAAAAATATAATATTGTTAATCAGGCTAAACTGGCGATTGATTCTGTTTACCCTGGTACTCTTTTTGAATATGATGTTGACCCTAATCGATATTATCTAGTCGCTTTTCTTGAGCATAGTAAAGAATATGTTCGTGCTAATTATCAATCTATGAACATAACACTCCCGACTTATTTTTATATGTATTATGGTTTTTACATTTCAATAATTCTGTCTATTCTGGTTTTTACAGGCTACTACCTTGTTTGGTATTATTTTTCTCCAAGGAATATTTATATATTTATTGGATTAATAGTAACTTTGTACCCGTTCCTTTATTTTTTTGATTTTGTCATGTGGTTTAGACAACTATATGCAACGATGCTGACCGTTTTAATGGTTAATATTTTTGCTTTTGTCAGAAAAGCGGTTGTAAAAAGTTATAAATGTAGCGGATAAACTAGTTTTTATTTTAGGCAATGGAAAATAAAAGTTTTCTATTTATTTCTTCTCCAATATTCTTACGACCCAAAAACCTGCCATAACAAGACACATTATCAAGAAGAAAAATATCAGCCCGTATTTTCCGCCAGTTAAAGCGATCAAAATTCCTATCAGTCCAAATGAAATACAAACTAAGTATGTTAAAGCGATTATCTGTCTGACAGAAAGTCCTATGTTTAATAATCGATGGTGTATATGATTTTTGTCGGCCTTAAAGATGCTTTCTTTCTTTTTGATTCTTCTAAACGTTATATAAATTATGTCAGCCATAGGTAGCAACAATAGAACAAAAGGGATTGCCATCATTATAGCCATAGATGTTTTTTTCATCCCCATCATGGCGATCATTGCATACATACAGCCTATAAAATATGATCCTGAGTCTCCCATGAATATTTTAGCTGGAGGAAAATTAAATATATAAAAACCAAGTAATCCTCCAAAAAGTATTCCAGATATCAGGGTAACAAAAAAGGCACCTTCTATAATAGAAACAACAAACGTAAATCCAAGAGCGATCATCATGATTCCAGCAGCAAGCCCGTCCATACCATCGATAAGGTTTACTGCGTTTAACAATGCAACAACCCACAACGCTGTAATTAAATACGAAAGTACCCCGAACTCGATTGGATAGCCCAAAACGTTAACACTGTGGATTGCGAGTCCCGACATTGCAACACCAAAACCGATAGCGAGTTGTATCGTCAGTTTTTGTAGAGCTCTTATGCCGATTAGATCGTCTAATATCCCAAGTAAAAATGCTGCCGAGCCGCAAAAAATAAATCCAATTTCAGAAAAAGTTTTTGGCCGAATAAAGGACAACATCTGGTTTGTGTTTTGTGCCAGATAATATATTGCTATAAAGGCAACAAATATCATTACTCCGCCAAGACGAGGAATTGGTTTTTTATGAATTTTTCTATCATTAGGGATATCAAGCCAGTTAAATTTTTTGGCAAAGTAGTTTACTGGGAAAAATAGAATTGCAGATGTGAGTGCTGCTATCGCTCCATAAAATAAGAACATCCAAATCATATTAGAATAGATACTATAAGCTTGGGATTAGTCAACATTTAGTCTTTCAGGCGATATTTATAAAAAACTGACATACAAGGGGCATCGTTACTAGGGTTCAGAGGAGATTTTATGTTGCAGACATAATGTTGTCCTAATGTTTAGTCTTGACCTTGCTTGGGTGGTAGTGATATGAAGTCACATGGTGATTATAAATCACATAAATTACAGAAGGAAGAAGCAAGAAAGCTTTTGAGTAGGATAACAAGGGAGTATCCAGATAATGTTTTGTTTTCAAAACATGCTGTTGAAGAGTTAGCGAAAGATAACCTAACAGTCGTTTCTGCTAACAATATTTTAAGATCAACAGATGCGCAAATATTGGTAGAGGGAGAGTTTGAAAATGGAAGTTACAGATACAGATTAGAGACAATGGATGTGTGCTTAATTATTGTGTTTAATTCTGGCCAGGAATTGGTGATCGTTACGGCATGGAGGAAAAGAAAATGAAATGTTTGAACTGTAATAAAGAAATGAAACTTGTTATTGAAAATCACAAGTACACAGAATGTGGCTTGGATAATATTGTAATTGTTAATATGAAAAGATACCTCTGTCCTAATTGTGACGAGGAATATTTGAACATACCAAACATGGAAACACTACATCGCGCTATAGCAGAAACCATTGCCAATGACTTTCATCGTTTAAGTAATAAAGAGTTTCGATTTTTAAGAGAATATCTTGGCTATTCCGGTGCTTTTTTTGCTAAACTAATTGGTGTGACCAGAGAATCTGTTTCAAGATGGGAAAATGGCAAGGCCGTTATACCCCGCCACATGGAACTATTGATAAGGATGTTGGCTTTGCATTGTGAACCAGACAGGAACTATAATTTGCACGATCAAATTCTAAAAGGCACAAAAAAATTAAGTTCCTATCGTATAAAATTGGAATTTAATAAGAAGAAGGAATGGGAAGTAAAAACAGCAGCCTAAAATCCTAGGCTTTTTTCAAACTGTTTTTGTCTACAGAGACTTTAATTAATTCAAATAATATTTCTACCCTTTGTTTATCGTTATATGTTCCAGAGACAACAGCCTCTATTCCTTCTAATGGCCCATTCGTTATTTGGACTTTATCCCCCGCCTTCATTTCTTCCTCAAAACAATATTTTGCTTCTATTAAATTGCCGTCTTTGCAACGGTTTTGAAGTTCTGTTACGATCTTCTCGTTAATGGGATGAGGTGTTTTTCCTATCCCAAGTATCTTTAGCACTCCTCGAGTATAATTAATGGTCTTAAAATCTTTTTCTATATCTAGCTTTACGAAAATATATAAAGGGAACAGTGGTTGGACAAGATATTGTCCTCTTTTTTTATTGTATTGATTAAGTTTTGGGTTGAACGCGGTATAACCAGCACTGTTAAGACGAACGGTTATGTCATCCTGACGCCCAGGCTTACTCATTACCACGAACCAATTGAGTTTGCTCATTAATCCGTTTTTACCAGTGATTGGCTCGGACATCAAGGTCAACATCTTGACTTTGGCATGCGGCATATCTATATTACAGCCGAAGGAGAAATCTAATGAAGAATATAATGAAAACTTACCTTTTGATAGGGTTGCTTAGTGCACTATTGATTTTTATAGGAGGCGCAATTGCAGGACAAGGCGGTATTGTAATTGCACTTGTTTTCTCGTTAGTTTTTAACGTCGTAGCATTGTGGTTTTCTGATAAAATAGTCCTTTCAATGTACAAGGCAGAAGAAATATTGCGATCTCATCCATCTGGTCTTTATGAAATAGTCGAGAGATTGTCTAAAAAAGCGAATATCCCAATGCCCAAGGTCTATATAATTCCCGATAATGCACCTAATGCTTTTGCAACAGGTAGAAGTCCTCAAAAGGCTGCTGTAGCCGCAACATCTGGTCTTTTGCATGCACTAAGTATAGAGGAGATAGAGGCTGTAATAGCGCATGAGCTTTCTCATATAAAGAACAGGGATACTCTGATACAAACTTTAGTTGCTGTAATAGCTTCTGCAATAATTCATATAACTGCTATCGCTAAATGGGGGATGATCTTTGGAATGGGGCGTGGAGAAGGAGATAGTGATCGTGGTGGACTTATAATGACTATCTTAATGATAATTTTTGCTCCGATAGCGGCGATATTAATACAAGCTGCAATTTCCAGATCTAGAGAATATGTGGCAGATAAAGGTTCAAAACAATTGATAGGTAGCGGCATGCCTCTGGCTAACGCGTTAAGGAAAATAGATAATATCTCTAGTCGTGGTCTAACGATGGAAACAGCGAGCCAAGAAACTGCACATATGTTTATAATGAATCCTCTTTCTGGAAAATCGTTGCTTTCGATGTTTAGAACACATCCAGAGACAGAAGATAGAATAAAAGAGCTTTTATATAGTTAATTAAAAGGGGGTGTGTATGGACCAGAACATGGAAATAGATTTTTCTACTTTTGTTATGTCGCTGGCTTCTGCAGCATATTGTTCAATGGGTCTTTGTCCTAATCCTGTAACCAAGAAGGTGGAAAAGAACCTTGTCTCCGCAAAACAGCAAATAAGCCTTTTGGAGATGTTAAAGGAAAAAACAAAGAACAACCTTACTAAGGATGAAGAGACCACATTGGAGTCGATGCTATATCAACTTCATATGATGTATGTAAAATGTGTTGAAACAGACAAAGATGATAAAATCCCACGCTAAAATAAATCTAGGGCTTTATATAACGGGTAAACGTAGCAACGGATACCATGAGTTGTGTTCGGTTTTTTTACCGATTGAGTTGCATGACAAAATAGAAATCACCAGCTCGGACAAATTTTCTATATCTGCTACTGGGCCATTTGGAAGGACTTGCCCAACAGATGAAAAGAACACTATGTTCAAGGCCTACTCAAAACTTAAAGCCCTTATGTCTACAAAAGGAGTGGGTCTTGATCCGGTAAAAATAAACATACAAAAGAACATTCCCTCGGAGGCAGGCTTAGGGGGAGGAAGCTCAGATGCGGCGGCAGTCTTAAAGGGGGTGAACAACCTATATGATCTTGGTCTTGGTTCACAGGAACTTAAGATTATAGGTGCTGAAATAGGCGCTGATGTACCCTTTTTTATAGATGAAGAGCCTGCTTTGGTTGAAGGGATCGGAGAGCTTGTAACACCGTTTAAACTAGAACACAACTATTGGATATTATTAATAAAACCATCGAAAGGGATAAGCACAGCGGACGTCTATAGACAGTTTACTTTGAGTTTGACATTAAAAAATAGCAATGTTAAACACACGGAACACCTGAGAAATTTATGTTTTCAGGGGTTAAAAAAAGCGGAAGAGCTAAAAACTCTCTATAACGATTTGGAGAGTATCAGCGTCAAGATCCTTCCAGAGATCTCCGCGATAAGGGCTTATTTAGAGGCCTTATCGCCGCTTGTTACGATGATGAGCGGAAGTGGAAGCAGCGTTTTTGCTGTGTTTGACAGCGAGCCTGCTGTGGATGGACCAAAAGACAAAGATTGGTTTTTCTGCAAAACAAAAGTTAAGAGAGGGCACTATGGACATCACTGAAATCAAAGTTTACCCAGTAAACGAAGACAAGCTGAAAGCGTATGTGACTGTTACTTTTGACAACTGTTTTGTAGTTAGAGACCTCAAGATCATTCAGGGCAACAATAGGTTGTTTGTTGCAATGCCAAGCAGAAGAATGAAAGACGGAAGCTTCCGCGACGTTGTTCATCCTTCCAATTCTGACATGAGAGATCTTTTGGAAAAGAAAATCTTTGATAAGTATAACGAAGTGTTGAAGTCACCTGAACTAGGTGCAAGAAACTATGAGCACGAAACCACTTCTGCAAGTACTAGTGCATAAGTTTTCTTAGTTTTTTTGGAGTGGGGCGTCGCCAAGTTGGTAAGGCACAAGATTTTGATTCTTGCATTCCCGGGTTCGAGTCCTGGCGCCCCAGCCAACGAGCAAAGCGAGTTGGCGGCTAGAAGCATTTTAAATGAGCGAGGGTATATCGAGCTACTCCTGGCGTAGTTGGAAAAAATATAAAAAAGGAGTTTGAAAAATGGACGGAACAATGAACAGTATGAAGCTCTTGACCGGAACATCCAACATCGACCTTTCTCAAAAAGTTTCTGGATTTTTGGGTGTGCCAATAACTCCTATGGATGTAAAAAGATTTGCGGATGGAGAAGTTTTTACAGAAATTAAAGACAGTATTCGTGGAGAAGATGTCTATTTGATCCAATCCACTTGTTTCCCCGTTAATGAAAATTTGATGGAACTTCTTGTTATCCTCGATACATGCAAACGTGCTTCTGCAAGAAGCATTAACGTTATAATTCCTTACTTTGGATATGCAAGGCAGGATAGAAAAGTTACTCCAAGAACTCCTATTACTGCAAGGTTGGTTTCTGATCTTTTGGAAACAGCAGGAGCGACAAGAGTGTTGAGCGTAGATTTACACTCAGGCCAGATACAGGGTTTCTTTAACATGCCTTTTGATAATATTTATGCTGCACCTGTTCTTTTAAATAAATTACAGACAGCGTATCAGGGACAAAAAATCACAATAGTTTCTCCTGATGCTGGTGGCGTAGATAGGGCAAGAAAATTTGCATCAAAACTTGATTGCGGGCTTGCTATCGTCGATAAAAGACGTTCAGCTCCTAACGAGGCTAAAGTTATGCACCTTATAGGTGATGTAGAGGGTAGCATTGCTCTTATAGTTGATGATATGATAGATACTGCAGGAACACTCTGCAACACAGCGGCCGCAGTTAAAGAGAATGGTGCTATCAAAGTAATTGCTGCTGCAACACATGGTGTTTTCTCTGGTCCTGCACTTTCCAGAATACATGAGTCTGTGTTGGATGAAGTCTATATTACAGACACTATTCCTCAAACGGATAAAGTTGCTAACGTTGGTAAAATAAAGATACTTTCTATCTCTTCACTTTTGGGTGAGGCGATAAGAAGAATACATTTAAGGGAGTCTGTAAGTTCACTTTTTATATAAATAATTTTTGCGACAGGAGGATACTGCATTATGAAGAGCATTGAGATTGATGTGACCGCAAGGTCAGAGATGACAAAGAATGAGCTTAGCCGTTTTAGAAAGGAAGGTAATGTGCCAGCGATACTGTATGGAAAGCATATAGAAAAAAATATTCCGTTGTCTTTTAATTCGAAGATTTTTTCTAAGATCTTAAGTACTGGCGGAAGATCAACAATACTTGTGTTTAAATCAAATGACACAAAATTGAATGGAACATCTGCGCTTATTAAAGAAGTTCAGAGGGATGCTATTACAGATGTCTTCTTGAATGTTGACTTAATAGAGATAAGAAAGGGAGAAAAGATCTCTCTTTCAATTCCTATCGACTATGTTGGTATACCAGAAGGTGCTAAACTGGGTGGTGTTATCGATATTCAGAGAAGAGAACTTAAGATCGAGTGTCTACCTACAGATATACCAGAAAAGATTACGATCGATATTACTAACATGAATCTTAACGACGTTATACACGTATCTGATGTTAAGGTTGCAGAAGGTATAAGAGTTATGGATGATAAGTCGTTTGCGCTTATCTCCGTTAAGGTCGTTAAAGAAAAGGTTGAGGCTGTTGCTACTCCTGCTGAAGGCGCTGAGGGTGTTGCTGCTGAAGGCGCTGAGGGTGTTGCTGCTGAAGGAGCGGCTCCTGCTGAAGGTGCTGCTGCGGCTGCAAAACCTGCTCCTGCTACCGATGCGAAAGCTGCAGCTAAAGCTGCTCCTGCTGCAAAGGGTAAGGACAAAAAGTAATAATGTTTGTTTTTGTAGGACTTGGTAATCCAGGAAGTGAATATAAAAGGACCCGGCATAACGCCGGGTTTCTTTTTTTAGATTATCTTTTCGATCAGTACAAAAGTACTGCCTCAGGGGAAAAGAGTAATTTTACTTTTGCGGACATTTCAATTCAAAGGAATAAAATAAGACTGATTAAGCCGACGACATATATGAATCTAAGTGGTGCTGCCGTAAAAAAAGCAGTTGGTGAATTGGTCACGAACAATATTGATTTCGACGTAAAAAAAGATCTTTGGATCATTCACGATGATGTTGATCTCGCTCCAGGGCAAATAAAGATAAAAGAGAGTGGTGGAGATGCAGGGCATAATGGTGTTAAAGACATAATTGCAACTCTTGGCTCGCCGGATTTTGTAAGAGTAAGAATAGGTGTTGGTCGGCCTAGCGACAAAACAAAACGTATTGGTACTGCCGATTATGTTCTTGATGATTTTACCAAAGAAGAAAAAGAGTTATTACTGAATGATTCTTTTCCTCGTGTTCATAGGTTCATAAAAGAAAGTTTTGCAATAGGTTATCAAAAAGCCAAAAGTAGACTTACATTGGAGTTAGGGCAAAGCAAATAGCCTCTACTCTTTTAGCTCCATTATCCAATAGTATTTTTGCGCATTCATCTATGGTGCTACCAGTTGTCGTAACATCGTCTATTAAAAGAACATTTTTTCCGTTAACTGAAGAATCTTTTCTTAAATAAAATCTGTTTTTTGTAGAGATCCTTTGTTTTTTTCTTTTATGTTTTTGCGTTCTTTTAAATATTGGAAAAAGTTTTCTTGCTAAAGCTATATCAAAGGGGATCTCGGTGTATTTTGAAAGGATAGAGACTATATAAGCCATATGTGCAAAGCCTCTTTTAATTTCATCTATGGCGTGTGAAGGAACAGGCACAATTATATCCGGCTGATTATTAAGGCTTAAACTTTCTAATATTAAAGGCACAATCGTTTTTGCCTGTCTGGTTTCTCGTCTGAATTTAAAAAGCCGGATCAAGTCTTTGACTGTTCTGTCATGTCTAAATAAAACGGTTATTTTGTAATATGAGGCATCTTCTACAGCGATGTGTCTTGAGTACATCATAGCCGCGATTCCTTTTATACAGGAGGAGCAAAGGCCGATGTTCAAACCTCGTAAATGGAATATGCGTTGTCTACAGATATTGCACTTCATTCTTTCCATAGCTGCAACGACTGTTCCTTTTAAAAATGCTTTTTATAGGTGTCTTAACGACGATTTTTAGTACTCTATGTCTCTTAGTATAATAAGCGTTTCATCACCGATATTTTGAGAAATTGCTTTTCTACATTTTATATCCTGACTTTGAAGTTCAAACATTATTACCTGTCGATCCTTTTTTACATCTTCACAAAGAACTATGCTTAAGTTTTTAGTTTGTAGGCCCTTTAGTGCCTTTGATAGGTCGTTCTTATATCCTTTTCCTGTCCCGATTATGATAGTTTTTGGGATACCGAGAGCTTTATCTGTGTTCAACAAAAGTGTTTCGCCACCCTTTCCGTTATATTTTTTACTTATGATCAGGTTGGAAATTGTTGAATTAAGCCTCCAGTCGATCACGGACGTAATTCCAGATAAAGGGATGGATATTTGTTTGACCATCACAGCCAAAGTATCCCCTTCGAGCTTTTTTAAATGTTCTCTATAAAGAATAGCCACGGCGAGATTATAACAAAAAAGCCCTTGACTTGCTATTCCAAACATAGTTAAAGTTATTACATATTCAAGGTAGATATCAATTAACCCAATTTAGGTCTAAATCTTTGATGATCGAACTAACAAATTAAAAATGTCTTTTTTAAAAACAACAATTAAATAGAGGAGTTTTCGTATGTCTGAAAATGAGAATGGTAACGGCGCTACTAGTGCCAACGGTAATGTTCTTTATTTGCATGATCTTAAGCAAATGAAGATAGAGGGTCTGACCGACCTTGCAAAACAGTATGAGGTCGAGAATCCTGCAGGTCTTAAAAGGCAGGAACTTATTTTTGCTGTTATAAAATCACATGCTGAAAAAGATGGGCAAATTAATGCTGATGGAGTCCTAGAAATACTACCGGACGGATTTGGTTTTATAAGGTCTCAGGACTACAGTTATCTTCCTGGTCCTGACGATATATATGTTTCTCCATCTCAGATAAGAAGGTTTAACCTTAGAACTGGGGACACGGTTACCGGTCAAATAAGGCCACCAAAAGAGTCAGAAAGATATTTCGCTCTTTTAAAAGTTGAAACAATAAATTTTGAGTCTCCAGAAGTTGCAAAGGACAAGATCCTTTTTGATAACCTGACACCGTTATATCCGGACGAGAAGTTCAATATGGAAGGAGCGCCTACTAAAGAGGATATGTCCACTAGAGTTGTAGAAATGCTAACTCCTATAGGAAAGGGACAGCGTGCATTGATCGTTGCTCCTCCTAGAGCTGGTAAAACGGTTCTTTTACAGAATATAGCAAATGCAATAACAAGGAACCACCCAGAAGTATTTTTGATAGTCCTTCTTATAGATGAACGACCAGAAGAAGTTACGGATATGCAGAGGAATGTTAAGGGAGAGGTTGTAAGTTCAACTTTCGATGAGCCTGCAAGCAGACATGTTCAAGTCGCAGAAATGGTAATAGAAAAAGCAAAAAGGCTTACCGAGCATAAAAGAGACGTTGTCATTCTGCTAGATAGTATTACTCGTCTTGCAAGGGCATATAACACTGTCGTTCCTCCATCAGGAAAGGTTCTTTCCGGTGGTGTGGACGCGAACGCATTGCACAAGCCAAAGAGATTCTTTGGTGCGGCAAGAAATATAGAAGAAGGTGGTAGTCTTACAATTATAGCGACAGCACTTGTTGATACAGGCTCAAGAATGGACGAAGTAATATTTGAAGAATTCAAAGGTACTGGTAACTGCGAGATATTGTTGGACAGAAAGTTAATGGAAAAGAGAATTTTCCCATGTATAGACGTGAACAAGTCCGGTACAAGAAAGGAAGACTTGTTGCTTGATTCGTTCGCATTACAGCGAATATGGATTCTAAGGAAAGTCCTTGCACCAATGAATACTGTGGAAGCTATGGAGTTCTTGTTAGATAAAATGAAAGGTTCCAAGAACAATGCTGACTTCTTCCAGTCAATGACGAGTTAAATATGAAGTTTGAAACAGTTGTAGTCGGTCCGTTATCTGTTAATTCCTATATTCTTTATGATGAGGAAACCAGGGACTGTGCAATTATAGACCCAGGAGAGGAAGGTTTTAAAATAATAGAAACTATTTCCTCTTTGAACCTTAATCCAAAAGAAGTTTGGTTAACTCATGCGCACTTTGACCATTTAGGTGGCATTGCTGCTGTAAAAAGAAAATACAACGTAGATGTTTTTTTGCACAGCGAGGATTATTTCCTATATAAGACGGCAACTGAACACGCGACGCTTTTTGGTTTTGATATAGAGGCACCAACACCAGATCCTTTATTCTTTAATATGAAAATAGGAACTAAAAAAATAGGGTCCTTTATAGTAGATATTCTTCATACTCCGGGGCATTCTCCAGGGAGCGTTTCTTTTTATAATAAGGAACGGAATATTGTTTTTGTAGGAGATCTTGTTTTTGATCACAGTGTAGGCAGAACAGATGTTCCTGGCGGTTCTTTTGAGGATTTGGAGACTAGCATACAAAAACAGATATATACATTAGGAGATGATTGCGTAATATATCCGGGGCATGGGCCAAAGACTTCCGTCGGAAGAGAAAAGAAGCAAAATCCTTTTGTAAAACTAAAGGGCTAATATAATATGAGCACTAATAAAGAGGCTGTTCATTACCTTACGTATCTTAAGTCAAGAGGTATTAAATCTGTGTCTAAAACTCAAACAGCAAATCAGTCCGTTGTTGAAAAGAATGAAACTAAAGCTTCTCCTCTAAAACAAACGGAAACGAGACCTTTAATGGAAGGGTCTCTTAGTTTTGATGCAGGCAAGGAGACGTTTAATTCTTTAGAAGAAGTTAAGTCTTTCATAGGCAACTGCAAAAAATGCAGGTTACATGAATTAAGAAAGAACATTGTTGTTGGAGAAGGAAATCCGCATGCAACGTTGATGTTTATAGGAGAAGGTCCTGGGGAAGACGAGGATAATAGTGGGCGCCCTTTCATTGGAAGAGCAGGACAACTTCTTACTAAGATAATAGAAGCAATGAAACTTAAAAGAGAAGATGTGTATATTGCTAATATAGTTAAGTGTAGACCTCCGAACAACAGAACTCCATCCGAAGATGAAATAATAAGTTGTGCTCCATATCTTATGAAGCAGATCAGCGTGATAAAACCAAAAGTTATTGTTACACTGGGCGCACCTTCTACGTGTACTCTTTTTAATCAAAAGATAAAAATATCTGCTGTTAGAGGAAAATTCTACGATTGGAAAGACGGTATAAAACTAATGCCTACTTTTCACCCTGCTTATCTTTTAAGGAATCCGATAGATAAAAAACTTGTCTGGGATGATATGCAAAAAGTTATGGAGTTTTTGGGCATAAAATAGTTTTCTTAAAGAGGGGACTTTAAATATGCGTACTTTAATTGTTCTTTTACTGTTATCGTCGATAAATCTAACTGCGTCAGATAAAATATATCTTATAAAGGTAAAGAGCTCCATTAATCCAGGCTCTGGAACTTTTATTATTGAGTCGATAAAAAAGGCTAATACGGATAAGGTAAAACTTCTTGTAATAGAACTTGATACTCCTGGTGGACTGCTTGAAACAACAAGGATGATAGTTCAGGAAATGCTTTCTTCCAAAACTCCTTTAGCAGTTAATATAACACCTCCAGGTGCAAGGGCCGGAAGTGCCGGGGTTATGATCACGATGGCGTCTAATATTGCTGTTATGGCTCCAAGTACTAATATAGGAGCAGCTCATCCTGTTGGGATATCTCCAACTGGTATTAGCGGTGGAAAAGAAAAAAAAGAAGAAACAGATGTAATGATGAACAAGGTCGTTAATGATACTTCTGCTTTTGTAGAAGGAATTGCGAAGGCCAGAGGAAGGAATATTAAATGGGCTATAGATTCTGTAAAGAACAGCGCCTCTATAACAGCAGATGATGCATTAAAAAATAATGTTATAGATTTTATTGCTAACGATACACAGGAGCTTATAAAAAAAGCTGACGGTATGAGTATTAATTTTATAGATGGTAGTACTCAAAAGCTTACCCTTAATAACGCAGTGGTAGAAGAATTGAAACCGTCGTTAAAATTAAGATTGTTGTCTTATATTGCAGATCCGAATCTTGCGTATTTGCTGATGATGTTGGCCGCGTTATGTATTTACCTTGAACTTTCACATCCAGGGATTATACTTCCGGGTGTAGTCGGTGGAATAAGTGCAATATTGACGTTAATGTCTTTTCAAATGTTGCCAATAACTTCTGCCGGAATAGCACTTGTGATAGTTGGGCTTGTTTTAATTGGGCTAGAATTTTTTATTACATCACATGGTGTTTTGGGTGCTGGTGGTACGATTGCGCTGGTTCTTGGCGGTGTTTTTTTAGTTGACCCATCTAAAACAGACATAGGAGTTTCAATGTCGATGCTTTTTTCTGTAGGTATAACTTTTGGAGTGATAGTTGTAGCAATAGCTTACTTTATTTTAAAAGTTAGACGGAGTCCTGCCCAAACTGGTTACGAGGGTATGATAGGCGAAAAAGCCAAAATAGTTGCTTATGATAAAAAGAAGAATGAAGGCAGAGTGATGATACATGGAGAGTTGTGGCATTTTGTAACTAACAAAAAAGATATGGACCTAAATTTAGACGATATGGTTATAGTAAAAAAGTTAGATGGCATGACGGTTATAATAGATAAAGAGTAAAGGAGGTTTTGTATGTTCGGTTTAACAACTGTATTAATTGTTGTCGGTGTTTTTATCCTCTCTGGTATAAAGATTTTGAATGAGTACGAAAGAGGTGTTATTTTTAGATTAGGTCGTTGTATAGGACAAAAAGGCCCGGGGATGATTTTTGTTATTCCTATTGTTGATAGAATGGTTCGAGTTAGTCTTAGAACCGTAGTGTTTGATGTTCCTCCTCAAGATGTAATAACAAAGGATAACATTTCAATTAAGGTTAACGCAGTTATCTATTTTAGAGTTGTAGACCCAAAAAAGTCAGTTATAGATGTAGAAGACTTTTTATATGCAACATCACAGCTATCACAGACAACATTGCGTTCTGTGTTAGGGCAGGCAGAATTAGACGAACTTTTGAGTTCCAGAGATAAAATAAATGATCACTTACAGGCTATATTGGACCAGCATACTGAGCCATGGGGTGTTAAGGTTTCAAAGGTTGAAGTAAAGAATATAGACCTTCCAAAAGAAATGCAAAGAGCAATGGCTAAGCAGGCGGAAGCAGAAAGAGAAAAGAGAGCAAAGATTATCGGTGCAGAAGCAGAACTTTTGGCTTCTGAAAAGCTTACAGAAGCTGCTGCAGTTATTGCTACTCAACCGATAGCCCTACAGTTAAGGTATCTTCAGACGCTGTCAGAGATAGCTGTTGAAAATAACAGTACAACTATCTTCCCCGTGCCGGTAGATTTTTTAAACAGTTTTTTAAACAAGAAACTGAGTTAAAGCACAGGGACAAAGGTTTCAAGTGGTACTTTTACTGTAAAACGACCATAAAAAGCTTTATTATTACTTTTGACGTGCTCCCCGATTACGTTCTATAATAGAACTGTGGGGGCGCGTTCTATGGAGTTTTCAAAAAAAGACATTCTTGGAGTAGTGTTCCTTGTTTTTTCAATAGTTACCACACTTGCTGTTTTTACCTTTAGTTCTACGGATCCTTCATTTAATACCGCAACCGTTTCATCAACCGTTCATAATTCTGTTGGCCTTTTGGGTTCATATTCTTCTGACATGTTGTTACAGCTCTTTGGACTTTCTACTTTTATACTACCTGTTGCCTTTTTTTTAGCGGCGATATTTGTTTTTTATAGGTCTAAAAAAGAAAAATTCTCGTACTGGCGTTCGATAGCATTTGTTGTGCTTTTGATATTCCTGTCTGCTTTTTTAGATGCTGTAGCCGGTTCTGTTACTTATGGAGGAACTCAATTTCCTTCAGGTGGTTTTATTGGAAAAAATCTTTGTGCTTTTTTTAATCCATATATAAGCGTTGCTGGTACGGCAATAGTTTCTCTTGCGGTAACACTTGTTCTTTTGTTTTACATTGGTAACTTTTCTTTTTCTTCTGGGTTATCCATGTTTGTTGTTACCCTTTATAGGGCGACAGTAATTCCAATGAAGTTTCTTTATAAGGTGGTTTCTTGGTTAATTGTTTGGCTTACAACAAAGTTTAATAAGAAAGATATGCCGGACGAGACCATTATAGAAAAAATGACGAAGAAAGAACTTAACCTTAAAGATAAAATAAAGAAAAAAATGCCGATCGCCGAAGCAATTACAGCTGATGATGTAGACGATGAAGAGAGTGCATTTGTTGCTGCTGTTAAAAAAGGTAACGCAAAATATAAACTCCCTCCTATAGATCTTTTGAGCAAAGTCCAAAGAACAAAAACAAAAGAAAATATCTCTGAATTAGAAGCTGTAGCGGCAGCATTGCAGGCTAGGCTGAAGGACTTTGATGTGGATGGCGAAGTAGTAGAAGTATCTCCTGGTCCAGTTATTACCATGTATGAATTTAAACCTGCTCCCGGTGTTAAAATAAATAAAGTAGCAAATCTTAGCGACGATCTTGCTCTTGCTCTTGGTTGTGGAAGTTTACGAGTTATTGCTCCAATACCAGGAAAATCGGTCATAGGTATCGAAGTACCAAATAAAAGTAGAGAGACAGTCTATATAAGGGAACTTATTGACTCTAACTTGTTCAAGACCAGCGAAAAGAAAATACCGATAGCTATAGGAAAAGATACTATTGGTAATCCGTACGTAACAGATTTATCAAACATGCCTCATCTTTTAGTTGCCGGTTCTACAGGTTCAGGAAAATCGGTGTTTATTAATTCTCTTATTTGTTCAATATTATATAAATTTTCTCCAGAACAGGTTCGCTTACTTATGGTTGACCCAAAAATGTTAGAGCTGTCTGTTTACGACGGTATTCCTCATCTTTTACATCCGGTTGTTACAGATGCTCAAAAAGCATCTCGTGCATTAAAGTGGGCTGTAAAGACAATGATAGAACGATATACTTTGCTTTCTGCAAAGGGCGCAAAAAGTATTACTTCTTATAACGCTGTTGCAGACGAGCCAATGCCATATATTGTTATAATAGTTGATGAGCTTGCAGACTTAATGATGGTTAGCTCCAAAGACGTAGAGTCATCTTTGACCCGTCTTGCTCAAATGGCAAGAGCTGCAGGTATTCATCTTGTCCTTGCGACTCAAAGACCGTCCGTTGATGTTATAACAGGACTTATAAAAGCGAATTTCCCGGCGAGGATTTCTTTTAAGGTTGCATCACGAATTGATTCCAGGACGGTTCTGGATAGTATGGGGGCAGAAAAACTTTTAGGAGCAGGAGACATGTTGTTTGTTCCTCCAGGAACAGCAAGACAGGAAAGGTTTCATGGTGCCTTTGTGACCGATGAAGAAGTAAAAAAGGTCGTAGATTTTGTAAAACAGCAAGGTTCTCCTAATTATGAGATACAAAGTCTTGATGAAGAAGAAACAAAAACAGAAATGGAAGATGGTGAATATGATGAACTTTATGACGAGGCTGTAAGGATCGTTGTGGAAACAAGAAAACCGACGATATCTTATATACAACGAAGATTAAAAATAGGATATAACAGGGCGGCAAGAATAATAGAAACAATGGAAAAAAATGGAGTGGTATCTTCTGCTCTTGCAACAGGACAACGTGAAGTCTTAATAGACGAAAGGTGAACATGAAAAAAATATTTTTCTTATTTATTTTTACCGGTCTAATTTTGTCCACAAACTGTGCCTACGGTGCTGATGATGAAACGCTTCTTGTGGATAAACTTGCCGGCAAGAACGGTTTTGCAATGACCTTTGAGCAATCCAGCAAGTATAAGTTCCTTAAAGTGCCAAAAACTTCAAAAGGGAAGCTTACTTTTGTTCCTCCTAAGAACTTTATTTGGGAAATAGAGGGTGATAATCCAGGGAAAATAGTCAGCAATGGCAAAAAAACATGGATATATTCTCCGGCAGAAGAGGAGCAAGATACCCCGACCGTTGTAGTAAAAAAAGGTATTTACGAGGGGGTTCAGTCACTGGTATTTGATCCAAAGTACAAGGTTACGGCTTTGGTGAAAAAGGATAAATTTAGAGAACTTAAGGTAAAGGGTTCAAAATCTAAAGGATATTTATGGGCTGAACTTAAGTTCCTGGAAACCCCGGATTTTAGAATTGACAGTGTGGTATTTGAAGATATAGAAGGTACAAAGGTTACTATTAAAGCTATTACCTTTAATAGGATAAATAACAAGCTAGATGCCAGTGTGTTTGACTTTAAGGCACCAAAAGGTTCTAGAATAATAATCAAATAAAGGGAGGACCATATGTCTGGTCACAATAAATGGAGCTCAATTAAGCACAAAAAAGGTGCTGCAGATGCTAAACGTGGAAAAATTTTTACTAAGCTTATAAAGGAAATAACCGTCGCTGCAAAGAGTGGTGGCGATCCTGAAATGAATGCAAGATTAAGGACGGCTATTGCTGCTGCACAAGAAGCGAATATGCCTAAAGATAATATAACCAGAGCTATTAAAAAAGGAACTGGTGAATTAGAGGGAGCGGCACAGTACGAGGACGTAGTTTATGAAGGTTATGGACCTGGTGGAACAGCTGTTATAGTTGAAGTCCTAACAGACAACAAGAATAGAACAATAGCAGATATCAGACACATATTCGACAGAGGTAATGCAAGACTTGGTGAATCTGGTTGCGTATCCTGGATGTTCTCAAAGAAAGGCGTTATTAGTATTCCTACAGGGAAAGTTACAGAGGATGCTTTAATGGAAGTTGCGTTAGATGCTGGAGCTGACGATGTTGTTGCAGACGGAGATATGTTTGAGGTTTATACCAGCCCAAATAATTTTGAAACAGTTAAAGCCGCTTTAACGGCGAAGAATATTCCAATAGAGAGTTCAGAAGTTTCCATGATAGCTCAAACGAACATAAAGCTTACAGGAAAAGATGCAGAGAGTATGTTAAAGTTGATGGACAATTTGGAAGACAGCGATGATGTGCAAAAGGTTCATTCAAATTTTGATATAGACGACGAGGAGATGGCGAAGTTATCTTGAAAGTTTTAGGAATAGATCCAGGAACTGTTAAGATGGGAATTGGGATCGTGGATGATTCCGGTGGTCGATATAGACTCGTTCATTACGATGTTTTAAAAATGTCCAGTTCAGAAAATATTTGCATAAGACTTGGAAAAATATTTAAGTTCATTAAAGAACAAATAAAAGAACACAATGTAGATGCAGTTGCAATAGAGGATGTTTTTATGTCCGTAAATGCAAGAAGCGCATTAAAACTGGGGCAGGGTCGTGGAGCTGCAATAGCTGCAGCAATTGACGCTGGAAAGGAAGTTTTTGAGTACACTCCAAGAGAAATTAAAAAAGCGATATCTAGTTTTGGTGGAGCAGATAAATCTCAGGTTGTATATATGATAGGAATACTTTTGGGAGTTAAGGATATAAAATCTTATGACGCTGCAGATGCGCTGGCTATATCAATTTGCCATTTGAACACCGTTCCAATGAGGCAAAGGGAGGCAAGAGCATGATTGCTATGTTAAACGGCAATATAGTAGAGCTTCACGGCGGAGAAGCCGTGCTGGATGTTAACGGGGTTGGTTACTCTGTGAGAGTCCCAGCTACTTATTTACCAACAAAAAAAGACGGTGTTAAGTTACACATAGATACTGTGGTCAGGGAAGATTCGATTACTTTATTTGGTTTTGAAACGGTCGCGGAAAAAGCAATGTTCAGACAATTATATTCCGTAAGTGGAGTTGGTCCACGGACTGCTCTTGCGATAGTGTCTTTTTACAGTGCCAATGATCTGAGAAAAATAATCGCAGGTAAAGATATTGGTCTACTTTCCAAAGTTCCAGGGATAGGAAAAAAGACAGCAGAAAGGGTTATTGTCGAACTCAAAGATAAACTTGGAGTCCACACGTCGGAGACTGTTGAATATGTCGGTGAATCTCGATCTGTTTACGACGAACTTATGCAGGCACTAATAAATTTTGGCTATAAAAGAAATGAAGCTATTGAAGCTTTAAAGCCAAGGCTTGATGATATAAATAAAGGCAAACCGGTTGAGGAAATATTAAGGTCGACATTAAGGAGCATGATGTGAGTATAGAAGAGCACATAGATAATCTCTCTCCTAACATCATTTCCGATGAAGTGTTGTTCGAGCAAAAATTAAGGCCAAGAACTCTGGAAGAGTTTATTGGTCAACCTTCCCTAAAAGAAAAACTAAGTCTTTTTATAGAAGCTGCCAAGGCAAGAGGAGAAGCTCTTGATCATTGTCTTTTTCATGGGCCTCCGGGACTTGGGAAAACATCTTTGGCTAACGTTATTGCGAATGAACTTGGAACATCCATAAGGATAACTTCTGGTCCAGCGATGGAAAAAGCAGGAGACCTTGCTGCAATACTTACGAATCTTTCGGATAGGGATGTTCTTTTTATAGACGAGATACATCGATTACCAAGGATAGTGGAAGAATATTTATATCCAGCGATGGAAGATTTTGAGTTGAATATAATTACGGGACAGGGTCCTGGTGCAAGAGCTATAAAAATTCCTTTACCAAAATTTACATTAATAGGCGCAACTACAAGAGCAGGAATGATAGCGTCTCCATTAAGGGACAGATTCGGTTTTAGCACGAGACTTGATTATTACGACGTAGATAGTCTTGCAAAAATAATAGTAAGGTCTGCAGGTATACTTAACGTTGAGATAGCAAAGGACGGTGCTAATGAACTTGCGTTAAGATCACGAGGAACTCCTAGAATAGCGAACCGTCTTCTAAGAAGAGTTCGTGATTATGCTGAAGTAAGAGCAGACGGAAAAATAACAAAACAGGTTGCAGATCAGGCGTTGAACCTTTTAGAAGTTGATGAAAAAGGTTTTGATGAAATGGATAGAAAAATAATGCTGACCATAATAGAAAAATTCAATGGTGGACCTGTTGGGCTAACAACGCTTGCCTCCTGTATAGGTGAGGAGCCAGATACTATAGAAGACCTATATGAGTCTTTCCTGATACAATGCGGTTATATAGAAAAGACCGCCAGAGGCCGAATGGCAACTGCCCTTGCATATAAGCATTTTGGGGCAAAACAGGGGCTTTGGTAGCCTAAAAAGCAGTCATTTTGCTGACTTTACTTGCCTTCTTACATACTTTTATGCTAGCACTACATGGATTTTTGCTATATATATTTTTTGACAGTAATAATGTCATAGGTACATGGATTTAAAATGGATTTTCAAAGAACTTTAAAATCTGCGATTGAATTTTCAGGCGTTGCACTTCACAGTGGTGCTTTTGTTGAGGTCCGTATTTTACCGGCAAAGGAAAATACAGGTATAGTTTTTGTAAGGACCGACGTAAAAGATAAGCCTCGAATATCTGCTACTTGGAATAATATAATCGACACAGAACTTAGTACCGTTATAGGTCAGAGAAAAGGTTTTAGAATAGCAACAATAGAACATCTTATGTCTGCACTAAAAGGCATGAATATTGATAATGCTATTGTTGAGATAAATGGACCAGAGTTACCGGCGCTGGATGGAAGTTCAACATGTTACGTGGAAGAGATAAGAAAGGCAGGGATACAGGTTCAGAACACAAAAATTCAGTTCCTACAGATATTGAAACCGATTTCTGTTAACGTAGATGATAAATTCATTTATTTGCTTCCATCGTCGACATTTAAAATTTCTTGCAGAGTTAATTATAAACATCCATTAGTAGGGTTACAGCATTTTGAATATACAACATCTTCAAACTACGAGGATGAAGTTTCAAAAGCAAAAACGTTCGGGTTCTTAAAGGATGTAGAGGCGCTTCAAAAGAAGGGGCTTGCCCTTGGCGGAACGTTTGATAATGCACTTGTACTAGACGATGAAAAAGTAGTTAATGAAAATATAATGAGTTATGCAGATGAATTCGTAAGACACAAAGTCTTGGACATAATCGGTGATATGGCTCTTGCAGGACAATATAGGATGCTTGCGCATGTCGTGGCTTATAAGAGCGGACATACGTTGCATGCAATGGCATTAAAGGAGCTGTTCTCAAGAAAGACCTGCTTTAAAATGGTTGAACAGCCTCTTGAAGTTGATGAAACAGTATATTCAGAGCAGGCAATAAATATACTTAATACGGTGCCAACTTTTTAATTGACACTAACGTTGGTATAGAATAGAAAAAACTGTCTTTTAACGGGGTCGTAGTTCAGTTGGTTAGAACGCTGGCCTGTCAAGCCAGAGGTCGCGAGTTCGAGTCTCGTCGGCCCCGCCACTTAAGCCGATAGGCAGGTTCTTCCCCATTAACGGGGGCACGGTAACATTTAACAACATAAAGCTCTAACACGAAGTCTGTAATTTTCAAAGTTCCTAAATCCATAAGCACGTTTTTGAATGGTTTTCATTTTGTTATGAAAG